>JAEEGI010022704.1_pt1 | contig 12374 bp, 13 predicted proteins | sample 8958751 | NCBI WGS metagenome assembly JAEEGI01 (sample SAMN16246545, study PRJNA631951) | gut metagenome | biome: gut microbiome; feature: rumen; material: KS-attached | host: Bos | place: Iran: Karaj | collected 2018-10 | reverse complement strand
CGGAGGGCGCAAAGAACCTGTACGGGGCGACGGAGTCCAAGACGGTTTTCCCGCTGGATATCAAACTGGGGGAGGAGTATTATATCCGTTGCGGGGTGTCGGTCGGTATCCTGATCGGCCGTCCTGTGTTCGAGCGGGCCCTTCCGGGAGAGGGAAAGGCTGAGTATGAGGCTATTCAAGAGAATGACTGATATGAGAACAAGGTTTTGTATGCTAATTGTCGCACTGCTGTCTGCGGTGACGGCGGGTGCTCAGGAGATCGAGACATCTGAGGTTTTCGCTCCATCGGCGGAGCGTTTTCGTCTTGCCGCCCATGCCGGTTACGGGTACCGCTTCGGAAAGGTGGACCCCAATATGTCGGCTGCGCAACGGGAGTTTGTCAACAAGTTGCACCATGGCTTATTCCTGGGTGCGGATCTGTCCTGGTTCTTTCGGGAGCAGCTCGGAATCGGCGCCCGCGTGAGCAACCTTCGGAGTATAACGGAGGGGTATGGGACCATCACGTATGAAGACGGGACGAAGAAGAGCGGTTCGGTGCGGGACCAAGTGGATATCCTGTTCGCCGGCCCTCAGTTGTCCTACCGCTTTATGGGGAAAACGGGCCGGAGTGCCTTGCTGATGAATATGGCGCTGGGGTATATGGCCATTCGTGACAGGTCGAAAGCGGTATCAGAGACTTTGCAGATAGACGGTGCCTGCCTGGGATTTGCAATGGACCTTACCTATGAGTACAAAATTCTCGACGCTCTCTGGCTGGGATTGCAGTTGTCGGCACTGGGAGGCTCCGTCAGTTCGGCGACTGTTTCTGGAGCTGCGTCCACGCAGAAGATATCGCTGGAAGAGCGTGAGGGTCTGGCGCACGTTGTCGTTTCGGCTGGTATCAGGTATTGCCTATGAAAAAGAGTATATTCGTCTTCTCCCTTCTCCTTCCGCTTTCGGGTTTTGCCCAGGGGGTGGATACTTTAGCGGTACGGCGGTTCATGGGGAATCCGCTTGGATTGGTTGCTGTGCCTTCGGGCGAGCTGCTGGAGGTAGTGGGAGAGGAAGTCGTCGAGGAAGAAATCGTCATATATGGCAGTTCTCAAGTAAGCTCATTTTTCCCATGGGTAAAATAACGGAAGGAACATGTAAAACATTGATGGGCATTGTTTTAATGATCCCATTTCTGGTGTTTGCTTTTTTGGTCATTGCTTTATTGTTTTCTCTCATTGGCGATGCCGTTGGGTATTATCCCGAATGGCATCGAATAGAGAAAAACTTTTACTACGATGAAGAGCATTATCATGCTTTCTGGAATAATCGAGGTCAAAATGACATGATTCCTCCGACAGTTGAATTACTTGTTAAGAAAGGTGACTATTACATGATAAGGCAGCGAGTGGATCTTCATTCATTAAATGCTATTTTTCCACCGGTGGCCTATCCGAAGACTCAGCAAGGAAACAGAGACACTGTGTATTATTGGTTGGTAAAGAGTCGTGGCAAAGAGTTGAAAGGCCCGCTTCTGGAGGAGGATTATTGGGATACATGTAAACAGATAGGGCTGTCGTTTGAGGACGCTGATACGTTGGTGTTTGACAAAAAGTGGTTGAAGAAAAGATGAGAAGAATCGTAAACATACTGCATCTTTCCCGTCTCCTTCCCCTTTCCGGTTTTGCCCAGGAGGTGGATACGGTGGAGGTGCGTCAGTTCATGGGGAATCCGCTGGGACTCTTGAAGGGTCGGGCTGCGTTGGTGGATCTCGAGATGGAGATTGAAATCGAAGGGGAGGGCGTGGACCCGGAGGCGCATGGTCCGAGCGCTGTCATGCAGCAGGTGGTGCCAGAGAGGGCAGAGGTGTTCATGAACGAGCGGGATTATGTGGGCAACCTGGTGTATCAGGGCGGCGTGCTGGACAAGATACTGATTGACGGCGGCTACATTGACGCATCAGATGGCAGTTATCACTTCTTCGTGACGGACCGGCTGGGGAACGTGCGGGTGGTGGCGAACGCGGGAGGCGGCGCGGAACAGGTAAACCACTATGATCCTTATGGGGCATCGCTCTCGTTGGCGGGCGTCCCGGACACGTCGGGGAACTCGTATAAATGGGGCGGAAAGGAATGGGATAAGTCTCTTTACCGCTATGACTTCGGTGCGCGACTATATGATCCCTCGGACCTTCGCTGGAGGACGATGGACCCGCTATGCGAGAAGTACTACAGCCTGAGTCCCTACGCCTACTGCGCGAACAATCCGATGAATCTCGTGGATCCGAGCGGGGAGAGCACTTTCGTTATTAGCTTAGGGGATGGTAAATATCAAGTTGTTGGAGGAAATCTATATGATAATGATTTATCAATATACATGCTAATCCATGACGCCAGCGGTAATTATATTGGAGGTGTTTCAATAGGCGAGACAACATCAATTTCTTCTTTCTATAACTACGATAGGAAACAGGGACAAGGTGATTGGGAATATGGCGCTATAATCGACTTGAATGACGAATCTGGAATGATGTTCCTTAGTTTTGTCGTCAATCAGAATCCGTCTCTCGCTGCATACGCTTTTAATGCGCGTTCTGGGCATTTCTATGATTTTAAAGTATCGAATGGAACGAAATATGATGGAGATGACAATCGGTCGCCATACAGAGGTATGGTTGTAGGAACGCATAATAATGGAACTTTGGTTATTTCTTCTGCGAGAGATATAGGAAATATGGCGGCCGGCTTTGTGGCTGGTAGAAATGGCTTGACCTGGGATGAGACGCGTTTTTTCTTTGATGGCTATCAAAAAATTCAATCGCATAAATTAAACGCTATAGAAAGCCAATCGTCAATAAATGCCGAATGGTATGGTTGGAAAAGTGGCTATTTTTATAAAGATTATAAACCGATAAGTTATGAGAATCCAATATATTATATTCCTTATTTTGGGGATTCTTTCCTGCGGTAAAGGAAAAAAGGATATTGCTATTCCCGGACAAAATATAGAATTGTGTCTTCTGAACCATAAAAATGGTTGTGAAATACTTCTTCGTCCATGTTATGAGATTCAATATGTAGATACGATTCGTGTTGAACATAATTCGGAGATATATACTTATAAAAACGATCCGAGTCCAAGGTTAAGCATTTTTTTGCCTGGCGGAGATTCGCTGGTTTTGAATAAAAATGTCAATTCCAGTATATCATATACGAATCATTACTATAGGATGGGGGAACGGAAAAGCGAGACCATTAAGTTGCCACAAGAAATGGATCAGGAGTCTGAAATAGAGCAAGGGGCAGAAATATGGATTTGGCCGAACAAGATTGATTATAGGGAGCGTATTCCTGGATATGCGGAAACGATATATCAGCGGAATAATTGGCTGAATCAGTTTGGTCATGAACGAAAACTGAAAGACCAAGTAGATGCGACTCGTTTCACTTTGCTGTTGTATGAAAATCAGGATCGATGTTGGCTGGTGTGTCGGTATAAGGAGCCACGCAGACGCGAGGAGATATTTGTCTGGAACAAGATGTTGGATGATTTGGGAGTGCAGTTTATCGAGAGTCAAACGGGGTGGCTGTATGATCCTTGGCATGAGATAAAGCATGTCGGCGACAAGCCGGACAGGCCTTGTTCTTTCTACCATCTGTATAAAGTTTATGAATGCCAGAGCCTCGTGGACATGTCAAAGAAGTCGGAAGATCATAATTGGCATCCGGAAATTCTTTCGGCCTTCCGCATTTATGGTCATAAGATAACTTGCTATGTTAATCGTTAGACAAAAAGTATTCGCTTTCTTTTCCCTCCTTCTTCCCCTTACCGGCTTTGCCCAGGGGGTGGATACGGTCCAGGTGCGGCGGTTCATGGAGAATCCGCTGGGACTGCTGGAGGGCCGGGTCGCGGGGGTGGAGGTAATTGACGGGACTTTGAAGCCGGGGCTCGGGACGCAGGTTTGGGTCCACGGGGTGCCGCCGAATTCGTTGATGACGCCGGTCTTCGTCGTGGACGGTATGAGGGTCTTTGGCATGCCGTCCTTGTCGCAGGACGAGGTGGAGGAGATGGAGGTGCTGACGGATCCGACGTTGATTTCAGAGTACGGGCCTGAAGCGCTCAATGGTGTCGTGCGGATTCGGACCCGTCGCGCGAGGGAGGAGGGTTTCCATGCGGATTATCAGTTCCTGGGCGGTCCTTCCTGGCTTCGGGAAAGTGGTATGGGCGGCAGGTCTGCCTTCGTTCACAGGCATGATGCAGGACTGGCGTATCGGTCAAAGTTGATTGCTGCCAGGACGTCCTTCTCTTTTCTGGATAACAAGGACTTGTCTTCTGCCGAGGACGCCCTGGACCGGTATCCTGTTTTTTCCGGGACCTGGTCTCTAGATGTGCATCCTCTTTCGTGGCTTTCAGCCGGTACGACCGGTTTTTGGCGGCGCGGGAGACATCTGGCGGAGGGGTCGTCTTCGGAACATACCGTTCTTAGTATGGACTATCTGGATTACAGGAACATGTTTGCTGGCGGGCGGCTTTGGGCGGAGGCGACGCCGATCGCCGGGCTGTTCATACGCCCTTTCGCGGACTTGTTTGCCGTGAATCAAGTCCAAAAAAGCATTTATCAGTATTCTGAAAGCGACTTGCCCGGGGGAAACATGATCGGTACGGTAAGCGAGGTGTCTTCCCGGATGTGGGAAATCGGGCTGGCGGCGGGGTACAGCAAGGAACTGGCCCGGGACCAGCGCCTGGCGGCAGATGTGAACTTCCGCTGGGCTCCGATCAAGACGGGGACGACCGGGATATCATCACAAGAAAAGAGCATTCCGGACAGGGACGGATATCTGTCGTCGTTGCAATCCCGCTTGCCTGAAAGGAATGTGGATAGGAGGAATTGGATGGATATGTCGATGAAACTGGGATACCATTATCTGGGCCGGTATGATGTGGAGGGCGGAGTCCAGGGCCGGGTTTTGAACCGTGTATCCGGACAGACCTTTTCCGTCGCTCCGCTCTTTGCGCTGGGATGGACCCTGACGGGAGAACCATGGTTACGGTCGGTCCTGCCGGGGTGGATGGAAAGGATTGCTTTCCGTGCGGCTTATGCATCTGACCGCTTTCTGCCGCTCAGCACATACATGGATGACAGTCGGTACGACATAATCACGACTTTGATACCGAATCTGTATGACTCTACTCCGGAGAGTATTTTCTCTTCCCGCCGTTCCCTTCGTGGCGAGATGGATTTCAAGGCGGCCGGCGAATGGCATCTTGCGGTCGAGGGCTATTCGTCAGATGACGACTTGTTGTCACTCGGTACTTCCGGTGAATTGTCCCCCTACGCCAAAGTCCGTCGTACCGGATGGGATTTTTCGGCCGATTGGCGTTTTTCAAAAGGGGACTGGTGCTTTTCTGTGGGTGGCGTCGCCAGCCTGTATGGGAGTCACGTTACGCTGACGGATGCCGCACAGATGGTCTTTTTGAATGAAGCCTATGCCGTGTCCGGAGGTGGCTTGTGGATGCTGCCGGGTGGTGCGCTGTCGCCTCAGCCGGAGTGGAGGGTGATGCCTACCGTGTCTTATGGTGTCCATGCTGACGTGTCGTGGAAGAGGTTCGGTTTTCATTTCCTGGGCGACGGGAAGGAGGGAAATCATATCTTGCGGGAAGGCCGTGACACACCGGAAGAGGCTTCCTATTTCCGAATTGACCAGCTTTGTCTGGATTACCGGCTCCCGGAGCGCTGGTTTTCGGCCTTGCCCATTTCCGGGGTTCGTTTGAGCGTTTCCCTGGAAGATGCTTTCCTGCTGACGAAGTACACCGGCAAGAATGACCCCGATACGGCATTGCTGTGGACGTTTTATTTTGGAAGAGACAGAGAAGACATGCTCCCCGCTTCCCGGCTGATGTTCGGGGTGAGCATAAAATTGTGATTATTTTGTGCAGGGGCGATACCTTCCCCGCCCAAGGCATCGTGCGGGCAGGAAAATGCTCCAAAACCTGTCCCGGCAAGTCAAAACTACGCCTTCGGGCAGGAAATCACCGGAAAACGTGCCCGTAAACCTGGACCGACAGCAAATCAGACAGTATCTTGTTAATTAGCGGATAATGATATACATTTGCGAAGAGATACACAATAGCGCCCATGTTTTACGTACGCGATAATCGTGTTGAGTGCGCGGCACAGAATATCGGCCGGGACTACCTAGGTAGCATCACGCATATCGCCACCGGGGACGGGACGCTCCTTGCGGAGTACAGCTATGACCCCTGGGGTCGCATGCGGAGGCCTCAGACGCAGGTCCTCTATGCGGGTGGGACGGAACCGGAGCTCCTGCTGGGACGCGGCTACACAGGGCATGAGCACCTGAAACAGTTCGGCCTCATCAACATGAAAAGGTATAATGAAAAGTATTAGTAAATTATATCTGGGAGCAACGATTGTTGCGTTAGCATGCACTGTGACTGGGTGTACGGAAACAAAACACCCGGAGCATTACTACCTCACGATCAGGAATATGTCTGATAAAACCATCATGATAGGGCTATCGGACATGTACCCGGTTGATTCTATTGTTGTTCTTTGGAGAGCGGATGAAAGTGAATGTGTAAGACCGAACAGTGAACAGTCTTATACTAAGACGAATTATGAAGAAGGCATCTCAACTTGGTATTCTTTCTTTAACTGGGAGTTTCAGGGATATATGTCCATAACCCTTGTTGATTTCAATCATAATAGTACATCGAGATGGAAGGTGGAAGATTATAGTGATGTCCTTGTCCGTTATGATTTAAAAAGAGAAGATATGGAACGTCTCCATTGGACGATCAGTTATCCCCCGACAGAGGCGATGAAGGATGTACACATGTTCCCACCTTACGAAACATTTGAGACGAAACGGCCATAGACAATTAAAGCAAATGAAAGCATTTTTCACAATAAGTGACTATGATTAAGAAACTCTCATTAATACTCCTCTTGCTGCTGCCGCTTGGCGTGGCGGCGCAGGAGAAGGATACGTTGGGGGTGCGGCCGTTTGCGGAGCATCCGCTGGGGCTGCTGTCGGGTCGTACGGCCGGTGCGGAGGTGATTGTGTCGCCCGGTGTGCCGGGCATGGCGCCGACCCTGTGGCTGAGAGGCGTCCGGCTGCATCAGTCCATGGCGCCCATGTATCTTGTGGACGGGGTGCGGGTGAAGGATCTGTCCATGCTTTCTCCTGACGATGTGGAAGATATTGAAGTGGTGATGGACCCGGCCGAGATGCTTCCGTATGGGCTTGACGCGGCGTATGGTGTGGTCAAGGTAACGACCCGTCAATCCGCAGGAGAGGGCTTTCATGCACGCTATCGCTTTCAGGGGGGCATCGAGTGGCAGCGCCCGTGGCGGGAGGAACTGGCAGATGTGATGGACAAGTCCTCTTTTCTGCAGTCTCACCATTTGGACGTAGGCTATGAAGCGAAACGCTTCTGTGCACAGGCGTCGTTTTCCTTTTTGGACAACAATGGACCTTATACCGGAAGATGGGACACTTTCCGCCGTTACAGCGGCGTGTGGAGCATAGAGGGACGCCCATGGACCTGGATGAAATTGGGGGCCACGGGGCAGTGGGGGACCGGGGCCATAAGCGTTGCTCCGTATGGGTTGTTGCGGACGGACTTGCCGGAGGAAAGGCGCTATCTCTATATCAATTCTTTCCGTGCGGAAGACAAACGGCATTTCGGGACACGTGTTTGGGGTGAACTGACTCCGCTGACGGGCCTGAAGGTAAAGCCTTTCTTCGATGCATCCTGGTGGGACAGCAAAGACGGTACGGCAACATGGTCAACGCAATACGGAGAAGAGGCGTCTGGGCAGATCAGTGATTTCTTTGAGAGGTGGATGCACGCGGGACTGGAAGCATCCTATGCTTATACGTTCAGGGAGCGGCACCGTCTCAGCGTGGTGGCCTTATGGCAGATGATATGGCACTTTCTAAATGAGGCTGATTACGGGGGTCTGTATTCACCTCCTCCCGCTTATGGGATGGATGCTGATGCTCTGTTGCGGGACTTGCGGAACGAATATGCTGCTGCCATGAGCGAGGGACTCTTGTCGTTGATCCCGACACATATTACTCAGAGTTACCACCAAAACAAAGCCCAAAGGTGGAACGAAGTGCCCGTCCGGCTCGCTTATCAGTGGCTGGGCCGGTATGATGTATCCGTTACGGCGTCTTTCCGTTGGGGACATCTGTCTTGGTCTGGTGATTTTTTCGGCTTTAACCCATCCGCGACTCTGGGATGGACTTTGACGGGAGAGCCTTGGCTTCGCAGGCTACTTCCGTCGTGGCTGGAATCGTTGTCCGTCCGGGCCTCCTGGGGAGCTGTGCAGAGCCTCCCTCCGGGTGGCAACACGTATGGGTATAACCTTATTGATGTTGTTCCGGTATATTCTGGCCTATCTCGTGTTATCCAGAGTGGGTCTTCTCGCCGGGCCCTTCAGGCAAATGCTGCTTTTGACGGGGCGGGGAAATGGACTGTTTCAGCAGAGTGGTTCATTTATGACGACAGCGTATGGCGGTTCAATGCCCGGATAAATGATGTTGTCAGAAACGAAATGTATCAGGCCAGGAATTCCGGTGTCTTGCTTACGGGTGATTGGCGGTGGTCGCGGGGCGACTGGTCTTTATCAGCGGGCGGAATGACGACTTTTTATAAAGGTGAAGTGAAAAAGACGCCATATGTCTGGGCCGTCTTTCTCAATCAGTCAATGTTGGCGGAGGGGACTGCCTTGGGCGTTCCATGTTATGTTGCCAGCGGTAATTCCACGGAAGACAAGATGCAGCTCAGCGTGATGCCTCGTCTTTCCTATGGCGTGCATCTGGCTGCATCCTGGCGAGGCTTGGGCATAACGGCCTGTGGTGACGGAATGAGTGGGAACAGTTTGTTGCGCATTCATTTAGACGAGACCTCGAATAACTATCGCTTGAAGGCAGATTACTGTGACGGTGCGTTTTTCCGGATCAGTCAGCTTGCGCTGGACTATCGCCTGCCTAAGTCCTGGCTGTCTGTTTTGCCTGTCTCGTCTGCCCGCTTGTGGCTGTCCCTGGAGGATGCAATTGTCTTTACTCGGTATGGAGGGTATGAGGACCCCATTTATTCCTTGACCGAAAAGTCCTTTGGAGCGGATACCGGCTATTATCCCTCAACCGCCCGGCTGATGCTGGGCCTGAGTATGCAGTTCTGACGGGAGCGTCAGCATGTTGAATGGACCATAAAGAATCAAGAATACAACCATTAAGCAATGATAAAGAAATTAATACCGATACTCCTCCTGCTGCTGCCGCTGGGAACGATGGCGCAGGAGAAGGACTCGTTGGAACTTGCGTTGTCCGAGGTACAGGACACGTTGGGTCTGGCGATGCCACAGATGCAGGACACACTTCGGATGGCCGCGACAAATGTACGTCCGCCGTGCAAGTTCCGCATTGCGGTCCATGGTGGTTATGCTTACCGAATCGCGAAGATGCCGGAGAATGTCAGCGAGGCAGAACGGCAGTATGTCCAGGCACTGAAGCATGGGCCCATCTATGGAGCGGACGCCAGCTGGTATTTCAAGAACGACCTGGGCGCGGGAGTCCGTGTAAGCAGCATGCATGCCGGTGCTTCCTCGTATGGGACGCTGATATACAATGATGGCCACCAGGAAACAGGCAAGATACTGGACAAGATCAATATTTTCTTTGTCGGCCCTCAGTTTTCGGTCCGTCATGTCTCCAGGTCCGGAAACAGCATGCTGGTGATGAACATCGCCTTCGGGTATATGCAGTACAAGGATGCGATGAAGATATTGGATTCTAAGACGATTGCGATCGGGGGAACGGTGGGATACGGGCTGGACTTTGCCTATGAGTTCCGGCTGGCGGAGTGGCTGTGGCTGGGTGCCCAGATATCCGGTTTGACGGGCAGTATCAGGGCGGTCACGGTGGATGACGGGACGAAGAAGCAGAATATCATCTTGGACTCGGACGAGAAGGAAAGTCTGACCCATATCAGCGTGTCCGCGGGTATCAGGATTTGTCTGTAAGATTGAGCATAAAACTGTGACTTTTTTTTGGGGGGGGGATTTATTGATTATATTTGCGGAAGAATCAAAAGAATCATCATGAAAACAGGACCCTACAAACTATTTACGTTGCTGTTTCTGACGGCTGTGATGGCGGCGGGCTGTGAGAAGTTGGCAAAGGATAAGCCGTCGTCGATTCGTTTTTCAGTCGGAGAACAAGTGTACAAACAGGATTGGTACCATGGAGCCAAAAATGCTCTGAATATGTTGATTACTTCATCCTCTACCAGCGTGGGCTTTGAATATGATGCGGAAGAGAACGTGTTGCGTATCGGGGCGGAACTGGTATGGATAACATGGGATCCGAAGTTCCCGTTCCGGGGGATCGGTCTGGATATCCCGATGAAGGATGTCGTGGTGGGAAAGGAGTATGAGATGGATCCTGCAGGCCTCAATCTGTATGTGATTGGCAGCCAGCCTTTTCCCCGGCTCCGGCGGATTCCGGTGAGTGCGGCCTCCTATCAGTTGACCCATGTGGATTTTGAAAAGATGAACTTCAATGGGACATTTGCTTTCAAAGGGTCGTATCTGTATGATGGTGAGATGGTTCCGTTTGAATCGACGGGTGCTGTTTTTTCGTTGACGCGCTCTTATTATCACTATCAGGAGGATTGGAAGAACTATATTCAAGACAGTTATGAAGAATAGAATGTTGGTTCTGGTCTTTGCCATGGCCGGATTGCTGTCCTGCAGCAAAGTGACGTATGGGCCGGAGGGGACTTTGCAGCGGAGGAGTCAGAATACCATGACTTTCGCCGTGGAAGACTTTTTCTTCGACGATCAGCAGGCGACCTATGGATTCGCGTTTTGCACCGATGTGGCGCGCCAGCATTACTGGGACCGATATATGCCGAAAAAGGCGCAGGGAGATACCCTGCTGCTGGGTGCTACGTTCAAGGCGGCGGATCAAGACACAAAGTACCTCTTCACGAAGTTGTATTTGGAAGTCCCGATGAAGGAGGTCAATGAGGACGGGTCGTTCTCTTTGAAGGTGGAGGACGTGTATCTGTTTTCCCGGACGTCGCCCCTGGAGGAAAAAGAGCGGGTGCGCGTTCCGCTGGCGGAAGCCAGTATCCTTTTTGAACAGTCGGACTTCGAGGCCTGTGCTTTCAGTGGAACGCTGCGCCTGAAAGGTACGCTTCCCAACGAGGAAAAGGAATCATTTGAGATTAATCCGGTATATTTTACCATGAGCGACAAATGGGATAGTTACGTGATTAATTACTTGTTCTGGGGGCCGGAGCACATGGGCTTCAGAGGTAATAAATACTGAATAGTGCATCGGTGTTCGAATATGCTCATCTTTGGACGGTGCGTTATTATGACGGGAAGGGGCGGGAGATCCGGACGGTGTGGAAGTCCCACTTGGGGGATTGGTTACGAGACGGAGGATCGGGACTATGCATTCAGCGGAGAAGTGACAGAGCGTCGGCTGACCCATGTCTTGGAGAAGGAAACGCACTATCTCCGGATCTTTCGAGGTTCTCCTACAGTGGTACTGACATCTATGGCCAGTTGACCTACATTGATACAGTGGAGTCTGCACAGCTGTCGAATGGGACCTTGCGCGTAACGGTTACCGGCCGGTTCTATGACATGAGCTCGAAGGAATTTGTCCGAACTGGTTACGAGGTGCATCTCTCCCGCGTCGGTGCTGGAAAAAACGTAAAATAGAAACGCCTGGTTACCACTATTACTGCTCAATTGTTTCCATTTTACGCTACATCGAAACCTAGAGTAGCTTCTTTGTCAGGGAGAACCACTTGTAGGGCATATAGCGGAAGGGGAGGGGGCGACGACTACCGGGGAAGGTGGTGGACCTATTTGGGGAAGGTCGAATTTGAGGGCGGGGACCTTCCCCGGTGATTCGGCAATAGAGGGTACTGTGGTGGCATTTTGTTGGGGAAGGTCCGGCCCACGAAAGTCGACCTTCCCCATTCACCCCTGGGACCTTCCCCGCCCATGGCTTCGTCCGGGCAGGAAAAGGCCGGAAAACGTGCCCGCACAAATCGCCAGGCTGGCCCAGGCAACACCTCCTGCAACTCGGTAAAATATTTTTTGCCCGTGCGGTGAAGAATGAGTATATTTGTTCCATGAACTTTGTACATCTTCACGTCCATACCCAGTACTCGATCCTGGATGGGCAAGCCTCCATAGAAAACCTTTTCAACCGGGCCGAAGCGCTGGGGATGCCGGCCCTTGCGATGACGGACCACGGGAATCTTTTCGGCGTCAAGGAGTTCTTCAAGTTTGCCAAGAAGCACCCGGACGTGAAGCCCATCATCGGCTGTGAAATTTATGTTTCCAA
>JAEEGI010022700.1_pt1 | contig 12376 bp, 13 predicted proteins | sample 8958751 | NCBI WGS metagenome assembly JAEEGI01 (sample SAMN16246545, study PRJNA631951) | gut metagenome | biome: gut microbiome; feature: rumen; material: KS-attached | host: Bos | place: Iran: Karaj | collected 2018-10 | reverse complement strand
ATCCGCAATGATCGTAATCAACACCGTAACCAAAGCATACGAGAAGATTCCAATTGAATAAAATAGAAAGCTCCCGGAATTGCTTCCGGGAGTTTTTTTATGCGCCGAGATGATAGCCGATGGCTTCGATATTTTTCAAATCCTGTTCGATAGAGACGCCACGAACGGTAACCATATCACCGGTAATGGAGGCGTTGCAACCACCCTGGAAACAGGCGATGCCGGTGTCCTCTAAGTAGTTGCGGCCGGCGGCAAGACGAATGTATGCCTTCGGAATTAAGAAGCGGAAGATGGCAATGATGCGGGCCAATTCTTCTTCTCCAAGAACCGGATAGTCACCCATAGGCGTTCCCTTCACCGGATGCAAGAGGTTGATCGGAACGGAAGTAGGATGGTACTTGCGCACTTCCAATGCAAGGTCGATGCGGTCTTCCCAGGTCTCTCCGATACCGAAGATGCCGCCGCTACAGAGCTCCAAGCCTACCTCATTGGCGGCTTTTAGCACTTCAATTTTTTCATCGTAGGTGTGAGAGGTGCAGACCGACGGAAAATATCTGCGGCTGGTCTCTAAGTTGTTGTGAATGCGCTTCACGCCGGCAGCCTTGAGGCGAAGCAAGTCCTCTTTGGTCAAAAGTCCAAGAGAGACGCAAGGCGCTAAGTCGGTATGGGCCGTAATCTGTCGTACGTTCTCGCAGACCTTATCAATATCGCTGCTTCCCATCTTGCGGCCGCTGGCAACCTGGCAGTAATGGGAGATGCCCATATGGGCGTGGGACATAGCATCCTCCCGAACGAAGTCGGCATCTCTGGTGGCAAACTGTGGTACTTCGGCCGTGGAGCAGCTGGACTGGGAACAATACTTGCAGTTCTCGCTGCAACGTCCGCCGCGAACGCTTAAGACGGCACACATGTCGAAAGAATCTCCACAGAAGGTGCGTCGGATTTCATCGGCAGCTTGTTGCAATTCCAACAGGTCGGCGTCTACCAGGAAGAGCGCTTCTTCTCTGGTAACGTCCTCTCCGGATAATACGTGTTCTTTGATGGTTTGGATATTCATGTCAATTCCCCTTTTCAATCGTTCATCCATAGCAAGTGTAGAAGAGGTTTGGATGTATGTCAACCTATTTTGCAACATAGTTTACAATCCGGCGAACAATTGAATCCATAGGGCAAAAAGTATATGATGGAACAGATGAATTAAGAAAAACGAGGGATATGTATATGAAGAAAATCAGCATTACCTATAACGCGCCCACCGTATTAACCTTCGTGTTAATCTGTGCGGCAACCGTCATTTTGAATGGCCTTACGGGTGGAAAATCCAATAGTTTATTGTTCGTAACCTATCATTCTTCGTTGACGGATCTTCTGACCTACGTGCGATTTTTTACCCATGTCTTCGGACATAGCGGATGGGCACACTTCGTTGGAAATGCAACATATTTACTGTTGCTTGGACCGATGTTGGAAGAGAAGTACGGCTCCAAGACCTTATGGATTGTCATCGGCGTGACTGCTCTTGCCACCGGTCTTGTGAATTACATTCTGTTCCCGAATGTGGCTCTTTGCGGTGCCAGCGGCGTGGTATTTGCTTTTATTATTATGGCGTCCTTTACCGGATTTCGTAATGGAGAGATCCCGTTGACCTTCATCCTGGTTGCCATCATTTTTATCGGCCAGCAGATCATTGACGGACTCTTCGTAACGGATAATATTTCCAACATGGCACATATCGTGGGAGGCGCTGTGGGAGCTGTCTTGGGATACATCTGGAATGTGCATCCGGCGGGCCATCGGAGATAAGGTTTTTTATTGTAATGATGCGCTGTTGTGGTAAAATGGACTCGATAATGAACTTTTAGGGAGGTAAACCATGAAAAAACTTTCAGTTAAGACAATCGTAGCAATTGGTATTGGTGCAGCATTATTCTTCGTACTTGGTAGATTCGTTGCCATTCCAAGTCCTGTACCTAATACAAATATTTCCCTGCAGTACGGCATTCTTGCCTTCATCGCTGCAGTATTCGGACCGGTAGCAGGTGTACTTGCTGGCTTGATCGGACACTTCTTCATCGACTTCAGCTATGGCTGGGGCGTATGGTGGAGCTGGGTTATCGCTTCCGCAGTATTCGGCTTGGTATCCGGTTTGGTTACCATGAAGCTGAACTTAGACGAGGGCGAGTTCTCTTCTAAGAGCCTCTTGGTATTCAACGGCGGACAGATCTTAGGACATATCGTAGCATGGGTTGTAGTTGCTCCGGTATTGGACATCTTGATGTACGCTGAGCCGGCCAACAAGGTATTCCTTCAGGGTGTGGTTAGTGCTATTTTGAACATTGTTACTACTGCAATCGTAGGAACCATTCTTTGCATCGCTTATGCGAAGGCAATTCCGAAGGCAGGCAGCCTTACCGAGGAAGACTAATTATTCATCGATATAACATGATGTGATTTACGGGCGGGAGATTACTTCCGCCCCTTTTTAAGGATTTTTATGACAGACAATATTATTGAATTTCGTGACTTTGGATTCCAATACAAAGCACAGCAATCCCCAACCCTATACGACATTAATTTTGCCGTAAAAAAGGGTGAGAAGGTGCTGATTGCCGGTCCTTCCGGATGCGGTAAGAGTACCATGGTTCATTGCATGAACGGCCTTATTCCGTTTTCTTACAACGGAACTATGACCGGCAGTGTTACCATTGCAGGCAAGGAGACCAAGGATGCCAGCTTATTTGAAATCTCCCATACGGTGGGTACGGTGTTGCAGGACAGCGATGCCCAGTTCGTAGGAATGACCGTTGCGGAGGACATTGCTTTTGCGTTAGAGAATGATTGCATCCCGCTGCCGGAGATGAAGGAACGGGTGAAGCAGGTTGCCAAGATGGTCAACATCGGCGATTTCTTATCCCATGCTCCAAGTGAAGTGTCCGGCGGCCAGAAGCAGCGTGTATCCGTAGCCGGCGTATTGGTGGATGATGTGGATGTGCTGTTGTTTGATGAGCCGTTAGCGAACTTAGATCCGGCTACCGGCAAGCAGGCCATTGAGCTCATTGACGAGATGCAGAAGCAGACCGGTGCGGCAGTGATTATTATCGAGCATCGTATCGAGGACGTGTTGCATCGCCCGGTGGACCGTGTAGTCTTAATGAATGAGGGCCGCATTGTGGTGGATACCTCTTCCGACAAGTTGCTCTCCGGAGACTATCTGGAGCGTTGCGGCGTGAGAGAGCCGTTGTATGTAACCGCTCTGCGTTATGCCGGAGTGGAGATTACACCGGAGAAGCATCCGAGCAACCTAGATACCTTCGCTCTTACCGACGAGGAAAAAGAGAAGGTGCATCAGTGGTTCAAGGAAGTTCCTTCCGCAGTGCAGCAGCCAAGTGCGGATTATATGCTGCAGGTAGCAGGCGTGGAATTCGGTTACGAGAAAATGATGACTTCCGTCTTGCACGATATCTCCGTAGATGTTCGTCGTGGCGAAATGCTTGCCATTGTAGGAACCAACGGTGCGGGTAAGTCCACTTTTTCCAAAGTGGTGTGCGGATTTGAAGAGCCGACGAAGGGTAGTATTACTTTTTGCGGCGAAGATTTTTCCACTTATAGTATCAAAGAACGTGCAGAGCATGTGGGTTATGTGATGCAGAACCCCAACGCCATGATTTCCCAGGTGATGATTTACGATGAGGTGGCCTTCGGCCTGAAGAACCGTGGCATTCCTCAGGATGAAATTGATCGCCGCGTGGAAGAGGCGCTTCGGGTATGCGGCTTGTGGCGTATGCGTAAGTGGCCGATCAGTGCCTTAAGCTTCGGCCAGAAGAAGCGTGTCACCATTGCTTCCATCCTGGTCTTAGGACCGGAGATGATTATCCTAGACGAGCCGACGGCGGGACAGGATTACAAGCATTACACGGACATTATGGAGTTCCTGTTAGAGTTACATGCCAAGGGAATTACCATTGTGATGATTACCCACGATATGCATCTGATGTTAGAGTACGCAACCCGTGCGGTGGTATTCTCCCACGGACGTGTCATTGCGGATGACACCCCGGCGCATATTCTGACGAATCCACAGATTATTGAAGAAGCCAGCCTGAAGGAGACCTCCCTTTATCATCTGGCCATGAAATGCAATCTGAAGGATCCGACGGCATTTGTACAACGTTTTATTGATTACGAGAGGAATACGGCAAGACATGACGAATCTGTTTAATTATATTGAACGCAAGTCCGCCATTCACAACCTGACGGGAGCTACGAAGCTAATCTGTCTGATGCTGTGGAGCTTCGCTGCTATGGGTACTTACGATACCCGCTATCTGGCGGTGTTGTCCCTTCTTAGTATGGCTCTGTTCAAAATCGGACATATCCGCATCAAGGATGTTTCCTTCATGCTGGGATTTACGGCGGTTTTCTTGCTACTAAACACGGTGTTGGTATACTTATTCTCCCCGTTGCACGGGTCTGAGATCTACGGCACCACCACTTATCTGACGGCGTATCACGGATACTTCGCCCCGACGGCGGAGCAGCTGTTTTACCATTTGAATTATTGGCTGAAGTATTTGGCAACCATTCCGATTATTCTGCTGTTTGTCTGCACCACGAACCCTAGCGAGTTCGCAGCCAGCTTAAGTCGCATCGGTGTCAGCTATTCTGTCGCTTACTCCGTTGCACTGGCTCTTCGTTACATTCCGGATGTGCAGCACCAGTATTACGAGATTAGCAAGGCCAGCCAGGCCCGAGGCGTAGAGATGAGCAAGAAGGAATCTCTGGTGCATCGCCTGAAGGCGGCTTCCGCCATTTTGGTTCCGCTGATTCTTACCAGCATGAGCCGCATTGAAGTTATCTCCAACGCCATGGAGCTGCGTGGCTTCGGCAAGAACAAGAAGCGTACCTGGTATATGGAGCGCCCGTTCCGGGTATGGGACTACCTGTGTATGGTGATTTGCGTAGGACTTTTGGCGATTACTTTGGTGTTAAATCACTTAAACGGCGGACGTTTTTACAATCCGTTTCAATAAATAAAACTTTTTTCAAAAAAGGGGTTGCTTTTTTCTCCGATTCGGTTTATTATAGCAGAGTTGCTGAAGCAACCATGCGCGATTAGCTCAGTTGGTAGAGCACCTGACTCTTAATCAGGGTGTCCAGGGTTCGAGACCCTGATCGCGCATTTTTTATTTGAAGAATCTCCTACATTTTGTAGGAGATTTTTTGTTGGAAAAACATATTTTAAAAGTGTGACCTTAGTGTGTCCATCGATGTGCTATATAATATTTACACTTAATCCTTCCGAAAGGAAATAGGACAACGTATCTTACCCAACCCCACACCCGAGGTAAGACCGATTGTCCTATTTTATTGCGCAAAAAAGCCAACCACCCCAATTCGGGAAGGTTGGCTTATGTTCTTTTATAAAGCTTATGCCTGCTCCTGTGGAAGGAACTGCTTCGCAATCTGCTGCATGGCTTTTAACATGATAAAAAGCAGTGCAGTGTTGATTGGGAACATGATTGCGGTCTTCAACAAACGCGGAACCATAACTGCGAAGAAGCCGTTACCGTAGAGAATGCTTAAGTTGATGTTGTTTAAGATCAAGCTGATGACAACGACCTGAACGAACTGTGCGAAGATTACGCGAGGAACGGTCAGTGGCTTCTTGTAGAGGCAGAGACCGTACAACAGGCCGGATACCGCACCGGAGATGGTGAATCCCGGGAAGAATGGGCCGGTTGGCTTGGCAAGATATCCAAGGACGTCTGCCAGTGCACCTACGATGGCGCCTACACCCGGACCGAAGAGCATTCCGGCAGATGCAATCGGAAGGAATGCAAATCGAAGCTCTACCAATGGGTTCAACGGTACCTTGAAGAAACCGAGAACGGTGGCAATGGCAATGAGCATTGCGGTGATGGTTAGTACATGTGTCTGTTTCAATTTTTCCATAAAAATAACCTCCTTATGAGCTCCTTGGTCTACATAGAGAGGTTGTGTAATCTCCATATGTAGCAGCGGGATGCGACTGCGAAACCGCAAGGATGAATGTTCATCTCTTTTCGTCCGAATGACAACTCCCTGTTCACTCGGCACTTAACGCTTCGTAATCTACTCTGCATAATTTTTGTTCGCCTTCATATTATCACAGTTTCCTGTGCTGTCAACCTATATTTTTTTATGCACGGACGTGGTACACTAGGGGTGATGATTAATCTTTAAGAGGAAGTTATATGGCATTTATTAGTGTTTTTGAAGTATTAGGGCCGAATATGATTGGCCCAAGTAGTTCCCATACCGCCGGTGCGGCTGCCATTGCCTATCTGGCCCAGAAGATGCTTGCAGATAAGGTTTGCAAGGTAGAGTTTGTGCTCTATGGATCCTTTGCCAAGACCTATCATGGACATGGTACAGATCGTGCCCTCTTAGGTGGAATTATGGGATTTGATACAGAAGATGAGCGGATTCGGGATTCTTTTGAGATTGCAGATGAGATTGGACTGGAGTATCAATTCTATACCAACGAAGAGGAGACCGATATTCATCCGAACACGGTAGATATTCGTATGGTGGGCGTGTCTGGCCGTACCATGACGGTACGTGGCGAATCCGTTGGCGGTGGTAAGGTCCAGATTACCCGTATGAACTCTGTTAAGATTCACTTTACCGGTGAGTATAGTGCGGTGATTGTGACCCATCAGGATCGTCCTGGTGTGGTAAGTCATATTACCAAGTGCTTGAGTGATCATGAGGTCAATATTGCCTTCATGCGCCTTTTTCGTGAGGACAAGGGTAAGACGGCTTATACCATTGTAGAATCCGATGGTGTATTGCCACAGGAAGTGGCTGCGGAGATTGAAGAGAATCCGTATGTAAGCGAAGTTGTTGTGGTAGAACCATAGAGTGGAGCGTATCGATAGATGTATGAATTTGATAGTGCAGCATCCATGCTGGCACAGTGTGAAAGTAAGAACATAAAGATTTCTGAGCTGATGCGTTTGCGCGAGATTGAGGGTACAGATGCAACCTCAGAGGCGGTAGAAAAGCGCATGCAGCGCGCTCTAGAAATTATGAAACATGCAGCCTATGCACCAATTACCGCACCAATGAAATCCATGAGTGGGTTGATTGGTGGGGAGGCTCATAAGCTACAGAACCAGTATCTGAATGGGAATGGTATCTGTGGTCCTCTGGTAAGCAGAGGTATTATGTATGCCATGGCGGTATTGGAAGTGAATGCCTCCATGGGTCTGATTGTGGCTGCTCCTACGGCAGGAAGTGCCGGAATTGTACCGGGAACACTTCTTGCGTTACAGGAAGCTTATAGTATGTCCGATGAAAAGCTGTTGGACGGTTTGTTCAACGCAGGCGCCATTGGATATCTGGCAATGCGCAATGCAACCGTAGCAGGCGCAGTTGGTGGATGTCAGGCGGAGGTTGGTGTAGCAAGCGCTATGGCAGCATCTGCTATGGTAGAGCTTCTTGGAGGAACGCCGAAGATGTGCTGTAATGCAGCCTCCACGGTGCTTCAGAACATGTTAGGATTGGTATGTGATCCGGTAGGCGGACTTGTAGAGTATCCATGCCAGAGCCGTAATGCGTCCGGTGTTGCCAATGCTATGGTAGCGGCGGAGATTGCATTAGCAGGCGTTGATCAGCTCATTCCTTTGGATGAGATGATGGAGGCCATGTACAAGGTGGGCAAGCGCCTGCCACCGGAACTGCGGGAGACCGCCTTAGGTGGTTGTGCAACCACACCAAGTGCCTGTGCGGCTTGCGGCGGATGCAAATCCGAATAAAAAGGTGTTGCATTTCCAACACTATTTGCACATAATATTTTTGGAAACAGAATACAAACTAGGGGAGCTGCTGTTGGCGGCTGAGAGATGTAGCGGAACTACATGACCCTCAACCTGATTTGGATAATGCCAACGTAGGGAACATAGCGCAAGACTATGCACATGCATAGAAGATTGAACTTACAGGACGTCCGAATGGGCGTCCTTTTTTGTGTGTGCATCGGATTGGAGTGTAGAAATGAATAGTATACGTAAACAGGGGCCACGTATTCATATGATTACCAATGGTGTCACCAGAGAATCCTGTGTGAATCTGGTGCTCTCAGCAGGTGGATATGCCATCTGTGCGGAGGCGCCCCAGGAAGTGGAAGAAGTGGTAGATATTGCAGACGGACTCTTGCTGAATCTGGGGATGCCCTCCGCCGAGAAGGCGAAGGCTATGGAACTGGCGCTGCAACAGGCCAAGGAACGAAGGATTCCGGTGGTGTTGGATCCGGTAGGCGTGGGTGTTAGCCAATTCCGCCGGGACATAGTGAAGCGCCTATTGGAGATTGGCGGTATTAGCTGCATCCGAGGAAATGCGGGAGAGATTGGGTATCTGTGCAATGGCGTGGGCGCATCCTTGGGTGTAGAGACGGGAAGTATCCACGTAACGGAAGAGGCACTGCAAGAGTTATCCACTCGGACCGGGGCTGCGGTGATGATGAGTGGACCGAGAGACTATCTGGTGTGGAAAAGTAAGATTGTGGACAAGCCGGGTGGTGGAGAAGTCTTCACTCACATGACCGGAAGCGGATGTATGGAATCGGCATTATTGGCAGCCTCCATTGCTGCAACCGGGGATGTCTGGGAAGGCCTTGCCGAAGGGGTGCGTCTTTTCGATGCAGCCGGACGGGAAGCAGCAGCGAAAATGCAGGGCATGGGAAGCTTTGCAGTGGCATTCTTAGATGCCATGAGTCATTTATAGGAGATTATTTATGTGGGATTTACAACAGAAGTGCAGGTTGTACGCAGTAACAGATCGAAAACTGATGGGAGATCTGCATTTTTACGATGCAATCGAGGCGGCATTGCAGGGCGGCATTACCATGTTGCAGCTGCGAGAGAAGCATCTGTCCGAGGCAGAGTATATTCATGTGGCCAAGCAGGTCCATGAGTTAACCAAGCGGTATGGTGTACCGTTGATTGTGAATGACTTGCCCCAGGTGGCATTGGTGTCCGGTGCGGAGGGTGTTCATGTAGGACAGTCGGATGCGGAAATTGAGGATGCCAGAGCACTTTTGGGAGAGGACAAAATTATCGGAGCAACGGCTCACAACCTGGAAGAAGCCTTGGCGGCAGAGGTTTCCGGTGCAGACTATCTTGGGGTTGGAGCGGCATTCGGCAGCACGACAAAGCTGGATGCAAGACCCATCGATCGGGAGGAATATCGGCGTATTTGTGAAGCAGTATCCATTCCGGTGGTTGCCATTGGCGGCATTACCGCAGATAACGTGGAAGAGCTGTACGGCCGGGGCTTAAGCGGCGTGGCGGTCATCGGCGGAATCTTTGGTACGTCGGATGTGAAGGGGGCAGCAGCGCGCATGGGAAGCCTGGTTGAGCCTTTTGCAATGGATTTGGTGTAGGAGATTAGTGGCGGGGCCACTTGAGATATAGAAGGAGGAACAAATGAAACAAGTAAACGTGAAGAAAATCGCTTTGTCCGGAATGTTTATCGCCCTTGCGGTGGTACTTTCCACTTTTTCTTTTCCGGTAGGAGCTAGCAAGTGCTTCCCAATCCAGCACATGGTCAATGTACTGTGCGCGGTATTCTTAGGACCTTGGTACGGAGTTGCGGTGGCTTTTTGCACATCTCTTATCCGTAACCTGTTGGGAACCGGAACCTTACTGGCTTTTCCGGGAAGCATGGTAGGTGCATTGGCTTGCGGCCTTGTGTATGCCAAGACCAAGAACTACATTGCAACCTATGTGGCTGAGGTGATCGGAACTGGTGTCCTTGGGGGCATGCTGGCGTATCCGATTGCAGCCTTCATCCTGGGTAAGGAAGCGGCTCTTTTTACCTTCGTGGTACCGTTCTTGGTAAGTACCGCAGGAGGCACATTGATTGCAGCCATCATCATTACGGCTTTGCATCAGACCAAGGTACTTGGCAAGTTACAGGATATGGTAACCGGCGACGAGGAGACTTCCAAGGAAGCAGCCTAGTCGCTTGAGATAACAGCCGGCACACCGGGGGCACCACCTTGTGTCGGGATAGAAAAGTGATACACGCGGAGGAAATGAGATGAAATGTGTATTAACAATCGCTGGCAGTGATTGCAGCGGAGGCGCCGGCATTCAGGCAGATTTGAAGACGATGATGGCCCATGGGGTATATGGCATGAGCGCCATCACGGCTTTGACGGCACAGAATACGACCGGCGTCTCCCAGATTATGGAAGTAAGTGAGGAATTCTTGGGAGAACAGTTGGAGATGATATTCACCGACATCTATCCGGATGCAGTAAAAATCGGAATGCTCGGCTCCTGTTCACTAATCTCAACTATTCGAAAGAAGCTGGAGAAATTCCAAGCGAAGCACATTGTGCTTGACCCTGTGATGGTGGCCACCAGCGGCGCGAAGCTGATCTCGGAGGATGCCATCGAAGCGCTAAAAGAAGAATTGATTCCATTGGCACAAGTGGTAACACCTAATATTCCAGAGACAGAAGTGTTGTTGGGACAACGGATTGTTACCGCAGAAGAGATGAGTCTTGCGGCGGAGGAGATTGCGAAGCGTTACGGCTGTTCTGTCTTGGTGAAGGGCGGCCATCGCATCAACGATGCCAATGACTATTTGTACGATGTGACAACGAGACGAACCAGCTTGTTTGTTGGTCGTCGCATCGACAATCCCAACACCCATGGAACGGGTTGTACCTTATCCAGCGCCATTGCATGCAATCTGGCCAAGGGACATTCCGTTCCGGAAGCCGTGGAGTTGGCAAAAGAGTATTTAAGCGGTGCTTTGGAAAGCGGCCTGGATTTGGGCCGTGGAAGCGGACCGTTAGACCATGGATACAAAATCAACAGAGCAAACAGGGGGATGAGCGCATGAGAGTATATCGCACACAAATGGAAGCTGCCAAGAAGGGCATTGTAACACCGGAGATGAAAATCGTAGCCGAGAAGGAAGGCTGGCAGATTACAGATTTAATGGAACTGATGGCCAAGGGCCAGATTGTCATTCCGGCCAATCCGGCACACGAGGGCTTGGATCCCAACGGTATCGGTGCCAAGTTGAAAACCAAAATCAATGTAAACCTAGGCGTTAGTCGGGACTGCAAGGACTACGACCTGGAGATGAAAAAGGTCATGAAAGCGGTGGATTTTGGCGCAGAGGCCATTATGGATTTATCCAGTCATGGCAACACCCAGCCCTTCCGCCAGAAGCTGTGTAAGGAATGTCCGGCCATGATTGGTACGGTTCCAATCTATGACAGCGTGATTCATTATCAGAGAGACTTAGGGGAATTGACGGCCAAGGATTTCATCGACGTGGTTCGCCTGCATGCGGAGGATGGCGTGGATTTTGTCACGTTGCATTGCGGCATTACCAGAAAGACGATTGAACAGATTAAGAACGGCAGCCGCAAGATGAACATCGTCAGCCGCGGCGGTTCCCTGGTATTTGCCTGGATGGCAATGACGGGAGAAGAGAATCCGTTCTACGAATATTATGACGAGATTCTCGATATCTGCAGAGAGCATGATGTAACCGTAAGTCTTGGAGATGCATGTCGTCCGGGATGTCTGGCGGATGCTACCGATGGCGTTCAAATCGAAGAATTGATTCGATTGGGAGAGCTAACGGAACGTGCCTGGGCCAAGGATGTCCAGGTGATGGTAGAAGGTCCGGGCCACGTGCCGATGGATCAGATTGCTGCCAATATGAAGGTACAGCAGACCATCTGTAAGGGAGCGCCATTCTATGTGTTGGGACCTTTGGTTACGGACATTGCACCGGGATATGACCACATTACGGCGGCAATCGGCGGAGCCATTGCGGCAGCCAGCGGTGCAGCATTTTTATGCTATGTGACACCTGCAGAGCATCTGGCGCTTCCGAATGAGCAGGATGTTCACGATGGTATTATCGCCAGCAAGATTGCGGCTCACGCAGCGGATATTGCTAAGGGTATCAAAGGGGCAAGGGACCAGGATGATCGCATGGCGGATGCCAGACGCATTTTGGACTGGGATGCCCAGTGGAAGGAAGCCATCGATCCGGAAGTGGCGAAGTCCATTCGCGCAGATCGTGCGCCGGAAGATGACCATAGCGACACCTGTAGCATGTGCGGGAAGTTCTGCGCTGTACGCAGTATGAATAAGGCTTTGGCCGGGGAATTAATCGATATCCTATAATCCTTGGAGCAAAATTTGGCTAGTTTTTTTCTCCTTTTGGCAAGAAGAACCACAATTGTGGAACTATAATGCAACTGTAAGTAAGAGATGAGCAGTAGATAAGGAGGAAAAGATTATGAAGAATTTTTTCAAGGAAGCATTCGAAGAGTATTTAGAGTTCATGGGTAAGTACG
>JAEEGI010022696.1_pt1 | contig 12378 bp, 8 predicted proteins | sample 8958751 | NCBI WGS metagenome assembly JAEEGI01 (sample SAMN16246545, study PRJNA631951) | gut metagenome | biome: gut microbiome; feature: rumen; material: KS-attached | host: Bos | place: Iran: Karaj | collected 2018-10 | reverse complement strand
TTATCAGCAATCGCTGATTTGATCGCCAGCATAATACGGGACATCTCTCCGCCAGATGCCGTTTTGGCTAATGGCATCTGCGGTTCACCCGGGTTAACGGAAATCATAAATTCTGCTTTGTCAAAACCATTCCGGGTGATCTTTTGCCCCTTTGTAAAATCGATGGAAAAATCCACATGCAGAAAATTGAGATCTTTTAAATGTTTCTGGATCAAAGGCTCCAGGTTTTTTCCTGCTTCTTTTCTCAGATCAGATAATTGATGCGAAAGCTGATTCAGGATTGCTGCACACTCCTTCATACGGTGTTCCGTTTGCGCTTTCCGTTCAAAGTAATGCTCATATTGATCTAATTTATCTGCAATTTCTGCCGCATATTGATAAATATCATCTATGGAACGGCCATATTTACTCTTCAGGCGGTTGATCTGATCAAGTCTTTGCGCTATTTCCGAAAAACGTTCTCCATCAAAAGGGTTATGCTCCACGTAATGTTCGATTTCGCGCGCAACATCTTTAGAAAGAGAATCGATATCCATCAACGTCGCTCGGTATTCCTTTAATTCCGGCTCATAAACAAGTGCATCTTCCACATAACGAAGTGCATCCGAAATCTTTTTTAAGGCTCCATCGTCTTCATCAGAAAGGATATTGTGAGCTTTGTTTACCGATGACAGGATCGTTTCTGCATTGCTGAGTTTTTTATACTCTGTTTCCAGACGGATGTCTTCCTCCGGCTGGATGGCGGCATCATCAATTTCTTTCTGCTCATGTTTCAGGAGATCGATCTCTCTGGAAAGCTGTGATTCATCTAAATTAAAATCCTGATATTCCAGTCGTATTGCCCTGTAACGATCATATTGTTCCGCTAATTCTTTTCGAAGAATACGGATCGATTCTCCTCCAAAATCATCAATGATCTGCAAATGCCGGGCTGGATCCAGTAATGACTGATGATCGTGCTGGCCATGAACATCCACAAGAAGATCCGTCACAGATCTTAAAAAAGCTAAAGTGACAGATTCTCCATTGATACGCGTGATGCTGTTATCCATCGTGATCTTTCTGGATATGACGATCTGACCATCTTCCGTTTCGATTCCCTGCTTTTCCAGGACAGACAAAACCCTGGGATCGTCAGTAAGAAACGATAACTCAACAAGACCATGATCGGCTCCGGTCCGGATCATGGATTTATTTGCTTTTTCACCGAGTGCGGTATTCAGCGCGCTGATAATAATGGACTTACCAGAACCAGTCTCACCGGTCATAATGTTAAGACCATTTGTATAGTCAATATCTGCCTCTTCGATCAGCGCAAGATTTTTTATAAAAACATTCTTCAGCATTACAACTCTGTCAAAAGTTTTGTGATTTGTTCAATCGCTTTTTTTGCATCGTCATCTGATTTAGATGCACACATGATGGTATCATCTCCGGCAATACAGCCAACGATTTCCGGAATCATCATATGATCTAATGCTGCTGCAACTGCCATAGCCATACCAGACACCGTTTTGATCACGACGATATTTCCGGCCTGTAAGATATTGGAGTAGCCATCTTTAAAGATCCGCAGATATTTTTCCCTGTCAGCTTCTTTTTCCTGCGGATAAGAATATTTGCTGCCGCCTTTGCCGTCCGGAATCTTTTCCAGATGAAGTGCACGAATATCCCTGGAAATAGTAGCCTGGGTGACGTGAAATCCGGCAGCTGCAAGCAGATGCGCCAATTCTTCCTGTGTTTCAATATCGTTTTGCTGAATGATCTCAATTATTTTATCTTGTCTGTTTGCTTTCATAGTTTATACCCGCCTGAACTCAAATCATAATGCGTTCGTATCCACAATATACCTTAAAAGTATCATTTCTGCCAAAGCATATCAGTGACACATCTTTTTCCATAGCATATTCGATCGCCTGTCTCGTAGGCGGTGAATAAGATACCAAAACATGACATCCTGACAGGAAGCAGGCACGCACGTTTTCCTTAGTGATTTTGCCGCTTGTCAACAATATGCAGCCGGACATATCAATTCCATATAGCAGCGAATAACCGATTGCTTTGTAGATGGCATTGCTATTACTGATATCCTCAATGAACCGGATCACAGAATTGCCGTCAAAGATTTCTGCCCCATGAACAGCTCCTGTCCTACGGTTGAGTTCGGAACGTGTCGAAAACAATTTCATTTCCTCGATGAGTTTATCCGGCTGAATTGCTATATTCTGATTTTTGTTAGTATTATATGCTAAATGATGGTCTACTTTAGGCCCTTTTGACTGGACTAACAGATCATCAACAAAAACAATTGCAACAGAAGATTCTTCGTCAGCATCTGCCATCATTACCTGGGAAATATCTTCCGGTTCAAAATCCGCGTTACAGTAACAGTAGCCGATTGCTAATTCTTTTAGGTACTGCGGCAAGGTATCTGTAAAGATCAGACATTTTCCATTCATAGCATCTACAAATGCTTTTTTTCGGGAATTGTCAGAATAATAGGTGTCATTTAAAAAGATGGCAAAATGACATTCGTTAACAACACTTGCGTCAACATCTGTCAAAACGCCATCCTTAAAAAGTTTGATCGTATCCGTATCAATCAGTCTATCAATATCATTATCAATCATTTTTTGCCCAGAACATCCCTGTCCCTACTTTCAGGGACAGGGATGCAATTCCTTTCTTATGCAAATATATTAGTAGATTTATACTTTATTTGCAAGATTGAGCTGATAATATTCAGACTTTATTCAGTTTTTATTCAGCCTTCTGTGATCTTTTTTTCGGATCTTCATCTTCCGGGTCGATCATCCCTGCTTTTTCTTTTCCCTTTCCGGGAAGGATCAGGTTAACGATGATGCCAAGGATCAGAGCAACTGCTACTTCAGTCAATGTAACCTGACCGATCTTAAGAACCATGCCGCCGATACCAGCAATAAAGATCGTAGATGCGGTAAAGAGATTACGGTTGTCATTCAGATCAACCGGCTGCAGCATTTTCAGACCGGAAACAGCAATGAAGCCGTAAAGAGTGATACATACACCGCCCATTACGCATCCAGGGATCGTGGAAAGGAAGGTCACGAATGGCCCCAGGAAGGAAGCAATAATTGCAATAACGGCTGTACACAGGATCGTAACGACAGAAGCATTACCGGTAATAGCAACACAACCAACGCTCTCACCATAAGTGGTATTCGGGCATCCTCCAAAGAATGCACCGACCATGGATCCAACACCATCACCTAACAAGGTTCTGTGCAGACCTGGTTTCTCCAGAAGATCTCTTCCGATGATGGAAGAAAGGTTCTTGTGGTCAGCAATATGCTCCGCGAAAACAACGAATGCAACCGGAATATAAGCAACAGCAATGGTTGCAATGTAAGTTCCGGATAATTCCTTAAATCCGCCTAAAGCTGTAAGGAATGTAAAGCTTGGGACCCATTTCATGGCAGCAAATGCTGAAAAGTCGATGATCATCAGAGCTTCATTTCCAGAAGCTTTTCCGATCAAAGTAAAGATGACTGCAACGATGTAGCCAGCTACAATACCGATAATAAATGGGATCAGCTTAACCATTTTCTTACCAAATACGGAGCAAAGGCATACAACCAGCAAAGTAACCATAGCACAGACAAAGCATGCCCACGCATGAGGTGTCATGACGTATGCACCTGCATCAGCGTCAAAAGCTCCGCCTAATGCATCACTAACGGCATTCCCTGCAAGGCTTAATCCGATGATAGCAACCGTAGGTCCGATAACTACTGCCGGCATCAGGTAATTGATCCAGCGTACGCCGGCGAACCTGACAACAATAGCGATAACAACATACACAAGGCCTGCAAAGATCGCACCAATGATCATTCCAAGGTAACCCATCTGCATGCTGACACCACCGGCAAAAGCAGCAAACATAGATCCGATAAATGCGAAGGATGATCCCAGGAAGACCGGGCTTTTAAACTTCGTAAATAACAGATATACAATGGTGCCGACACCAGCGCCGAAAAGTGCAGCGCTCTGGCTCATTCCGTTTCCGATGATTGCCGGAACGGCGATTGTTGCAGCAAGGATCGCTAAAAGCTGCTGAATTGCGAAGACGACTGTCTGTCCAAAACGAGGTCTGTCTTCGACGTTGTAAACTAAATTCATTTCATCCTCCTGTTTTTGCATTCACAGCTGCAAAATCTTTAACTTTTTTATTATATAGACGGACTTTTAGATACCTGTCCTCAATATCTGAAAATACCGTATATACCTAAATATCATAGAGCTCTACAGATGTAGTCTCATCATATGGCGGAATGCGGACTGCAATCCGTTCATTTTTGGACGTAGGAACATTTTTCCCGACATAATCACCCCGGATTGGAAGTTCCCTATGTCCTCTGTCGATCAAAGCTGCAAACTGGATCGCTGCAGGTCTGCCATGCTGCATAAGTCCATCGATTGCGGCCCGTGCTGTTCTTCCCGTATAGACAACGTCATCCACAAGAATAACTACTTTGTTTTCGATCGAAAACGGAATACTTGCCTCCTGAACGATCGGATCCCTGGATCTGTTTGTCAGATCATCCCGGTAAAAAGTAATGTCGATACTTCCGACCGGAACTTTTTTCTCTTCAATCTTTTCAATATTGTCCGCAATGATCTGAGCCAGTGGAATGCCTCTTCGCTGGATGCCGATAATACAGATATTCTTTGCTCCGTTATTCTTTTCCAGAATCTCGTGGGAGATCCTTTTTAATGCTCTGGAGACGGTAACATCATCCATCAAAGTAGCTTTGTAACGCATATTTACAAATAAAAAACCGCATCACAGGATGCAGCTTTATGATCTGACCAGCCGTGTTTTACAGCTTTAGCAGTCCTTGGCGGCATCTCTGTACCATCATTAAAGGTCTGATTTGTCTGCTTTATGTTACTACTATATATAGCGCTTGTAAAGTTGAAAATTCATATATCTTGTGTTTTTGAATAAGATTTCGACAGGAGCTTTTTATTTACAAAAGGGACAGTGTGAGGGGTCTTGGACATGCATGTAGAAAGCATGGGAAAGACCCCTCAACTGTCCCATGTGTTTAAATAAAAAGGGACTGCCGAAGCAGTCCCTTTAACCTTGCACTTGATAAAATCAAGCCTTTTCAATCTTAACCGCACATACCTTATACTCCGGAATGCAGGCAATGTCATCGTAAACAGCATTGGTCAGCTTGTTTGCATTGCCATCCGGGAAGTGGAATGTCATGAAGGACTCACCAGGAGAAACTTTCTTTCCGACTCTGGCAGTCGTTTCCAGTTCACCACGGCGGCTGGAAACTTTCACACGGTCTCCATGTTTCACGCCGATCTTCTCTGCATCTTGATCGTTCATTTCGATATAAGACTCATTGACGATCTGTGTGATGCCCTTGCTCTTTCCTGTCATAGCACGTGTATTGTAGTGATACAGCATACGTCCGGTGATCAGGATCGTCGGATATTCTTCATCCGGAAGCTCAACAGATGGTTTGTATTTAGCCGGATAGAAGTAACCTAATCCACGGCTGAACTTGCCAACATGCATGATTGGTGTGCCCGGATGATCTTTTCCGGTACATGGCCACTGCAGGCTCTCGCCGGCATCCAGTCTTGCATGGGAAATACCTGCAAAGCTTGGTGTCAGGGAAGCAATCTCATCCATGATCTCAGCGGATGTCAGCTGTGGCTGCGGATAACCCATGCGGTTCATGACATCGATAAAGATATCGGTATCAAGACGTGCATTCGTTCCCAGATCAACTGCTTTACGGACTCTCTGTACACGACGCTCGGTGTTGGAGAATGTTCCTTCTTTTTCTGCGTAGCTTACGCCAGGAAGGACAACATCTGCATAGGCTGCAGTTTCTGTCATGAACAGATCCTGAACAACCAGGAATTCAAGGCTGGTCAGAGCCTTCTCTACATGATGAGTATCCGGATCTGTAACGATCGGATCCTCGCCGAAGATGTACAGACCTTTGATCTTTCCTTCGATAGCTGCCGGAAGCACTTCTGTTGCTTTCAGACCAGCTTTGTGGTTCAGTTCAATACCCCATGCTTTTTCGAATTTTTCCATGACAGCCGGATCTTCTACGTTCTGGTAGCCAGGGAATTTCTCAGGCAGTGCACCCATATCGCAGGCACCCTGGACGTTGTTCTGACCACGAAGCGGGTTCACGCCGCAGCCAGGTCTTCCGAGTTTGCCAACCATCATAGCCATGTTGGACATGCTCATAACGCCTTCAGTACCAGTTGAATGCTCGGTAACACCCAGACAGTAGATGATCGGAGCCTTCTCAGCTTTTGCATACATTCTTGCAGCAGCTTTCAGGTCCTCTGCATCGATATGGCAGATTTCTGCAACTTTCTCTGGTGTGTAATCTTTTACGATTTCTGCTAATTCTTCAAAACCTTCTGTTCTGGTCTTGATGAATTCCTCATCGATCAGACCTTCGTTGATGAAAATGTTCATCATACCGTTTGCAAAAGCAACGTTTGTTCCCGGCTTGATCTTCAGATGGATTGCAGCATCTTTTGTTAATGTGATATCACGCGGATCAACAACGATCAGTTTTGCGCCGCGGCGAGCTGCACGACGGATACGTGCACCAACAACCGGGTGAGCTTCTGTCGGGTTGGAACCAACGACCATGATGACATCCGGTTCTTCTGTGATGTCTTTGATCGTATTTGTCATTGCACCGGATCCCAGTGTAATAGCCAGACCATGGACAGATGCACTATGGCAGACACGTGCGCAGTTATCTACGTTGTTAGAGCCAAAGGCGCAGCGAACGAGTTTCTGAAGCATGTAGCAGTCTTCATTTGGAGCTCTGGAGCATGCAAAACCAGCAAGTGATTCGCTGCCGTATTTTTTCTTGATCTCAGTGAATTTAGCAGCAACCAGATCTAAAGCTTCATCCCAGGTTGCTTTCTCAAATTTACCGTCTCTCTTGATCAGAGGATCCGTCAGTCTTCCTTCATCATGAACAAATTCGAAGGAACCAAAACGTCCTTTGACACAAAGCTGTCCGTTGTTGGATGGACCATCAGCACCTTCCACTGCAACGATCTTGCCATTTTTCACGACCAGATAATACTGGCAGCCTGTTGCACAGTGAGGACATGTGGTAAGGACCTTCTTGGTCTCCCAATCACGGAATTTCTTGCCGGCTTTCAGGGAAAGAGCGCCTGTCGGGCAGGCCTGTACGCAGTTACCACAGCTTACGCAGTTGGAATCTGCGATCTTGATACCCATAACTGGAGAAACGGTAGTCTCAAAACCTCTTTCTGTTGCAGCGATCGTACCATTGCACTGAATTTCCTGGCAGGTACGTACGCAGCGACGGCATAAAATACATTTACCCGGATCATAAATGAAGAACGGTGAGGAATCATCCGGCGGGATCTGGCAGGTCTCGCCTTCGAAATCGCCGCGCTCTACTTCATAATCCATTGCATACTGCTGCAGCTTACATTTTCCGTTTGCTGCGCAGCTCATGCAGTCACCGGTATGGTTGGAAAGCATCATCTGAAGGATGAACTTTCTGGATTCCAAAACTTCCGGCGTATTGGTCCGAACGACCATGCCTTCTGTAACCGGTGCAGCACATGCAGTCATCAGACCACGTGCGCCTTCTACTTCCACCAGACACATTCTGCAGGATCCGTCCGGTGCAAGCTCTTTCATATAACAAAGTGTAGGAATGTCAATACCGGCAGCCTGTGCAGCCTGTAAGATCGTTGTGCCATCTTCTACCTGAACTTGAATTCCATCAATCGTCAAATTAATCATCTTGGCACCTCCTATCGTTTGGTTACTGCGCCAAACTTACAGTTTGTAAGACAGGTTCCGCAGCCGATACATAAGTTATTATCAATGACATGTGGCTCTTTGACTTTGCCTGTGATTGCATTAACAGGGCAATTCTTAGCGCAGAGCGTACATCCTTTACATTTCTCCGGATCGATCCAGAACTCTAAGAGTGCCTTACAGATACCAGCCGGACATTTCTTATCCTGAACATGTGCCAGGTATTCATCTTTGAAGCACTTGAAGGTGGAAACGACAGGGTTTGGAGCTGTCTGGCCAAGAGCACAGAGAGAATTCTTTTTGATATTCTCACATAAGTACTCCATCTGATCCAGATCTTCCATAGATGCTTCTCCGGCTGTGATCTTTTCAAGGATCTCATAGAGTCTCTTGGTACCAATACGGCATGCCGTACATTTACCGCAGGACTCATCAACGGTGAAGTTCAGGAAGAACTTGGCGATATCCACCATACAGTTATCTTCATCCATAACGATCAGACCGCCGGATCCCATCATGGAACCGATAGCGATCAGGTTGTCGTAATCGATCGGAACATCCAGATCTGCTGCAGAGATACATCCGCCGGAAGGACCGCCGGTCTGAGCAGCTTTGAATTTCTTGCCATTTGGAACACCGCCGCCGATTTCTTCGACGATCTCACGAAGGGTGGTTCCCATCTCAACTTCTACAAGACCAGTGTTATTGATCTTGCCGCCGAGTGCGAAGACTTTGGTTCCTTTGGATTTTTCCGTTCCCATGGAAGCAAACCATTCTGCACCATTCATAATGATCTGCGGAATGTTTGCCCAGGTTTCAACGTTATTTAAAATTGTTGGCTGACCGAAAAGACCTTTGACTGCCGGGAATGGCGGACGTGGTCTAGGCTCGCCACGATGACCTTCGATAGAAGTCATCAGCGCTGTCTCCTCGCCGCAGACAAATGCGCCGGATCCGAGACGAAGTTCAATATCGAAACTGAAATCAGTTCCGAAAATGTTTTTGCCTAAAAGACCATATTCTCTGGCCTGATTAATAGCAATGGTCAGACGCTGAACAGCGATCGGATACTCTGCACGTACATAGATATATCCCTGATCAGAACCAATTGCATATCCTGCAATAGCCATTGCCTCTAATACTACATGCGGATCTCCTTCCAGAATGGAACGATCCATGAATGCGCCAGGGTCGCCTTCATCTGCATTACAGCAGACATATTTCTTAACTTCCCCTCTTCTGGAGCATGCAAATTTCCATTTGGTTCCTGTTGGGAATCCTGCACCGCCTCTTCCGCGAAGGCCGGAGGCGATCATGACATCAATAACCTCATCCGGAGTCATTTCTGTCAGACATTTATAAAGAGCCTGGTAAGCATCTAAAGCAATTGCTTCGTCGATGTTTTCCGGAGCGATGACACCGCAGTTACGAAGTGCAACTCTCTTTTGTTTTTTATAGAATGGTGTCTCATTTAACGGAAGGATCGTTCCATCTTCTAATACAGAATCTTTGTAAAGAAGCTCTTTAACCGGTTCTCCACCTTCTACAAGATGCTTATCACATACCGTTACAACGTGTTCCGGAGTCATCATCGAATAGAATGTTCCTTCCGGATAAACGATCATGATCGGGCCAAGTGCACAAAGACCGAAGCAGCCTGTCTTGACAACAAGTACGTCTTTCAGTCCTTTCTTCTCTAATTCAGCTTCCAATGCATCAATGATGACTTTGGAACCGGAAGAAGTACATCCTGTACCACCGCAGATCAGGACCTGTTTGCGGTATCCGGTATTCTTTGCCAGTTTTTCGCCTTCTTCTTTGACGATCTTCCGGACCATAACGAGTTCATGATACTTATCTTTGATCTGATTTAATTGTTCTATTGTCATGGCACCCTCCTAATCGTTCATATAGCGGTCAATGATCTCCGCTACTTTCTTAGGTTCTGCTTTGCCGTAAACATCTTCATTCACTGTCATGACAGGGGCAAGACCACAAGCACCTAAACATCTGGTTACATCCACTGAAAACTTTGCATCAGAAGTACATTCGCCGCTCTTGATCCCCAGCTTGCTTTCCACTGCCTCAAGGATCTTATCTGATCCCTTGACATAGCAGGCTGTTCCAAGGCAAACGGAAACGCTGTATTTGCCTTTTGGATTCAGAGAGAACTGCGAATAGAAGGTGACAACACCGTAGACTTCTGCAACGGAAAGATGAAGCGCTGCTGCGATCTTTTCCTGGACTTCTACCGGAAGATATCCGTAGATACCCTGTGCTGCCTGTAATACCGGCATAAGGGCTCCAGCCTGACCTTTGTGAGCATCGATCACTTCCTGCAAAGCTTTTTCCTGTTCCAAGGTTCCCTGGAACGCTACTGTTGTTTTCGCTTTTGCCATTTCTTTGTCCTCACTTAGTTTAAAAAATAGTTACACGTTACATAAGCACAATAAGACATTGTACTGATTTACATACAAAATTATTATATCCTACTCTATCTTTTTTTCAAAGGGATTTCCTATGAATTCTATTACTTTTTTTAGAAATTTTCTGAGGTGTTTTCAGTCATAGAAAAGGCATCGTTCACAACATCCTGCGGGAATCCGTAGGCTTTTAAAAGAAGGATGGCATTTCGGCTGTCTGCTCTGCCTTTTTTCAGCTGATAATCAAAAGAAATGCTTCCGGTATCTTCTTGAATCTGTTCTGAAAAATGATAATTATCCATAACATCTTCCAGGAGCTGCGTAAGTTCGATGTCATGAGTCGCAGCAAAACAAAGTGCGTTTTCTGTACTTAATTTCCGCAGGATCTGGGTCGATGCCGCAATCCGCTCCTGCGTATTGGTTCCGCGAAGGACTTCATCCACAAAAACCATAACAGGGCTTTCTTTTGACAATGCATCGAAAATACGCTTCATGGATTTGATCTCCACCACAAAGTAGCTTTCCTCTCCAAGAATATTATCCGAAAGCGCCATAGAAGAATAAACACGGAAAAACGAGGTTTCAAAAGAATCAGCCAGAACGGTACAGATCGTCTGGGCAAAGATCTGGTTGATCGCGATCATTTTAAGGAAAGTAGATTTACCAGACGCATTGCTTCCTGTCAAAAGAACAGAACGATCAGCGGTAATGCTGTTTTTGACCGGATCTTTCACCAGCGGATGATAAGCATTTTCCGTTTTTAATGTAAGTAAGGAAGATGCGTCCTTATGAAAGACTGGGAGGCAATATGCAGGATGTTCTTCGCGAAAATGTGAAATACATATGCAGGTTTCGATCCCGCCCAGTATATTGTACAAAGCCCGGATATCCTCTGCATGCTGTGAGCAGAATTTATGCATAGAGTGGAATTTGATCAGGTCTACATGGAACAGCATTCGGATGTAATCCATAATAACATCCACCAGTGATCCGGAAACGGAATTAGTGATCAGAAAGCTTCCTCGACGGATCTGGGCAAATGTTTTGACCAGCCTTTCTAATTCCACTCTGTCAGCAGCAAAAACATCCCCTGCACCTTTCAGAACGTCTTTGGCCTTATCTCCTGCAATGACCATAGAGGCCAAATACTTGATGCAGTTGAAATAAGGTTCAATTGGTGCCTTAAAGCGGAAATAAAGGGCAATATTGACTGCGATCATGACGACTAGTGCAATAATGCCAATAACCGGTTTTATAAAAATCAGAGCAATGCTGATCAAAAGCAGCACGATCAGTACAAAATGCTTTGCATTGCTTTCCGGTTTGATCTCATTTAATTTGAAAATATAATCCAGAAAAGAAACCTTTTTGGTTTTTCCGAGGTTGGTAAAGATTTTATTTAATCTATTTGTAAGTGATGAATTTTCCTGCAGTATTACTGCTTTTTGATGTCGTTCCTGTAAAACAGACTCATCAAATTCCAGTTCTTGCAGCGTCTGCTTTAAGACTTCTGCTCCGACAGACGAATGCGAGATATTCATACGATTGTATATCTCTGTCAGATCCAGGTCATTCCAGGTAATTTGATCAATTGTAAATGTATCTTTATTTATCATTCAGCGATCAGATCTCTCATCATCAGATTATCAACAGCTTCACGAACAGGTAAATGGTCAAACAGAACACGGTTGACCTGTGCTACGATCGGCATTTCCACCTGATACTTCTCTGCAAGCTGCAATGCAGCCTTTGCGGAAACGATACCTTCTACGACCATGTGAACTTCTTCTACCGCTTCTTCCATTGTTTTTCCCTGACCGATCAGAATACCTGCGCGCCTGTTTCGGCTGTGCATGGATGCACAAGTAACGATCAGGTCTCCCATACCGGAAAGACCATACAATGTCTGCATTTTTGCTCCCATACAGGTGGCCAGCCTGGAAATCTCACGAATACCGCGTGTGATCAGCGCTGCCTTGATATTGTCCCCATAGCCAAGTCCATCTGCCATACCTGCAGCAAGCGCAATCACGTTCTTTAATGCCCCGCCAATCTCTATACCCATAACATCATCACTGGTATATACACGGAAGACAGGACTTGCAAAGATAGACT
>JAEEGI010022694.1_pt1 | contig 12378 bp, 12 predicted proteins | sample 8958751 | NCBI WGS metagenome assembly JAEEGI01 (sample SAMN16246545, study PRJNA631951) | gut metagenome | biome: gut microbiome; feature: rumen; material: KS-attached | host: Bos | place: Iran: Karaj | collected 2018-10 | reverse complement strand
ATGCGTTGACAGGCGCGCCTGCCAGGCGTAGGCTTCTTCAGTCAGAAGCCATCTGGCACGAACCTGCATCTTTTATTCAAGGCAAGCTCTTATGACGACCCCTTCCTCCACCTTCATCTTTGCCGAAGCCGGACGCTATGCCGGCTATTGGTGGTGGCGTTCCGGAAGAAGGGGAAGGACGCGGGTGCTCTAGCCCGCAGTCCTGCAGCGCTTTTTATACACGCCGCCCCTTCTCGCCAGAGAGGGGGCTTTTTTTTTCCCCGGCACAAACGGGCCCAGACGGGCCAGCCGGAGCACGAACCAGGAGGACTTTATGACAGCAACTCGCGGCCCCATCGCGCTGAAGCAGAAGGCCAGGCTTCTGCCGGCGGACATGGACACGCCCATCAGCCTTTTCATGGGCATGGCGGGCGCAGGCGACGGCATCCTGCTTGAAAGCGCGGCGGTCGACGGGCGCTGGGGGCGCTACAGCATCCTGGCCTGCGACATGCTGCTCTACGTCTCCTGCCAGGACGGACTCCTGCGCCTTGCCATCGAGGACGACAGGCTCTCCAGCCTGCAGGAGCTGGACGGCATGCCCTTTGCCGAGGGCCTCAAGGCCCTCATGCGCCAGATTGCCATCGAGGCGCCCGAGGGCATGGAAGACCTGCCTCCCATAACCCGCGCCCTCTACGGCTACGTCGGCTTCGAGGCTGCAGGCCTCTTCACGCCGAAGCTGGCGGCAGTCATGCCCAAGGAGGAGGCCGAGGTCCGGCTGGCCCTTCCCGGCACCGTGCTCGTGCTGGATCACGTCTACAACCGCCTCTGCCAGGTGAGCATAGGCGCCCACCGCGAGGTGCGCAGCGCCCACGAGGCCAGCGTCCATCCCGCCGAACCCCAGTCCCTCGACAGCGTCCTCGCCGAGCCCTGCGAGGCGGCCTTCAAGGCGGGCGTGGACCGTATCCGCGCCATGCTCGCCCAGGGCGAGGCCATCCAGGCCGTGCCCTCGGTGCGCTTCTCCATGCCCTGGCGGGGCGAAGCCTTCACTCTCTACCGCCGCCTGCGCCGCATCAACGCCTCCCCCTACATGTTCTACATGCGCTTCCCCGGCATCACCCTCTTCGGCTCTTCGCCCGAGGTCATGGTGCGCTGCGCCAAGAACCGCCTCCAGCTGTCGCCCATCGCCGGCACCCGGCGCCGCGGCAGGGACGCGGCCGAAGACCTTGCCTTCGAGAAGGAGCTTTTGGCCGATCCCAAGGAGCGCGCCGAGCACGTCATGCTGGTGGACTTGGGCCGCAACGACCTCGGCCGCGTGGCCGCCAGGGGCACGGTCAAGGTGGACAGGCTCATGCAGGTGGAGCGCTTCTCCCACGTCATGCACATGACAAGCCACATCTCGGCCCTCATCCGCCAGGGCTTGGACCCCGTCGACGTGCTGGCGGCGGCCTTCCCGGCAGGCACGGTGTCCGGCGCCCCCAAGATCCGGGCCATGGAAATCATCCGCGAGGTGGAGGAGGGGCCCAGAGGCCCCTACGCCGGCTGCATAGGCTGGCTCGGCTTCGACAAGGACAGCGTCAACCTCGACATGGGCATTGCCATCCGGAGTATGTGGCTCAGGGGAGGCCGGCTTTGCTGGCAGGCCGGCGCCGGCATCGTCCACGACTCGAAGCCGGATCTCGAGTGGAAGGAAGTGATCAACAAGACCGCCGCCATGCGGCAGGCCGTTTCCGGGGAGGAATAGCGCCATGTTTCTGCTCATCGACAACTACGACTCCTTCACCTTCAATCTGGTGCAGTACTGCCAGATGCTGGGCGAAGATCCCCTCGTCCTCGCCAACGACGACCCCCGCATCCTGGAGCTGGCCCGCGATCCCGAGCTCGAGAAGGTGCTCATCTCCCCTGGTCCTAGCACGCCCGACAAGGCCGGCCTGTGCCTGGAGTTTCTCAAGCTCCTGCCCAAATCCGTGCCTGTGCTCGGCGTCTGCCTTGGCCACGAGCTGCTCGGCCTCTTTGCCGGCGCCAGGGTGGAGGTTGGCCCCGTGGTCATGCACGGCATGGCCAGCGACGTGCTCCACGACGGCAAGGGCGTCTTCGAGGAGCTGCCCAATCCCTTGAGGGCCGGCCGCTACCACTCCCTGGTGGTCGTTCCCCAGGGCGAAGGGCCCGATGCGCCCTTCACCGTCACCGCCAGGGCGCCGCTGGGCGAGTGCATGGCTCTGCAGTACAACGACAGGCCCTGGGTGGGCGTGCAGTTCCATCCCGAATCGGTGCTCACCCCCGACGGCATGGGCGTGCTCGCCAACTTTTTCGGCCTGGTCTGCGGCAAGGGCCAGGCCCAGGCCAGGCCCCGTCCCGCCTCGGGCAGGACCGAACTCAAGGACGTGCTCGATCGCCTTGGCTGCCGGGAAGACCTCAACGAGGACATGGCCATGCAGGGCTTCGAGCTGCTCTTCGACGGCAAGATGACCCCTGCCCAGTCGGCTGCCTTCCTCATGGGCCTGCGCGCCAAGGGCGAAAGCCCGCTGGAGCTTGCCTGCGCCGTGAAGGCCGCGCTGGCCCGCGCGGTCAAGGTCGAGGGCATTCCCGACGATGCCCTGGACATCGTGGGCACGGGGGGCGACGGCCGCAACTCCTTCAACTGCTCCACCTGCACGGCCCTGGTCCTGGCCGGCGCCGGCTACCACGTGGTCAAGCACGGCAACCGCGCCGTCTCCTCCAAGAGCGGGGCGGCCGACGCCCTCGAAGCCCTCGGCGTGCCGCTGCTGCAGGATCCCGCCGAGGTGCTCCAGTACCTTGCGCGCACCAACTTCGGCTTCTTCTTCGCCCCCTACGCCCATCCGGCCTTCAAGAACGTCGGCCCCATACGCCGTGAACTCGGCATCCGCACCCTCTTCAACATCCTGGGACCCATGATCAACCCCGCCCGCACGCGCCACCTCATGATGGGCGTGGCCAAGCCGGAAATGCTCGACCTTGTGGCCGACACCTTGCTTCAGGGCCCCTACCTGCGCTCCTGCGTGCTGCACGGCGCAGGCGGCTACGACGAAGTCACCCCCATGGGCCCCTGCCGCGTCGTCCTGCTCGACAAGGGCGAAGCCGTGCCCATGGAGATCGATCCCGCCCGCTACGGCATCCAGCCCTGCACGGTCACGGATCTGGCCGTGAGCTCCAAGGAGGAGGCGGCCAGCGTTCTGCGGGAGCTCCTGCAGGGCAGGGGACCGAAGGCCATGCGCGACATGGTCGCCCTCAACGCCGGCCTTGCCATCTTCCTCGTGGAGCAGGGGGCCACGCTCGACGAGTGCATGGCCAAGGGCCGGGCAGCCGTCGAATCGGCTGCCGGAAAGGGCTTTGTCCATGCTTAGCCGCTTTGCCAAGGTCAAGGCGGAGGAGGTCGCCCGCCTTAAGGGTCTCAAGGCCCAGGGACGCTTTCCCAGGGCGCTGGAAGGCGTGCGCCCCTCCTTCCGCAGGGCTCTTGCGCCGAAAGCAGGCCTGCCCGCCGTGGTTGCCGAGTACAAGCGAGCCTCCCCCTCGAAGGGCGTCATCTGCGAGCAGGTTGCCGTCGAAGACTGCGCCCTGGCCTATGCCAAAGCCGGCGCCTCGGCGCTCTCCATCCTGACCGAAGAGGCCTTCTTCAAGGGAAGCCTTGACTACCTCGCCAGGGCCAGGGCCGCGCTCGACGTGGCCGGCTTCGGCCAGCCGCTGCTTCGCAAGGACTTCATCCTTGATCCTGTGCAGGTAGAGGCCACCTTTGCCACCCCCGCCTCGGCGCTGCTGCTCATCGTGCGCTTCACGCCCAGCGTGCCGCTGCTCAGGGACCTGCGCCTGCTAGCCGAGTCGCAGGGCATGGACGCCGTGGTGGAAGTCTTCGACGAGGCGGATCTCGAGGCCGCACGGGAAAGCGGCGCTTGTCTCATCCAGGTCAACGCCAGGGATCTCGACAGCTTCAAGGTGGACAGGCAGGCCTGCCTTGACCTGGCAAGGCGCCATCCCCCGCTTCCCGGCGAAGCCTGGATTGCCGCCTCGGGCGTCCTGGAGCGCGCCCATCTGGAAGAAGCTGTCGAGGCCGGCTTTGCCGCCTGCCTCGTTGGCACGGCGCTCATGGAAGGAGGCAGGCCGGGAGATGCGCTGGCCCAGCTGCTCGGCAGGGGGGAGGGATAGCCCCATGTTCGTCAAGATCTGCGGCATGACCCGCCAGGCGGATCTGGATCTGGCCCGCGAGGCCGGCTGCGCCATGGCCGGCTTCATCTTTGCCGGCAAAAGCCCGCGCCGCATCGCGCCTGAAGCTGCCTCGAGGCTTGCGACGGGCGGCATGCTCAGGGTCGGCGTCTTCGTGGAGGACGATGCCGATGCCATCCTTGCCGTCATGCAGAAAGCCAGGCTCGATCTGGCCCAGCTGCACGGAGGCCAGCGCCGGGAAACGGCCCGGGCGATAGGGCGGGATCGGGTCCTGCGCGTGGTCTGGCCCGAGCGCTACCCCGATGCGGCCTCCATGCAGGCTGCCCTCGACGAGGCGTGCGGGGAGGCGGCAGGCGTCCTGCTCGATGCAGGGAAATCCGGCGGCGGCTCCGGCCTTGCCTTCGACAGGACAAGGCTGGCTGGCCTGCGCCTGCCCCCCTTGTGGCTTTTGGCAGGCGGCCTTGGCCCCGGCACGCCGGCAGAGCTGGCAGCGGACGGGCTTCCCCTGCCGGACGGCCTTGACTTCAACTCCGGCCTCGAGGAGGCGCCGGGCAAAAAGTCGAGGGAAGCCGTAGCCTGCGCCATGGCGAGCCTGAGGCGCCTGGGGCTCGGCCCCGATCCGCTTCCCCCCGCGCTCGCCCCCCTTGCCCTGCGGCGCAAAGCTTTTTAAACAGTCAAGGGGCCCTAGGCCCCAGCACCCCAAGGAACAAGCACAACGGAGGACGCGGCCCCCTCAATCCGCCGCGAACAAATCTATGGAAAACAGCTACTTTGGAAAATACGGCGGCTGCTTCGTGCCCGAGCTGCTCATGCCCCCGCTCATCGAGGTGGAGGCCGCCATGCGGGACATCCTGCCCTCGCAGGATTTCCAGAACGAGCTGGGCGAGCTGCTGGCGAACTACGCCGGCCGTCCCACCCCGCTGACCTTCTGCCCCAACCTCTCGAAGGAGCTCGGCTTCAGCCTCTGGCTCAAGCGCGAGGACCTGCTCCATACCGGCGCCCACAAGATGAACAACTGCCTCGGCCAGGCCCTGCTCGCCAAAAAGATGGGCAAGACCGCCCTCATCGCCGAAACAGGCGCCGGCCAGCACGGCGTGGCGACGGCTGCCGCGGCGGCCCGCCTCGGGCTCAAGTGCACGGTCTTCATGGGTGCCGAGGACGTCGAGCGCCAGGCCATGAACGTCATGCGCATGCGCGTCTTCGGCGCCGAGGTGCACGCTGTCGAGACCGGCACCCGCACCCTCAAGGACGCCATCAACGAGGCCCTGCGCGCGTGGATTGCCAATCAGGAGACCACCCACTACTGCTTCGGCACGGCGGCCGGCCCCCATCCCTTCCCGCGCCTCGTGGCCGAGCTGCAGAGCGTCGTGGGCAAGGAGGCCAGAGCACAGATCCTCGAGCAGACCGGAAAGCTTCCTGATGCCGTCGTGGCCTGTGTGGGTGGCGGCTCCAACGCCATCGGCATCTTCCGCGGCTTCATGGACGACAGCGAGGTCCGCCTGCTCGGCGTCGAGGCTGCAGGCACCGGCGAGTCCGGCTGCTTCAACTCGGCAGCCCTCAACCTCGGCACGCCCGGCGTCCTGCACGGCAACCGCACCTTGCTGCTCCAGACCCCCGAAGGCCAGATCGAACCCTCCCATTCCGTGGCCGCCGGCCTCGACTATCCCGGCGTCGGCCCCGAGCACGCCTGGCTCAAGGATACCGGCCGCGCCTGGTACGGCATGGTGCGAGACGGCCGCGCCCTGGCCGCCTTCGAGCGCCTCTCCCAGAGCGAGGGCATCCTGCCCGCGCTCGAGTCCTCGCACGCCCTGGCCTGGGTCTTCGATCATCCCCAGGAGCTGCCGCAAGACGGCTGCGTCGTCGTCAGCCTCTCGGGCAGAGGCGACAAGGACATGGACATCGTCAGGCGCCATCTCGGCGAGAAGTACAGCATTCCCGGGCAGGCGGAGGACTAGGCCATGCACATTCTGGAAAAGAAGATCAGAGACGCGGCCCAGGCTGGCCGCTACGCCGTCATCCCCTTTCTCACGGCAGGCTATCCCGACGAGGACGCCTTCTGGAAGAGCCTCGCCGACCTCGACCAAGCCGGCGCCGACGTCATCGAAATCGGCGTTCCCTTCTCCGATCCCGTGGCCGACGGCCCCGTGGTCGAGGAGGCCAGCCGCCAGGTGCTGGCCGAGGGCTGGACTGTGGCCCGCATCCTCGAGGGCCTCAAGATGCGTCGCGAGATCTTCGGGGCCGCCATCGTGCTCATGGGCTACATGAACCCCTTCGAGCAGTACGGCTTCGAGCAGCTGGCCCAGGACTGCGCCGAGGCAGGCGTCTCGGGCCTCATCGTGCCGGATCTGCCTTTCGAGGAGGCTGCCCCCTACCGCGAGACCCTCAGGGCCAAGGGAGTGGCCCTCGTTGCCCTGGTCGGCCCCAACACCTCCGAGGAGCGCATGCGGCTCTATGCCAAGGTGAGCGAAGGCTACGTCTACGTGGTCTCCGTCATGGGCGTCACTGGCGAGCGCGAGAGCGTGGCGCCGGCCATCGTTGCCACCATGGAGCGCGCCCGTCGCTGCTTCAATCTTCCCCTGGCGCTGGGCTTCGGCCTCTCCAGGCCCGAGCAGCTGAAAATCCTGCCCGCCACCGGCCAGCCGGATGCGGCCGTCTTCGGCAGCGCCCTGCTCAAGCACCTCGCCGGAGGCGGAGATGCCGCCAGCTTCATGGCCCGCTGGACCGGCGAGGCGGGACGTCGCCTCGACTAGCCTGGCCAGCCGCGGCCCCAGCGGGGCAGAGGCCTCGAAGGCTTTTTTCGCCGCGCAGGGCGCCCTCCGGCAGGGGGACGCCCCGCGTGGCCCTTTGCTGTCAAAGAGAAGCCCAGGGAGAACCCCAAGGAGGAACCCATGAAGAACGCTGCCGGCGAAGGCTTCTTTGCCTGTCCTGACGCGGTGCGGGCGAGCGGCTGCCCGGAACAGGTGCAGACCTTGCTCGAGGGCGGAGGCCCCGTGCGCGTCGAGCGCATCGTCTCCTTTGGCCACGTCACGCCAGAAGGCCAGTGGTACGACCAGAACGAGGACGAATGGTGCCTCGTGCTCGAAGGCGAAGGACGCATCGCCTTCGAAGACGGCCGCGACATCAGGCTTGGCAGGGGCGCCTCCTGCTTTTTGCCGCGGCATCTGCGCCACCGCGTGGCCGCGACCTCTTCCCCCTGCGTGTGGCTCTGCCTCTTCGGCGAGGGCCTTGCCCTCAACTGCGCCAGCTGCCCGGGGCTCGTGCCTCTGCCGGCAGGTCTGGCTGAAGCAGGGGCTGCCGAGGATCTGGGCACCCTGGCCGAGCAGACGGAGCTGTGCTGAAATTCCGACTCCGGCTTGCCTTTTTCCCCTGCGGGTGCGACAAGGGGCGCGGATCCGGCGCCTTGCGGCCAGCCGCGGCCTGAAGGGCGCAGGATGCCAAGCCGCGAACATCTTTTGGAGGAACAAGCATGGCAATCGAATCCGAGTACGAAGCCTTCCTGAAAGCGTGGACCGAGGATCCCGTCGGCGCCAAGCCGGTGCTCGTCCGCTACCGCGAGCTGCTCTCCGCCCTCCCCGGCGTTGAGCTCTCCACCAAGTGCCGTCCCGGCGTGAGCTTCTCCCTGCGCGCCCGCGCCGCGGCCCAGCAGAAGCGCGAACTCTTCGTCATGGTGGACGTCGTGGACGACGAGCCCGACAACAGGTGGCTCTCCGTCTGCTTCTACAACGACCTGGTCAGCGATCCCGAAGAGAAGGGCGACTGGGCGCCCGAAGGCCTGAACGGCGAGGACGCATGCTGCTTCAACTACGACGAGGCCGACGAGGCTCAGGAGCAGTACATTGCCGACCGCCTGAAGGAAGCTGCCGCCAATGCCGGCAAGCCCGGCGCGAAGTAGCCGGAGGCCCGCCTGCCCATGCCAGCCGGCACCTTTGTTGCCATAGACTTTGAAACCAGCGGACGCCAGGCAAGCTCTGCCTGCGCGGCAGGGCTTGTCCGCATCCGCGATGGCCTGGTGGAGGAGAGCTTCTATACCCTCATCCGGCCGCCTTCGTCCCGCATCCTCTTCACCTGGGTGCACGGGCTCACCTGGGACATGTTGAAGGATGCTCCCAGCTTTCCCGAAGTCTGGCCCCAGATGGCCGCCTTCATGGAAGGCGCGGACGGGCTCGTGGCCCACAACGCACCCTTCGACAGGAGCGTGCTCCTGGGCTGCGCCGAGGCCTTCGGCTGCCAGGCCCCGAAGATACCCTTCCACTGCACGCTTAAAGGCGCGCGCAGGGCCCTGCCGCTCCAGTCCCGCGGCCTCGACTGCGTGTGCGGCTACTTCGGCATAGGGCTGGACCACCACCATGCCCTGAGCGACGCCAGGGCCTGTGCCGAGATCTTCCTGCGCCTCCAGGAGCTTGGTCTGCGACCGGAAGACATGCGCCTCAATCCTCCAGGCAAGCCGAGGCCCAGGGCGCGGCTGCTGACGGGGCCGGACGCCCCGAAGAACTGAAGCGCCCGCACGTCCTGCCGAGACGCCGGCATGCTGGCGTGCTGGGATGCCGGGAAGCCGGGACGCCGGAAAAGGCGCGCTTTTCGGCAGGATGACTATCCGGCCAGCTTGAGGCCGGCGATGCCGAGCACGATGAGTGCGAGCGAGCCCACGCGCAGAGGGCTTGCCGCCTCGCCGAAGAAGGCGATCCCTGCCAGAGCCGCCCCCACGGCGCCAAGGCCGGTCCAGACGGCGTACGCCGTCCCAAGGGGCAGCCGCTTCATGGCAAAGGCCAGCAGGACGACGCTTCCCGCCATGAAGAGCAGGGTCAGAACGGAAGGCAGCGGCCGGGTGAAGCCCTGGGAGAGCTTCATGGCAAAAGCCCAGGCTGCTTCGAGCAGGCCTGCGGCGAAGAGGGCAGGCCAGGACCAGGAAGGGGACGGCATCATGTCGGCTCCGCTTGGTTTGCGCGGGGCCGTCCCCGCAGTGGCATGGCGTTGCGGAAGGTCGTCCCTCCGCCGAAGCAGTGCCGGCTTGCCACGGGTGCGCTGAGCGCATGCAGTTCCCTTGGCTGCGCGGCAGCGTGCTGCATGAGGTTAGCGGCCAGGAGCGGGCGAACAGGCGTCGTCTGGTTCACCGGTCTTTTTCATTGCGGCGAAGATGCCACACGCGATTCTTTGGCATTGCTGGGCGACGTTCTCCCAGCTTTGCCAGTCTGATGATAAATGCTTATAGGTGCTTAAGTCTATGCCATCAAGATCGAAGGGATGTGGATTGGCAAGCTGAAGATAGAGTTGCTGCAGTGCGGACTGCCCATTCTTTTGAGGATAGAGATCGTCAAAACGCATGAGTGCATCGAGCGTTGCCTTAAGGCCTATATGATGAGACAATGCAGCAAAGTCAAAATAATCGCGTGTTGCATTACTCTTGAGGATAAGTGCCCCTTTGATGCGTAAAATTTCAGCCTCTGTAGGTACTGTAATTTTTTGTCCGTGAGTATAAACATCTTGTGTATCTAAAGGGGTGGTCCTGATAAGTTGTCGAACACCAGTTTCTATACCATCAAGATTTCCAAGTATAAGCATAGGTCTTTTTATACGTGCAGTTTCCCAACCGGCAACAGATTCTAGTGTTTCTAAAATCAAATCAAATTTTTCACGCAAATTTTGAACAATATGGTTAGCATCATAAGAAGTTCTATGTGTTGCAAAAATAGCTGATGCAGTTTCACCTACGAGCACAGCATTGGTGATAAGACCTTGCAATCTTGACGTTGCAGAAAGGACATCATCCCAATTTATATCATTTGACTTAATCAACATATCCTAATTATGAACAATGCATAGTAAAGAAAACAGGCCAAAATCATAGTGCAGGCTGTTTACATAAGAGTAGTGTTTACAAATATCGATAATCTTTTGTTTTATAGAAGGATCAGCAAGAGCTGCATCTCTCAATTCAACCCAGTCGTTTCTGTTGCCTCTGCTTATTATATCATCTATTTCTGGAAGTATATAGCCTTGTGTGTCAATATGTCTGTGCTTCATTGAGTGTTGCATATAAAACCCATATAATAAATTGAAGATTTCAACGCAATCATATCTTTTTGGCATGGGGCTTTTCCTCTGCCTGACGAGGCCTGCCTGCGCAGGCCGGAGGAAAGCAGAGAGGCCGGGCAGGGTGCTTGGCAAAGACGTCGCGCTGAGCGGAAGGAGGAGCCGCCCTGCGGCGCTCAGGCCTGTTTCTCAACGCTCCGGGGCTGGCGTCTGCGCGTTAGCTCTATGGCCTCCTTGCCCGTCATGTGTTCGATGTCGAGGCAGAGCACGAGCATGCGGGCAAGCCCTTTCGCAAGCTCCCGCTGCAGCGCGTCCTCGTGGCCGGGATTGTAGCGCTCGCCGAGGAGGCGGGCCGCGGCCAGCCTTTCGGCCTCGTCCTCGACGATGCGGATGCGCCCGAAGGCAATGACGCTGCGATAGTACGTCGTGTAGGCTTCGCCGTGGACCTCGTCCTGATCGACGACGCAGAAGGAGGCGCGGTCATGCCTGCGGACGGCATCGACCTTGTGGCCGTCCGGGGCGCTGTGGAAATAGATCCTGCCCTCGGCATAGGCAAAGCTGAGCGGTACGGCATAGGGATAGTCGCCGTCGCCAAGCAGGGCGAGCACGCCCGAGGTGGCCTTGGCGAGCATGCGCAGGCAGTCGTCGCGGGAAAGCTGCTGCCGCTTGCGGCGCATTGATCTGAAGTCTGGCATGGCAAGCCTCGGATGGTTTCGGTTCGCTGACGCAGGGCGGGCAAAGGCGTGCAAGGAAAGGACGCAGATCGCTTGTCCATGCGTCCTTTCCTCTCGCAGGTAGCACGGATCGCTGGGAAAGTCAGGCGGTGGCGAAGTCGCAGGCATGTCCCTGTCGATGTACCGGGTATCGTCAGATATCTGGCAAAGGCGTGGCAGAAGAGTTCCGCGAGAACGTCAGGCACTCGCTCGCAGGCCGTTTTTGCGGGCAAGGCACGCTTCTTGCTTCAAGTCGAGTGCCGTTGGCTGTTCTTGCGTTCCGCCTGCTGCTCGGAGCGTACGGGCGCGCGGCCGGTTCTGCGGGAATCGTCCTGCAGATGGAGCGGCCCAGGGCAGGGGCCAGTACCAAGGGGGTGAACAGAAAGCGCGATGCGCAGAGAACAACAGAGCGGCCATGCAGGCCGGGCCGGCAGACTGTGCCGACAGAAAGGGCCATGGCAGGAAGAGTCCTGGCAGGAAGGGTGCTGGCGCAGGGGCGTGCTTCGCCTTGCACGGGGCCTGGTTCTGGTCTTGGCGCTGGCGGCAGGCCAGCTTCTGCCGGGGCTGGGCGGGGCGTCATGCCTTGCCGGCACCCCGCAGGCTGGCGCGGTGCAGGACCGGGGACGTCTGGCCGAGGAGAAGATACGCTCGCTCCTGGGGCCGGTCTTTGGAAACTCGCACGTCGTGGTGCAGGCCGCGCACGGCGAAGCCGGAACGCGAGTGTCGGTCGTCGTCGACGCGGCCCGCCTGGGCGCATCAGCCCTTTCGCCCAAGGCCCTGCAGGCCGAGCAGGAGCGTCTGGCAAGCCTCTGCGAGACCTGCGCAGGACTTGATCAAACAAGGGGGGACGGCGTCGAGGTCGCCTTCATGCCCTTTGCCAGCGACTGGCATGTGCTGCCTGCAGCGATGGCTGCCTGCGCGCTGCTTGCGGCAGGCGTCCTTGCCTATGCCGGGTTCAGGCGCAGAAAGCAGCCCCTTGGGCCAGCGCCCCTACAATCGACTGAGAGCCCGCAGGCTGCCCCGGCAGGCCGGACAGAGCGCTCCGGCGAAGGAGAGAGCAAGGAGAGTCTGGGACAGGCGGGAGAAAAGGTCCAGGGATCCTGCCGACTGCGTCAGGAGGCTGACGTTGCATCGAAGTCTGGCGACGGAAATCTGACGCTGGCGCCTGGCAATGGCAATGGCGATGGCGATGGAGCCCTGCTTGCCTGTCTGCTTGCCAATGAGAGCCCCCAGATGCGGGCCTTTGCGCTCACTCTGGCCGATCCGGCCTGCGCTGGCCAGATGCTTGCCGGCTGGCCAGAGGAGAGGCAGGTCGAGACCCTCATGGAACTTGTGCACCTGGGAAGGGCCCGCCAGGCATCGGCTGCCCTCGTCGAAGCGGAACTGGCAGCGGAGTTTGCCGAGGCCGTAGGCAGGCCTGTGCGCTTTGCTGGCGCCCGCAAGGGCGAGGGCGGTCCTGCCCAGGTTGCCGACGTCCTTG
>JAEEGI010022691.1_pt1 | contig 12378 bp, 13 predicted proteins | sample 8958751 | NCBI WGS metagenome assembly JAEEGI01 (sample SAMN16246545, study PRJNA631951) | gut metagenome | biome: gut microbiome; feature: rumen; material: KS-attached | host: Bos | place: Iran: Karaj | collected 2018-10 | reverse complement strand
ATCCTCATGACCCTCTCCGACGCCTATGGCATCACCCTCGACGCGACAGATGCGACACCCCGCAATCTTCGTTCGCTCGACAGTCTGGTGGCCCTTGTGGAGTCTAAACTTTCAGAGAAATGATGCTTGTCGACTATCTTGAGCAGAATGCCCGGTGTTATCCTGATAAGGTCGCTGTAGTCTGTGGGGGCCAGTCTCTCACCTACGCCTGTCTTTGGCAGGCAGTCCATACGCAGAGCCTCTCGTTGAGTAAGTCGTTGAGTAAGATCCACTGCTTCCGTTCCTCCCAATCCATCGACTTCCTCGTCACCTACCTCGCCACCCATCTTGCGGGTGGTGTGTCAGCCCCATTGGAACATGGCATGCCCGATTCCCTCTTTCAGGAGGTACAGGCCCGCCTCCAATCCTCAGACATCCCTGAGGGCATTGCGGATATCCTCTATACCACAGGCACTACAGGACAGTCGAAGGGGGTGATGGTCAGTCATCGTGCCATGATTGCCGATGCCGAGAACCTTATTGCCGGGCAGGGCTTCTCTCACGACTTGGTCTTTGTCATCAACGGCCCCCTCAACCATATCGGTAGTCTTTCGAAGCTCTGGCCCTGCATCATGCTGGGCGCCACCATCCTCATCATCGAAGGCATGAAGGATCTCAATGTGTTTTTCCAGGCACTCGACTATCCGGCGAGTAAGGTAGCTACCTTCTTTGTGCCTGCCACCATCCGGATGATCCTGCAGTTTGCCCCAGACAAACTCGCCTCCTATGCGGATAAGCTTGACTTTATCGAATCAGGCGCAGCGCCTCTGCCACAGGCAGATATGCAGCGGCTCTGCGATCTCCTGCCTAAGACGCGGCTCTATAATACTTATGCATCCACAGAGACTGGCATCATCGCCACCTATAACTTTAACGATGGTCGTTGTATGGCCAACTGCTTAGGCCGTCCGATGCCACATTCACGCATCCAGATTACCCCTGACGGACTGATTGCCTGTCAGGGTGACACCATCATGAGCGGCTATGCCGGTGACCCGGAGCTGACGGCCACCGTCCTGCGCGACGATACCATCTTCACCTCCGATGTCGGCACCATCGACGATGAAGGGATGCTACACCTTTCTGGTCGTGCTTCCGATGTGATCAATGTGGGTGGATTCAAGGTCTCTCCCATTGAGGTTGAGGCTGTCGCCATGTCAAATCCTTTGGTCAGTGATTGCATCTGCATTTCAGCCAACCATCCCGTCACAGGCCGGGCCCTCAAGCTTCTCGTAGTGACTCCTTCAGGACAGACCCTCGACAAGCGCTCCTTAGCCCGATACTTGGCCGACCGTCTGGAGCCATATAAGGTACCTATGCTCTACGAACAGGTCGATGCTGTCGCCCGAACCTATAACGGCAAACTCAATCGTAAACACTATCTTGAATGATGAAATCATGTAAACTGAACGGTTGTATGGGTGTGTGGCTGGCCGCCCTGACATTGATAGCTTGCGATGGTAAGTTCCTTCGCATGTTAGGCGATAAGGAAAGAGAATAACGATCATACATACTGGACTAATAAGAAAAGCGGCTCTTCCAATCGGGAGGGCCGCTTTTCTTATTAGTCCTGTAAGTCATCACGGGGTAGGTGGTTGTGGGGCATAGGCTACTGATTTAGGTGTTTGAAGTAGTCGCGGTAGACACGGACATCGAAGCAGGGGCAGTCCTTGTGGACACCCTCCAATTGACTTGGTCGACTGCCGTCGCGACTCAGCCAAGAACGAACGAGTTCGATTGGCATTCGCTGCTCCGGCAGTTCACAATGTCCGACAATCTCTGCATCAGGATAGTCCTGCTTCAGTGAGCAGAGCAGCGTGTAGAGGGTGAGCTTCTGGGCAGGTGTCCGGGTGTCGGCGGCGCGGCCCTTCTCATCGAGACCGCCCTCGTAGCAGATGCCGATGGAGTGGGCATTATAATGCCTGGCGTGGGCACCGACCATCTCCTCGGGACGGCCGAAGTGCAACTGTCCGTCGCGGGTGATGTAGTAGTGGTAGCCGCAGCACTTCCAGCCACGGGCCTTGTGCATCTTGTCGAGCCGTTCCAGCGAAATATGCTGGTCAGGTCTCGATGCCGTGCAGTGAATGACAATCAGATCTATTCTTCTCATGGCTGTCAGGATTTAGAGGGTCATGCAGCTCTGCATGAGGAAGGTTGACACGAAGGCGGTAATGACCGTCAGGATAAAATTCGCAATTTTATTAATCGTTTCTCGTTTCATTAAATTGAAATTTTAAAAGTTGTACATTATTATTATTGGGGGATACCCCCAAACCCCAATCTCTTACTTTCTTCGGCGCGAAGAAAGAAGCAAAGAAGCATCCACCTATCCCAAGCCCTTCCCTATATGGAAGGGATGTAACTGACTCCGGCGGCATACGCCGACCTGCATCAGGATTTTGGTATGGCTCTCAAGCCTTTGCCCCTTCGGGGTTCGCCATGATTGTCTACACCTCTCCCTCTGTCCCTCCCCTGAAAGGGAAGGGATGGCTGCGCACAGTCAATGCGCCAGCCGAGGAAAAAGACATCGCGTGTCCCGCGATACCAAAACGGAAGAAAATCGACGGCGTGCTGCGATTTTCTGTGTTAAGTCCCTGCCCTGGAGAGGGCAAAGGGGTTTGGGGTTAAGGTTGAGATCCTCCTTAGGACAAGGAGGATAAGGTGGTTGTGAATCTTTCAAAGATCGAGAGAAGAAAGAGAGGACGTGAGTTGAGCAGACTGGCTTGATGGCGGTGATGTGGACTTGTTGCAGCGCGCAGCGGCTGCCAGGGGTACCATAGCACAGTCCCGGACTCAGAGCTCACGACCTCTCAGAGGTTAAGGCTTAACCGTTGCCACCGGCGGGAGCGTCACCCTGGGCAGTGGCGATGCCATAGGTTGAGATGGGAATCTTCTCCTGATAACGGCGCTCTTTGCCTCCGATCGTCTTTTTCATCGACTTGATGACATAGCCCCACTCGAAGATGCAGTCGTCCTTCAGGGCCTTCGAGGTGAGCTTCTCACCCTTGGTGTTCTCGGGCTGGAAGTTCAGGTAGATGCCGTTGATCATGGCAGCGGGACCGCCGGCGATGGCGTCGGTGATGTTGGCCTTGCCGAGCTTGCCGCCATCGACCGAGGGATAGAACGTGCCGAGGCCGTCGATCTTCACGGGCTGGCCCTGGGTGATGAGCTCCTTGAGACACTCGACCACCTGCTTCACCACCAGCTCACACATCTGGTAGCTGGCAATCTTGCCGTGCTCGGTCATGTGCCGGCAGAAACCTTTCAGGTTGATGGGCTCCTTTCGCTCCACCTCGGCGAAGTACTTGCCGTAGGCAGTGGAGTCGTCGTTGGTGTTCTGACGAAGGTTGATCGTCATGGGAATGTTTGAACGTGCCATTTTTTTTAGTTGAAAGTTGAAAGTTGAAAATTGAAAGTTCGCGGTGTCGGGGTGAGGTAAGCGGGAGAAAGGTGGCTGCAAACTCCGAGAAAGGTAGTACCTTTCCGGCAGAAAGGTGGCACCTTTCTTGGGCCCATCCGCCTGGTCACTTCCGACAATGCAAAATTAATATATTCCAGAAGGGCGTTGACAACCTTTGAAGAACAGTGACGGACAATGACGAACATCAGCGGAACTTAATGTGTTTCCTGACAGGTTCGGGGGATTCCTCAGGTAGCGTGATGCCATATTCGTGACAGATGTAGTTGAGTGCATTGCCCTTGACCTTCTGGTCCTTCAGCCTGCATCCCATCGACTCGAGAACCTCCCGACGGGTGCATAGGAAACGGTAGAACGTGGAGTACGACACGCCGGCCAACTCTGCCAGCTCAGATTTATACTTTGCCTTCATCTTATCTATAAACTATAAACCGTAAACTTAAAAGGGTGTCAGGGGTGACAGTAGAAATACATGAATTCTCATGCGTACCGTGTATGTATGCGGTACGCAGGAGGAATCCCGTTCCTTAGGTGTCACCCCTGTCCCCCTCGCCGCCGTCCACACCCTCGGGCCGTGCGTCGTAGGCCAGCATACGGCGGTTCATCTCGATCTCCTCGGGCTTGTAGGCCACGACACGGTAGCCGCGCCTGCCGTGGGAGCGGTACTGCACGAATCCCAGCGCCTTCATGGCACAGCCGATCTTCTCGATGGTCAGCCGCAGGGCCGGGTTATAGCCGATCTTATTCAGGATGTCGGTGGCTGTGTAGAACTCTCCCTTCTCACCGTCCTGGGGCGGATGGAAGTGTGTGCTGATGGCCTCCTGCTCGGGGTGAGGTGTCTCGAAGGTCCTGTTATGTTCCCTCAGCGCCGCCTCCTCGGCCTTCGTGAAGTAGTGGAGGAAGCCCTGCCGGTAGAGGGCATACGCTTGCGAGTAGATGCCCTCGTAGTCGAAGGGTTGATCCCTGGGCGAGATGATGCTCTCCACCTCGAAGGGCAGCCAGCGGCGGTTGCCGGTCTGGTCGGTGAGGAACTGCACGTTGTTGCCCGTGCCGCAGAAGGAGGCCACATGCGGCATGTGCTCCGTATAGTGGCCGTAGGGCTTGCGTTCGTCGATCGACGGCATCGTCACCACCGACTTCATCGTGTTCACGTCGGAAGGACGCATCACGTCGAGCTCCTCGTAGCACACGAGACCGTACTGCGACAGCGTGATCAGGTCGTCCCTCGACACGCGGCTCGAGTTGACCTTGATGCGGAAGTAGTCGCGCAGTTCCGGGGGAAGCAGATGCGAGAACCAGGTGGTCTTGTAGATGCCCTGCTCGCCGATGAGCACCAGCACCGCCTGGTTCACCTCCCCCTCGTCGAGCCAGCTGGCCACCATCGCCACGAGCCACCGCTTCAGGTACTCGTAGAAGAGCATCTGCTTCTCCGTGCCGCCCTTGACGGTCACCGACACCGACATGGCGAGGATATGGTCCTGTCCGTCCCACGGCGGCAGGCGGTTCAGGTAGTGCAGAAACGGCTGGAAAGTCGGCACATACCCGGAGTCGAGCACCGTCTCCAGGTCGCACTTCCTCGTGGGCTTGATGACATAGAGGGCCGTCAGCAGGGTGTTTTTGAGACGGTCGCTCATCGGCTGCCAGTCGTCGCTGGCGAACTGTGCGAGTTCGCTGTTCTGACAGAAGGCATCCCCCGACGGCAGACGGGCCTCCACACGGTATTTCACCGTATTGTATCGCAGGTAGATGTGGTTGCTGAGGAACGCCTTGATCTCCTCCGGCGAGGCATACTTCTCCTGCCACGGAACCTTGTGCTCCTTTTCTTCCCCTTTACTTTTTTTCTTGTTGCCTTTGTTGTCCATGTTGTCGTTTATTTCTCGCCGCAAAGATACGAAAAAGATAAAACAATTACCCCCCATATACCAGGGATATATGGAGGGTATAACCTGTTTAGAATCGCTTATTACAATATGGCTTTCAGTTTGTCCTGGAACACCAATGACTGTTTTTGATTGAGGGCATAATAAAAGTCTTTGTACATGTTCTTTCGGTTCCAAAGCGCTTCAAACACTTTCCATTTCTCCTTGATGCCCATACGTTTGGCCATCGCATCGGCCAACAGTGCCGCCTGCGTCCGCGAGAGCAGGGGCTGGTAGTGCTCATCCACGTAACCCGCCCGCTGGGCCTTCTCCCAAAGTGCCATCGCCTCGGGTGTGGCGAGCACGTCGGGCAAGCTCTCCCTCTCCCCTCGGAGAGGGCTGGGGTGAGGTCCCCTTTGGAGAGGGCTATGGACGGGTTCCACATACTGTTTCTCAATTGTGCCTACATACTGTGCACCAGGGGCTACGTAGACGATTGTATTGTGGCTGCCTTGGTGATCTTTGTCTTTCCGGTGCAGTTGCTCCAGCAGTTCGTTCACCTTCTTCAGGACATCGGCGGGCAGCATGTCGCCGAGTCCGCCCAGAAAGTCTGGGACTTCTTCATTGTGATTCATATTCACGTTTTCCGTTAAATTTCTGATAATAAACACATATAAATACGCCGTGAGGCGAGAGAGGGAAAACGGAAGACGTGGGTGGATTTGGGGTCTCAACGTTGTTTTCAGGCCGGCTTGCCTTTGCGGGTGTTGATACTGCCAAAGCCCACGTCTCCGTTGTATAGGAGTCGTGAGCAGGCAGCCGTCTTATCCCGCTAAAGTTTATTGAATTGCCGTTCGAAAACTATTGGATAGCTGCGGTTGCTTCGTCTTATTATATGTCTTTGGGTGCAAAGGTACAATTTTTCCTTCACATTCCGACACATTTTTACAAAATAATTATGGACTCATAACACATTCTTTCGTTTGAGGGTTCTACACTATTTGTTTATTCTGCCATGACTTTTTTCTTCGATACAATTCGAATGAGTTCATACCTAATGCTTCCAGAATCCTTTGGAGGATTGGCGAGTTTGGTTTTCTTCACTAACAGTTCGTACTCATTACCTTTCTCGTAGGTGAAACCCGCAATTGTATTGAAAGCAACGCAAATGTAATGATCCTCACCGTCGACCCGAATCATCATCCCTTCTTCGAGCGTGGTGTTAGGAACATTGTAAAACATTCCCGTTTCAGCAGATACGTAAATCGTCACCTGTTCAACTTTGTCTTCGTAGTCGTTGTCGCTACTACAAGATACTAGCCCCAATAGGACTGCGATCAGTGCGGTGATGATAGTTTGCTTGTTCATATCTTTTATCTTTTGATGCTTGTTTATATTTTCCTTGGAAAGCTGTCCCGTCATCACGACGGAACAGCAAATGAATCAATAATAAAGAGCAAGATGATTACTCTTCGGAGGACAAAGTTACATCGAGTTTTAATATCTGGCAAGTGATTGGCCAGGAATCTCACATAAGGGGTGTTACAGCATTTTTACACTTAAAATGCTGATAATGAATAATGTAACCAAAATTTGACTAAGAAAAAAGTGCCAAATTGTAACACCTATTTGAGGACAATGGTCTTAAATTCATTGAATTATTCTTTAAAAATACCAATCGGTCGGTTCTGTTCTATAGATATTTATTATCTTTGCATCTAAATTGGAAGTATGAAGAAGATAGGTTATCTTGTAATAATGTTGGTTATTGCCCTTGCAGGTTGCACCGAGCGGCAAAATCCTCTCTTGAAGCAGGCAAAAGATCTGATAGATGTCAGACCAGACTCAGCAATGACCATTTTGACACAGGTAAACCTTCGTTCGCTTTCTGAAAGCCAGAAAGCAGAGTATGGGCTGATTATTACAATGGCTGATTATAAGACTCACAAGAGTTTTGAGAACGATTCTTTGATTTCTGCCTGTTTAGCTTATTTCGACCGTCATGGTGACGACTGGTATCGAGGCCGTGCCTATTATTACCGAGGCGCCATCAGAATGTTCAGTTTTGGAAATCTGTCTGATGCCATCAAAGACTTCAAAATGTCAGAGGTTATAGCAGAAGATGCTGATGACGAGCAATTGAAGAACAGAGTATATGAATTACTGGACTACGCCAACTACTATACCAGAAATTCCCCACTCATACTTAAGTATTCGAAGAAATTTCTGGAGAGCAGCATTGAACTCAAAGACACTGCGCTGATTCTCAGGAGCCTTTTTATGTGTGCCACAAGCCATGCAGATATGGAACAAACGGATAGCGCATATACTTATGTCATGCGCGGACTTGATCTGATATCGTATGCCGATACAATCCTATTAGCAGACATCTATGCCATCACGGCAGCCATGTATCAGGAGAAGGGGAATATTAAGAAGGCTGAGGAGTATCTGGAGAAATGGAAAGCGACAAAGTCTACCAGCTATAGGGGTTATATCACTTCAGCGCGTATCCTTAAAGCCAAGGGACGATATGAAGAAGCTATCAACGAGGCCAAAAGAGGTTTGATGGATAATGACCGTAAGGTACAAATCAGGTTGCTTGAGCTTCTATCTGAACTATATGAGATAACTGGCGATAAAGATCATGCTCTGAAGGCTTTGAAGCAGATGGAAGCGTGCGCTGATTCTGTTATTGTCACTAACCAAGCGAAACAGATGACTGACTGGCAACGTAAGTTTGATGAAGAGCGTTGGGAGAAAGAATCCCGTCAGAGGATGATGAAGATGGGCGGAGTAATCATTTTCATAGTTCTATTATTGGTAGTCGTTATTTGGTGGCACAGGCGAAGAATGCAAAAGATAAGTTTCCAACTTGACGAGAATGCCAGACGAATTACCGAGAACCAGACGGAGATAGAGCGGTTGCAACAGAGCGGCGAGACCAGTGAACAGACCATCGCCGACCTGAAGAAGCAGATAGAGGATAGCCGTCAGCGCATCGCCAGCAAACTGCTGACGGGTACGCGGCAGTTTGTGAAGTTGCAGCGCAAGGAGCCTGTTGCCGACATGACGGCAGAGGAACGGCAGTGCCTGATAGACTATTTCGCCCAACTGCGCCCAAAGCGATGGCAGCAGTGGGAGCACACATACAATCCGCTCACGCCAGCGCAGTACGTCTTTCTAATCCTTCAGGACGACCTGAACTACGACGACAATACTATCGCCCAAATCCTCGACGTCAAACCCGCCTCACTCCGTACCGTAAAGTCGAGGATCAAAGGTAGGGAGAGGTAAATGGTGCTTTATTTGCTTCGATCATGATATCCTTGCGGATGATGCATATCACAACAGGATACTTTGTGACATGTCACAGATTATCCTGACCCCAATGTGTCATGAGATTCAGAGTCTGTTCTTTTCGGCATTACCGGCACCAGTACCTTTATACTTCGACGGGGTGACATTGAATCTGTAGCGCAGGGAGAGTTGGACGCAACGGGAATCATTGTCCTCCATTTTGCGAAACATCATCCTATTGCTGTAAAGCATGACATGGTTGATGCCACCATTGAAGAGGTCGTTACCTGTCAGTTTGACATTGAGACGGTGTTGGAAGTACGAATCACGGGGTCGGTTCTCCTGATCATTTTCAAGAGTCTGATATCTCTATGCTTTATTACTTGTCTCATTCGCATTTCACTTAATTTGAAAAATGATCAGAAGAACCGACCCCATGATCCCTAGGCATAATCGTAAATCGTGTACATAAAAATTCGTTGCAGTTTCTACTTATAAAGTCTGAAACTGCAACGAATGACTGCACAGGGCGGGAGGTTATTTCTTCAGTTTTCCCTTGCTTTCCAGATATTTCGTGAATATCTCCCACTGTGCTGCTCGTTTTGCACGATTGGCTTTCACCAACTCGTCGTTGAGAAACTGCGGCGTGTTGGGATAGCAGTCGTAAAGGTAGTAGTGGCCGTCATCAATAACCTCGCCATCCATCTTTCCACAGCAAAGAACAAGGTCGTCAAACACTTGGCTACAGATGAGACCAACATGGGTGGCCCCACCTGAAAAGAGATGTTCGCCACCAAGATAGAAATCGACACTTGCAAGCAACGGGATTTGTTTCTTTAGTGGTGCCATCGTGTCGCAGAAGCGCAGTTCACGGGTAGTGACGTCAAACCATTCAATATCATTCTCGGTGAAAAGGACATTCTGTGTGTCACCGATAGAGCGCGTCCCAGACTCATTGACACCACAGGCATATAGCGTGGTTTCTGATGCAGGACACGTGGTAAATGGCTTCTCGGGTTCGTTACCGTCAAGACTGCAAGCAGTCAACGTTGTGCTGGCAATGGCTATCGCCATCATCCAAGCGAGGGGTTTGTAATACTTCATATTCTACAGAGTTAAAATAAACGTCTCTTTACTTATATAGTCCGCTGAACTGCGTAAAGACTGCACGGCTACCACGTAAATCTGATGCCCAGCGGCAGAGAGAAGGTGAACGGATGCTCTGTGCGGTATGTCTCGATGTCGCTCTTCATCGGGATATAGTACTGCAGACTTGGCTCTACGAAGAAGCCAATATTGGGTGTTAGGTGGTATTGCAGACCAACACCAAATGTGGTAGAGAGCTGCCACGGAGCGCGGATGGCAGTCTTGTCGCCTGCCTCATACTGACCATTCACATAGAACTCTGAGCGGAGGACGGAATGGATGGGTATCTCGGTTGTAAGACCGAGGTTGCCGTAGATGCTCCACTGTCTTCTGTCATACATATTATATATACCTTTCAAGGGAATCCCAAGGTAGTGGATGGTCTGCTGTTCGCTGATGGTATTACCATCGGCACCCGTCTCAAAGTCGGAGGTTAGACGGCTGTAACTGAGACCTGACTCCAGTCCGAAGCGATGATTCAATCGGTACTTCAAAGCCAGCGACCATGTTATTGGCATCTGATGGTGGCTCGTACGCAGAATCTTGTCCTCACCAGGTCGGTTGGCATTGTTCAGGGCGATGCGCATGATGACGCTGCGGGTTTTGTCACTCACGGCATCGGGATTATTTGCAAGATAGACAGCATAGTCCGTCCAGTTGTCAATGCTGCTCGGGATTATCGGACTTGGGGATGGCCCAGGCAAAGACTGTGCAGCTGACGGCGTGGGCTTATAACTGAACGGCTGATTATAACGGTTCTGCTCGTCGAACTGCCCAGCGTATGCCAGTTCTAAAGACCATTTCTTTTCGCTATTAGTGTTGACAGTTGGCTCTTCTGGGAATAACTCGGCCATATCGTAATGCGGAATCTCGGCCTTGCGTATAGCCTTTGTAGTGTCGGTTGCAATGGTGTCAGGGATTATCTGCTCTTGTGCTATTATATTAGATAATGTGTCAGACGTGACAGAATCTACAGCCTGAGCGATGACCGATTGCAGGGTGTCTGGGACAATAACGGTTGTACGATGTACAGGAAAATCAACAATCACAGGCTCCTGTGGCTGCTTCGACCGAGAATCTTTCTGCGATTCTTTTAGCGTATCTTTCTGCTTCGCTACAACTGGCTCTTCATCCTTGACCGCAGTATCCCCTTTCCTGAATAGGTAGAACGTAACGGGAACGAGTAGCAACAGAAGTCCGGCAACCCAATACTGCTTCATCATCTTGCGCAGCATCTTCTTCGCCCGTGCCAGTTGCGACGATGACGAATGTGGCTCAATGCCCAGCATGTTGGCAATCTCCTTGTGCGTCAAGCCCTCGAACACCGACAGCCGGAACACCTGCCCGTAACCCTCCGGCAGTCTGTCTATCATTCTCACCACCTCGCTCAGCGGCACGCCCCTCACGTCCCTTTCCTCGTCCTCGGCGGCAATCAGTTCCGCCTCGCTCGTCTCTTCGAGCGAAACCGTTGGCAATGCCTCCAGATGATCCTTGCATTTCGATGCCACGTTCCTTGTGATGGCCGTCATCCAAGGCTCGGCCCGCCGCACGTCGCGCAGCCTGTCGAACGAAGTGAAGATAATCAAGAAAGCGTCGTGCAGCACATCCTCCACCGTCTGCTCGTCGCTGATATAGCGTCGGCACACGCCCCTCATCCTCTGGGCGTATGCCTTGTACAGTTCTCCGAGGGCATCCGCGTCCCCCTGTCTGCATCGTTCTATCAGCCTTGTTATCTCCATCGTAAACATAACGTCTCTATCTATTAAGTCCTACGACGGAGAAAAAGACTGCACCACCACCCGCATTTTTTGTTAGTTTTTACATTCTTTAGCAGAAAAAGCCCTTTTCGTGTGCCTCCGGGTCGTCATATCTTGGTTCGTCGCTGCCGCAAGAGGCGAATGCGAGGGCGGCAATCAGGAGGAAGAGAGGTTTTGCTTGGTTCATATTGCTTATATTTTTATTATGAAGGGGCAGCGTCAGCACGAAGGCTGACGACTGCCCTAACGAGAGATATTCTATAATCTGTTCTTTTCTGCATTACCAGCACCTGTACCCTTATACTTCGACGGAGTAACATTGAAGCGGTAACGCACTGAGAGGCTGACGCATCTGGAATCGTTGTCCTCCATCTTGCGGAACATCATGCGATTGCTATAGAGCGTGATGCGGTTGATACCACCATTGAAGAGGTCGTTACCTGAGAGTTTTATGTTTAGCCGACGTTTGAAGAAGTCTTTGCTAACACTTAGCGAAAGCATGGGGTTAGTGCAATTTATCCAGACGTTCTGCTGATAGCCGTGCGTGTGTATATTGAAGTCAGCTTGTAGCAGCCAGTCATAGGGAAGTGTGAGGATATTGCCTAATTGCAGGGCTAACATGGGATGGTTATAACTTCTCATTTCACCTATGAACTCTGACTTGAACCATGGTTTCATCAATGAAATGTTGTATTGTGGTGTCCATGTGGCACTCCCGCTCAACTTAACGTTTTTCTGTGCTCCAAGCGTAATGGTGAGCCAGTCGGCATGGTCGTAGTTCTTGTAGGTCACGAGGTTGACCTTGCTATCGTTCTCCAGACTTTCTGCAGAGTATAGGATTGGATCTACGCAATGGGAG
>JAEEGI010022690.1_pt1 | contig 12380 bp, 9 predicted proteins | sample 8958751 | NCBI WGS metagenome assembly JAEEGI01 (sample SAMN16246545, study PRJNA631951) | gut metagenome | biome: gut microbiome; feature: rumen; material: KS-attached | host: Bos | place: Iran: Karaj | collected 2018-10 | reverse complement strand
AACGTGATGCCCATGGCAGCAAAGACGACGGCGAACTTCTCGCTGCCGCCGCCGATAACGTTAGCCTGGCGGGCCAGCTGGGCGGCCATGCGGTTATGCGGCAGACCAGAAGCCGAGAAAATCGGCAGCTTCTGTCCGCGAACCATCGGGTTCATGCCGTCGATCGTGCTGATGCCTGTCTGGATGAACTCGTTCGGGTAGTCACGCGAATAGGGGTTCATGGCCAGTCCGTTCACGTCGATACTCTTCTCAGGGATGATCGGAGCGCCGCCGTCGATGGGATCGCCGCGGCCGTTGAAGACGCGGCCGAGCATCTCTTCGGAGACGGGCAGTTCGAGCGATTTGCCGAGGAACGTCACCGACGTGTTGTCGGTATCAAGACCGTCGGTGCCCTCGAACACCTGCACGACGGCACGGTTGGAGTCGGTCTCCAGAACGCGGCCGCGGCGCTTGCTGCCGTCGGGCATAGCGATCTCGACCAGCGAATCATAGGGAACTTCCTTGACGCACTCGACAGTCAGAAGGGGGCCGGAAAGGCCGGTAACTGTTCTGTATTCAACGGGCAGTTTCATTATTTATCGCCTCCTGCTGCGAGAAGCTGAGCGATCTCGTCGCGCATTTCGCCTTCGAGAGCGTCGATCTTTTCAAGTTCTTTCTCGCTGACCAGACCCATACGGGCGATCTTCTCGCGCACGGGCAGGTTGAAGAGCTTGTTCATCGGCGCGCCCGAATTCAGCGCTTCCAGTCCGTGATGATGGAACTTGAGGATCGTCGTGAGCATCTTGAACTGCTTCTCCATCGACGTGTAGGTATCGACGTCGCTGAAGGCGTTCTGATGCAGGAAGTCCTCGCGCAGCGACTTCGCCGTCTCCATCGTCATGCGTTCGTTTTTCGACAGCGCGTCGATGCCGACCAGCTGGACGATCTCTTTCAGCGACGACTCCTCTTCAAGGATCTTCATCGCTTCGACGCGGCTGGGCGTCCACTCGGCGTCGAACTTGGCATCCCAGTATTCGTCCAGCTTGTGAGTGTAGAGCGAATAACTGTTCAGCCAGTTGATGGCCGGGAAGTGACGCTGGTAGGCCAGGTTGGCGTCAAGGCCCCAGAAGACCTTGGTGACGCGCAGCGTGTTCTGCGTGACGGGTTCCGACAAGTCGCCGCCGGGAGGTGAAACAGCGCCGATGACGGAGACCGAACCTTCGCGGCCATCCTTGCCGAGGCAGATGGCACGTCCCGCGCGTTCGTAGAACGAAGCCAGACGCGTGCCCAGATAGGCGGGATATCCTTCTTCGCCGGGCATTTCCTCAAGGCGTCCGCACATTTCGCGCAGAGCCTCGGCCCAGCGGCTGGTGGAATCGGCCATCAGTGCGACCGAATAGCCCATGTCGCGGTAGTATTCGGCAATGGCGATGCCCGTGTAGACGCTGGCTTCGCGGGCCGCGACGGGCATGTTCGAAGTGTTGGCGATGAGCACCGTGCGCTTCATCAGCGGCTGGCCCGAACGGGGGTCAGCAAGCTCGGGGAACTCGCGAAGAACGTCGGTCATCTCGTTGCCGCGCTCGCCGCAGCCGATGTAGACGACGACCTGAGCCTCGGCCCACTTGGCGAGCTGGTGCTGAATGACCGTCTTACCGGAGCCGAAGGGGCCGGGGACGCACGCCGTTCCGCCCATGGCGATCGGGAAGAACGTATCGACGACACGCTGGCCGGTGGTCAACGGCGTAACGGGCGGCAGCTTGCGGGCCACCGGGCGGTCAACGCGGACGGGCCAGCGGCGAAGCATGGCGATGTTGTGCTTCGCCTTGCCGTCGTCGATGACGCAGATCGTCTGCTCAATGTTGAACTCGCCCGACTCGATCGAAACGACCTTGCCGTGGATCCCGTTGGGGACCATGACGCGGTGTTCGACGAGAACAGTCTCCTGTACGACGCCGAGGATATCGCCCTCGCCCACTTCGTCGCCAACAGAAACACGGGGCTCAAACTTCCAGAGTTTTTCGTGATCAAGCGCGGGAACGGTAATTCCGCGCGCGATGAACGCGCTTTTCGAGGCGTCCTCGATCGACTTCAGAGGACGCTGGATTCCGTCGTAAAACTGTTCGATAAGACCAGGACCAAGCTCGACGCTCAGGGCTTCGCCGGTGCCTGTGACAGGCTCGCCGGGACAGAGACCAGAAGTCTCCTCATAGACCTGGATCGAAGCAAGATCGCCGTTAAGTTCGATGATCTCGCCGACCAGGCCGATTTTGCCGACGCGGGCCACTTCATGCATGCTCGCGCCGGTCATGCCCTTCGCGACGACAAGAGGTCCGGATATACGTTCGATTGTACCTTTTACATTGACATCCGTGGCCAAACTAATCGCCTCCAGGTTAAATCAACTATTTTTCAGAGAAAATATCCATGCCGACAGCGCGTTCAACGCTGCTGCGCACCGCGCTCAGGCCGACGCCGATCGAGCCGCGGATGCCGGGGATAGGAATGATGCTCGCCGAAAATTCCTGAACGAGCCTGTCGATCAACGCCGCCTGAGCGACGAACTGTCGCTCCTCGACGAAGATGACGCCGTAATCTTCGCGGGCCAGACGACTTACGGTCGCCTCGACCTCTTCGTCCGTCTCGGCAGGGAACGGAGCGACGCCGACTGCCTGAAAGGGCAGCACGGTGTCATAACTTCCGACCGCCGCCATTTTCTTTCTACCGGCTTCAGCGGACATCGCGCAGCAACCCCCTTATGGCATCCTTCTCCACTCCGTTTGCCACGGAGACGAGAACGATCCGCAGATTCTTCGCTTCGATCTCTTTCAGCCACAGGTAACGCACGACGTTTGCCGGCTCGAATGTGCTGTACCGCGCCGGAGCGATCGTCTCCGTGACGTAGTTATCCAGATTCTTTTCAAACTGGACGAGCATCGAGCTGAAATCGCCGTCCTCAGTGAACGCTGTGAGCAGTTTGCTTATGCCGGCGTAGCTGAGCAGGCGTCCCCAGTTTTCGGGGCCTTCCATCACCAGCGGCGCGAGCGTCGCTGGCGGAAGCGTACCGCCGGCGTGCAGGAATGTCGCTGTCTGCGCGCGCGTCTCGGGGATATGGGTCAGACGCAGCAGGGTTTTCAGGTTCTCGCCGTCGATCCGGGCTTTCACCCATCTGACGACCTCGGGCATGGACAGTCCTTCGGCAGTCTTCAAAAGGGATTTGAAGTAATAACCGTCGAGGAACTTTTCCAGCGCGAGCGCGTCCTGATCTTTCTGCCACAGTTCGACCGCGGCGGGAATTGCCTTGTCAAGGCCGAACGGAAGTCCCGTGTAATCCTCGCCTTCGACCGCCAGCGTGAGCGTGTCGGTATCGACGTTGCCGAGACTGGTGAGCAGGTCGAGACGGCGCTTGCCGCCGCGCTCAGCCAGAATCTGTCCTTTCAGCAGCGTCTTGACATTATGAACGTCATAAGGAAGGCGAAGCAGACTGACGATATCAGTCTCGGGAACGAAACCGGCAACTTCGACGTAAGCGGCGTGAAGCGCTGCCTCGATCGCCTTGTCGAATCCCGCCGACTTCTGCTCCATCAGCCAGGACGAATAGGGCGTCTCCCCCAGCACTTTGACGGCCGACTCCAGAGTGTCACAGTCGATCATCCTCTGAAAGGTCGTCTCGTCAAGCAAACGATTCTCCAGCGCCCGCAGACGCGCTACAGCGTATCCGTACTGTGTGGCAGGTCTGTTTTTCGTGGGCATGGCGCACCGCCCTTACCGAGCGTCAGCGCCGAAAAGATGCGTTACAACTTCGGACTGCAGGCTCTCTTTCACCCAGTCGATCAGTTTGGGGAACGAGCAGTTCACGCTCGTCCGTCCAGCGCGGGCGATAAACCCGCCCCCGATGTCGGCTGTCTCTTCGCTCAGTTTCAGGTTCTTACCGTGAGCGGCGTTGTATTTTGCGATGAAATCCGCGTTGATGAACTTCTCGGAAGCGTCAACCAACAGCTCCTCGTCTCCGTTCGCTGTCGCCTGATCGAGAAGTCTCTCCACAAAGCCGAGGTATTTGTCCTGAGGAAGCGCGCGCATGGCAGCGAGAGCACCTTCGTAGGCTTTGCCGATAAGGCTCTGCTTCGCGCCCAGCGTGATCTTCTTCACGTCCAGATTGGCGATGATAGCGGCGCGTTTAAGCACTTCCGGCTTTTCGGCGTCGAACATCGCGTCGTACTCAGCTTTGCTTTTCGCGATCTCTTTTTCAGCGTCCGCGTTCAGGGCATCAGCCTGCGCACGGGCTTCGTCGAGCAGCGCTGCCGCTTTTGCGGCGGCTTCGCCCTCGATCTTTTTCTGAATGTCAGCGATTGCCATGGTTGGAAACCACCGTGCTGAACTTAGAGCGCGATGCCGTTCATAAGAAGGATGCTGACGAGGAGGGCAAGAACCGCGTAGGTCTCGACCATCGCGGGAAGGATAACGGCCTTGCCGGCTTCACCGGGCTGCTTGGCGATCATCTGGATGCAGGCAGCCGAAGTTTTTCCCTGAGAAATCGCAGAGATCCAGCCGCCCAGAGCGATGGGCAGGCAGGCGAACATCACGGCCAGACCGTGCACCCAGTCGCAAGGAACGGCGGAACCGCCGACCAGACCGACCTTGAGCATGGCGAAGAAAGCGATCAGCAGGCCGTAAATGCCCTGCGTGCCGGGCAGAGCCTGAAGCATCAGGACCAGACCGAACTTGCCGGGATCTTCCGTCATCACGCCAGCGCCGACTTCACCGGCGATGCCGACGCCAATAGCCGAACCGATGCCGGCCATACCCGCGGCCAGAGCCGCGCCAAGAACAACAAAAGCGATGCCAAGATAATCCATAAATCGACACTCCCCTCAGAAATTTTGGGTCAATTCCAAACTCCGCACGCTTACGCTTCGTCGCGCGGAGCGACGTTCACATAATCGGTCTTGTAGCGGAACGGCGTAAACGGCGCGCCGCCGCTGGAATAGAACTTGCCGAAGAACTCTACGTACTGAAGACGCAAGGGATGGACGAACGCACCCAGGATGTTGATGACCATGCTGAACACATGTCCGCCGAAGAAGATCAGCAACGCCAGGATCCAGCCCACATAAGCCGTACCGCCGCACAGCGACGACATCAGATTGATGATCATCGCCACAGCGCCGCCGACAAGGCCGAGCGCAAGCAGGCGGCTGTAGCTGAGCACGTCACCAAGATAGCTCGTGACGTTGTACAGGCTGAGACAGCCGGAAATCAGCTTGCTGAAAATGCCTTTCTTCTCGCGGCCCTGCGTGAGCACGAGAATCACGGCTCCGGCGATGGCCATCCACTTGCCGACGGGAACGAGCCCGGGCGCCTTGAACGAACCGGCGCCGAAGATCAGCAGGCCGGTGAGGAGCACCAGCCAGCCGCCCTGATCGGCGCACGCCGCGAAGTACTTCTTCTCGCGGATGTTCGCCCACGCCGCCAGGCAGATGCCGAAGTAGATGTGGACGATGCCCAGCGCCAGCGAGATGCCAAGCAGCAGCATCGGGTCTTTCATCGGCTCAAGCAGCGTGAAGAAGTTCTTCACGGGGCGAAGGAACGCAAGGAACGGGAACGCGTCGATCATATCGCCCATCCAGCTGCCCGTCACCGCACCGAAAATGATCGTCGCAATGCCGCAGTACTTCACCATCTTCAGAGCCTGTCTGATGTTGTCGGGCATTTTCTGATACTTTTTCAGGAAATACATCGCGATCGCCGTGATGACGATGCCGTAGCCGGCATCGGCGTAGCACATGCCGAAGAACAGCAGGAAGAACGGCATCATCGGGAACGAAGGATCGACCGAACCGTAGACAGGCGCGCCGTACAGCATCGTGAGCATCTCAAACGGTCTGGCGCAGCCCGTGTTTTCCAGAACGATCGGCGGGTCGTCACCCTCGGCGGGGTCGGAGAGCCGCAGCGCAGCCGTCTTCTCAAACGGCGCCAGCGCGGTCCTCAGTTCCGCCTCGCGATGGACGGGGACCCAGCCCTGGAGCAGCACGACCTGCTCGGTGCGTTCGCTCTCGTCCTTCGCATCCTGACGGGCTTTCATGATCGCCAGGTAGTCGCCCGTCTTGCGGATCTCGTCCATATGCTCCTGCGCAAAGTCAGACAGCCAGTCGGTACAGGATTTTTCCTCTTCGCCAAGCTCTTTCAGCCTTGCGGCAAGTTTTTCCTGCTCCTCCCCGACCGTTCCTGTCAGCGTAGAAGGAAGATCGATCTTCGTGACGCTGTGTTTCAGACATGCTTCCGAAAGCGTGCCCTCCGCCTCGCGCAGATAGAAAGCGCTCACCCACGGAGCCGCCTGCGAACCGTTTTCCGGCAGGAAGATGGCGCACTCGACGTCCGCGCCAAGCGCGGCTTCGACGGCGTCCTTCCACTCCTGCAGATTCTCCGCACGTCCCGTTCCCAGGAACCCTGCGACGAGACGACTGCCTTCCGTCACCATCGACAGAGGCGGTTTGAAGGCACTCAATCCGTCAAGCGTGTGCGAAAGCGTCTCGATCTGCTGGACCTCGCTTCTCAGTTCGGTGAGCCGGTGCTCTCGCCCGCGGACCTCCTCGGCCATTGCGCCGGCGTCGCACGCTTCAGCGATCTTCGCAAGCGCCTCAACGCTGACGTCGTCGCGCTCGCCGAGCATACGGCCAAGACTTCCGACTGGATCGTGATACCAAGGGGCGAGATAGCGGATGAGGTAGTTCACGTCGCTCAGCGACGCGGCGTAATCGCGGCCTTTTTCCTCGACACGGGCGGGAAGGGCGTCTTCGGAGTTCTTCTCAGCGGCGGAGAGTTCACAGATTCCCCGCTCCTGAAGCACCGCCAGCACTTCGTCTACGCACGAGCGGTGCGCGTACAGTTCAACTTTTTTGACGCTAGCAACGGCCATATCGAGACACCACCTCTTCGGCTAACCACTGAGCCGTTTTCTTTACCGCTTCCTCGTGTTCGCGAACGAATTCCTCCGCGCCGGCCTTGCCCTGCTCAACCGTCAGGGCTGAGGCCTTCTCCGCTTCGGCTTCGACCTCGCCAAGGCGTTTACGGTAGTCGCGGAACTGAGACTGTTTGGCCTCCTTCACGCGCGCCGAAGCAGCCGCACGAGTCTGAGCAACCAGTTCCTGCGCCTGCGCGCGGGCGTCGGCAACTTTCTGGGCGGCCGCCGCCTCGACGCTTCTGATCTCCTCGGTCAGATTGGTTGACATGCGTTCACCTCCTTCTGTCGCGATGAAAAACTTCCGCGTTCATGCAGCAACTGCATAAGAAAAGTCCTCCCACAGCAAAGACAAAAGCGGAAAAACTTTCCGCCGGCCCGATTAACAATGTTCAAAACTTCTCCCTTGCGGGGAAAATCATGACGCAAGATTATACAAGGCCGGCACAACCAAATGAATCACATCGTAAAAAAAGATTCATCACCCCGTGATTTTACTTTTCTCCGGCCTTTGTGTCAAGAGAACTCGCCGATTTCATCACGATCATTTTTTTACGACCGACGAGAAAAAGTAAAATACGCAGTGAACTTCTCGCGACGAAAATATTTTTATATTCTTATCCGGGTTGTTTCGTCCATTTTAATGCATTTCAGTTATAAGCAAGAGCCGTCATTCAGTCTCTGCCCGGCAAATATCAGGCCAAAAGGTCATCGTCTATCGTGCGCGCGAGTTCGCCACGTGTAAGCAGGAATCATATATATTCATTTCGAGCCTATTTTTGTCATATTAAATGCATTTTCGCTATATAATGATTTTCGTCTGTTTAACTCCAGAAATTAAACGAAGTGAACGAGTTTTCTCTTTCGTTACACGTGCCTTTACTTCTTGTTGAGCAGAAAACTCCGTATTCACTAAAAAACACCGTAGACAGAGCGCGTCACTTTGGGTAAGATAATATGTCGCACGTATTGCCCGACAGAACACTGAAAGGAGCACCACATTATGGCAGATTACACAGGGCGCATCGCCCAGGAGCTCAAGCTCCCCGAGAGCGGCGTCAGCGCCGTCGCCGAACTGCTCGCCGAAGGCTGCACCGTTCCCTTTATCGCGCGCTACCGTAAGGAAAAGACCGGCTCACTTGACGAGGTTGCGATCACAGCCATCCGCGACGGACTGACCCGCGTCGAAGAACTGGAAAAGCGCCGCGAGGCGATCCTCGGTTCACTCACGGAGCGCGGCATCCTCACCGACGAACTGAAAAAAACGATAGACGCTGCCTTAACGATGACGGCTCTGGAAGACGCCTATCTGCCCTACCGCCCCAAACGCCGCACGCGCGCCCTCATCGCCCGCGAAGCGGGACTGGAGCCGTTGGCCAAAGCCCTGATGGAACAGGCCGGCAAAGACCCAGCCGAGCTGGCCGCGCCTTTCGTCAATCCCGATAAAAAGATCGAGACCGCCGAAGCTGCTCTGGCCGGCGCGCGCGATATCATAGCCGAGGACATTTCCGAAGACACGGCCGCCCGACGTGACATGCGCGTGCTGTTCGTACGTTTCGGCAAGTGTGTCTCCTCAGTCATCGAGAAGAAAAAGGACGAGCCCGAGGCGGCCACCTACTCCGATTATTTCGACTGGCAGGAACCGCTGCTGCGCATTCCTTCGCATCGTCTGCTAGCTGTGCTGCGCGGCGAAAAGGAAGGCTATCTGTCTCTGTCGGTGCGCCCCGACGAAAAACTCGCGCTCGAGACGTTGAAAAAACGCTACGTCAAGGGCACAGGCGCCGATGCTCAGCAGGTCGAAGCGGCGCTGACCGACGGCTACCGCCGCCTGCTAGGGCCTTCCATCGAGACCGAGGCTCGCGCGACCCTGAAAAAGCGCGCCGACACCGAAGCGATCGCCATCTTTGCGCGCAACCTGCGAGAACTTCTCATGGCCTCGCCGTTCGGAGCGCGCCCGGTACTGGCCATCGACCCGGGCATCCGCACCGGCTGCAAAGTCGTCTGCCTCGACGCCAAAGGCGATCTGCTCTACCATGACGTGATCTTCATCCAGAGATCCGACGCGCAGTATGCCGAAGCCGGCCGCCTTATCCGCGCCCTCGTTGCCAAGTACCGCCCCGAGGCCATCGCCGTCGGCAACGGTACCGCCAGCCGCGAAACGGAAGAATTCCTGCGCGGGCTGAATCTCGATATTCCAATTATCGTTGTCAGCGAAAGCGGCGCATCCGTCTACTCTGCATCCGACCTGGCCCGCAAGGAGTTCCCCGACCAGGACGTCACCGTGCGCGGTGCCGTTTCGATCGGCCGCCGCCTTATGGATCCTCTTGCCGAGCTCGTTAAGATCGACCCGAAATCGATCGGCGTCGGCCAGTACCAGCATGACGTCGATCAGAAACAGCTCCGAGGCGCGCTCGACGATACTGTTGTCTCGTGCGTCAACGCCGTCGGCGTCGACCTCAACACCGCCAGCCCCAAGCTGCTTTCCTACGTTTCCGGTCTCACGCCGTCGCTGGCCGACAACGTCGTCAAGTATCGCGAAGCCGAAGGCGCGTTCAAGCGCCGCCAGGACGTGCTGAAAGTTCCGCGTCTCGGACCCAAGGCCTATCAGCAGGCCGCCGGCTTCCTGCGCATCCACGGAGCGGAAAACCCGCTCGACGCGTCTGCCGTTCACCCCGAGAACTACGGCGTCGTCGACAGGATCGCAGCAGACCTCAACTGCAAAGTCACTGACCTGATCTCAGCCAAAGACCTGCGCAAAAAGATCGACCTCAACCGCTACGTCACCGAAGATGTCGGCCTGCCCACGCTTGAAGACATCCTCTCCGAGCTGGAAAAGCCCGGACGTGATCCCCGCAGCGCGATGGAGATCTTCTCGTTCGATCCCAACGTGCGTGAGCTGACCGACCTGCAGCCGGGCATGAAGCTGCCGGGCATCGTCTCCAACGTCACCGCATTCGGTGCCTTCGTCAACATCGGCGTGCACCAGGACGGTCTTGTCCACATCAGCCAGATGGGCCGTTACGTAAAGGACATCTCCACCGTGCTCCACCCCGGCCAGCCCGTCGAAGTATTCGTCATCGGCGTCGACGTGCCCCGCAAGCGAATCTCGCTGCGCATGGAGCTGGGCAAAGGGGCCGGCGAAAAGAAACGCAAACAGGCATAATATATAACGATGAGCGCCCTGTTTGGGCAGACCGGACACGATCTACCCAAACAGGGCGTTTAATATAAGCCCCCGAAGACATCTCAGACAACATGAAAGAGGAAAGTTTCGAGATAATTATTCATTTTGCTGCTGTTACGTGACCGGCAGCATGTTGTAGAGCCTGAGCAATCGGATGTCCTCCTTAGAAATTTTCAGGCTGCGAAGCAGATCTGCGTTCTCCGTCAGGGGCCGCGGTGAGAGCAGCATCTTGGCTGCGATGGGCATCATCGGGCGTGTCGAAAAGCCGTTGAAAAGGGCCCATTTTGTTTCGGAATTCAGATATGATGCAAGTACCTGCAGGCTGGCGCGTTCCATCGGCAGGTCCTGATTGACCAAGGCGATGTTGGTCACGGCGTCGTAATGCTCGATGAAGCCCCAGTAGCTGTTTTCGCTCTGCTGATAGCGCTCGTAATCGGCAAAGTTCATATACATGGCGATACGCCGTCGTCCTTTGCCGATCTCGGCGAGCACGTCAAAAGCACAGCGGATCAGCGCACCCGCGCGGCCGTCGTAGAGATAGCCGTAAAAGCGCGACCGACCGCTGAAAAACGCAGGAGCTTCTCCCGGAGGCAGTTTTTCGGGACGCTCAGGCGGCGCGCAAAGCAACTGTTCCACCTGAACATCGAGGGCCTGCGCCAATGCGTAGAGTGAATCTACGTCCAACGTCACGGCACCATTTTCGCACTTCGACAGCGCTGAAGCCGTTTTGCCGACGCGACCGGCCAGCTGCTCAAGCGTCAGGCCGCGCATTTTGCGAAAGTCGCGGATCTTTTTGCCGATTTCCTTGCCGATAAGGGACATGACAAACATCCTCCCTTTAGAAAGACAAATTTTCCTGACGGGCAAAATTTACGTTGGATTCACGCCCGTTTTCGCAAATTTATAATCAAATTAACACGGCGCACAGAAAAAATCAATCAGCAGGAAAAATTTTTCATAAAAATTTCCCATCAGGAAAAATCGGTCGTTTTGACGATACAATGGTTCGCGGGTTAAAATCAGGTCAACGCCAGGGCCCAAACGCCCAAGACCAAACGGAGGACGACAGCATGTACAACTTTGACGAGATCATCGAGCGCCGCGGCACCAACGCGATGAACACGGACGGATTCCGCAGCTACATCTTCCACGACGAAAAGGGGACGATGACGTTCCCCTACAAGGACGAGGAATTCGTCCGCATGTGGATCGCCGATATGGAGTTCGCCACACCCGATGTGATCATCGACGGTATCAGGAAAAGGCTCGACGCACGCATTTTCGGCTACACGCGCGTGTCCGGACATGCCTATTACGACGCGTTCTGCGGCTGGTGCCGCAAAAAGTACGGCTGGGAGTTCCCGCAGGAACAGCTGGTCATGTCCAACGGCATCATCCCGGCACTGTTTGAGATGGTGGAATACATCTGCGCCCCCAATGAGAAGGTCCTGTTCGTCACGCCCAGCTATGCCTACTTCAAGTACGCTGCCGATTACAACGCCCGTGCCTGCGTCTGCTCCGACCTGATCAACAGGGACGGAGCGTGGGAGATCGACTTTGACGATCTTGAGCGCAAGTGTGACGATCCCAAGACGACTTTGCTTATCTTCTGCAATCCCCACAATCCTACCGGACGCATCTGGACGGAGAAAGAACTTTCGCGTGTAGCTGCCATCATTGAAAAGACCGGCATCTGGTGCATCTCAGACGAGATCCACTGCGACCTGCTCCGCTCGGGGATGAAGCACACGCCGCTGGCGAAGGTGATGCCGGACTACAAGCGCCTTGTCACCTGCATGGCGCCGTCGAAGACGTTCAACATGGCCGGGCTGATGATCTCCAACGTCATCATCCGGGACGAAGCGCTCCGCGAAAAGTGGCTGGCGCGTCATTACAACTTCGACAATCCGCTCAGCATTGCCGCCGCACAGGCCGCCTATGAAAAGGGCGATGAGTGGCTGGAAGAACTGAAAAAGTATCTCGACGCGAATTTCGCGTTCACGAAGGAATATCTGAGCGCCCATCTTCCCAAGGCGCGTTTTGCCATCCCCGAAGCAACGTACCTGGCCTGGGTTGATCTGAGCGATTACTTCGCGCCGGGCGAAGACCTTCCCGATTTCTTTGCCTACAAAGCCGGCGTGTTGCTGGAGGGCGGAAAGATGTTCGTGCAGAATGCGGACGGTTTCATCCGCCTCAACCTCGCTATGCCGCGCGCGATGCTCGCCGAAGGGCTGAAGCGCATCTGCGACGCTGTCAGCACGA
>JAEEGI010022689.1_pt1 | contig 12380 bp, 9 predicted proteins | sample 8958751 | NCBI WGS metagenome assembly JAEEGI01 (sample SAMN16246545, study PRJNA631951) | gut metagenome | biome: gut microbiome; feature: rumen; material: KS-attached | host: Bos | place: Iran: Karaj | collected 2018-10 | reverse complement strand
AAATAGACGGTGCCGTCCGCCAGGCTCGGCAGGACCAGGAGCAGTCCGCCCAGCACGGCAAGACAGAGCGCCAGCGCCAGCATTCTCCGCATCCCGGTCCACCTCCCCCTGCGAATGCGCCGCCCCTGCGGGACAACGATAAGTTTGGATGAAGTATTATATCCCATCCCGGCTTTTCTTGCAACTGCAGCGCCGAAAAAGGATCGCTGCGCGCAAAAAGCGCGGACGCGATACGGAACCGTATCGCGTCCTTGGCGTTCATTTTCGTTTTCTGAAGGATTCTCCGATCCGGCGTCTTGCCTCCAGGAGCCCCCGCAGGAGCCAGTACAGCAGGAACAGGCCGGGATACAGCAGCAGCGCCACGGTGACCGCCGCAAGGATGGCGCAGCGGCTCTCCGCCGCCCGGGCCGCGTTCTCCCAATAGGGATAGGATACGCTGTCGGTGCGCATCACCCGGCTGTTGTACTGGAACAGGTTCTGCATGCTGCGCTGCAGGCTGAAGCGGCCGGTGCATTCCACCGTATCGCAGCTTTCTCCCCCGACGCCCACGGCGTTCTTCAGCTGGTTTTCCGCGAAGTGGGAGACCGGATCCGGCAGCACCGCCTCCACGCAGGTGATCCGGACGTTCATTCCCAGGCGCGCCATGAGTCCCGCGGACATCCATATGGTGGGGGTATCTCCGTATGCCTTCTGCTCCAGGCGTTCCTCCGGGAGCCTGGCCACGCCGGTGATCACCGCGCTGACGCCGTTGACATGGACGGTCTGCCCCGCAAGGTCATAGCCGCCGAAGAGCTTCCAGGCCAGGAACATGTCCAGTACGACCCCGTCCTGGTTCACGTCATTCTGGTCGTACCAGGCGCCGCCCGCCATCTGCACGGGGTGGAACTGGTAGTAGTCCCCCAGGGTCCCGATGACCCGGGCGCCGGACTCGCCGTTCAGGCCGGATACCGTCGCCTCCCCGAAGCCGCACAGGGACAGGGTCCATGCCTCCTCCGACTCCCCGGCAAGGCCGGTCCCGATCCGTTCCCGGATCGAGCGCTCCGCCTCCGGGGAAAGGGCTGCGCTTTCATCCAGATAGCAGCTCACCTGCCCGAATCGGGCGTCATTGTCTCCCCGCCACCGTTCCGCCGCCGTCTGCTCCGTCATCCTGTTCCGCAGGCGCAGCCATATGCCCGCCGGGATCAGGGACAGAAGCGCCAGCAGGATCGCCAGGATCAGGCAGATCCGGCGCCGCCTCAATTCTCGGCCAGGCGCACCAGCGTGCCTGCCTCCAGAGGCCGGGTGGATGTGGTGATCACGTACTCATAGCCGAAATCCGTACCCGCATCCAGAGCGGAATTATAGGCGTCCTTCTCCAGCACGGTCACATCCACCCGCTCGGCGGTATACCGGTTGCCCAGAGGCGTGTTCTTTGCCCTTGCGATCAGGATGAAGGTGCCCTTGCTGTCCTCCCGCACCGCGCTGTTCGGCACCACAAGGTTATAGGAGTTGGAGCGTTCCCCTATGGTGATCTCCAGGGACTGGCCGTCCACCACGTCCCCTTCCACGTTGAATTCCAGGATCTTCCCCTGGCCGGGGTTATTGCGGTCGGTGCGGATCGCCGCCAGGGTGATGCGGATATCGCCCCACCAATAGTTGTTCACCTTGGCCTGATCCCCCACGCTGAGGCGGCGGCTCTGCTCATTGGTCACCGATACCAGCATGGTATAGCCCTTGCCCTCGATGCCGATCTGGGCCAGGGCCATATCCGGAGTCACCTTGTCCCCTGCCATCACGTTCACGGCGGTCACTTCGCCGGCATACTTCGCCGTCACGTCCACGCCCAGGCGGCGGGCCTCCAGCTTTTCCACGACTTCCTTCTGCTTTTCGATGTCCTTCTGCTGCTTCTGCAGCTCAAGATACGTGCGCTGTTCTTCGGCGCTGCCCATTTTTTTGGCGTTCTCGATCTCCCGGTTCTTGGCCTGGATGTTCTTCTGGATCTGATCCACCAGGGCGGCGGCGGTCTGGTATTCCTGATTCTTTTCCGCCAGCTTGTCGGCGGCCTTCAGCGCGTCGGAGGCGGCGGACTCCTCCGCCTTTGCCGCGGCCAGCTCCTCCCGCAGGGTGACCTTCCGCGCCGCAGCGGCGGCGTCCAGATCCCGCTGGGCAGCCGCCAGGGCGGCGGCGGTCTCCCGCTGGGCCTGCTTGGCCCGGGCGGTCTCCAGCCGCACCTCGGAGAGGTCCAGCTCGTCGGGATTGCAGATAGCCAGGATCTCCCTGGCCTCCTCCAGTTCCCGGGTCGTATAGTAGATATCATCCTTAAAGACCACCAGCTGGCCCTCCAGGGATTCCACCTCTTCCTTGTCCACGGGCGTCAGGGCGCTCATGGCGGTCTCCGCGTCCCGGAGCTCCCGCAGCGCGGCGGCGTACCCTTCGGGATCCGCCTCCTGCTGCTCAAGGGTCATGTACCACTCGTTGAGCTGGGTGTTGGCATTCTGCAGTCGCGTCCTTGCCTTATTATAGGCGTCCAGCATGGGGTGCTTATAGGCATAGTCCTTCTCTGCGGCGGCCTGGGCGGTGAGCAGCTCGCTCAGGCGCTTTTCCGCGCTCGTCACCGCGTTCTGGGCGTTTTCCAGATCGGAGGTGAAGGTCAGCAGTTCATTGTACCGGGCCAGCGCCGCGTCGTCCGCAGCCTTCGCCTCGTCCCGCGCCTTCTGCACGCCCGCCACCACCGGGTCCCCGGTGTCGATGCTGGCGTCCAGGCCGGAGATCTTCGTCTCCAGAGCCTCGACCTTTTCCGTCCAATCCTGCACAAGGGCCAGCGCCTCCTTGCGCTGGGCTTCGATGGCGTCGGTATCGGCATAATCCGCAAGCTTGGCAAGGGCGTTCTGCGCGTCCTTCAGCTGCGCCTTGAGGTCGCTGAGATCGTTCTCCAGCCCCGCATAGCTGGAGCTGCCGCTCTGGATCAGGGCAAGCTTATAGTTGTACTCCAGCGTATCCAGCTGTTCCCGGGCGGCTTCCAGCTCGGTGCTGTCCCCTTCCTCCAGCCGGAAGATCACCTGGCCGGCCTCCACCTTGTCCCCCTTGCGGATCAGCACTTCCTTGATCTCCCGGGTCTCGGTGATCACCACGCTGTAGCCCTGGTTCGCGGTCACCGTACCGCTGCCGCGGATGCTGCTGGTGATGGTGCCGTATCCGGCATACTGACCGGATACCTCCGGCAGAGACCAGTTCATGATGGTGTTGGAAAAGAAAGTCAGGAGCAACAGCACCACCAAAAAGATAATGGCGATGTTCTTGATCAGATCCTTGCGTTTCGTCTTGTTTTCCGTCATAGCTAACTACCTTATCCTTTCAGACCGCCGGAGTAGTTGATGCCTTCCACCAGGGAATCCTCTCCGTAGAGGAAGAGCAGGATCGCGGGTATCATGTAAATGCAGGCCACGCAGAAGGCCAGGCTGATCTCCCCGGCGTTTATCTGGGAAAGAAACACGCTGAGGGGCTGCTTTTCTTCATCCCGCAGCAGGATCAGCACCTGCTCCACCATGTTCCAGTAATCAATGAAGATCAGGATGATGACGGAGAAGATGGCGCTTTTGCAGGAGGGCACGCAGATCTTCACAAAGGTCTGCCACTCGTTGGCGCCGTCCAGCCGGGCCGCCTCCAGCAGCTGCGGCGGGATGCGCCGCATGCATTTGGTCAGGATGAACACGGCAAAGGGGGAAAATACCCCGGGCAGGATCACCGCCCAGCGGGTATCCAGGATGCCCAGCCACTTGCTCACCAGATAGTTGGGCACCAGAGTGACCTGGTAGGGCATGAGCATGACCACGATGTACAGGAAAAACAGGATCTCCCGGAATCTGCCCCGGTACCGGGAAAACCCGAAGGCCGCCAGCAGGGCGATGCCCGTCTGCAGCAGGACGATGGGGACCGTGAGGATCACGGCGTTCCAGAACTTCAGCAGATAAGCCGGGCTTTTCAGCAGCACCGTGACGTACTGCTGGAAGGTCACCATATCCGGAATGAATTTCAGGTTGACCCGCTCCGCGATATACGCCTTTCCCCCTGCGGAATTCGTGGCGAACACCGTGCCGTAATTGGCGGTGATCTCGCCGGGGGACATGAAGGAATTGGTCAGGGTGAGGACCGTGGGCATGAGGAACAGAACGGCAAAGATGCCGGCCCAGATGGTCAGCAGGGCTATGCCCACGTACCTGCGGATCCGTCTTCGTTTTCTCACTGCTCCACATCCTTTCCGAACCTGGCCTCAATGAGAAACAGCGCGCCGATGATCACGATCATCACCGTGAACATGATGATGGCCGCTGCGGAGAGCTTCTGATAGTCGATGTTCAGGAATGTGTTGTTCATGAAATGCTGCAGCATGTAAAGACTCTCATAGGGGTATTTTCCGGTGAGCAGATATACCTCCCGGAAGATCTTGAAGGAGTTGATGAGGGAGAGGATGGTGACGAAGAGCAGCGACGGGGATATGTACCGCAGCTTGATCTTCCAGAAGCGCAGCCACGCGCCGGCGCCGTCCACCTCCGCCGCCTCCAGCTGATCCCTGGGAATGCCGGAAAGGGCCGCCATGAACAGGATCATATCGTATCCGAGATTCTTCCAGAGGAAAAGGAGCACGATGACGAACTGGCTGTAGTTGGATTTCAGCCAGTCCACAGGCTCCACGCCGAAGTGGCTCAGCAGCCCGTTCAGCGCACCGTTATAGTGAAAGATGACCTGCCAGATCAGCACCACGGACGCCACCGGCACCATCATGGGGCTGAGGAAGAAGGTCCTGAACTGGCTCTTCATGGGGATCCTGGCCTCCAGGATCATGGCCAGCATCAGGGAGAGCACCACCGTGAGCGGCACCGCCACGGCGGAGAACAGCAGGGTGTTCCGGGCAGCCTGCTTGAAGGCGGCGTTCTTCCAGACCTTGACGAAATTCTCGAACCAGACGAACTCGCCCCCCACGGGATTATCCACAAAGGCATAGTACACCACCACGCCGAAGGGGATGATGAAAAACAGCAGCACGCCCAGCAGGCTGGGCAGCAAAAACACGGACGAGGATCTTCTCGCCCGGCGGAGCATTTTTGTTGTTTTGGCACGTCTGCGCAAGGTCTCGCCTCCGATCACGCCGGTCATGCCGGGTCACGTTCTTTCGACGCTGGTTCTCCCCAAAGGTTCCCGAATTTTCGCATGCCGATTTCATGGAATGGGGGCGAGTCGTCGTCCCTCGCCCCCGTGGTTTCGCATCAGCAGCAGAGATCCAGGATCACCGCCGCAAATATCTTCACTGCGGTGAGCATATCCGCGATATTCATCCGTTCGTTTGCCCCGTGGAGATTGCTCTCAAAATCCGGCATGGCAGCCCCGAAGGCCACGCCCCCGGGAATATCGTGCACGTACGTGCCGCCGCCCATGGACAGGCACTCCCCTTTTCTGCCGGAAAACTCCTCATACCGCCGGAGCATGGACCGGATGAAGGGCGTGTCCGCAGCGGTGTGGTGCGGGGGGCGGAGCGCGCCCGTGAAGGTGAAGCCCAGGTCCTCAAAGGCCTTTCTGGCGGGCAGCAGGCAGTTCTCCTCCGTGGCGCAGATGGGTATGCGGCTGTCGAAGGATCCGTCCAGTCCGGTCTCGTCTACGTGAAGGAGGCTGAACGCGAGGGTCAGGGGTCCGGAGATCTCATCCGCCATGGCGATGCCCAGCGCCCTGCCCGCGCTGTCCCCATGGGGCAGGAGCCGGTCCAGCTCGCCCAGGGCCTCCGCGGCGGGGTGCCGGGGAAGGTCCAGAGCGGACAGGATGCGGATCAGGGCGGTGATCCCGTTGACTCCCTGCTCCGGCGTGGAGGCATGGGCAGCCAGGCCCTTGACCGCCAGCTCGGCGCCGTCTCCGGCGGCCTTGATCGTGAGCTGAACGCCCAGCTCCTTCGCCAGCGGCGCCGCGGACTTTTCCGCCAGCTCCGGGCTGAGGCCGAGGACCACGGCCCTGGCGTCCGCCGGGAGCACGTTGATCCGGTAGCCCCCCTCCAGCAGCGCGATCCTGGGCAGGATCTCCTGCCTGGGCCACGCCTTGCGGAAGCGGCCGGCAAGGCCGCCCTTTTCCGTATTGAATACGGGAAAGCTGGCGTCCGGGGAAAAGGTGTTGGGGGCCGGCTTGTGGGCGGCATAATAGTGCCGGATATCCCCGGAGCCGGATTCCTCGTCCGTGCCCAGGATGAGCCGGACGTTCCTTTTCAGCGGGAACAGCTCCCTGACGCAGGCCATGGCATAGGCCGCGGCCACGGCGGGGCCCTTGTCGTCGTCGGTTCCCCGTCCGTACAGGCAGCCGTCCTTTTCCACGGCGGTATAGGGGTCGGTATCCCAACCCTCCCCCTCGCCCACCACGTCCAGATGGGCCAGGATATCCAGGACGGTATCCTCTCTGCACACGTCCGCCGTGAGCACATAGCCGTCATGGTCCTCCGTCAGGAAGCCCAGCTCACCGCAAATGCGCTTTGCCTCCTCCAGGGCAGCCGCCGGACCGGGGCCGAAGGGCTTTCCCTCCTCCGCGGGGCCGGATACGCTGCGGATGGCCACCAGCCGGGACACGTCCCGGATATATGCGTCCCGGTGGTCGTCCACCCACCGGCTGATCCTTGCTTCTCTGTTTTCCATGTTCCGTTCCTCCCTGGTCTCAGTTCCCGGTCATATCCGCCAGACGGCAGACCACCGCGCAGATCTCCGCGCGGGTGGCGGTGCCGGAGGGCTCAAAGCGTCCTTCCCCTCTGCCGTTCATCAGTCCCGCGTCCCGGAGGGTATTCACCGCCTCCAGCGCCCAGGCGCTGACGTCGGCCTCGTCCGCAAAGGGGTCCTGCGCCGTCAGGCTCAGGGCAACGCCCCGGCTGCGGATATACCGGAGCATCATCACCGCCATCTGTTCCCGGCTGATCGCGTCCTTCGGGCGGAAGCTCCCGTCCTCGAAGCCGTTGACGATCTGCCTGTCCGCGGCCCAGGCCACATAGGGACCGTACCAGTCCCCCGCCGCCACGTCCGGGAAGGGCTCTGCCGACCAGCTCTCCGGATCTGCGCCGGAAAGCCGGCCCAGAATGGTGACGAAAGCGCCGCGGGTGACGGTATCCCCCGGGGCGAACAGATGCGTCTCCACGCCGTTCACCACGCCCTGCTCCGCCAGCTTCCAGATATACTGCGCCGCCCAATGGGAATCGGGCACGTCCCAGAACCGCTCGCTTGCGGGGATCGTCCCCGCCGTGTCCAGCAGATATTCCCCGTCCACCATGCCGTCCGGCGCATCCCCATAGATGCGGATGCTGACGCTGCTGTTTTCCGGGGCAAAGTACCGGTGCCGGAGATGGAGCAGCGTCCCGGCGGCGCAGCTCTCCCCCGTACTCAGATCCAGCAGCTCCCCTTCCACGGCGCTGACGCGCCCCGTGCCCTCCAGGAGGACAAAGGAGCCGAAGGGCATGAGCTGCACCAGGGAGCCCTCGGAAAGCTCCAATGGCGTGAAGCTGGAGGCGAAGCTTCCGCTGGGCTTGCCGGGAAAATACAGGGCGTCCAGCCGCTTGTCCATTTCGCCCGTTCCTTCCTCCGCCTGCTGTGTCACGGAAAGGCCCAGAGCCGCCTTCAGCTCCGGCATATACTTCTCATAGAGATAACTCACGGAGACGAGCGGGTCCTCGCTGCTTCCCGCAGACCCGGCCAGCAGGATGCACAGGCCGCACAGCAGAAATACGGCGGGCAGGACCAGCAGCAGGCGTCTTTTCTTCATGCGGTATCTCCCCTTTACCTTCGGGTGTGACGGGCGCATGCCGTCGAAAGCACTATACTACAGCCCGTGCAGGATTTCAACCGTCACCGCGTCTCCGCCCCGGGCATATTGTGGAACGAATGAGCGGGAGGAGCGAAATGGATGAATGATCTGACATTTTTTCTCGGCGCAAATACATGCTGCGGGTTTTATTCCCTGTATGAAGAATATTTGACAGCCCGGGAGCCCCGATCCGTATGGATCCTGAAGGGGGGCGCGGGCTGCGGCAAATCCTCCTTTCTCCGCAGGATAGCGGAGAAGGCCGGCGCCGCCGGACTGACGGTGCACCGGATACTCTGCTCCGGCGATCCCGGTTCGCTGGACGGGATCCATATCCCGGAGCTGGGGGCTCTGCTGTTCGACGGCACGGCGCCCCACGTGCTGGAGCCGCCCCAGGTGGGCTCCAGAGGGTTTTACGTCGATCTCAGCCGCTTTTACCGTCCCGGCGCGCCGGATACGGAGCAGGCGGAGCAGGCGTACAAGGCCCACTACAGGCAGGCTTACGCCTGGCTGGCCGCAGCCGGAGAGGTGGAGAGCGCGGTCCGGCTGCCGGAGGAGGCGGAACGGGAGATCCTCCGCAGGGCGAAGTCCCTCATGACCCGGGAGCTTCGCCGGAAAAGCCGGGAAAGGGGACGGACGCAGCGGATATTCACTGATGCGTTCACCTGTCAGGGCATCGTTTCCCTGGGGGAAACCCGGACAGCGCTGTGTCCCCGGCAGATCTGCCTGCAGGGCGTCTGCGGGGCGGAGGGGCTGTTTCTGGCCGCAGCGGCGGAGACCGCCCTGGAGCGGGGCTGGGACGTGATCCTCTCTCCCGATCCCATCCGCCCGGAGAAGCCCGCCCATCTGCTCATCCCGGAGCAAGGGCTGTGCGTGGGCTGCGGCGGCGGAGGAAGACGCATACGCCTGGACAGGGCGGTATACGCCGCCGCCGGCCGGGAGGAGGCCGGACGCATGCGGGAAGCGGAGGCCATGCGCCGCGCCCTGCTGATCAAGGCAGAGCGGGAGCTGGGCCTTGCCAGGAGCTCCCACGACAGGCTGGAGGAGGCGGTGAATCCCTTCGTGGATTTTGATGCGGTCCTTGCGGAGGCGGACGCCCTTGCGGAGAAGCTGCTGCGCGGCGCCGGCGGTCAACCGCCGCTTGCCATCAGCGGCGGAAGATGGTAAAATACCCAAAAACAAACGGGAGGCGTTCATTATGGTATATGGCTTCATCGGGCTGGGCAGCATGGCTTCCGCCATCGTGCGGGGCATGCGCGCCTGTCCCGCTTTTTCCTCCGCGGAGATCCTGGGATATGACAGGCACCCGGAAAAGGCCGCGGCTCTGCCCCTGCGGGCCTGCTCTTCCCCGGAAGAGGTGGTGCGGAATGCGGAGCTCATCCTTCTCTGCGTCAAGCCCCGCTCCCTGGACAGTCTGCTGGCCGATCTGCGGGACCTGCTGAAGCCGACGCAGCTGCTGGCCAGCGTGGCGGCGGGAAAGGCCATCGCCTGGTATGAGGAGCGCTGTCCCGGCATTCCCTTCGTGCGGGTCATGCCCAATCTCAACGCCGCGGTGAACGCCGGGGTATCCGCCGTCTGCGGCGGTTCCCTGGCGACCGCCGGGCAGGTGGAGCAGGTGAAGGCGGTCTTTGACGCCGTGGGCAGCACCTACGTGCTGGAGGAGGAACGGTTTTCCATCTTCAGCGCCATTGCGGGCGCTTCCCCCGCCTACACGTTCCTGTATATCGACGCCCTGGCCTCCGCCGGCGTCCGCGCCGGTCTACCAAAGGCCACTGCGCTGGGCATCGCCGCGGATACGGTACTGGGCAGCGCCAAGCTTCTTCTGGAAAGCGGCAGCCATCCGGCTGCCCTGGCGGACCGGGTCTGCTCCCCCGGCGGCACCACCATCGAGGGCCTCCACCGGCTCAGAGCCCTGGGCTTTGAGAGCGCGGTCTATGAGGCCATCGATGCGGTGGTCAAAAAGGACAAGAGCCTGTAAACCGAAACCCACGGTCAGATACAGAAACACACAAAGGAGGAGCACATGAATATCCCGGAACGTTTTTTGCAGAACCAGATCTTTGCCTCCCGGGCGCTTGGCTTCAACCGGCAGCTTGTGCCCAACTATACCCCGGACCCCTTTGCCCACGTGGAAAAGCCCGTCGCCGCCAGGGTGCGGCAGGACGGCAGCGTGGAGCTGCATTTCTATGCCCCCGGCGCAAGCACCGTCAGCGCCGGGCACGAGGACACCTGGGTGGAGCTGACCCAGCAGCCCACGGGGCTGTGGACCGGCGTTCTTCCCTATGACGAGCCCGGCTTCAAGCAGCTTGCCTTCCGGGTGGACGGGGTGAAGGTGCTGAACCCCATCGCCCCCATCGGCTACGGCAGCGGCGAAGCCATCAACTATGTGGACGTCCCTGACCCGGAGTGCGAATTCCTGCTCATGCGGGACGTGCCCCACGGGACCGTATCCCTGGAATACTTCCCCTCCTCCGTCACCGGGGAGACGGAATGCTGCTATGTGTATACGCCCCCCTGCTACCGGGACCATCCGGAGGAGGCTTACCCGGTGCTGTATCTCCAGCACGGCGGCGGAGAAAACGAGCCCTGCTGGGTGCATCTGGGCAAGGTGAACATGATCCTGGACAACCTGCTGGCGGACGGAAAGTGCACGCCCTTCATCGTGGTGATGAACAACGTGATGATGCAGGTGCAGAAGGACGGGCGCTGGGAGGAGGACGTGTACCAGTTCGGCGATATGCTGATCCGGGACTGCATCCCCTTCATCGAAAAGGCCTACCGCGTGCGTCCCGGCAAGTTCAACCGGGCTGCGGCGGGTCTCTCCCTGGGCTCCCTGCTCTCCGCCAAGCTGGTGATGGAGCACATGGAGCTCTTCGGCGCGGCGGGTCTGTTTACCGGCTATACCTGGCCCATCATGCCCGGCAGGCCCCGGATGGTCCAGCCCTGGCTGGAGGTGCTGCGGGACGCGGAGACCTTCAACCGGGAAGTGCCCCTGTTCTTCGGCGCTATCGGCGACCGGGAAGTCTCCCTGCCTCTCTTTGAGGAGGAGCGGGCCTTCTGCCGGGAACAGGGCATACACTACATCCAGAAGATCTATTCCGGCTTCCATGAGTGGCGGGTCTGGCGGAATGCCGCCCACGACTTTTTCCAGCTTCTTTTCCGGTAAAGGAGGAAACCGTCATGCTGAGAAAGGTACTTACCGAAAGCGGCTGGGTGGAGGGCATCCCCGCCGCCGATCCCCGGGTCACCGCCTTCAAGGGCATTCCCTTTGCCGCACCCGCCACCGGAGCCAACCGCTGGCGCGCCCCCCAGCCCGCGGAGAAGTGGGCGGGCGTCCGGGACTGCAGCCGCTTCGGCCCCATTGCCATGCAGGAGATCCCGGGAGAGGACCCGGACGATATCTATACCCGGGAATGGCACGTGGACAGCAGCGTTCCCATGAGCGAGGACTGCCTGCAGCTGAATATCTGGACAAACGCCAAAAGCAGCGAGGATAAGCTGCCGGTAATGATCTGGTTCTACGGCGGCGGACTCATGGTGGGGTATCCCTCCGAGATGGAGATGGACGGCGAGCGGATCGCCCGCCGGGGCGTCATTCTGGTGAGCGTCAACTACCGGGTGAACGTGTTCGGCTTCCTGGCCCATCCGGAGATCACGGCGGAGGATCCCATGCAGCCGGCAAACTTCGGCCATCTGGACCAGCGGGCGGGGATCGAATGGGTGCGCCGGAACATTGCCGCCTTCGGCGGCGATCCGGAGAACATCACCATCTTCGGCCAGTCCGCCGGCGGCGGAAGCTGTCTCATCCAGGTCTGCTCCCCCCGGAACAAGGGCCTTTTCCGGCGGGCTATTCTGCATTCCAGCGGCGGCCTCCTGCCCCCCAGCAGCCTGAGCCTGCATATGGCGGAGGCGGAAGCCCAGGGGCAGAAGCTCTTTGAAGCTCTGGGGGTAAAGACTCTGGCGGAGGCGCGGCAGATAGACGCCAAAACGATCTGGAACACAGCCGTTGGCTCCGGCAGCTTCAACTGGGGCAGCGTCATCGGGGACCCCTTCCTGCCGGATACGCCCCATGACATCATTTGCCGCGGCGAGCAGAACACCATGGACCTGATCATCGGCAACACCGGCGACGAGTTTATCCTGTCCCCCGCGGCAAAGACCGAGGCGGAGCTGGAGGCATATGCCAGGCGGAAGTTCGGCAGCTGCGCGGAGGAATATCTTGCCATCCTGCGGAAAGGCGCGTCCACGGCGGAGGAGATGCGGAAAAACGCCGCATACAACAACTTTGAGCTGGGGAATCTCCTTTGGCTGGACCTGAACGCCGGGAAGCCGGTGAACAAAATGTACTTCTACCGCTTTGATCCGGAGATCCCCGGCTGGGACGATCCCGGCGCATTCCACTCCTCGGACCTGTGGTTCGCATTCGAGACCCTGGCGAAATGCTGGCGGCCGTTCACCGGCAAGCATTACGATCTTGCCCGGCAGATGTGCAACTACTGGACGAATTTTGCCCGCAGCGGAGTCCCCAACGGGCCGGATGCGGACGGCTCCCCCATGCCCGAATGGCTCCCCTATCAGGCCGGGCA
>JAEEGI010022687.1_pt1 | contig 12382 bp, 11 predicted proteins | sample 8958751 | NCBI WGS metagenome assembly JAEEGI01 (sample SAMN16246545, study PRJNA631951) | gut metagenome | biome: gut microbiome; feature: rumen; material: KS-attached | host: Bos | place: Iran: Karaj | collected 2018-10 | reverse complement strand
CATCTTTTCGATGGCGTTGTATTCCAGAGCCACCTTGTCCCAGTCGATATCCCTGGTACGCAAAGCCTGATTGAGAAGCTTCAGCGTATCAAAGATGACCATGTAGGCATTCGGCGTATTGAGATCATCAGCCATCTGATCCAGGAACTCCTTGTATTTTTCCTCATCATAGGCATCCTTCAACCCGATACCGGCGATCTGGGACTTGACCTCGACCTGCTTCAGAGCGGTCTGTATCTTGGTCAGCTCCGTCTTCGCCGCCGTGAAAGTCTCCTCGTCATAGATCAGGGAATCGCGGTACTTTCCGGACAGCAGGAACCATCTGACCAGATTTGCGCCATGTTCAGCGATGACATCCTTGGCCCACTGAGTGTTGCCTAAAGACTTCGACATCTTGCCGCCCTTCGTCTCCAGCATGCCGTTGTGGATCCAGTAGTTTGCCAGCCTGTGGCCGTTGCAGCACTCAGACTGAGCGACTTCGTTCTCATGATGCGGGAACTTGAGATCCTTGCCGCCGCCGTGGATGTCGATCAGACCGGAATTGAACTCCTTGCCGATCATGACGACACATTCCGTATGCCAGCCCGGACGCCCTTCTCCCCAAGGAGAATCCCACTTGATGCCTTTTTCCGTCTTCTTCCACAAAGCAAAATCCAGCGGATTCCTCTTCAGGTCATTGGTCTCGACACGGGCACCCGCATTGAGGTCTTCCAGCCGCTGATGAGACAGCTCGCCGTATTTCGGATCGGACTCGACAGAGAAATAGACATCTCCATCGACCACATAGGCATTTCCCTTCCTGACCAGCTGATCGATGAAATCGATGATCTCATCCATCGTCTCGGTGACTCTCGGCGTCACATCCAAAGGAATGATGTTCAAAGAATCACGGACATCGTTGTAAGCCTTGATGTAACGCTCTGCGATCTCATTCTCAGAGACACCTTCCTCCAAAGCCTTGTTGATGATCTTGTCATCGACATCGGTGAAATTGGAAACGAACTTCACCTTGTAACCCAAAGCCTCAAAAGTCCTTCTCAATGTATCGAAAACGACGATCGGACGGGCATTTCCGATGTGCGCATGATTATAGACCGTAGGACCGCACACATACATGCTGACCTCGTTCTCTCTGATCGGAACGAACTCCTCCGTCTTCAACGTATAGCTATTGTACAGTTTCATTTTCTCTGACCCCCAAATAATACTGATATATACTGTCTTTCAATTTGACCCATTTTTTCATCTCTTTAGTCGTGATCGCATAATCGGGCTTGAGCTCCCCGCTCAAAATGAGCTCAATGAGCTCCTCATCGGTAAATGAACCCTCAAACCCCTTGATCCTCCAGATCTTACTCTTTTTCATCTTCTATGATCCTGCAATAAGTATACTCTATATCGCTGTTCAGCAGCTCGGACTTCGTCACCGTCCTGCCATCCAGAGAAGACCATGACACCGTGACGATATCTCCGGCACACAGGTCATCCTCATCGCCCGGCATGCCCGTGATGCGTTCCGCAGACACGCCCAGACTTTCCAGATAAGCCAGGAATTCCTCTTCAGACATGTTCCCGCCCTCATTGAAGGTGTAAGTCTCCTCCGGCCTGAAGAAAGTGAAATTGAGCTTATAGACATCCGAATCGGTATAATCGCCCTCACCGATCGAAGTGATGGAGATCGTATAGTTCTTGCCATCGGTCATGTTCTCATTCTCGAACCTGACCACACCGGCGCTCTCGACTCTCCTGGAGATGCCGATACCGACATCCAGGGAAACGATATAGCCGCTGGCATTGCTGACACCATCGAACTGCACCGAAACGAATTCTTCATCAACGCTGTACTCGACATTGGAGACCATGTCCAGACGCTGCTTCACCATCTCCTCCTTGCTGAACTGATTGTAGCGGTTGTTGCCCACGCCATAGATCTTCACGCCATCGAAACCGATCAGATAATCGCTGGCCGCATCGATCGCGATGATATTGGACCAGTTCTCCAGCTGCCTCCTGATCTCCTCGTTGTCGATCTCGATATGGACCTTGCCATAGCGGTCCAGACCGGCAACGAAACTGTCTCCGCAGGCCACATCCACGATATCGTTCCAGGATTCAGCCTCCAGATAGTTCTGGGAGTTCTTCGTATAGACATCGATCGTATGATCTTCACAAAGGATGGCCAGAACATTGTCGCTGGAAGCCACATCCCTGATATTGAAGTAATTCTTCAGTGAACCGGAACCGATGAAAGTGCCGCCGAAACCGACCACACCGTCCTCATCCATCGTGATCGTCCCATTGGCCGTCGCAAAGACCTTCCTGATGTTCCTGGCATCTGACAGGTCGCAGGCACCTTCTGAAGTATCGCCTGAACAGCGTATCCTGCCATTGGAATCAAGACCCACGATATGCTTGTCACCTACGGCGATATCCACGATGTTCTTCCAGTCATCGATCTCCTTGGCATACTTGGAGATCAGGCCTGCATGCGACAGAGTCCCATCCTTATTCAGGATGATCGTGAAACCCTCACCCTCAGCCACCTTGATCGCGCCGTTTGAAGTCAGATTGGACAGCTCTCCGTTGGCATTGCTGCCGGAACCCTTGACACCGGAATAATCATCGATATAGACGACCGTCGTCTCGGATACGGACAGACGGTTGATGTCTTCGACCTTCAGTTCAAAAGGCCTCACCGTGTTCTGCAGTATGATGAACATGACCAGGATCGTCACCAGAAGAAAAGCGATGATCGTGGAAGCGACTCTGTTCTGAGCATAGAAATCCTTGGCCCTGTCCAACAAAGTCTTCTTCGCCGTGAAATACTCGATATTGATCTCATCGGTATTGGCCGTATTGACCTCATAGAGCTCCACTTCGCCCGAATTCCTGAACACATCGACCAGATCGATGTGATACAAAGAAGCGATCTTCTTCATCTGATCATAGCTGATCATCGCCGAGCCATTCTCATAAGCCATATACTCCAGAGTATCCACGCCTAAAACATCCGCCAGATAAGACTGGGAATAGTTATAGTGCTTTCTGAGCTTCATCAGTTTCTCCGGAAGTTTATTCACAACAACATTTTAACATCTAAGCACACAATTAAAAAATGTGATCTGAGATCACATCTTCTATTCAAAACCAGCCGTCAGATAACAGATGACGATAAAACTCAGGATCCCGAACCACACAGCCAGAGAAACAGGAGGCACGAACAAAGCCCTCAGCACAGCCCCCAGGACATGCTTATCGAACTTGAGACCGAACTTCTTCCTATATCTCTTTAGTTTCCCGTTTTTCTTATACCGATAGATCCACGGATCATCATGCAGTTCCACCACGCCAAACTTCAGCAGATAGATCGGCACGACCGGCACCATGATGCAGAACCACACCGCACTTCCGCCCAGATTGATCCTGTCCCATTGGAAACCATTCAGAAACAAGGCGATCAGGACCGGCAGAAACAAAGCCAAAAGAGCCAGCAATGCCATCTTCAGGACCCTTGGAAAACTGGTAAAGGATAGAACGACCGGTTCATAAGTGCCATCGATCTTTTCGAAAAAGACCGGTTCCTCCACCTTCCTTTCAAGGATCTCGTCGCTGAACTCCAGCTGACCGTCTCTTCTGACGAAAGTCTTCTCTCCGGAACTGTACACCTTCTTCCCCGATTCGACCCGGAAACGGTTATGCACCGTATCGGAATAAAGACACAGGACGACGATCAGGTAGAAGAAGCCCAGTATAAGCAGTATATAAAAGGATTCTGCGACTCCCACTCCGAAGAAGCGCAGTGCTCCGAAAACGATCAGGCAGATCAGTATGGAAGCGATCAGCGCCTTGAACCACCAGGGCAGGAAATAGTAGTTTGAAGCCTTCAGAGCCCGCACGCTCACCTTGCCGCTCTGGCCATTGACGGCAGCCATCAGATCGCCATCACAGATATAATAGACCGGCAAAAGGACCGGCAAAGAGATCGCATCCGAAATATCCGCATCTACCTCAACAGCCTTGCTTTCAAGGACCTTCGAAACAGAAGGCCGATAAGTCTTCTCACATTCCGCGACCGCTCTGTCCCTGAGCTCTTTATCACCGGTATCGGCGATCTTGACCTTCTGACCGGCAATATAACCGAAATCAAATCCCTTCAGTTCGTCGATATCATATGGCTCCATCCCATCCAGAAGCAGATTATCCAGCTGCTTCGAACGATTGATGAACGCATCGTGGACAAAACCCTCACATTCATATTTTCTGTATCCATCCATCCTGCCGGCACGCATGTGGACAGGTCCTCTGATCAGTTCATAAGGAAGATAGAAACCATTCAGTTCATCGATCATTCCCCTTAGCCTTCTCGCCTCAGGCTTGTTCATATTCTGTCTGCACCATTTTTGCAGAAGATCTTTCGCCTCGTCTCTCGTGATCGCAAAAGGGATGACACTCTCGGGCATGTCCTTGCTGCTCAGATATTCTTTTCTGACCATATCCCTTCCGCAGAAAGCGCACTTGGAAACAGCCTCCCCTTCTTCGAAAACGACATCTGCCCCGCATCCCTCGCAGACCGCATGAAACAGCTTGTAACGTTTCAGAGATTCTCTCAGTTTCTCCGCCTGCAGCATCCGGAAACCCTGTTTTTCCTTCAAGGCCTCCGAGATCCCCAGATCCCCTCCGCAGAAAGCGCAGTGATAGCGCTGTTTCACGATATCAAAATCGGAAACGCCGCCGCACATCGGACAATGGATATCTATGATCTTCTTATACGTTGTCTCGCTCATATCTCTTCCTTATTACTATTATATGTTGCCACAACGAGTGCGAAAAGAAAAAGACTGAGCCTTTTTGAACAAGTTGAGAGTTTTTCTGCACTTGTTCTTGAAAAAGCTCGTTTTCAATGTTAATATATATTAGCAATGTGCCCGAATAGCTCAGTCGGTAGAGCGTCCGGCTGTTAACCGGCAGGTCACAGGTTCGAGTCCTGTTTCGGGCGCCATTGTTCTGGCAAGTTGGTGAAGCGGCTTAACACACCGCCCTTTCACGGCGGCATTCACGGGTTCGAATCCCGTACTTGTCACCACTACTTGGTTCCCTAGCTCAGTTGGTAGAGCATCTGACTCTTAATCAGAGGGTCTAGGGTTCGAATCCCTAGGGAATCACCATTGATTTCAAGAAGTCCGAAAGGACTTTTTTTATTTCAAATATGCCAAAAACCCTTTAAAATAAGGCTTTTAATGAATTATGGTTCAGTATGAAACGACAGGAACAGAAGAAACTCACAAATCCACGAAACATAAAGAAAAACACTCTTCTTATCGAAAAGTGTCGTAAAAGTGTCGTAAACTGAGTGCCTTTTTTCCGTTTTTTAAGGGGGTGTCGTATGAAAACTGCTGATCCGGTGCCCTATAAGGACATTTCGTACCCCTTATCTCTTCCCATATCGAGATATTCCTCGATCTCCTGCTCGATCTCTTTCTGTCTTTTGGCAAGCAGTCCGTTGATCAGTCTTTTAACATTAGGCTCCGGATTTCTGGATGACAGCTTGTCTCTGACGATGGAAGGATCCTTGTAGATCTTTCCCTTCTCGTCATCAATGGATCTGTGATTCTCATTGGAGAGAAGCTTTTCGTAGCTGCTGTCTTTGATGAAGTCTTTCTTTCCTTGAAGCACGGTGTTTGCTATCTGTTCTCTTGTCTTGGCAATCTCCGTTTCTTTCCTTGCCGATATCTCATAGCGATTCAGGGAATCGATTATGTCATCATACCGTTTCAGAGAATCAATATAACTGTGCCACTGTTCTTGACACTTCTTTGATTCCAGAAGATCATCCACCACTCTGTATATGGTTTCCCTGTAGGGAGCCATATGGACTGAATTGATCTGTAGCCTTCCATCTTCCGGAAGGATGGCATAAAGATCCCTTACGGTCTTCACATTGTCAAGGTTGATATTCTTGACTCTGTCCAGTACTTTTGCCTTGTTCATGTTGATGTCGTTAAAGATCTCTCTGTATCTTCCGTAATCCTGTCGTTTGATCATTTCGTTGGCAAACATTCTCTTGAAGTCATTCAAAGCCTTTTTGGGAAGCTTTCCGTACAGATGATCAAATGTATGTGAAGGTTCATTCTCATAAAACAGCAGATGAATATGGGGGTGTGGCGTGATGCTGGTGCGGTTCTCAGGATGGAAGTCCTCCCACCAGGTAACATTCCTTGGATCGAGACCGATCGATCTGATATAGGAAGGCATGATCTTTGTTATGACGGCAGAGAACTGATCCTGGTTGGTCAGAGAATAATTGCTGGCTTTCTCATAGTTCTCCATGCTGCAGATGATCTCGTAAACAACGGATCCTTCCTTAGATAGACTTTCCAGACCTTTGTCCTTGAATGCTTTCTTCTTTTCTTCCGTATCAAGAAAACCGTCGGAAGTCATCGTATGCTCATATCTTCCGGTATAGTCGATCAGAGAAGCTTTTTCCTTGTCGCTGTCATTGTATCTCTCGGTGTAGTTGAAATAGCTGTTCGAACCTCCGAATATGGATGCCGGAGAAACCTTCCCTTTGAAGCAGCTGTTCTTCGGAGCCTTCTCTCCCATGCGGAAATACCTTGCTTTACAGATGAGATCGGGCATCACCTGCCTCCCTTCATCAAGAAATCCATGTATTCCTCGAGAGAAGTTTTTGAACTGGAATTCCGGTTATTATGATCCCGGTTATTCATTTCTTCTTTTTCATCATCGTCATCACCCTCTTCACCGTCGCGGTCTTCATCGTCATCATCATATTCTTCATCATCGTCATCATATTCTTCGTCATCTTCGGTGAGATAGCTGCTGATAGGTTTTCTTTTCATCAGCTCAACCAGATATTCATCCAATGCATCGTTCCATCTTGAAGACTCCTTAAAGATATCAATGGCTTCTTTCTTGTTGTGCGGTGCAGGAAGAACGCTCGGGCTCCGATAGAGAACTTTATTGCCGATATCATTTTTTACTGCCAGAAACAGCAGCTCGTCGATCTTGTCTTCGATTCCTTTAAATCTGGTTTCAGTTACGTCATCGACCATACTGGCAATCCTGTTCACGACATCCGGATCTCTGGATTTTGTAATATAACGAAGATAGTAATCTTCAATGATTCCTTCAATAAGCTCCTTTCTGGTCCTTGGTTTGATACCCATCTTCTCCAGTTTCTTTTTATCCTCTTCCATCAGATAATCGATTTTCTCTAATACATGATCACCAAATCTGAAGGACATGACTCTGTTTTCTTTCTTCTTCATATGGCCCTTTCTTTGAACGTGGAAAATTTCCACGTTGTTTACAGTGATACTGTTTTGTAAACGGTTTTGTACTACTTTGCAATGCAAAATCGGATGATTTCACAATTCTTCAAAAGCCTTATAAATAAGCCAAAACCTGGCAGAGCCAAGTTGTCCAGACCGGAATTGTATTACAAAACTGTAAACAATTCCTTTATCCTGCTTCTTTATCAGGACGTAAACAAAGTGACTATAAACCATACGAATGTCAAACGTGGAAAATTTCCACGTTGCTATAGATCGCTGATATCGATGTTCAGCCTGGCCATCAGAGCGTTGATCGCCGGGATGGCACTTTGCCTGAACTGCTCCATCTCGCTTTCGGAATAAAGACCGGTTTCCAGATCGGTGAAGTAGCGTTCAATACCATAAAGTTTCTTCATGATCTTTCCGCTGTTGTTCTGATGCTGAACCGAGCCGCTCTCCATCTGCTTCTTGTAGTTCTGGACGGTGCGGTCGGTCACACCCATCCATGAGGCGATCGTCTCCCGTTCTCTTCCAGGAGGCTTTTCTCCCGAAGCACATTTGCGGACATAGATCTCCTTCAGTTTGAGATAGATCTTCTTTCTTTCGTCGGATGAAAGAACTCTTGCCGCATTGGAACTTACAATCGCCAGAAACTCATCGTCCTCGTTCCTGTATTCCCTGTTGTCAACCACACAGGGGATCTGATTGACGAATTCCTTATCAAAATAATATAAAGGTTTTCCTTCCTCAAAAATCGCCTTGCAGGCCTTGAAACGCCTGTGGCCGGATAGGATGATGTAGAGTCCTTCTTTCGTCTTTCGCACAACCAGAGGCTGTGAAAGCTGAAATTCTTTGATGTTTTCCTTGAGGACATCGATATCGTTCTGCGAGTAGATCTCATTGAGCCTGTTTTCCCTGATCAGATAGGTGTCGATCGCTCTGATCTTGCCTTTGGAAGCCTCAGCCAATGAGTCTACATTGAAGAGTCCTCTTGTAATGTTTTCTTCCATCAGCTTAAACTCCTTATTTCATTGACCAGCGACTGATAGTTTCTTCCGATCCTGGTATCATCCTTTTCAATGACAAAGCCGGATCTGTTCTTGTTCTTGACCGGAGCAGACTGATAGTTGATATCTGTTTTCAGCACAAGATCTCCATAGGCTGAACGAAGATAGTCTTCAAAGATCTGTGACGCCTTTGTCCGGTCCGTCATCGTCAGAAGGATCCTGAAGTCCATCTCTGCGATCTCTCCTTCGTCAATGGCTTCCTTTATATTTGTGAGTGTCAGATTCATCCCTTCGATCGAATCTGAAAACATGATGTTGTCGGCATCCGGATTGACCGGAATGATCACCATATCCGAGCACATCAATGCATTGGATATCAGAAGATCGATGTCCGGATGGTTGTCGATGATGATGTAGTCATAGTCTTTCCTGATAGGATCCAGAACGTTCTTCAGCCTTAACTGCTGGATGCCATGGGAGGCATACAGCATCTCTTTCTTTAGGACAAACAGACTCCGCTTGGATGGAACGATATCCAGGTTTGGAAATATCGTATGATGGATGCACTCATCACAGGATTTCTCTTTCCTTAACAGTTCGCAGATCCCATCAAGTTCCAGATAGTTGCTGAAGAACCGTTTCGATGAGTTTCCCTGCGGATCGAGATCTACGAGAAGGACTTTTCCTGTTTCGGAAAGTCCTACCGCAAGATTGATGCTTGTAGTTGTTTTTGAACAGCCGCCTTTGGCTGACATTAAACTGATTGTTTTCACTTTTTTCCTCCTTGTGACAGTATGACAGTTGTTTTGGGGTACCCCTTTTGAACTGTCATACTGTCATTTCTTTGCATGGATCAGCCTGATGATCCGTTCCTTTGATGACCTTTCCGAAGCAAATTCGATATCATTCTGATTCAAAGTTTCGATATTCGCATTGAGATATTTCTTTAACGAATTGGGATTCCTTCCAAACCGGGAAAGCTTCAATATTGCCGAAACTTCCTGGCAGCTTCCCGACACTTCTCCCCGGGCAACGACCTGCTCGATGATATAAGCCAGTTCATAATCGATCGGTTTGTCACTGCCGTTTTCTGAAAGACTCATCGTTCTTGAAGAAAAGTCAAAGCTGATCGGAATGTCTTTCTGCTCAACGCTCTTTCCATAGATCGACAGTATCCTTTCCGGGGATTGTCTTTTCTCTGGCATTGACAGGATCATCCTTGTGTCCGATGCGCCGCCGATACTGACGCTGCCATTGATCTCACCGAGTTTGTTGAGATGATGGACCAGAATGATCGTTTTATCCTTCAATGCCGAATCTCTTCGCATGTTGCTGTAGAGCTCATTGACATCCTTATAGACATTGGGATCTTTTCCTTCATTGATCAGAATCTGGATGAACAGATCGATGATGATCAGATCGGCGTTTACGACGTCATATTTCAGAAAGGCCAGAGGCTCGTCATGCAGCTCCATGACGCTGACATTTTCTTTGTTATTCAATCCGATTGCCGCAAACGTTCTTGAAACGTCGGTCTTTGACATTTCGGATGATACATAAAGAATTCTTTGCTTTGTGGTCTTCAAGCCGAGAAAGTTTTCTCCATCGGAGATCGCCTTGCACAGATTGATCATCAGCGTGGATTTGCCGGATGATTCGTCTCCGGAGATGATATTGATTGTCCTTGCCCTGATTATGGATTCCCAGATCCACAGATCATCCGAGCTTTCTTCTTTCAGTATTTCCTCTACGGTTTTAATATCACTCATAAGACTGTTGACAATAAAGCGGCACTTTAAATGCTAAAATAGACATAGATAAAGGCACTGCTTTTATCAGAAGACGTGGATCTCTTACTTCTTGGCGGAACTTGGGGATCCATTTTTCTTTCTGTTTATCTTGTTCAGCTCCTTTCTGTTGATGTGTTCGACATTGATGGTCTGATAGTTCTTCATTGTGGTCGAGATATCCTCATGTCCCATCAGGTACATCTGTTCCCGCTCCGTGAGGCCCATAATCTTTATGGAATACTCGTGCCGGCAGATCCTTGAAGTCAGATCATCGGGGATTTCTAGATGCAGTTCCCTGGCGGTCTTCTTCATCCTCCTGCGAACGCTGTCCCATAGCTGGCGGTAGCTGTTTTCTGTCAGACACTTTCCGTTTGCCATCTGCAGAAGGAAGTCATCCTCATCTAAATCCTTGATCAGATCCGCAAAATACTTTTCATCCTGATCCAGGATCGGAATGACGCGGTTACCGGCATCGGATTTCGGTTTCTTTCTCTTTGGAACATTGCTTGTATAGTCATTGGCATGATCGATAATGATCGTATTATTCTCAAGATCGATGTTTCCCTTCTGTAAGGCGGTAGCTTCCTCTTTCCTTAACCCGTAATCCAGGAACAGTTTCAGAAGAAGCTTCTGGCGATGATTCCACTCGGTATTCTCAATGACTTTTCTTTCATTTGCCGTAAGGCCACGTTTGGATTTCTCTTTTGTTTTGTTCTTGGGTCTTTGAATCAGATCCATAGGATTATAGCGGATAATTCTTTTGGTCATTGCATATTTAAATATCTGATCCAGACACATATAAACTTTCTCAGCTATGTTTGTTTTGTCGGCAAGTAGATTCATAACCTCGTTGATATCACACTCATCGATTTGTGAAATTGGTTTTCCGTCAAGAACAGCGATCTTTCTGAAACAATCAACTTCATACATTTTTCTGGTTGCCGCAGTTTTTGGCATTTTACTTTTGTACCATCTTTTCCGGATCTCTCCAAAAGTATCGGAATATGACGGATACTCTCCAATACCGTCTTTAAACCGAATAATCTCCCGCCACATCTTTTCTTCGGCTTCTTCTGATGTCTGCCCATAGAAATGCTTCCGGTTGCCGTTAATTGATGTTGCGATTTCATATCTTCCATCTTTCCTTCGCTTAGCCGGCATATCTGCTCTTTCCTTTATCCAGCTGGAAATATTCATTGAATGCCCACTCGGGGCAGCTTCCTTCCACCGGCATGCGCTTAGGATCAATGCCGTAATGTTCATTGACCTGTTTTACCAGCCTGCAGGCTGTGGACTTGCTGACGTCTAGTTCTTTTGCGATCTGCTTGACACGTAAAATTTTTTCCATATCGTCGATCTCCTTTCCTATATTTGCGATATGACATATCCACCATATATGGTGGTTACATTCTATTTATACCACCTTTTATGGTGGTTTTCAATTATTTCTTACATTTTTGGTGGTAATGCTATAATCAAATTATGGCAAACATAAATAAAAGAGCATTCTACGTAAACGGAGAAATGCTCAGAAAAGTAATTGAATTAAAAGGATTAACGCAAGCAGATGTATACAAGACGATCGGTATCGGAGAAAACACCATCTATCGTGTCATCAAATACAATCGCATGGAAAACAGTGATGATTTCGACAGGATGTGCAGATATCTTGATATCGACCCGGATCTTTTGTTACTGGAAACGTACGTTTTTAAATCTGATGAATTAAAACAAAGTGTAATTGTCAGTACCGAGAACTTGAATATATTTATCGATCATCTGGGTTATACCAATGATTACGACAAGAGACTTGATAAAAACTATATAACGGATTTTTTTAAAGGCGCTCCTTCATCAGAGCATCTGGATGATGAACTAAAAAAATACCTTTTTGATAAAATTCTACAATGTAGGAACTGTTTCAGTTCAATGTATTTTATATATCACATTGATCATGAAATAAATCAAAGCAAATCAGATGATGGTTTTTATAAGGCGTTCGATTCCTGGTTTGAGAAGAACATTATAAAAACTTCAAATAAGAAGTTGAAATAATAGCAAAGTTGTCCAACAAAAACTGTTCGATACTCACATGCAGGATCCCGTTGTCATCGTTCCAGGACACGATATCGTCCTTCTGAACAATGATTTTTCTAAATGAATCATTAACTTTGAGTAAAGATGAACTTTCCTGTTCCATCTTTTCTTTAGAATCTGTATTTAAAGCAGATTGAATATAGTATCTGTTGCTGCCGCTGTTTGCCACAAAATCAATTTCCAGTTGTTTCCGATA
>JAEEGI010022686.1_pt1 | contig 12382 bp, 9 predicted proteins | sample 8958751 | NCBI WGS metagenome assembly JAEEGI01 (sample SAMN16246545, study PRJNA631951) | gut metagenome | biome: gut microbiome; feature: rumen; material: KS-attached | host: Bos | place: Iran: Karaj | collected 2018-10 | reverse complement strand
TTGCTCAGATCCTGACGGATGAAGAAGCGGTACATGGTGGGCGGGGCGCAGAAGCTGGTGACGCCGTACTGCTTGAACAGCGGCAGGATGTCGTCGGCGTTGAAGCGGTCGAAGTCGTAGACGAACAGCGCGCCTTCGCACAGCCACTGGCCGAATACCTTGCCCCACATGGCCTTGGCCCAGCCGGTGTCGGAAATGGTCATGTGCAGGCCGTCGGGATCCACGCAGTGCCAGTAGCGGGCCGTGGCGAAATGGCCCAGCGGATACTTGCAGTTGTGTACGGCCAGCTTGGGGTAGCCGGTGGAGCCGGAGGTAAAGATCGCCATCATCGTGTCGTCGCCGGAGATGGCGTCGTCGGTGCGCACGAAGTGGCTGGAGTACATCAGATACTCGTCGTCGAAGCTGTGCCAGCCGTCCACGGCGCCGTTGGCCGTGATCTTCACGGCTATCTTCCCGTACTGCTCGATGGCCGGAGAGGAGTTGGCCACGCTCACGCCGTCGGCCGAGCAGACGATGGCTTTTACCTGCGCGACCTCGAAGCGGTAGAGGTAATCCTTTTCCGAGAGCTGATCCACCGCCGGGATCGCCACGGCGCCCAGCTTTTCCAGACCCATCAGGATGGGCCAGAACTGCCAGTTGCGCCGCAGCACCAGCATGACGCGGTCGCCCTTGCGGATGCCCAGCGCGCGGAAGTAGTTGGCGGCGCGGCCGCTCTTTTTCTTGATGTCCTCGAAGGTGAGGCGCGTCTCCGTCTTGTCGCGGCCGATGTGCACCATCGCCAGCTTGTCCGGCTTCTCCCGGCCCAGCCGGTCGATGACGTCAAAGGCGAAGTTGAAGCTCTCGGCGTTCTTGAAGGAGATCTCCTTCAGGTTGCCGCTGCCGTCCTCGGAAACGCTGATGAAGTTTTCCCAGATGCGGTGCTCGCCGGTGACGCGGCTGGCCGTGATGACCGGGGCAAGCTCGGGCACGACGGGGGTCTCGTCGCCGGGGTTGAGCACGATGGCGTAAAAGTCGCAGTCCTCGCCGTTGGTGGCCAGCAGGCCGTGGGGCGTGGAGGAGTTATAGTAGATCGTGTCGCCGGGGCCGAGGATCTCGGTGTAATTGCCCAGCTGGACCTTCAGATGGCCGCGGATGACGATGTCCAGCTCCTGGCCTTCGTGTGTGGAGGTCTCCACCGGATGGAGCTGAGCGTCGGGGTCGAATACGCTGTGGACGAACAGAGGCTCGGACACACGTCCGCGGAATTTGTCCGCCAGAGCGTAATAGGTCATGCCGTGAGCGTTGTCGATGACGCGGCCCTGCCCGGCACGGGTGAGGATGTAGCTGCTCAGACGCGGCGCCATGCCCTCGATAAGCTCGCCCACGTCTACGGCGAAGATCTTGGATACCGTGTACAGGAAGCCGAAGTTCAGCTCTTCCCGGCCGGATTCGTAGTCGATATAGTCGTCCTCGGACATGCCCAGCCTGCGGGCCATGTCCGCTTCGGAGAGGCCTTCGATCTGGCGCAGTTCGCGGATACGGTCGATGATCTCGTGGATCTTGTACTGAAGTTCGTTCGGTCGGTCCATAGTATCCTCCCGCGGCTTATGCCGTATTTGTGAATAAATATGTAATAGGTTTAATTTATCCAAGGAGCCCCCCTTTGTCAACACAAAACTCCGCGCCGCGCGGCGGTAAAAAAGTATTTGGCTATACTGTACAGCACAAAGGATTCGTGTTATACTTAAATGGTACAAATATGCCGAATCATCTCAGAACAATGACCATTCCGGGAGGAGAAGACACTATGGCAAACAAAATATACGCGACCCGAAATCCGGACATCACCCCGAGAGAGATCGACCATATGGCCCTGTCCCGTTCGCTGGCGGGCGAATGCGTGGTGCTGATGGAAAACGACGGCACCCTGCCCCTGGAGGGAAAGGGAAAGCTGGCGCTCTTCGGCAATGGCGCGCGGCAGACCATCCGCGGCGGCACCGGTTCGGGCGACGTGAACACCCGCAGCGACGTGAACATCGAGCGGGGACTGGAGGAGGCAGGCTTCACCGTCACCACGAAGGCCTGGCTGGACCGTCAGGACGCGGCGCACGCGCAGGCGAAGATCGACCACGCGGCCTGGATCGTTGAGGAGGCAAAGCGCACGAACTCTTCCGAGTTCACGATCGGCTTCTCACACCCCTTCCAGGTCATCGCGCCCATCGAGATCACCAAGGAGGACCTTCGCGGCGCCGAGGGAGATCTCGCCGTATACGTGATCTCCCGCACCGCGGGCGAAGGCGCCGACCGCTGGAACAAGCGGGGCGATTATCTGCTCTACGACGCCGAGCTCGAGCAACTCAGACTTCTGGCCGGCCTCTACAAAAAGCTGGTGCTGGTGCTGAATCTGGGCGGCGTGATCGACATGAGCGAGATCCTGTCCGTGGAGGGCATCAACGCGATCGTGCTCATGGGACAGCTGGGCAACATCGGCGGACAGGTGCTCGGCGACGTGCTGACCGGCAAGGTCAATCCCTCCGGCAAGCTCACCGACACCTGGGCGAAGAACTACGCCGACTACCCCTCCTCCGCCAACTACAGCCACAACAACGGCAACATCGACGACGAATACTATACCGACGGGATCTATGTGGGCTACCGCTACTTCGACACCTTCGGGGTCGAGCCGGCCTATCCCTTCGGCTTCGGCCGGTCCTATACGACCTTCGAGATCGCCCCCGGAGAGGTCCGGCTGGACGGCGAGACCGTAACGGTTGAGGCCGCGGTGCGCAACACCGGGATCATGACCGGCAAGGAGGTCGTGCAGCTCTATGCCTCCGCGCCCGAGGGCGAACTGTCCAAACCGAAGCAGGAGCTGATCTGCTTTGCCAAGACCGACCTGATCGCTCCCGGCGGCAGCCAGAAGATCGCGCTCTCCTTCAAGGCCCGGCAGATGGCCTCCTACAGCGAGAAGAGAGCCGCCTGGGTCCTGGAATGCGGAGACTACTGGATCCGCGTGGGTTCAAGCTCGCGCAGCACCCGCCTGGCCGCTGTGCTGCGGCTGACCCATACGGTGGAGACCGAAAAGGTGAAAAACCTCTTCCCGCTCGACCGGCCCGTGGAGGAGATCGTTCCGCCCGCGCCGGCTGTCCGGGGCGGCTACGACGTACCGGTGCTGTTCCTGCTCGACAGCGAGGTGGAGACGCGCGAGGTGACCTATTCCGGGGCGCGCGAGCCCATGACCACGGACAAAACGGAGCCGATCACCGCCGCGGACGTGCTCTCCGGAAAAGCGACGGTGGAGGAAATGGTCGCCCAGCTGAGCGTGGAGGAGCTGGCCGAGCTGTGCGTGGGCACCGCGCGCGCAAGCGGCGGCAGCGTGATCGGCAGCGCCTCCTACAATGTCCCGGGCGCCGCCGGCGACACCAGCTCCGTGATCCGCGAGAGCCGCGGCGTCACCAACCTGATCCTTGCCGACGGGCCCGCGGGACTGCGCCTGCAGCCGGTATTCAAAACCGACAAGGAGGGCAACCTCCTGCCCGGCGGAAGCATCCTCGGCGATATGCGCGAGCCCTTCGATCCCAAGTATACCGATGAAAACTCCGATACCTGGTATCAGTACTGCACCGCCATCCCCATCGGCTGGTCGCTGGCCATGAGCTGGAACATGCCTCTGCTGGAAAAGGTGGGCACCATGGTCGGGGAGGAGATGGAGCTCTTCGGCGTAGACCTGTGGCTGGCTCCGGCGATGAACATCCACCGCAACCCGCTGTGCGGCCGGAACTTTGAGTATTACTCCGAGGATCCCGTCATCAGCGGCAAGGCCGCCGCGGCCATCACCCGGGGCGTGCAGAGCAGGCCGGGCAAGGGCACCACGATAAAGCATTACGCCCTGAACAACCAGGAGGACAACCGCTACTTCACCAACGCCCATGTCACCGAGCGGGCGGTGCGTGAGATCTATATCCGCGGCTTCCGCATCGCGATAGAGGAGTCGCAGCCGCTGTCGATCATGACCTCGTACAACCTGCTCAACGGCGAGCATACCGCCGACAGCTACGACCTGATCCAGGCCGCGGCCCGGGACGAGTGGGGCTTCAAGGGCGTGGTGATGACCGACTGGTACACCTCCGTGGACATGCCCATGCTCACCGGCGAATTCAAGCCCGCCTATCCGATCTCGGCTTCCACCGGCTGCATCGCCGCCGGCAACGACATGCAGATGCCCGGCGATCAGAAGAACGTGGACGACATCGTCAGAGCCGTGAAGACCGGCGAGGAGATCGACGGATACCGCATCACGCTGGCGGATCTGCAGTTCAACGCGGCCAACGTGATCCGCACGGCCATCGCCATCGGAGCGACGAAAGACTGAATCAGAGCTTAAAATACAGTGAAGGCGGGCCTCCCGATTTGGGAGGCCCGCCTGTATTGTGCCGGCGCTCAGTTTCTGAGCGAATGGAGCGGAGCCGGGATGCGGCCGCCGCGCTCAATGAAGGCTTTGGAGGAGGCGCCGTGCACGCTCATGACCGGAGCGGTGCCGAAGAGCCCGCCGATCTCCACCGTGTCGCCGACGGTTTTGCCCGGCGCCGGGATCAGGCGCACGGCGGTGGTCTTGTTGTTGATCATGCCGATGGCGGCCTCGTCGGCCAGGATCGCAGAGAGCGTTTCGGCGGGGGTATCCCCGGGAACGGCGATCATGTCCAGTCCCACCGAGCACACGCAGGTCATGGCTTCCAGCTTGTCTATGTTCAGCGTACCCTCACGGGCCGCGGCGATCATGCCCTCGTCCTCGGAAACGGGGATGAACGCCCCCGAGAGCCCTCCCACATGGCCGGAGGCCATCACGCCGCCTTTTTTCACGGCGTCGTTGAGCAGGGCCAGCGCCGCCGTCGTGCCGTGGGTGCCGCAGACCTCCAGGCCCATCTCCTCCAGAATGCGGGCCACCGAGTCGCCCACCGCGGGGGTGGGGGCCAGCGACAGGTCCACGATCCCGAAGGGGACGTTCAGCCGCCGGGAGGCCTCCCGGGCCACCAGCTGACCCATGCGGGTCACCTTGAAGGCGGTGCGCTTGACGGTCTCGGCCACCGTGTCGAAAGAGGCGCCCTCACATTCCCGAAGGGCTTCGTAGACCACGCCGGGGCCCGAGACGCCCACGTTTACCGCCTTTTCCCCCTCGCCCACGCCGTGGAAGGCGCCGGCCATGAAGGGGTTGTCCTCCACCGCGTTGCAGAAAATGACCAGCTTGGAGCAGCCCAGCCCGTCGCGGTCGGCGGTGAGCGCCGCGGTGTTTTTGATGATGTGCCCCATCTGCGCCACCGCGTCCATGTTGATGCCCGAACGGGTGGAGCCCACGTTCACACTGGCGCACACCCGCTCGGTGGAGGCCAGCGCTTCGGGAATGGCGGCGATCAGCCGGCGGTCTCCGTGGGTGTAGTCCTTGTGCACCAGAGCGGAAAACCCGCCGATGAAATTCACGCCCACCTCCGCCGCGGCGGCGTCCATGGCCAGAGCGGCTTTGACCGGGTTCCCCTTACAGCCGCCGGTCACGAGAGCGACGGGCGTAACGGACAGGCGCTTGTTGATGATGGGGATGCCGAACTCCCGCTCGATGGCTTCGCCCACGGTCACCAGGTCCCGCGCCTCGCGGCAGATCTTGTCGTAGATCTTTGCGCTGACCAGGTCGATGTCCTCGCCCGCGCAGTCCAGCAGGCTGAGCCCCAGCGTGATCGTGCGCACGTCGAGATGCTGCTGGTCGATCATGCGGATCGTCTGGAGGATCTCGTCGGTATTGAGCAGATAACTCATGTGTCCGCCTCCTCAGATGCGGTGCATCGCGTCGAAGATGTCCTGCCGCTGGATGTGCACGGACAGACCGCGCGCTTCGCCCTTTTCCTGCAGATAGCGGGAGAGCGCGTCAAAGCTCATCGGGCAGTCGGTGAGATCCACCAGCATGATCATGGTGAAGTATTCCTGCATCAGTGTCTGGCTGATGTCGAGGATGTTGATCTCCTGTTCGGCCAGCACGCCGGTTATGTAGGCAATGATGCCCTTGGCATCTTTGGCGAAGACGGATACGATAGCTTTCATGGGCCGGGTCCCCCGTTTCATAAATGGTTTTCGGACATTATATACCGAGCGGCCGCGATTTGCATAGTCTTTCCCGCAGGAAAAATCCCTTGTCACCCCGGAACGCGTGTGCTATTATCTTTCTCACGAGAACAGATGTCTTTTGAGGAGGGATAGCCGTGGCGAAAAAACCGACGTCCAGATACTATCTGGTGGAGGCCGGCCTGCTGCCGGAGATCTTCCTGAAGGTGATGGAGGCCAAAGAGCTTCTGCACACCGGAGAATGCGCCACAGTGGGCGAGGCTGCCGCGCGGGTGGGGATCAGCCGCAGCGCGTTCTATAAATACCGGGACGGGATCACGGCCTTTCAGGACCTGCTCGGCGGGCGGATCCTCACGATCAACGTACTGCTGCGCGATGAGACCGGACGGCTTTCGGAGCTCCTGGGCGTGTTCGCGCGCTGCGGGGCCAACATCCTCACCATCAACCAGAGCCTGCCGTCGAACGGCTGCGCCGCTGTGACGATCTCCATAGAGACCGCGGGCATGAACGAGAGCGCGGAGATGCTGATCGCCGATCTGGACAGGACGCCGGGAGTGCTCAAGGCGGAGGTCCTGGCGGGCTGACGGACGTGCGACCGCCCCGCGTGGGAGAATGCCGGCAGAAAAAGACAGTGGCATCGCGCGGCGATGCCACTGTCCGCTGTATTCGTCAGTTGTCGTCCGCGGGTCCCGGGTCGGTGACCTCCAGCTTGGAGCCCATGATATACACGATCTCCTTCAGCTGGCGTCCCAGCTCTTCGGGATCGTTCAGAAGGGCATAGCCGTCGTCGCCGCAGTGGACCACCAGATTCAGGGCTTTGTCGAACTCCGGGTCCAGACATTCGACCAGAAAATTCAAGGCGTTGCCCGCCACCTCAAAATCAAAGCCGAAGATATCGTGAAGGATCTCCACCATGAGCATCTTGTGCTCCCACTCCTGCACCCCGGCCTCAACGGAAAATGCCCGGTGGCATCCGAAGGTGAAGGCGCAGATGACCTGCTCCTCCAGATCGTCGTAGACGAGGGGGCTCTTGCCGTAAGCCTGCACGATGATCTGGGCGAGATGTTTGGACCGGCGATTATATTCCTGAGTATCCATGGTGTCCCTCCGGGTAAAAGCTGCGACCACTATACCCTATCGTTCCGAAAAATGCAAAAAGTATTTTTCCGGAGCGGGATTCACATGCTAAGCTGTTGATTTTCCGCGGGAGTTGCGGTAGTATAAAAATACGGTCACGCCGTGTTCGGCGGCTGTCCGAATACAACGTGGGGGGAACACAAATGAAATCGGCTGCGAAAAGAATACTGGTTATGCTTCTGTGCGTGATCACCGTTTTTGCCATGCTCCCGGTCAGCGCGGAAGCCGTTGGATCCTACGGCGCGCTTTCCAATAAAAAGGTGCCCATCGAGTACCCCACCGAGTTCTTCGGCGAGGTCATGGTCGCCAAGCTCACCGGCGCGAAAAAGAACGGCGGCCCCTACATCGTGCCGAAGCCCGAGACCGGCAACGGCGACCTGGGCGTTGTGAAGAACGGGTCGAACGTGATCATCCTGGCGGAGGACGGGGATTTCTACTTCTACATGACCACCAGCGGCAAGCTCGGCTGGACCAACAAGCAGTACTTCACCGAACCTACGGTCGTTGAGGACGGATATCTGTTCGGTTCGAGCGGGCTTGATGTGGACGACATCGTCAAGGTCAAGAAATACATCTCGGAAGGGCAGTGCGGCTTTGCCTCCAAGGATTATTACGCCAGCCGTGCCGTCCTTGTCATGAAAAAGGGCGAGACCAAGAACATCTCGGTTCACCGCAAATGGAACGGAAAATACTCCGCCAGCTATTACGCCGGCGATATCACACCCAAGTGGGTCGGCAACGGGGCCAACTGCAAGGTCCAGATCAAGGCCAAAGCTGTGGGCCACACCTACCTGACGTTTACCAACGAGATGAACGATCAGGAATTCTACGTGCTGATCATCATCACCTGACCGCTGCCTGCCGATCCGGCACGTACCCGTTAAGGGACAAAAATCAAAGGAAGTGGACGATTTGAAACGTTTTCTCAAGAGAGCTCTCTCGCTGGCGCTGTGCGCCCTGTTTGTGCTTGCGCTGTTTCCCATGACGGGGCGCGCCGACTCGGAGTACGCCACGATTGCCAAACGGCCCGAGAAGAACAAAAAGGGACAGGATGAATACGTTGCGCTGGAGATCCCCGCCAAGAACAGCTTCTTTACCTCCAAGGGCGGCGTGCCCATGCGCGCGGAGATAAAGTCCTCCTGGGCTGACGGAAGCATCTATTTTATGCCCCGCCCCGCTGAGACTTACGGTGTTTTGGGCACCGTGGATACCGGAACGCCCGTCACGATCCTGGCCCAGCAGAACGGCCTGTACTTCTTCATGACCGACGACGGCCGCATGGGGTGGAACGGCAGGACGCTGTTCACCAAGCCAAAAAAAATCAGCAGCGACCTCTCCGAGTTTGTCACCGGCAGCAATCAGCTGACGGGTGAGATGGTCGTCAATATTTCCAAGGCGCTGGCCGGCAGCAAGCATGCCGGCGCGGGCTCTCCCTTGTTTTACACCATGCGCCCGGCGCTGATCCTGACGAGCGGCTCTACCGCCGCCGTGCCGATTTTCGGGCGCGCCGCCGGATCGAAATACGACTTTGAACGCATCGACGGAACTTCGGCCGAAGGCGAATGGCAGGGCACCAAGTTCGTCGATCAAAGACGGGACGTGCTCTTCACGGCGAACGAGCCCGGCCTGAGCGTGTTCCGCTTCAAGAACAAGAGCAACAAGCAGAACTTTGATATCCTGATCGTCGTGATCTGAGACCGGCCGGGCTGCGGATCTTTCGCACTGACCGCGGGCGGCGTCGCGGCACGCGGGGAGCATCCGGCGTTCTCCGCCCGGGGGAGCTTCGTCGCTCCGCCTGCCGCCAACTCATAAAAGAAGACCTCACAGCCTTTTTATGCCTTATCGACAGAGTCGGCATTCGGGCTGTGAGGTCTTTTGGTTTGCGGTGGCGAACCCTAGCGGACACGGGATCCGGAGGAGAAACACGGGGACAAAAGGGAGGAAGACTCATGAAAAAAAGAGCCGCGATCCTTATCATACTGCTTGCTGCGCTGCTGTGTGGCTGTGCCGGAAACGGGCGAGCCGCTTCCGCGGCCGGCGTATCCGGCGCTTCTCCCTCCGAGGCGGCCGCAGCTGAGCCGACGGCGGCTCCGACCGCCGCCCCCACCGCTGTGCCGACCGCCGAGCCCACCCCCACTCCGACCGCCGTGCCCACGGTGACGGCCGGATCTCTCGTGCTGGATCCCGAAACCGCAGAGGCGGATCTGAGCGGGATCACGGAGGGGGCGGAAGGGGAAACCGCGAATCGCCCGCTGATCGGAGGCGCGCCCATCCTGCGCTCGCTGCGCGCCGTGGAGCTGGGGGAGCGCGTTCCTCCGTATGAACTGTACCGGGAACTGTCGGAAGCCTATCCTGAGGCGGAGATCCGCCTGTCGCTGACACTCGCGGGCGAAAGCGTCGGGCGGGACACCAAGGTGCTGGATCTGCATGCCATGGACGCCGCCGACACGCCCGAGCTGCTGCGCGTGCTTCCCTATCTGGGAGATTTGGAGGAGATCAGCTTTGTATCCGAAGAAACCGGGGAGTGCGTTTATACGCTCGAGAATATCGGACAGCTCGACCGGGTGCGGGAGGCGGCCCCCGGGGTGAAGCTGCGCGTGGCGTTCAAGCTGTTCGGCAAACGGGTGACATCCGAGGATGAACGCATCGAGTATCTCCACAAGAAGATCGGCAACGAAGGCGTGGAGAAGATCCGCTCGGTGCTGCCGTATCTGAGCTCGTGCACCTACTTTCTCATGGACGACTGCGGCGTGGACAATGAGGTCATGGCCCGGCTTCGCGAGGATTTCCCTGACACGAAGGTCGTCTGGCGCGTGTGGATCACCAAGCCCAACTACAAAAACAAGCGCGCCCTTCGCCGCTGCAGCTTTCTTACCGACACGAAGCGCATCCGCACCACGTATATCCGGCCCAAAAACTGCGGCGTGCTCAAGTACTGCACCGAGACCAAATACATAGATTTCGGGCACAACCGGTATATGTCGGATTTCTGGTTCCTGAGCTATATGCCCAAGCTGGAGGTCTGCATCCTCTCCCAAACCGGAGCGGCGGATCTTGCCCCTTTTGCCAACTGCCCGGAGCTGGAATTCCTGGAGGTCTTCACCACCGACATCAAAACACTGGAGCCGCTCTCTCACTGTAAAAAACTGCAGTATCTGAATATTGCCTACTGTACGAAGCTCAAGGACATCACCGCGCTGTATGAGCTGACGAATCTGAAAGTGCTGCGGATGATAAACACGCCTCAGGTACCCGGAACGCAGAAGCGCGAGGTCGCCAAAAGACTGCCTGACTGCAAGATCCTCAAGGGCGATCTCGACAATCCCACCGGGGGCGGATGGCGCAAGGGGGCGCGCTACAAGCTGCTGCGGCAGCAGATGGAGTACGATATCGACAGAAGGGTCTACGGGATCCCGTGAAGCGCGGATAAAAACAGAAACGGCGCTGCCGAAAATCATCGGCAGCGCCGTTTTATCGTTCGAACGGGAGGGGATCAGCCCTTGACCATCTTGGCCACTTCGGCGGCCAGGTCGTCCTGACGCTTCTCGATGCCCTCGCCCTTCTCGTAGCGGACAAAGCCCTTTACGGTGATCGGGGCGCCGGCTTCCTTGGCGACGGCGGCCACGTGCTGAGACACGCTGACCTTGTCGTCCTTTACGAAGGGCATCTGCAGCAGGCAGATCTCCTTATACATCTTGCTCAGGCCGCCCATGACGATCTTCTCGAGGATCGCGTCGGGCTTCTTCGCGTTCTTGGGATCCTGCTTCGCGGTGGCGATGCGGATCTCTTTTTCCTTCTCGATGAAGTCGGCGGGAACCAGGCTCTGGTCCAGATACTGGGGATTCAGAGCGCAGATCTGCATGGCCACGTCCTTGCCCAGCTCGGTGACGGCGGCGCCGTCAGCGGCGGTGTCGAGCTCGACGAGCACGGCGACCTTGCCCTTCATGTGGACGTAAGGCACGCACTTGCCCTCGATGCGCTCAAAGCGGCGGACGTTCATGTTCTCGCGCACGGACAGGAACAGCTCGTTCTTGGCGTCGGCGACGGTGCCGGTTCCGGTGTGCCAGGGAGCGGCCATCAGAGCGTCCACATCGGCGGGAGCCTCTTTGGCGATGACCTTGGCCACGCCGGAGACGAACTCGGCGAACAGCGGGCCGCCGGCCACAAAGTCGGACTCGCAGTTGACTTCCACGATGACGCCCACGCCGTCGATCACGTCGGCGTAAGCCATGCCCTCGGCAGCCACGCGGGTGGCCTTCTTGGCCTGGGAAGCAAGGCCCTTCTCACGCAGATAGGTGACGGCCTTCTCGAAATCGCCCTCGCACTCCACCAGGGCCTTCTTGCAGTCCATCAGACCGCAGCCGGTGGCCTGGCGCAGCTCGTTGACGGCAGCAGCGGTAATGTTAGCCATAGATCTTATTCCTCCTCAGCGACGGGCTCGGCGGCCTCGGCCTCAACGCCGGCGTCCTCACCCTGGTGGCCTTCCTGCACGGCGTTGGCCATGGTGGCGCTGATCAGACGGATCGCGCGGATGGCGTCGTCGTTGCCGGGGATCACGTAGTCGACCTCATCGGGATCGCAGTTGGTGTCCACGATGGCCACGATGGGGATGTGGAGCTTGCGGGCCTCGGCGATGGCGTTGTGCTCCTTGCGGGGGTCGATGACGAACAGGGCGCCGGGCAGACGGCGCATTTCCTTCACGCCGCCCAGGTACTTCTCGAGCTTCTCCATCTCGCCCAGGTGCTTGAGGACTTCCTTCTTGGGGAGCATGTCGAAGGTGCCGTCTTCCTGCATCTGCTTGAGCTGAGCAAGACGGTCCACGCGGGTGCGCATGGTCTTGAAGTTGGTGAGCATGCCGCCCAGCCAGCGGGCGTTGACATAGAACATGCCGACGCGCTCGGCCTCTTCCTTAACGGCCTCCTGGGCCTGCTTCTTGGTGCCGACAAACAGAATGCTCTGTCCGTTGGCGGCCAGATCGCGGACGAAGTTGTAGGCGTCCTCGAGCTTTTTCACTGTCTTCTGCAGGTCGATGATATAGATGCCGTTACGCTCCATATAGATGTACTCGGCCATCTTGGGGTTCCACCGACGGGTCTGGTGGCCGAAGTGAACGCCGGCCTCCAGCAGCTGCTTCATGGATACGACTGCCATGTGGTTT
>JAEEGI010022681.1_pt1 | contig 12383 bp, 8 predicted proteins | sample 8958751 | NCBI WGS metagenome assembly JAEEGI01 (sample SAMN16246545, study PRJNA631951) | gut metagenome | biome: gut microbiome; feature: rumen; material: KS-attached | host: Bos | place: Iran: Karaj | collected 2018-10 | reverse complement strand
AATCGAACAGATAGAAAACAGCAATTCTTAAATAGTCAAATTGTAAAATAGTCAAATAGTCAAATTGTGAAATAGTCAAATTGTACATTAATATGATGGAGTTTCTGATATACGACCTGAAGGTAGCCTTACTGGTGGCAGCATTCTATATGTTCTACCGCCTGCTGCTGAGCCACGGGACATTCCACCGCACCAACCGGTTGGTGCTGTTGGCAACGGCCATTGCGTCGTTCATCCTGCCGCTGTGCGTCATCACGTTGCACAAGACGGTTGTGGTGAGCGGTCATGGGCAGGTCTCATTAGAAGGCCTCGGTATGGCCGAAGTGGCCGACGCCGCTGAGCCGCAGATGCCCCTTTGGCAGATCGTCGCCATCGTGGTGTTCTTCGTGGGACTGGCCGTCACGCTGGGACACACTCTCATAGGCATCCTGAAGGTATGGCGGCTCGTCTCTCATAGCGAACGCCATCAGGATCCCGACGGCATAGTCGTCTGTGTTACTGACCGCGACGTGTCGCCCTTCAGCTTCTGCCGTTATATCGTACTCTCACGTAGCGACTACGAGGCTCACGAAGCCTCTGTCCTCGCCCATGAACGGGGCCACATCCGCCAGCGTCACTCGCTGGATGTTCTCCTCGTTGATACGCTCACCGCCCTGCAATGGTTCAACCCCGCTATGTGGATGCTGCGCCAGGATCTGCGCGCCATCCATGAGTACGAGGCCGATGCAGCGGTTCTCTCTCAAGGCATCAATATGCGTCAGTATCAGTATCTGCTTATCCAAAAAGCCGTCGCCACCTGCGGGTACTCTGTGGCCAACGGCATTACCCACAGTACCCTCAAAAACCGCATACACATGATGCTTACCAATAAGAAAACCAATCGTGCGAGCTGGCTCAAGCTGCTCGCCATGCTGCCCATCGTGGGCGCCGCACTGGCCCTGAATGCCGAGACCGTCAACGACTACGTTTACGAGGACACGCAGGAACAGCCACAGAAAAAGATTGTGAAGAAAGGCCATAAGGCCGCTCAGGTAAAACTGAACGACAAGACCATCGAGGTGAAGGCCGCCCCCGCTGCTGCTGAAGAGACGGCCAAGACTGCCGAGACGCAGGAGAAGAAACAAAGCCCCATTATCTTTACGGGTGAAGCCAACGGCCCGGAGCCGCTGATCGTCATCAACGGCAAGGCAGCCACTATGCAGCAGTTGAAGGCTCTCGACCCGGAGGAAATCGACAACCTGAGTATCATCAAGAACGAAGAGGCGCTGAAATTGTATGCCGAGCACTTCAAAGCCGACACCTCGAACGGCATCATCTTCGTCAACACCAAGGAGTACGTGAAGAACGGCAAAAAGGAACTCGTCTCGGTCAACGTGACAGCCAAGAAGCCTCAAGAAGATCACCCCACGGCAATCGGCACTTTCACCCCAGATACCCCGGAAACCGACAATGATGCCTTCAACGTGGTAGAGCACATGCCGGAGTTCCCAGGCGGTGCGGTTGAGATGATGAAGTTCCTGAACGAGAACGTCAAATACCCTGAGGCTGCCGAAAAGACTGGCACACAAGGCCGCGTCATTGTCCAGTTCATCGTCGAGGCCGACGGCTCCATCACCAATGTCAAGGTGGTGAAGAATGTGAGCGAGGAGATTGACGCTGAGGCCGTGCGCGTCATCAACGCCATGCCGAAGTGGAAGCCGGGCAGCCAGAGTGGCAAGCCCGTCCGCGTGAAGTACACCATTCCCGTTACTTTCCGTCTCAGCTAATCTGCTTTGTAGGTGACGGGTGTTCCCTCCGTTTTCAGGGTGCCGGCAAACCGCTGGGGCGATATGTTGACACGCCCCGTCATCAGTTCTGGCACGTTATAGCTTTTCATCAACTGACGGTGATAGTCAGGGTCGGCCGCGGGCAACTCGAAGGGTTTCGAGGCGCGGCCGTCCTTGTCGATATGGGTGAAGAAGGGACGGGTGAACACGCCATCCGTGCGGCGCGAGGAGAACACCACCCAGCGTCCGTTTGACGACCACGAGTGGTAGCTCTCGGTATCGTCGGAGTTGGCCCCCTCCAACCTCCCCCCACTGGGGGAGGCTATTTCAGCCGCAGAAGCCTCCCCCAGTGGGGGGAGGTTGGAGGGGGCCTCCATCATCCACAAATCGGCATCGTGGTGCCAAATGTGGAACAGGCCGCTTTCGCCCATGGTGAACAGCAGCCACCGTCCGTCGGGCGACACACGGGGCAAGGTGGCACTCATGCCTAAGCTGTCGGCAGCAAACACCAATTGGCGTTCGCCGAAATGGCAGGTCTTCGGGTCGAACGGCTTGCGGTAGATGTTGTACTTCACCTGCTGGGCCCGCAGTATGATTTCCTCGGTATTTGCGCTGTCGGCCTCATACTTGAAGTGAGCACTACAGTAGTAGAGCCACCTACCGTCGGGCGACCAGCAGGGGAACACTTCCAGTTCATCAGGACGCTGCTCAATGGTCTTCACCTCATGGCGGTCTACGTCGTAGACGATGAGGTCGCTCTCCGTGTCGAGCACCTCAATCTTGTTGGGATGTACCGTGTGGAAGCTCTGCAGGGTGCGGTTCGTGGAGTAGGCTATGAGCTTGAGCTGCGGATGCCAGGCGGGGTACACGCCAGCCGAGAGCAGCGAGTCGTGCCGCATATCGACCTTCTCCATCTTCCCGTCGTAGGCGATGACGGTGCCGCCGTGGTTCTGACGGGCGTGGAACTGCATGCGGTCGGGGTTCCACTGCTGGTAGCTGTGGCAGTTGATACACTGGCCACCCGCCTCGGTGGAGCAGAGCATATTGTCGACCATCACCTCTTCGTCGAACGACTCGAGGCACCGCTGGTTCAGCGTCAGTTCCTCGTACGACACGTAAGACGGCGAGATCATGCGGTAACTCATCCAGGCGTCGATGCTGTCAGCCGAGACGTAGATGTTGAACGGCTTGTAGCGCAGCCACTGGCCGTCCTTTTCGGCATAGACCTCCACGCAGATGCTGCCGCCCTCGGCAGCAGCTGCCAACTGGTGCCACTCGTCCACCTCAGGACGTGCCTTCAAGCCGCTGCATACGATTTCCTGGCTGCCAGCCGAGAAGCGGGTGACGGCATCGTCGGCGCCTGTCAGCAGTTCGAAGCGCAGCGGCGCCATGTTCACGGGCATGGTCACCTCGGCGTAGTCGGGGTAAATCTTCGGCAACAGGTCGGTCTGCGTGTAGTGCTCCGGCACCTGTGGGGTGCCGCAGGCCGTGAGCAGCAGGACGGCCGACAGTAGTGTGTACAGGGCTTTTCTCATGGTTCGATAATTTGTTGGCGGTTTGCGTGATAGTACTGCATGGTAAAGGCCGACAATGCCTTTTGTTCGGGGGTCTCGCCAGGCGAGCTGAGGAAGTGCTCAATGAGGAACCACTCCTCCTGCGACTGGTCACTGGTCAGGAAGTTGTCGGTGCGCAGTAGCGGCAGTATGGGCTTCAGCTCAGGGTCTTGGCCTATGAGTTTCGGACGGTGTATGTACTCCTCATACTTCAAGGCCCACTTGCGGTGGAAGTCGGTCTTCTTCAGCGCATTGATGAAGCGCTGGGCAGCCACCATCTCACCGTTGAGCAGCGAGCACTTCGTCATCAGCTTCAGGCGCTCCACCGTCCAGCCGTATTCCACACCGTCCTCCATGCACCAGCGGTAGCAGTAGTTGGGGATGCCATATTGCAGGTACAGCATTTTCCCGTAAGTATGCACCAGTCTGACGGGGAAGGGAGCATCAGGGCGGGCAGAGCCGTTGGCATACTGGCGTGTCTGCTCCCCCGACTGTCCCAAGCGGAAGAGTGCCAGGTTGCGCATCAGGCACAGGGCACGTGTAGGTTCGCCTTTCACGCCTCGCGCCTCGCTGAGCACAGCCTCCCAGTCCTGCCGCTCAATACTGCGCTGCATGGCCAGTTCGCGGTGGAAGTTTGAGTCTTTGTACCAGAAGAGGAAAATAAGAAATAGAAAAACCAACACCACAGAGCCCCGGGCCCACCAGACCCACCCCCGGCCCCTCCCTGTTGAGGGAGGGGAGAATAAAGGCCATTTGCCCCCCTCCCTAAACAGGGAGGGGATGGGGGTGGGTCTGAGGGGTATGGTTATTCCAACCACCAGCACAATATAAGGCAGGCTGTAGGCGAAATAGTGCTCGCCATGCATAGCATAGACGGGCAGGGCCGTCCAGTAGATGTTGACGATGTTCGTCTCGTGGTAGATAGTGTAGTAGCACACAAGGGGGACGGCGATGACGGCGGCGACGGCTACAAACAAATGGCGCTTCTTGCCGAAACACCCCATGAGAATGGTGCCCCACAGGCCGTAGAAGCCGAAGAGCGGGTAGCCGATGCAGGCGGCAAGAAGGATGAACAGTGAACGTTGAACATTGAACGTTGAACGTTGAACATTGAACGTTGAACGTTGACCCAACCATGCCATCGACGTGGCGACGATGGTGCCTAAGGTGGCGTCGAAGAGGGCACCGGGCAGCTTCAGATAGAACACCCAGTAGCCCAGGGTGACCACCGTCATCAACAGACAGGCCACAGGCACCAACGTCAGCCATGCATTGGTCCAGCGGAAGGTGCGTTGCAGCAGCCATATCAAAAAAGCCCAGAGCAGGCACAGCAGGCCTGCTCCGAGCATGGGGTAGTAGAAGAATTGTGTGAGGTAGCAGCCTGCCCACGTCAGCAGTCCGCCTGCACGAACCATCTGCTGCGTGAAAAACAGCCGTGTGTGCAGAAACAGGTTCTGCTCCTGAGCCGTGTACAGGAAGTCAGACTCGAAGACCACCAACAACACGGCAGCCACCAACACGCCGATGTATGGAAGAAACCTTCTCAATGTTCAACGTTCAATGTTCAACGTTCAATGTTCAACGTCCTCACCCTACTTGGCTGCCGGGCTTCACGTCCTTCGTGGTAGTTACCACGCTAAGGCTCTCGTCGGCATCGACTGCCGAGAGAATCATGCCCTGACTCTCGATGCCCATCATGGTGCGCGGCGCGAAGTTGGCCACGAAGAGGATGCGCTTGCCTATCAGCTCCTCGGGGTTCTCGTAGAAGGCGGCAATGCCCGAGCAGATGGTACGGTCGGTGCCTGTGCCGTCGTCGATGGTGAACTGCAGCAGTTTCTTCGACTTCTTCACCTTCTGGCAGTCCTTCACCAAGCCCACGCGGATGTCGAGCTTCTCGAAGTCCTCGAACGAGCAGGTATCCTTCACGGGAGCTGCCTGATAGGCGGCAGCCTCATTGGCCTTCTTGGTGGCCTCCAACTTATCAAGCTGCTTCTGGATGACCTCGTCCTCAATCTTCTCGAACAGCAGCGACGGTTCACCCAACTGGTGACCAGCCTTCAACAGGTCGGTAGAGCCAAGCTGCTCCCACTCGAAGCTCTCGATGTTCAGCATCTCGCGCAGCTTCTTGCTTGAGAACGGCAGGAACGGCTCAAAGGCAATGGCAAGGTTGGCCGTCAACTGCAAGCAGATATTCAAGATAGTCTCACAGCGCTTCGGGTCGGTTTTCCACACCTTCCACGGCTCGCAGTCGGTGATGTACTTGTTGCCGATGCGGGCCAGGTTCATGGCCTCAAACTGGGCATCGCGGAACTTGAACTGCTCCAACAGTCGCTCCACCTTCTCCTTCACGTCCTTGAACTCGTCAAGGGCCTGACGGTCAACGTCCGTCAGCTCGCCGCAGGCGGGAACGACGCCGTTCCAGTACTTCTTCGTCAGCTGCAAGGCGCGGTTCACGAAGTTGCCGTAGACGGCCACCAGCTCGTTGTTGTTGCGGTCCTGGAAGTCCTTCCACGTGAAGTTGTTGTCCTTCGTCTCGGGAGCGTTGGCGGTCAGCACATATCTTAATACATCCTGCTTGCCGGGCATGTCCACCAAGTATTCGTGCAGCCATACTGCCCAGTTCCTCGATGTCGAAATCTTGTCGTTCTCAAGGTTCAGGAACTCGTTGGCTGGCACATTGTCGGGCATGATATATTTGCCGTGAGCCTTCATCATCACCGGGAAGATGATGCAGTGGAACACGATGTTGTCCTTGCCGATGAAGTGTACCAGCCGCGTGTCCTCGTCCTGCCACCACTTTTCCCAGTTACCCCACTTCTCAGGCTCCTTGGCACACAGCTCCACAGTGTTCGACACATAGCCGATGGGGGCATCAAACCACACATAGAGCACCTTTCCCTCGGCGCCCTCTACGGGCACGGGGATGCCCCAGTCCAGGTCGCGAGTCATGGCGCGGGGCTGCAAGTCCATGTCGAGCCACGACTTGCACTGTCCGTACACGTTCGGGCGCCACTCCTTGTGCTCCTCCAGTATCCACTGCTTCAGCCACTCCTGATACTCGTTCAGCGGCAGGTACCAGTTTTTGGTCTCCTTCAGCACGGGTGTCGAACCACTGATGGTCGACTTCGGGTTAATCAGCTCCGTGGGGCTCAGGTCACGTCCGCACTTCTCGCACTGGTCGCCGTAGGCTCCCTCGTTGTGGCAGTGGGGGCACTCGCCCGTCACATAGCGGTCGGCCAGAAACTGCTTGGCCTCCTCGTCATACAGCTGTGCCGTCGTCTCTTCCACCAATTTGCCCTCGTCATAGAGCTTGCGGAACCACTCGGCGGCAAACTTATGATGCGTCTCCGAAGTGGTGCGGCTGTAGATGTCGAACGAGATGCCGAACTCCTCGAACGAGTCCTTAATCATCTTATGGTAGCGGTCCACCACGTCCTGCGGCGTGATGCCCTCCTTGCGGGCACGCACGGTGATGGGCACGCCGTGCTCGTCACTACCGCCGATGAACAGCACCTCGCGCTTCTTCAGCCTCAGATAGCGCACATAAATGTCGGCCGGCACGTAGACGCCAGCCAGGTGACCGATGTGTACGCCGCCGTTAGCGTATGGCAGGGCCGACGTCACCGTTATACGTTTATACTGCTTCTTTTCCATAAATATGAATAGGTGTTTTATACATTGAGGGCACAAAATTACAAAATAATTATGAATTATGTGCCAATTTACGAATTATTTTGTATCTTTGTCCCCGAAAGCGAACCAAAAGTATCAATTTTCACAACTAAATGCGTATGAAAACTACTAAGAAATTGTTAGCGACCAGCCTTGCCGCAATGGCAATAGCGCTGTTCTCGATGCCTGCACAGGCACAGGACAAAGTAGAGGAGTTCGGCATCTTCGACCACCTGTCGGCAGGCCTTACTCTCGGAACCACCGGCATCGGTATCGACCTGGCAGCTCCCGTCACCGAGTATCTGCAGGTACGTGCAGGTTACAACTTCTGCTCGGGCATAAAGTACAAGGAGGACATAGATTACCGCGCCAAGGGACAGCCCACCAAGAAGACCGAGGTGGAGGGCAAGCTCCATTTGGGCACCGCCAAGCTGCTGCTCGACGTGTTCCCCTTCCGCAACACTCCCTTCCACTTCACCACGGGCTTCTACATCGGCACCGATGAAATCATCAAGGCTGAGAACACCATCCCCGTCACGGCATTCGACAAGGGCGAGGGTATTCTCATCGGCGACTACATCGTGGAGTTCGACCAGGACGGTATAGCCAAGGCTACCATCAAGGTCAACAAGTTCCGTCCCTACGTCGGCATCGGCTTCGGACGCTCCGTACCTCGCAAGCGCATCGGTGTCAGCGGCGACCTCGGTGTCATGTTCTGGGGCAAGCCCAAACTCTATGAGAAGCAGACGGGCATGGACTTGGAGGTCACCAAGAGCGACCTGGGCAGCGACAGCGACAAGTACTTCGACATCATGTCGAAGATTACGGTTTATCCCGCCCTCACCATCCGTATCTGCGGAAGAATCTTCTAAAAATAATAAGGAGCAACGGACAAACACGGACTAAAAAAGAAGTCCGTGAGAGTCCGATGCAAAAAGTAAAAAATAGGTAATATGAAGAAATTATTTCTGATGATGGCCCTTGTGGCCACAGCTCTGTTCACCGTCACAGCATGTGGCGATGACGACGACGACAACGGCGGCAGCGGCAGCGAGACTGGCGGCACCGTGACACTCAAGGAACCTCCCTACAAGAAGGAGGCCAAGGTGGTGAACATCGATGGCGACGTAGAACTTGGCATCAAGCAGATCCGCGTGATGGAAAGTGGCGCCTACGCGATTGCCATTGACCCGACAATCAACGCACGCGAGACACGCAGCGTTGACCTGACAAGCTACTTCTTTGAGTTCGGTACGTACACCATTTCCAATGGCGTGTTCAATTTCAGCAACGGCATGAAAATCGTCTTCGACACAACGGATGAGAAGAACTACGACATCACCATCACCTGGAAGGGGGGTACCACCATCAAGACCACAGGCACCCTCGACACATCCAACGCGGTGCCTACAGGCGTGATGACCGACAACCTCTGCACCGGCGGCCCCTGGAAGATTCAGACGCTCCGCGCCGTGGGCAACTACAATGGTATAAAGCCCGTCAAGGAGTTCACAGGCCCCATCAACCTCTACGACATCAAGGAGTGGTATGAGAAGAACTTCGGCACCCTGCGCGACAAGTTCGACGCTGAAACCGTCATCAAGGGCATCTACTTCGATATGCACGGACTATTTGCTATCAATTACACCAACCGCGACCCCGATGTAGGTGTGTGGCGCTGGACCGACATGAACGCCGGCAAGCTCGTCTACTCCTGGAACAAGCCCGCAACAGCCATCAGCCTCTTCACCGGCGATGCCTCTGTGTCCTTCTCCAAGAGTCCCGACACCTGCAAGCTCACCCTCAAGGGCAATGTCAACGGTGCCGACCTCGAGTTCGTCTTCACGATGGTGCCGGACAGAGATTAATCTTAACGATGAAGTACACAAAGGGGACGGTTCCTTTTGTGTACTTTTTAGGTAGGGTAAACCCAGGGTTTAGTTACGATAAACTTAGGGTTTACCCTACCTAAGTTACCCAGTTACCCACTTATGACAGGAAGGTGGTACTTACGGCGACACACCCCGTTGCAGCGTTGCAGTTGTTGCAGTTCTCTAAAAGCCTTTCCATGTCCGAAATATATAGCTAATTTTTGACTTTCGCACAATCTATTTTGGAACTGCAACACTGCAACGACTGCAACAAGTGGCGCATATTCATAAGTGGGTAACTGGGTATGTGGGTAACTAATAGGGGTTACTTCCTCGCCCCAAACTGGCATTGATACCGTATCATGCGGTCGATGAAGGCGTCGACGTTGTGCCAGTCGTTGGCTTGTACCAAGGCGTTGAGACGGGGGAAGGCCTCGCGGATGTACTTCTGGTGCTCGGCACCGATGGCGGCGGGCAGCTGGTCAGTGGGGGCGTACCAGTCTACGCGGGCTTTCGCTGCGTGGGGGAACAGGCGGAGGGTGAGACCGCTGTGCAGCTCCTCCATCAGTTGGCGCCCCTCGCCGTTGCTGTAAGGCAGCCGCTCGGCTACCCAGTCGTCGTAGTAGAAGATAAGGCCGGTGAACACCTGCTCGGCACTGTAGCTGCCGTAGCGGGTGTCGTGGCAGAGCAGCATGGTAAGCCTACGGGCATAGACGCTGAGGGGGTAGATGTGGCCGTCGCCGTCGTTGACCAGCAGACGGCAAAAGCGTGCCGCCTGCTTCTGGGGCAGCACTCGTGGAGCGGCAAAGCCTGCCCCCGCCATCATGAGCAGGAACAGGCATAAAACGATGAGACGCTTCATCAGATGGCTCTCAGGAATTTAACAATGGCGTCGCGGTCAGCCTTGGGCAGCCGGTAGAACCTGAGCGTCGAGGCGTAGGCATCGCTCTTCTTCGAATAGCCGTGCCAGATGATGGCCTCTATCTCGTTGCGGGCACGGCAGTCGTGCAGACGGTCTTCGGCACCGGTGCTGATGAGTGACAGTCCACGTCCCCAAAGCGGGGTAGTGCGGCACCATGAGCCGTGTATGCCGTTCTTCATATAGAGGCGGTGCTGTATCATGTCGGTGTAGGGCCAGATGGTCTGGTTCTGGTAGCGAGGCAGCTGGAGGCCCTGCGCGGTGATGATCTGCGGATTCCAGTAGTTGTCGGTAGTGGTTTTCCACGACGGGCGGTGGCAGGCTGCACAGCCTATCTCGTTGAACACCTGCTTGCCACGCTGCACCTCCTTGTCCTGCAGGTTGCGGGCACGGGGAATGGCGAGTCCACGGTGCCACACCTGGAAGGCCCAGAAGTTGTTGTCGGACATTTCGGGCTGGAAGTTGTGCCAAGGGTTGTCGAACTGGTTGGTGGTGGGCAGCAACAGGTTGTAGACGGCCTCGCGGATGCCCTCGTCAGTGCCATCGGCATGATAGGGCGAAGAGGGGTCGGCCTTGATGGCGGCTATCACCTGCGGGTTCTCCGACATGGCCTTGGCCCAGGCGGCAGTGGTATAGAGCTTCGGACGGTCGGAGCGCGTGACGTTGGTGATGTTCCAGATGGCGTTGGCACCGGCACCGTCCTGCAGCGAACCGCGGGTCATGGCGTAGGTGAACTTCTTCAGGCGGTTCACCTGCTCGGTTCCGCTTGAGGCATTGACGTACCAGGCTGTGGCGGCGAAGTCGTTCTTCTCCTTGTCCCAGAAGGCGGGATTGAGCTCAACATAGGGTGCCTCACGCTGATACTGCACGCGGATAGAGTCGTCGGGGATGGCGTCGAGCAGTCCGGTGCCCGGGATGCCGATGGTGCTCTCCAAGCGGAAAGCCACGGCACCGTTGCCGGTCTCCCACGGTGTGGGATTGGTGTTGAAGGCCTCGCGGTCGATACTCAATTCCGGGTATATCAGTTCGTAGCGTTCGCCGTCGGGAAACTGCGTGGCAGAAATCTCGCTGTCGTCGGCCATCGCCATCAGGGGCAGCCAACTGAGGTGGATACCGCGCTCGTCGACGGGCGGCAGGAAGGGACTGACGGCGCGAGTCTGGGGCATACCCGTCACCTCGGCAACGTAGGGCCCGTCGTCACTGTTCAGACCATCGGCAGGATGATAGATGACCAGCAGATAGCCGTTACCCCACTCTGCGGTGTACTGCGTGACACGCTTGCCGTGACCGTAGGCAGGATGGCAGTCGAGGCACGACTTACGGACGTAGGCAGGACCAAGGCCGTTGAAGGGGGACTGAAACTCGGTGACGTTGCGCTCGAAGAACTGCTCACCGCGGTTGAAGGCCTCCGTCAGTCCCATCTCGGTGACGGCAGGCGTCTCGTCCTCGTAGCAGCCCTGCGTGACGTTCATGGTAGTGCCCTTCTCACCGCCTACGAACCATTCCTCGGCCGTGAAGTTGCCCACGTCCTTGCCTATGAAATTGGTGTCGTCGGTCCAGGCGACGTCGCTCGTGCTGCTGTCGTCGTCGGAGCATGACGCCAAGGCGAGTCCCATGCAGAGGGCGATGATTAGTTTGCTGCTATCCATGATGCTGCTTCGTTTAGGGTTTCATCGAGGGCGTTGATGGCATCCATCGCTGCCTTGGCATTGACGCTGTGAGAGTCGACCACGAACGGCGTGCCAGCCTTGGCGGTGTTGAGGGCCGAGAGGGCGGCATCGAGCTTGCTCTTCAGATTGGCGGCCATCGTGGCGTTGTACTTCTGCAGGTAGGCCATGATGCTGTTGGCGTTGACCGAGGTGCCCTGCTGACCGTAGAGGCTGTACTGTATGCTGCTGATGTTGTCGAAGAAGTCGAAGTAGGAGCGTTGGCTGTAGGGCGACTCAATGTAATCGGGGTCGGTACCCAAGTAGGCCTGTCCTATCTTCTGTCCGGCCACCTCGGCACAGATGTTGCTGCACCCGGCCACAAGAATGGTTGACATAACGCTGCGCCAGGTGGCGAGGGTGCTGCCGGCCTTGGTGGCGTTGAGCATGTTGTCACCGTAGGAGGAATCACCACTACCCACAGTAGTGGGGAACTCGCACTCCTCGACACGCTCCTGGTGAGCTTTGGGAGCCTGGTCGCCGAGCCAGCTGACCTCTAACTGGAAGCACTTGTCGCGCAGGTCGCCTGCCACGGCAGCAGCGAAGATGAGTTCCTGCTCACCTGTGATGTTACGCCCGGCGAAGGCGTCGTCGTCCTCCACACCTTTCAGGGCAGCAAGGGTGCGGTTGCGGCCGTCGCGGAAGATGATGAACTCGATGCCGTGGAAGCCCAACTGCTGTTCGCCCACGAGGGCACGGGCATTGTCGATGCCACCGTCGTCGAGGTCGTCCAGGTCTTCAATAATCTCGCTGCTGCTCAGGGCCTTGGCCAACGCCGTGCGGTCGAGGGGCCACGTGTCGATGTGAGGGTCGATACAGAAGTCGGTGGCGGCACCGTAGAGGAACGACTCGCTGCTCTCCCAAGCTGAGCGGGCGGCGATGAAGGTCGTGCAGAT
>JAEEGI010022679.1_pt1 | contig 12383 bp, 11 predicted proteins | sample 8958751 | NCBI WGS metagenome assembly JAEEGI01 (sample SAMN16246545, study PRJNA631951) | gut metagenome | biome: gut microbiome; feature: rumen; material: KS-attached | host: Bos | place: Iran: Karaj | collected 2018-10 | reverse complement strand
CTCGTTGTAGTCGTCGAGCAGGTTGAAAGGTGTGCCTGAGAGTTCCAACTTCTTTGTATCGCCGTGAAAGAGGGCGGCGATGACGGCCTTCCCCAAGCTGGTTTGTGTGCCCTCGTGGGCCTCGTCGACTACCAGTAGGTCCCACTCTGTGGAGAAGACTTCGTCGTTCTTGTCAAAGTTTCCGCCCACTAGCTCGCTGCCTCGCAGGTCCTGCATCGACGCAAAGTATACATAGTGTTGTCCGCTCTTCTGGAACTGTTGTTCCAAGTTCTCGAATGTCTCCCCCTTGCCGTTCTTCGAACCATACTGGAAGTGGTCGCTGTCGTAGAATATCTTTTGGAAATCGTCAAACCAACCATCGTTGACCACAGGGCGATGGGTGAGAATGATGGTGCGGCGGAAGTCCATGCGCTTCACCACCTCAAGGGCGCAAAGCGTCTTGCCAAATCGCATCTTGGCATTCCATAGATACTGGTTGTTGGTGCGGAAACGACGGATGGTCTTTTCTATGGCATCTCGTTGCTCGTCGCGGAACTGAATGGGACTTTGCTCTGTCGTTATCTCGTTGGCATACAACGAACTCCGCCCCTCTTTAGCTGCCGTTATGGCCCGCTTGACCGTTTCAAGGTCGGTGACGAACCATTCTTTCGACTTAGTGCCTCCCTCTGTCTTGAAAACCTTGACCTTGATTCCGGAACGCTTCAGCACAGAATGCACCTCTCCATCGTTGAATGAAAAAATATACCCTCCGCGCAGACAGAAGTTCAACTCCGTATATAGCAGTTCGTAGGCAATGCCCGCCGTTGCTGTGTATTGGTCGATGCGCTCTCGCGCAGCCTTGTTCAGCGGTTTGCTGTTGGGAACGAGTTTCATTGGATCGGGTGCATCTTCGCTAAGGTAAGTGTCGCCCACTTTCAGACATCCTCGATGTGCTTCGTCGTTGATGCGAAACACATATACCAACTTCAGTTTGAATGGTGCCTCGTTAATTGCCATATCTATTGGTTGATTGATTTCACAAATTTCTCTATCGCATCGTCTCCGCTCTTGTTCCAGTTGCGTATCACGCAGAAGGGTATCTTCTTCTCGAAGGCGTTATCCTCCGACTCCCCGACCGCCCCGGTAAAAAGGTTGAATTGCCCATGACTAGCCTCTTCGCGCCGTCTACGCTCTTCTTGCTGATATTTCTCCAATAGTGATTCGTCGATGTTGGAGACAGGGATGGTGTTTTTGAGCCCATCCATTTGCCAGAGGTTCCAGCTGATGATGTAGGCCACATGTTCTAGCGAACTATTCGGCGGCTCCTTGCCAAATTTGTCAACATAATAGTCGTAGAAATCGAATAACAGGTTCTCCCGAGCCAGCAGCAGATTGTCGCCTTGCCATTCATATCCGTAAACACTTTGGAGTGCATACTTGGCCCATTTTATCCACTCTCCGCTTGTCTCTGTGTTTTCGGATACAATTCGCAGTTTCCGGTCAAGCAACCCAATACGTTGCCCAACCGGAATGGGCACACCAGTGGATGCATCGTAGCGGCTTGTAAGATATGGCGCCTCGCCACAGGTGATTTCCAACCGCCGATCGTGAACATAGTCGCGCCAGGTTTTACCTTCTGGAAAGTCTATTTTTCCCATGCTGCTCTCCCAGGTGTGGCCAGGACGCTCCGTGTTGAAAACATCCTTGCGTCCAAACCATGCCTCATCAATAAGGTTGTTCTGCATATTGCACACCCAGGAAGGAGTAAAAACTTCCGCCATCTGACGCACACGTGCGGCTTGCATCGTCCGGTTCTTTACCACTCGGGGCATAATCACCCGGTTGTTCTCGCCCGTTATCAGTTCGGGGGTAATCTGACGCTCAAAGTAATAACATTCTCCTTTCTCACGATAGTCGTGAGTGGCCCAGATGATACGGAAATAGTCGGGATTCTCTTCGTGGCCGCTCTTTTGTTCAGCATAATACTTCGAGGAATGGTCGCGTAGAAGAATGTTCAGCAGATTAGGGGATAATTGCTGGATATAATCCTCGTTGATGTCAACCGACGACACCAGAGGTCTCTTGGTATTCTTTGACAGGCTTTTTGCCATTGGAGTCTTTTTGTAGGTGGCCGAATCGCTCCCTAAACTCCGGCAAACAAAAAAAGGCGGAACCGCTTTACGTTTGTTGCTTATACTCGGATTGAGGCTCTGGTAAGCCTATGAATGTGTATAAGCACGCAAAACAGTCCACGCCAAGCGTGAACTTTTGGCTGCTTATTCTCAACATTCATTAAAATTTACCAGATTTCAATCCGATGAGAATAAGAGCTTTCAGCTCGTTAGTTTATAATATTAAACTATATTCTGTTTTTCTATTTCTTTATATTATTTATTCAAACTATTAATTATAACACATTCTCACATTTCCACTGTCATTTCACGCTGCAAAGATACGAACTTTTTTTATATAATCGCCAAATTAAATGTGAATTTGGGGATTTGACCTCTTCTATAGTTTACGAGACAAGTGGTTATTCTGCCTTATCGCGGTGAATTCTTTTCAAATGGGAGATGACGTCATTTCCCCAAAAGCGAAACTGTTCGTTATGTACAGGTCGGACGATCCTTGAATTCGACCAAACTCAGTTAAATGCAAATATACAAAAAGTATTCTATGTCACAGAATAAAAATCTCAATAATTGTTTTGTGACACAGAACAAATGTTGAGATTTTGCTGGAAGCCTGAGGACTATTTGAGCCGATCCGGCTACCCCGTCATTATGTGCAATAGAAGTTTGAGCGGTTAGGATATCCTGTCACCGCAGAAGTCCCTCCGCTTGCATTTGGCGCAGTGCAATCCCTGCCATACGCTGTCGAGATGGTTGGCAACGAAGTTTTTCACTTTATTGCGCTTTTATTGAAAAAGCATTACACCCTTTTGCTTGCCGATATACAGACAAACTCTGTGTCGGTACAAGGAGTACAACTCTTTTATATCTCCAATCATTCTCCATGATAGATCCTGTTATCTCTGGCGGAGTTTCGCTGTCGATTGTAACGGTTTCCAGATTATCATTCCAAAGAGCATCAACATGCTCCTTCGAGACATTTTGAGGTATTCTTATGGTCTTTAATGCAGGATTACTGGCCAAAGCTCTCTCTCCGACTTCTCGAAGGGTTGATGGTAAATGTATATAATTTAGATATGGGTACCCATACAAAGCTCCTTTCTCAATAACTTCCACATCTTCTGGTACAATAAATTCTTTCCGATGATAGTCAGGTACAGAAACAAGGGTTTTTCCATCCTTGCTATAAAGAGATTCGTCAATCACGATATAAAAAGGATTGTCTGGGTCGATATGGAACTCTTTAATATATGGACTATAATTAAACGCTCCTCCAGGGACTCCATAGGGGCTCCGTAGTGGTTCAGGGGTGACATTGGAGGTAAAAAGGTGACAAAAGGATGACATTTTGGCAGTTGGGCATGCTTTTTGCAAACCTGGTAAATCAGATTTTTCTATTTGATTTTTAAATCGTATATTTGCAACCCGTTAAAAAACCGACTATGTACTGCAAAAGACTGATAATAACACTGTTCACACTCACACTCGCCTGCGCGGGCGAAGCACAGGAGGTGCTTTCGCTCGACACCTGCCGCGCACGCGCCCTGCGTGCCAACACGGGCCTGAAGCGCAGCGAGCTGAAACGGGAGGAGACCGAGGCACTACAGAATGTGGCCCTCTGGCAGATGCTGCCCAAGGTAAGCGCCAACGGCGGTTACCTGTGGATGGAGAAGCAGGTGAACCTGCTGAGCGAGGACGACAAGACGCGCATCAGCCACATGGGCGACGAGGCGGCGGCCGACCTCGGCACGGCGCTGCACCGCGAGTTCGACGACATCCCCGTGGTGGGCAACGCCATCTCGACGAGACTCGACAATGCCATAGCCAATTCCAACCTCGCACCCCACCTCAACGGCATTGGCGAAGAAATTGTGCAGGGCTTGGAGACAGACACGCGCAACATGGGTGTGGCGACGGTGACGCTGACACAGCCCATCTACCTCGGCGGCAAGCTGATGGCCGCCTACCGCACGGCGCGCCTGCTGCACGAGCTGAGCGGCATGGAGTATGACAAAGAACGCGAGTCGCTACTGGTGAGCGTCGACGAGGCCTACTGGCAGGTGGTCAGCGTGCAGCACAAGAAGGAGTTGGCGGAGCAGTATGCCGCGCTGCTCGACACGCTGGAGCACAATGTGCAGCTCGCCGTCGAGGCCGAGATGGCCACCCATGGCGACCTGGCCAAGGTGCGTGTGAAACGCAACGAGGCGCAGATGAACCTCACCAAGGCCACCAACGGGCTGGCGCTGGCCAAGATGCTGCTGGCGCAACGTTGCGGCATGCCGCTGGATGCGTCGTTCACCGTGCAGGGAGCCCAAGTGGTGCAGGAGGTTAAGGACAATGGCGACATACCAGCCATCGACATCGAGGAGGTCTACGCCCGGCGCGGCGAGATGCGCATGCTGCGCCTGAGCGACAGCATAGCCCGCGAGGGTGTGCGCATGGCCGCCAGCACGCTGAAGCCAAACATCGCCGTCAGCGGCGGCTACTTGCTGAGCAACCCCAACGTGTTCGATGGCTTCAGCAACACCTGGGGCGGCACATGGATGGCCGGCGTGGTGGTCAACGTGCCGCTGGTGCATGTGGGCGGCATCTACGCCGTCAAAGCCGCCAAAGCCAAACGCCGCGAGATAGCCCTCCAGACCGAGGAGGCCAAGGAGCTGATAGCGCTGCAGGTGAACAAGGTGAGCTACGAGCTCGAGCTGGCATACAAGAAGAAGGTGCAGGCCGAGAGCCTCGTGGAACAGGCCGAGGAGAACCTGCGACTGGCCGACGAGAGTTTCAAGGCGGGCATGTGCAGCAGCAGCGACTTGATGATGGCGCAGACGGCCTGGCTGCAGGCGCAGACCGAGCTGGTGGACGCCGACATAGAGATTGCCATGGGCAAGGTGTACCTGAGACAGGCGCTGGGGAATTGAGAGAGAATTGATAATTTAAAATTGAGAATTGATAATTGAGATTTTATGAAAGAGAATAATAAAAGTCTGTGGGCCGGATTGGCTGTGGTGATAGCTACGGTGGTCATCATCCTGCTTGTTGGAATTCTGGCCCTGAAGCCGCAGAAAGAGCTTATCACCGGCGAGGCCGACGCCTCGGAGTACCGCGTGAGCAACATGGTGCCGGGTCATGTGGACACGCTCTATGTGAAGGAGGGTGACCATGTGAGGCGTGGCGACACGCTGGCACACATAGCCAGCCGACAGGTGGACGCCAAGATGCTGCAGGCAGAGGCCGCCCGCAGCGCCGCCAGCGCACAGAGCCGCAAGGCTCAGGCCGGCGCCCGCAGCCAGCAGAAGGAGATGGCCTACCAGGTGTGGCAGAAGGCAAAGGCCGCTGAGGAGGTGTACCGCAAGAGCTACGAGCGAGTGAAAGGCCTCAAGGAGAAGGGCGTAGTGAGCGCCCAGCAGTATGACGAGGTGGAGGCCAAGTACAAGGTGGCACAGGCCGACTGCGCCGCTGCCGAGCAGCAGTACCTCATGGCTCAGGAGGGTGCGCAGCGCGAGGATATCGACGCCGCTGCGGCCCTCGTGGGACGTGCCGGCGGCGCTGTGGCCGAGGTGCAGAGCTATCTGGACGACAGCTACCTCATTGCGCCATGCGACGGCGAGGTGGTGGAACTTTTCGCCAAGGTGGGCGACCTGATAGGCACCGGCTCGCCGGTGGTGAGCATACTCGACATGGACGACAGTTGGTTCTTCTTCGCCGTGCGGGAAGACCGTCTGAACGATGTGGGCGTGGGCTCCACGGTGCAGGTGCGCATACCAGCTTTGGGCGACCAGACCTACAGCGGCACGGTGCGCAAGGTGCAGGCTATGGCCAGCTACGCCACCTGGCGCGCCACCAAGACCAACGGACAGTACGACGTCAAGAGCTTCGACGTGAAGGTGGTGCCGCTGGAGCACATAGAAGGGTTGAAACCAGGCATGACGGCAATATTGGAGAAGTGACGGCAGAGGATGTGGAGGGTTGTAAATAGGGAGCTGCGACGCATATGGCACAGTCCGCGCTATCTGGTCATCCTGACGCTGGCCGCGGTGCTGTCGTTCGTCTTCTTCGCCACCATGACGCAGGAAGGGCAGCCGCAGAAGCTGCATGTCGGCGTGGTGGACCTCGACCACAGCTACCTCTCGCGGCGCCTCTGCCACGAGCTGGAGGCCACACAGGGTGTCAGCGTGGCGGCTGTCTATGACAACCACACCGAGGCCCGTATGGCCATGCAACGCGGCGAGATATTCGCCTTCTACGAGATTCCGGCGGGCACCTACAACGAGCTGCTGCAGTTCCACGCGCCGCGCTTCAGCCTCTACACCAACCAGTCGTACCTGCTGGCGGGGTCGCTGAGCTACCGGCAGCTGGCCACGATGGGCAAGCTGGCGGCAGGGGCCGTGCAGCGCGAGGTGCTGCGCAAGAAGGGCTACAAGGACGACGCCATCATGGGGCTGATACAGCCTGTGGCGCTGGAGACCCACGCCGTGGGCAACACCAAGGCCAGCTACTGCATCTACCTGATGACGACGCTGATACCGGGCATCATAGCGCTGCTGGCGCTGTTGCATACGGCCTACGTGATTGGTCGCGAACGGCAGGAGCGGACGGTGAAGTCGTGGATGCGCAAAGCCGGCGGCGACGCCCTGAAAGCCATGTGGGGCAAGGCGTTGCCCTACACCTGCTACTATTCCATGCTGCTTCTGCTGGCCAACGTCATCATGTACGGCCCCATGGGGATGCCGCTGGAGGGGAGCTGGCTGTTGCTGGCGCTGCACTCGGTGCTGCTGATCGTGGCCGGACAGAGTGCGGCTATGTTCCTGATGGGCTGCGTGCCCGACCCGTCGGTGGCCATGAGCCTGACGTCGGCCTATGCGACGCTGAGTTTCACGATGTGCGGGTTCTCGTTCCCTGTGGACGCTATGCCGCTGCCCATGCAGTCGTTCAGCCTGATGTTCCCGTTGCGGCACTACTTTCTGGCGATGCGCGACATAGCCTTCTTCGGCAACGGCTTCGACATCTGTTGGCCACAGACGGCCATGCTGACGGCCTTCTGGCTGCTGTCGCTAATAGGTGCCGCCATGCTGAACCGACAATATGAAAGGAGGCTGGCATGCTGAAGAGAATGACGGGTCACCTGAAGGACACGTGGGATGTCTTCGCAGCCGAGGTGCGCCGTGTGTTCGGTGACAAGACGACGGTGGTCATCTTCTTCCTTGCCACGGTGGTCTATCCGCCACTCTACTATTATATCTACCACCTGGAGATGCTGACGGAGATGGCGGTGGCTGTTGTGGACCTGTCGCAGGGGCGCGACGCGAAGCGTTTCGTGCACAAGCTTGACGCGACGCCGGAGGTGCATGTGGCCTACCGCTGCGCCAATATCGGCGACGCCGAGCAGCTGCTGCGCGAGCACAGCGTGAAAGCCATATTCCTTGTGCCGAAGGACTACGACGCGCTGATAGCGCACCAGCGGACGGGCACGGTTACTGTGGTGACGGACATCAGCTCGTTCATCTACTACAAGAATGCGCTGATGGGCGGCAGCGATGTGCTGCTCGACGAGATGAAGACCACGCAGCTGACCTTCCAGGCCGCAGAGGGCGTCACGGGCGAGCAGGCACGCACGCAGATCGAGCCTGTGGCCTACGACGACGTGAAGCTCTACAACCCGGGTGGCGGCTACGCCTCGTATTTCATACCGGCGCTGCTGATGCTGGTGGTGCACCAGACGCTGTTTTTCGGCATCTGTGTGCTGTGTGGCGACGCCAACGAGAACCGCAGGGCCCTGCGGCTGATACCGCCGCGGTTGCGCTCGCGGTCGGTGTACCGTGTCACCCTGGGGCGTCTGCTCTGCTTCCTGTTCATCTACATCCCCATCACACTGCTCGACCTCTGGATCATCCCCTACCTCTTCGGCATGCCGCAGCTGGGGCGGCCGCTGGACGTGATGATGGTGGTGCTGCCGTATGTGACAGCAATCACCTGCTTCGCAATGACGCTGGGCAACATCTTCGCCCGCGAGCGGATGAGCATGCTGCTGTGCTGCCTGTTCTTCTCGGTGATACTGTTCTTCCTGAGCGGTGTGGTGTGGCCGCAGAGCAACATGCCGCGCTTCTGGTATGTGTTCTCGTACCTCTTCCCCTCGACACCCGGCATACAAGGCTTTGTGCGCATCAGCTCGATGGGTGCCACGCTGCACGAGGTGCGCCACGAGCTGATGGCGCTGTGGCTGCAGGCGGGAGTCTATTTCGGCACAGCCTGCCTGTCGATAAGGTTCATCAAGAGATTCAGTAGACGATGAGTCCCAAGAGGCCCGACGCCAGGATGAGCAGAATGGGGCTTTTCCTGTAGCGCCACGAGAGGACGAAGACCGCGGCGAAGATGAGCACGGAGGCTATGAAACGTTTGTTCAGGCCGACGGTCCCGAAACTTTCCGACCCCATAAGACGGATGGCGGCGGCAGCAATGAGACCGATGACGGCGAGGCGCAGCACACGCATGACGACGGCCACACGCGGCTCGTCCTTGTGGCGCAGCAGCCAGCCGCTGACGGTGAGCACCAGAGCCACGGGTATGACGATGACCGAGAAGGAGGCCAGCAGGGAGCCGCCGACGGCGGCCCACGCGGGGTAGCCGGCGTTGATGACGGCGGTGTATCCGGCGTAGGTGGCGGTGTTGATGCCCACAGGCCCGGGGGTCATCTGGCTGACGGCCAGCAGGTCGGTGAACTCCTGCGCCGACAACCAGCCCCAATGGCCCACCACCTCGCCCTCGATGAGCGCTATCATCGAGTAGCCGCCGCCGAAGGTGAAGGCGCCGATGACGAGGAAGGTGTAGAAGAGCTGCCAGAAAATCATGGAAGGGATGAGTTATGAGTTATGAGTTAAGAGTTAAGAGTTAAGAGTTATGAGTTAGGCGGGAATAGAGGTAGCCGAGGAGTGCGGCGGCGAGGACGACGACTATGGGGCTGACGCCGAAGAGCCAGATGAGCATGGCGCTGACCACAGGTATCCAGACGTTGCTCCACGTCACCTTGGCGCTGCGGGCCATGGTGAACACCGGCGCCGCCACCAGCGCCACCACCGCGGGCCGCAGCCCCATGAAGATGCGCTCCACAACGGGGTTGTCGCGGAAGGTGCGGAAGAAGACGGCCAGCGCCAGGATGAAGACTATGGGCATCAGCACGTTGCCCACGGTGGCGACGACGGCGCCCCGCACACCGCGGAGCCGGTAGCCGGTCATCGAGGCCATGTTGACGGCAAAGACACCCGGCATAGCCTGGCTCAGAGCCACCTCGTCCATGAAGTCCTCGTCGGAGAGCCACCCGTGACGCGTCACCAACTCGCGCTGCATCAGCGGTATCATGGCGTAGCCCCCACCGATGGTGAAAGCACCCACCTTGAGAAAACTCCAGAAAATGTCACAATATTTTACCATTTTTTGAGTTATAAGCTGTGAGTTGTAAGTTTTAAGCAGCTGCCGCCTCACTTAAAACTCAAAACTAAAACTTAAAACTAATAAAAATATTGTATAGATGAACACATTATTCTTCACCCTCTTCATGGTCTTCGTGGTGGTCATGCTCACCCTCGACCTCTTCGTCTTCCACAAAAAAGACCACATCGTGGGCGCCAAGGAGGCTGGCATCTGGACCGCCATCTGGGTGGCTATGGCCATGGGCTTCGCGGTGCTGATACTCTTCTTCGGCGACTGGATGATGCCGCCTGACGCCACAGTCAGCGACCTCGCCGCCTACCGTCGCGAGATGATGTCCGAGTTCCTCGCGGGCTACTTCCTCGAGGAGAGCCTCTCGATCGACAACATCTTCGTGATGATCATGATCTTCGTCTCCTTCGGCATCCGCAAGGAATACTACCACCGCGTCCTCTTCTGGGGCATCTTCGGCGCCATAGTGCTGCGCTTCATCTTCATCTTCGCCCTCGGCGCATTGGTCACCAAGTTCTCCTGGCTGCTGGCCGTCTTCGGCGTGATACTCATCTACAGCGGCATCAAGATGTTCCGCCCGCAGGGCGAAGAGCAGATAGACACCGCCAACCACCCCGTCGTACGCTTCGCCTCCAAGCACTTCCCCGTGACCAAGGAGAGCCACGGACATGACTTCTTCCACGCCGGCAAGATGACGCCCCTCTTCCTCGTGCTGCTGGTGATAGAGTTCTCGGACATCATCTTCGCTGTCGACTCCATCCCCGCCGTCTTTTCCGTCACCAAGAACCCCGTCATCGTCTACACCTCCAACATCTTCGCCATCATGGGCCTCCGCTCGCTCTTCTTCCTGCTGAGCGACATCGCCGACCGCTTCTGGCTCCTACACTACGGCCTCGGAGCACTCCTCTGCTTCATAGGCCTCAAGATGATCGGCGGCGAGTTCCTCGGCTGGCACGTCCCCACCCTCGCCTCCCTCGCCGTCATCCTCGGCATCCTCGTCGTCAGCATCCTCCTCTCGTTGGTGATAAAGAAGAAAAACTAAAAACTCATAACTCATAACTCATAACTCATAACTTAAAAGCCCCCTCTCTTGCGAGAAGGGGCTTTTAAGTTATGCACTCACTCTGCTTAGAAGGTGATGCCGAAACGCAGCGCCACGTTCACAGGAGTGATCTTGCCGGCACGGTAGCGGACGGGGCTGCCGACCTGCTGCACGCCGTTGATCTCGGTGTGCTGCAGACCCTGCAGCTTGGCGGTGCCGAGGTTGTACCAGTCGATACCCAGCGTGTACTTGTCTTTGAAGATGACACCGGCGCCGAAACGGTAGGCGAAGGTGAGGTTGCGGTTGAACTCGGTGGTGACGACGGTCTCCTGGTTCAGACTCTGGTCGTAGGTGGTCTCCACCATGTTGGTGATGAAGCGCAGGTTGGCACCCATGGCGGCCTCTGCATAGAAGCCGATGTTGGGAATCGGGGTGATGCTGTAACCAACACCCACCATAGCCGGAATGTTGAAATAGACCGGCATCTTCATCGAATACTGGATGGGGGGCAGGTCCATAGCGTCGACCTGATCCTCGTAGAAGGCATTCACGTCGGCATTGAGAGCGTTGTACATACCGTCCACACCAAGCAGTATTCCAAGACCCTTCACACTCTTGATGTCAAACTTCACCTGCATGCCGAAGGTCAGACCCATGCCGGCACCGCCCTTGTTGGAGTAGTCGATGACGCCCCAGTTGAGGCCGTTGCCCGACAGATAGTCGCCCGAAGCCTGTGCAAACCTGTTCTGCGGAAACAGTCCGCCGGCACGAAGCGAGAAATGAACGGTCTTCTGGGCCGATGCAGCACCGATGCCCATCACGGCGAGCATCGCAAAAATAATTGTTACTTTCTTCATTTTATTATTGTGTTTTAGAGGTTTAATGTTCCTGTCAACTTATCAACCTAATGTGTGGCGTTGGGGCCGCGCTGCCCCGTGCCGTCGGCATAGAGGTAGTAGGTCACCCCACCGTCGGCTGTGCAGCTCTCAGGATAACCGTCGGCTGTATACGTCCAGCTCTGGTACAGCTCTCCGTGCGTACTCTCCGTCAGGAAGGCCGTCACGTTGTTGGCCGACAGCAGCTCATACCTGCGAAGTATGATGGACAGCACCTGCGGCATATCGAGGGCATACGGCGTCGGGTTGTTGTCGTAGTCGTAAAACCTCATTATGCCAAAGTCATAGTTGACCACGTTGACAACGTTGCCGTTGACCCACACCAGCGTGTCCATCGTCGCAAACGGGTAGGGATACCCCGTAACGGCGGTCTCGCGCAGCACCGTGCGCACATTGTTCCCCTCGTACGTCAGGGTGAGGGTCTCGGTCACTTCGGGCGACGCGCAGCTGATGGTCCTTATCCTGTCGCCTACGTACGTGATGTTGTACTTCAACGACTTGCTGTTGCGCTGGGCAAAGTTCACCGACGACACCAACTCGCCGTCGTAGGTGAACGACACCGTCAGGCTGTCCTTGATGGTGATGGTGCGGAGCCTCGTCTTGTTCCAGGTGTAGAGGGTCTCGATACGCCTTCCGGCGGTATCCATCAGCGTCTCCCTCACCAGGTGTTTGCCCGTCGCCGAGCCCGCAATCCCACCGCCGACACTGCCACTCTCCTTCTCACACGACACCATCCCAACCACCATCGTCACCGCCAGCAGACATATTGCTATCCTTTTCATCTTTATCTTGTTATATAGCTCAAAACTCTTACCGTTGCGCAAAGCGAGAGCAGAGAAAGCTCGCTTTCTATGCCGAGCCCAAGCAACGTGAGTGAACGAAGTGAACTAACTCAAAACTCAT
>JAEEGI010022674.1_pt1 | contig 12384 bp, 14 predicted proteins | sample 8958751 | NCBI WGS metagenome assembly JAEEGI01 (sample SAMN16246545, study PRJNA631951) | gut metagenome | biome: gut microbiome; feature: rumen; material: KS-attached | host: Bos | place: Iran: Karaj | collected 2018-10 | reverse complement strand
AGCTTCTTCGTCCAGGACAGAAGATCCGACACAAAGAGCTTGTGCGTAAGCTGGTGGGCGGTGTTTTCACTTTCGGAGGGAAGAACATCTCGGAGCGAACGGCGAGGAATTACATCAGCGCTTTGTCTGGTACGTTCCTGATTTGTAACGAGGACGGAACATACAGCCTCGCGAATCCCAATCTTGAAATTGAGTATGGAAAGGAAAGGGATGATGGTAATTGATTTTTCCCCGGTCTTGATGGCGGGGCAGATAATATACCGACCCTAAAATCTGCCCCTCAAGACCATCAACGTGAGGAAGGTTCCCTTTCCCTCTTTTTCCCTTATTTCTTCCCTAACTCACCGTGCCATGAATAGAGGATAGATGGCGAATGCCACCGCTACATTCTTTTGGATTAATGATTGGACTTCTGGTCCTTTTTTCTTTTTTTATGTTACATTTCGGATATAGATGTGTTGTATAAGTAGACGGCACGATTGATGAGGGAATAAGCAGTGATGTCACAAGACTATTTGACTGACGCTTTCATACGGCTTCGACAGAAGCTGAGGGTGATTTCCGGACGCGTGATTGCGGATTCGGCAGGGGTGGAAGATATCCTTCAGGATAGTTTCATACGGTTATGGAGAAGGCAATATCCGGTGCAATCTGAAAATGAAGCGGAGGCTTTGTTGACGAGGGCGGTAAAGAATGCGAGCCTGAATGAGAAGAGGCGAAAACGAGGAGAGCCATTGGAAATGGATATTGTCGATGAGAACCCGGATCCGAATGTTAAGGAACGGGCCTACGATGAGCTGAAGCAGAAGATTGACAGCGAATTGACCTCGATACAAAAGTACATATTGGAAGAGAAAGAATACGGAGGGAGGACGCTGGAGGATATTGCGAGGGAACTGAAGATGGAACCGGCGGCGGTGAGGATGCAACTCTCCAGAGCGAGAAAAACACTAAGAAACAGTTTAAGCCATGAATGACAAGGAGAAATACTTGGAACTGATGCGGCGTTACTTTGACGCGGAGACCTCTCCCGATGAGGAGAAGGCGTTGGCGTTGTATGCGGCATCAAGCGATGATCCTGACTTCGAAGGGTTGCGCGGTGTACTCGGATTCCTTTCCATCGGCCATCAGAAAAAAGCGAAGAAGATCCGTGCAGTCCGGTTCTATAGTATTGTGACAGCGGCGGGTGTGGCCATCCTGGCAGCCATAGGCATCAACCTGACCGACAGACGTCCGTTGGAAGAAGACTGTATCCGGTACGCCTATGGTGAGAAGGTGGACGACAATGCTCAAATCATGGCCTCCGTCGAATCCTCCCTGATTGATTTCTTCGGAGATGATACATCTGCGGAAATGAACCTGAAAGAAATGTTCAATCGATGAAAAAGATGCTCATAACCATTTGTCTCCTGTTCCTGCTGACCACTTCGATGAATGCCCAACGGGATTTGAAGACTTACCCTGTCTTCCAGGGAGAGATTGTTCCCGGCAAGATGATGGTGGTCACTGAAGTCCGGGGAGGCGGCATGGCCACCTATAAGCTGGACTACTATAAAGGCGTCAGTTTTCAAGTAGGAGAAGAGCTGGCGGCGAAGGTGGCATCACTCGTTGAAGCGGATGCCGCTGCGACCAATGACCGGGAAACAGAAAAGACCGGTTCTCTTCTGACGTATGCCTTGATCCAGCCCAAATCTAAAGGAAGGGCCAATCGATACCTCTGCTACCAAGCTCGTCCTGTGGCTGGGGAATGGAAGATAACCATCTTATACCTGGAAGGCCCGGCCACCCTTTCCGACCTCCGTTCCATGTTTGAAAAACAATAATCCCGATATGAAGAAGTTCTTTCTGATGCTCCCCGCCTTCCTGATCTTTCTCTCTGCTGCCGCTCAAAGCCAGAAACTCAATTTCGAGGCACCGATCCAAATACTGGACAATAACCAGGGGAAGACCTCACCCCGTTATGCCAGTGATGTAAGTATCACCATGATGCCGACCTTCATCAAAAACGGAAAAGGTCTAGTGGGGTTGTTGGAGACTTGCCATGGTGTCGCATGGGACAGTCATTTGTTCACCGGTCTGGGAGCAGGAGTTTCCTATTCTTTCTTCACGGAGGAAGTCTTCATTCCGGTTTTCGTGGAAGGTCGATACACTCTGCCAGAGCATGGTAGATTCATGCCGTTCTTTTCCTTGAGACTTGGTGGCTTGTTCTGTACGGAAAGGACATCCAACAATTTCACGGCCAATCCTTCCATCGGTGTGTCGCTGAAGCGGTTCTCATTCTCGGCCGGCTATCAGTTCCTTACGGGGATGGATGAGGATTTCCTCCCTGTCGGATTCGGATCTTATGGTTGGGTGAAAACTCCTGTAACGTCACATGGGGTCACGTTCCGAATCGCGTTCTCTCTGTTCTGATACTGTTATTACTTGAAAATGAAATAAATCATGAAAAAGGTTATTTTGATGTTTGCGGCTGCACTGACAACCCTTTCCGCAGTCGCCCAAGAAACAAAACTCAATTTCGAAGCACCCCTGTTCGGTGTAACCAAGAAGAATGTCAAGCCGGCCTGGTCCGTGGTAGCGTTGAGTAACGTGGAAATCGGAGCAAGTTATGCTTTCAATGTTCCTGAGGCCATTACGCCGCTCGGCCATTACGCCGAAGCGACCCTATTGGAACTGCAAACTCGTCCCTGGCGGAACGGGAACCTGTTCTCCTTTGGGCTGACGTTCTCGACGGACCGTCACTACTTGAAACAAGACCAATTTGCTTTCGGAGATGACGGAAGTTTTGTCCAACTACCCCCTATGTCGAGCTGTTTGAGTATGTCCATCGAAAGGGCTGTTTCCCTCCAATTGGGTTATGTCCATGAATTCGGGGACTGGAAAGTAGGTGCCGCCATCCTTCCTGGAATTGGATTGACAACAGAGCGGAACAGCTATAGCACGGTCATATCCCCGGCTGCAGATGTCCTCCGGTTCAGAAATCCCTACCATCGGGCCCCTTATTTCCAGGACAATGCTTCCGGCAACCTGGGTTTTCGTCTGGCGATAAAAGCCGGTGTCTGGTACAAGAATATCGGCCTCTCCTTCGGCTATTATCCAGCAGGTCTCGGACCGACAAGCTTCAGCAAGCGATATGACATGTTCAAAGTTGGATTGTCTTATAAGTATTGATTCTGCTGCAACCACTGGAAGGCGACAGTCTTGGATGTGATTGCTGGAATTATGCATCGGAATTCTCACAGAAATTGAGGATTTGTCATTTATCGGGAAGGGAAAGTGATTGAACAGTATACGGTTATTGGAAGATAATCGCTATATTTGGGCCGGGAACTCAAGGAATAATCTAAAAGAATTCGTTTGATAATGAAAAAGAAAACATCCGCTCTTTCCATCTTTTTGATCGCCCTCGGTGCACTTGAAATCATTTCCCAGGGTTATGATATCATCGGAGGAGGTGCTCCGTTAAAGACATGGGTGATGCTTGTCTTCGGACTCTTCTTGCTTGCCCTGGGCTTAATCATGGCATTCGGGAAAGAACAATCTGCTTCTACCACGTCCAAAGAAGACGCCATGGTCCGGATCGGCGTCTGCATTGGTTGGGGCGCTTGTACCCTTCTGAGTTGGATAGACCAGGATTGTGTGTTTGACCATACAACGGTGGTGAATATCGGGGCGCTGGTCATTTTCATCATCTGGACCGTTTTAAAGAATGAACGAGCCCCTAAGGAATAGTTTTACGGATTCGTTCTGAACAAAAAGCAAAAATGGCAACTCGGTCTTGCCGGGAGCTTCGTTTTTTTGTTGGTTCTCTGGCTGTTTGAACCAGGATGGAGAGTCACCAAAATTCTAGGTATTATCTCCAATGCTTTACTCCTTCTCTCCATGTTGTTGTCATATCGAGCCGAGGAGAAGATGAAGGAAAAGGACAAAGAATAAGGAGTATTGTATATGAAACTGGACAGCGAACAAAAAAGGGTGCTCAAGGCTATTTCTGGTTCCAGCCTTGGATTCATCATCGGTTATCCTCTCATTATGTGGATAGGTGGGAAGTTGGACTCATGGAGAGATGCGTTGGCCTGGTTGGGAGTCGGTCTTATTGTTGCTGTTGTGATGGGAGTTTTCTACGTCCTGGGTTCCAAGATTCCGAAGAAAGACGAATAGATTTGAATGTTTTGAGAATCAGTCAAATCGGAATTCATTATGCTTGAAGCCAGGAAATACAACTGGAACAGGATTATCTTGTTCGTTGCCTTTAGCCTGCTGATGCTGGGGCTTTGCCTCTATTGTACGATGGCTTATTATTCAATCGGAGTAGAGATAATAAACAGTCTCTCCTATGATGCAGATAGCGTCTCTGATGCCGTTGTCAAGATATTGGAAAGAGAACAGCAGCTTTTCATTTATCTGAGAGCGTATTTTGTTATCCAATGGATAGCCGCGCTGATTCTCTTCATCATCACTAAGAGATAGGTATCTTATTTAGGGAGCGATATACCTATTGTCCACGAACCCTTCAAATGGTACTTTTTTTGTCGCAGACTGATTATTAAAAGAAAGACGATGGAAAAACCGTTATTGTGTTTAGTAACAATTATTTCGCTTGCACTATTTGGCAGCATAAATGCTAATGCTCAGGTAGATGTGGCGGATACCACCAGCCATAAAGAAGTTGGTGTAGGCTATTTCTTACCCGAAGAAGATGTCTGGCATCCGACTTTTATGGGGCAGGACAAGTTTGCATTTTCCAAATGGGTCAAGGAGCACCAGCGTTATCCCCGAAAGGCGAAAAAAGCAGGAATTCAAGGAAGGGTTGTTGTTGGTTTTACGATTGATGAGAAGGGAAGAATGACAGATGTCAAAGTAGTTAGAGGTGTTCATCCTTTACTTGATAAAGAGGCATTAAGAGTAATCAAATCTGCCCCGAAGAAATGGACGGCTGGCACAAGAAATGGCAAGTCTTTCGCCTTTAAGTACACAATAGCGGTTGGTTTTGGGACAACAGGTATATAGTTCCCTGAAAATATGCCTTACAACTCGCTGTAGGGCATATTTCTTTTTTACAATAAGCCCGAAGGTGGGCCAAAAATCTCAAATGTTTCCCCTATGTTACACCTGCTTATTTGCCTAACTATAGGTAGATGAACGTGTTATCAAGGGTTCCAAAAACGAGTTCGAGTCTGACGCGGTCTTCGAGTGCCGCCTGGCCGGAAGGCGTTATTCCACCGTAACGGATTTCGCCAGGTTGCGGGGCTGGTCCACGTCACGGCCTTTGGCGATGGCGATGTGGTAGGCAAGCAACTGGAGCGGGATGATGGACAGGATGGGCTCGAAGCACTCCTCCGTGTCCGGGATCTCGAAATACCAGTCGGACAGGGCCTTCACGTCCGTATCCCCTTCCGTGATTACGCTGATGATACGGCCCTTGCGGGCTTTGACTTCCTGGATGTTGCTCAGGATCTTCTCGTAATTGCCACGACGCGGAGCAATCACGACCACCGGCATTTCCTCGTCAATCAGGGCAATCGGGCCATGTTTCATCTCTGCGGCGGGATAGCCTTCTGCGTGGATGTAGGAGATTTCCTTCAGTTTAAGCGCACCCTCCAGCGCAACGGGATAATTGTAGCCGCGTCCCAGATAGAGGAAGTTGTGCGAGTAGGTGAAAACTTTCGCGAGGTCAGCTATCTGTGCGTCGTGTTCCAGAATCTTGGCAATCTTGTCGGGGATGTCCTGCAGTTCCTGGACAAGAGCGGCCCGGCGTTCGTCGGAGACGGTTCCGAGCTGTTCGGCCAGGCTCAGTGCAAGCAGGAAAAGTGTCGTCACCTGAGCGGTAAAAGCCTTCGTGGAAGCGACACCGATTTCCGGGCCGATGTGCGTATAGCAGCCGGTATCCGTGGCGCGGGCAATAGAGGAACCGACTACATTGCAGATGCCAAACAGGAACGCACCCGCCTTCCGGGCCAGGTTTACGGCAGCCAGCGTGTCGGCGGTCTCGCCGGACTGGGAGATGGCAATCACGACATCCGACGGGAAAATGACTGGATGACGGTACCGGAATTCGGAAGCGTATTCGACTTCGACCGGCTTGCGAGTCAAGTCCTCAATCATGTATTTCCCGATCAGACCGGCATGCCAGGAGGTGCCACAGGCACAGATGACGATGCGTTTTGCGTTCAACAACCGTTCGCGGTTGTCGATGACACCGGATAGCTTGACTTCGCCGAGTTCCGGATGCAGACGGCCCTGCATGGAAGCACGCAGGGTGCGCGGCTGCTCGAAGATCTCTTTCAGCATGAAGTGCGGAAAACCGCCTTTCTCTATCTCGCTCAGGCTCATCTCCAACTCGCGCACCTGGGGCGCCTGCTCGACGCTCTTCAGGTCCGTGATGCGGAGATCCTGACCGCGCTGGATGTAGGCGATCTGCTCCTCGCCCAGATAGACCACTTTGTTCGTGTACTCGATGATCGGAGAGGCATCCGATCCCACGAAGTATTCGTTCTCCCCCACGCCGATCAGCAGCGGGCTTCCCTTGCGGGCGGCGATAATCTTGTCCGGCTCACGCTTGTCCATAATCACCAACGCATAGGCGCCGACGACGTTATTCAACGCCAGAGGCACGGCTTCGTCGAAGGAAACACCCAAGGAATCCATCATATACTGGATCAACTGAATCACGACCTCCGTGTCCGTCTGGCTCCGGAAATGATATCCTTTCCGGGTCAGTTCTGTTTTCAGGGCCTGATAATTCTCGATGATACCGTTGTGGATCAGCGCAAGTTCATGGTTCTCGGAATAATGAGGGTGCGAGTTCACATCGCTCGGTTCGCCATGCGTAGCCCAGCGGGTGTGGGCAATGCCCACGGTACCGGAAACATCCTTGCCTTCAGCCGTCCGCTCCAGGTCCTTGACCTTTCCTTTGGTTTTGTAGACGACCAAATCGCCATTGTCGTTCACCAGCGCCACACCCGCGCTGTCATAACCCCGGTATTCGAGCCGGGTCAGGCCCTTGACCAGGATCGGATAGGCCTGGCGCCCTCCGACATAACCTACGATTCCACACATAATGAATCAAATACACAAATTTCGAAGTGCAAATATAGCAAAAAAACATTTCCTCAATAGGCCTGTTCGTGAACACCGGCCACTGCCCTGCCGCTGGGGTCGTTCCTGTCCTTGAATGCCGCGTCCCATTCGAGGGCGACGGCGGTGGAACAGGCCACGCTGGCCTCGCTGGGGACGGCTCGGGCGGCACTCTCGCTCGGAAAGAACTCCGCGAATATTGAACGGTAATAATACTCCTCCTTGCACTGGGGCGGATGGACGGGAAAGCGCTCCGCAGCATGCGCCATCTGCTCGTCGGATACCGCCTCTGATGTGATCTGCTTCAGCGTGTCGATCCAGGAATAGCCCACTCCGTCACTGAACTGCTCTTTCTGCCGCCACACAATCTCCTCCGGCAGCAAATCGGCAAAGGCCTCGCGGACGAGCCGTTTTTCGATTGTTTTACCCGGGCACATCTTCGCCTCGGGGTTCAGTCGCATCGCCACATCCAGGAACTCTTTGTCCAGGAAAGGCACACGGCCTTCCACGCCCCATGCGGCCAGGCTCTTGTTGGCCCGGAGACAGTCGTAGAGGTGGAGCTTCGAGAGCTTTCGGACTGTCTCTTCATGGAAAGCGCGCGCATCCGGCGCCTTATGAAAATACAGATATCCCCCGAAAATCTCGTCCGCGCCCTCTCCCGAAAGAACCATCTTGATACCCATCGACTTGATGACCCGAGCGAGCAGGTACATCGGCGTTGAGGCACGGACGGTTGTGACGTCGTAGGTCTCCGTATAGTAAATCACATCCCGGAGTGCATCCAGTCCCTCCTGGATGGTGTAGTTGATCTCGTGATGGACGGTGCCGATATGCTCGGCCACCAGCCTCGCTTTCGCCAAATCCGGAGCTCCCTTCAAGCCGACGGCGAATGAGTGCAAGCGGGGCCACCAGGCCCGCGTACGGGAATCGTCCTCAATACGCATCGCGCTGTACGTTTCGGCAATGGCCGAAATGACGGAGGAATCCAACCCGCCCGAAAGCAGTACCCCGTAGGGCACGTCCGACATCAGCTGGCGTTTCACGGCATCCATCAGGGCTTCCCGCACGGACAGGACACTGGCCGCATTGTATCTCACGGCATCGAACTGCATCCAATCACGCGTATACCAGCGCTTCATGCCTGGCTCACGGCTCCAATACAAATGCCCGGGCAGGAAAGGTTCGTAGCGCTCGCACTGGCCTTCCAGGGCCTTCAGTTCACTGGCTACATACACTTTGCCGTCAGAATCGTCGAAGCCAATGTACAGCGGGATGACCCCGACAGGATCCCGCGCAATCAGGAAGGCATCCTTCTCCGCGTCGTAGAGCGCGAAAGCAAAGATGCCACTGAGTTCTTCCAGGAAATCCGGACCTTTGTCCCGGTAAAGCGCGAGGATGACTTCGCAGTCGCTGCCCGTCTGGAAATCATATTTCCCGGCGTAGCGCCGGCGGATCTCCTGATGGTTGTAAATCTCGCCATTCACGGCCAGCACCTGCTTCCCGTCCGGGGAGACTAGCGGCTGTCCCCCCGATTCCGGATCGACGATGCTCAGGCGTTCATGGGCCAGTATCGCGCTCCCGCCACACCAGATGCCACTCCAGTCCGGACCGCGATGACGGATCCTGCGGCTCATTTCCAGGGCTTTCCGGCGCAGGACGTCAGATTGCTCCTTCACATTGAAAATGCCAACTATTCCACACATAACTCATGAAGATTAAGGCTGTAACGTGATTCCAAGCACCAGGAAGGCCACTCGGCTGTAAGGGTTGGCCGCCACCTGCGCGAAAACAGGGATCGAGAACGTATCCGTGATCCGGATATCCTTCGCCACCCTCAATGCCAGATTGGTAAATGCAAAGCCGCCCGTACCATAGAAATCCGTGGCAAACGGGACCGCGCCGACCGTGGCCGTCCAGTCGGCGCCACCGAACGTGAACGGGACATTGATCTCAAAATAACTGCTGTAGGCCAGTTTTCCGGTGGCCTCCACAAGATCGTTGCCCGCAAAGTTGGTGTACCACTGCAGCGAAGCAAAGCCGAAATCATAGCCGACATTCGCCTCGAACACGTGGTTTGTTTCGTCAGCGGCATACTTGAAGTAACGGTTCAGCGGGTCCAGGCCCGCATTGAACCAATAATCCGTTACGCCGATATTGAAACCGCCGACGGAGTAAGCGAGCGTCAGGTCCAGTTCCTTCGTATCTGCCGGGTTGGACAGGCCCACCGATCCCCAGGCCGACAGGCTCAGGCCCTTGTAACTGACTCCGAGCGTCGGCTGCATCGACACATCGCCCAACTCCAGGCCGCGCCAGACATAACTGCTTACGAAATCGGTGCCGACAGTGGTTTCCACCGTGTCTTGTGCCTTGGCGGTTGCTGCCCCGAAGAGCAGCAACGCAAGCGCACTGTATATGATCTTTTTCATAGGTTGTCTCAATTGATATCAACTAGTTGTAGCAACTTTCACCATGCTCGTAAATGTCGAGGCCTTCTTCCTCGACCCGTTTGCCTACCCGAAGGCCGTGGAACTTCTTGATGCCGAAGAAGAGCAGGAAACCGGTCGCAGCCGCCCAAAGGTCAATGACAAGAATACCCAGGCACTGCACGCCGAAAAAGTGCCAGCCACCGCCATAGAAGACGCCACCGTCCGTTGCCAGCAAGCCCGTCAGGATCGTGCCCAAGATACCGCAGACACCATGAACACTGGAGGCGCCGACCGGATCGTCGATATGCAGCTTGCGGTCAATGAACTCGATGGAGAAGACCAGCACGACGCCGCAGATCAGGCCGATGATGACCGCGCCGAGCGGGGAGACGAGATCGCAACCCGCCGTAATGCCGACCAGACCGGCCAGGATACCGTTCAGGGTCAATGAGAGCGACGGTTTGCCGTATTTCCACCAGGTGATGAACATCGTCGCCACTCCCCCGGCCGCAGCCGCAAGGTTGGTGGTCAGGAAAACGTGGGAAATCGCCGTGCGGTTCACCGCGCCGGAGGCCGCTAGTTGCGAACCCGGGTTGAAGCCGAACCAGCCCATCCAGAGGATGAACACGCCCAGCGCGGCCATCGTCAGGTTGTGGCCGGGAATGGCCCGGCTCTTGCCGTCGGCGGTATACTTGCCAATCCGCGGACCGAGCGCAATCGCACCGATCAGCGCCAGCACGCCGCCCACGCTGTGGACAATGGCCGAACCGGCGAAATCATGGAAGCCGAGGTCCGCGAGCCAGCCGCCTCCCCAGGTCCAGTGGCCTTCGATCGGATAAATCAACAGCGAGATGACCGCACTGTAGACCAGATACATCGAGAACTTCGTCCGCTCGGCCATCGCGCCGCTCACAATCGTGGCCGAGGTGGCGCAGAAGACCGTCTGAAAGATCAGGAAGCCCTCCACGGGCAGGTCACTCTTGTAGAAAGACAGGTCGCCCCAGTTGGGCAGGCCGATGAAACCGGCGCCGTCGCTGCCGAACATGAAGCCGAAGCCGACGAACCAGAAAAGCAGGGAGCCGAACATGAAGTCCACAAAGTTCTTCATCAGGATGTTCGCCGTGTTCTTGCTGCGGGTGAAGCCCGCTTCGCACAGCGCAAAGCCCGGTTGCATAAAGAAAACCAGCATCGCAGCCAGCAGCATCCAGACCGTATCGAGGGAAATGGCTATATCGTTCATTTTACATACGTTTTAGAAGGTTCTACTTTTTGTCCCGGAGCACCGTGTCGCCGTGCTCTCCCGTGCGGATGGACCAGGTGTCGATGACATCACTGATGAAAATGCGTCCGTCGCCAATCTCTCCGGTCGAGGCGGTCTTGAGGATTACCTCGACGGTCGGATCGACAAACTGGTCGCGGCAGACGATGGTCAGCGCGACGCGCTCGATCACGTCCGTGGAATACTGGACGCCACGATAGATGCGCTCCTGGCGGCTCTGGCCGATGCCGTGCACGTTGTGGTACTCGAACCAGTTGATGTCTGCTGCGAGCAAGGCCTCCTTGACCTCCTCGAACTTCGTCTTGCGGACGATGGCTTCAATCTTTTTCATACACTACTATTTTTAGGTTGGTTTGTGTCCATAAGGGTATAGCACCCCCTTGACAAGCGAAATGCATAATTTCGCAAGTAGTTGATAATTAATATTTTACAAAAGCGTTATCTCCTAGAGCTGCAATTGGAATCCCAATACGTTCTCGACATAGTTCACGAAAGCCCCGTTACAGAGACGGACGCCGCCGGGCGTTGGATACTCCCCGGTGAAATACCAGTCGCCGGGGTGGTCGGGACAGGCGCGGTGCAGCCCTTCTACGCTCTGGAAAACCAGTTCGACCGGTGTCTGCATCCCCTCCGGCCGGAGCATCTCCACGATCTTCCTGTCAATCTGCTCCGTCGTGAACGGCGCATAAATCTTCTGCACATGGTTCGCGGACGCGGGATCCTCCTTGCAGGCGCGGTACACATCGGCAATCAGCTGCTGCATCCCCTGCTCCCGAATCAGGGCGATGGCCGCCCGGAAGGCGCAGAGCTCCTCCAGATGCGACATGTCGATGCCGTAGTAGTCCGGATAGCGGATCTGGGGAGAACTGGACACCATCACGATCTTCTTGGGATGCAGACGGTCCAGGATCTTGAAGATGCTCTCCCGCAGGGTGGTTCCGCGCACGATGGAATCGTCGATGACAACGAGATTGTCTTCGTACGGGACCAGCGAACCGTAAGTGACGTCATAGACGTGAGCGGCAAGGTCGTTCCGCGCCCCGTCTTCCGTGATGAACGTACGCAGTTTGATGTCCTTCCATACCACTTTCTCGATGCGAACGTCGTGATCGAGCCGGCGCACGCCGTCCGTCATTCCGTGGAACGCCACTTCCGCCGTATTGGGGATGTAGGAGAACACCGTATGGGCCACATCGCCGTCGACCGCCTTCAGGATGGATTCCGTCAACTGCTCCCCCAGCCGCTTGCGTTCCTGATAGACGTCCCGGTCCGAGCCGCGGCTGAAGTAGATACGTTCAAATGAACAGGCGCTCAACCGCTGGGCAGGCAGGATCTGCTGCAGCAGGCTTTCCCCATTCCTCCGCACGATCAGGGCCTGTCCCGGAAGGAGTTCGCAGACATCCGAGGCTTCCAAGTTGAAGGTTGTCTGGAGGACGGGCCGCTCGCTGGCCAGGACGACCATCTCCTCGTCGCGATAATAGAAGGCGGGACGGATGCCCCAGGGATCGCGCACGGCAAACATCTCGCCGCTACCGGTCAGCCCGCACATTACATAGCCGCCGTCATAGTGTGACATCGTGGTTTTCAGCACGTTGGCCATAC
>JAEEGI010022665.1_pt1 | contig 12388 bp, 5 predicted proteins | sample 8958751 | NCBI WGS metagenome assembly JAEEGI01 (sample SAMN16246545, study PRJNA631951) | gut metagenome | biome: gut microbiome; feature: rumen; material: KS-attached | host: Bos | place: Iran: Karaj | collected 2018-10 | reverse complement strand
AGAATCCCCGGTTGAAGACCTCTGACAGTTCTGCCTTCAATTCGGAAGCGAATTCTGGAGAGTAAGTACCATTGCAGACAGCATCTGCAGCACGGCGGTAGCACGACGCCGTCCTTTTGACATATTCAGCGGACCTCGCCCTGCCCTCAATCTTGAAGACCTTGACTCCGGCGTCGATTATCTTGTCCATGAACTCGATGGTACAAAGGTCCTTCGGTGACAGGAGATACTTGTTCCTTAGGTGAAGTTTCTCCCCGGTCTCAAGATCGGTGAGTTCATAACCGCGACGGCAAAGCTGGTAGCATTCGCCCCGGTTGGCGGAGTGTCCGCAGCCATGGAGGCTGAGGTAGCATTTGCCGGAGACTGACATGCACAGCGCTCCGTGTGCGAACATCTCTATCCTGACCGGATTGCCCGAAGGCCCGGTGACATTATCATTGACTATCGCTTCATGGATTGCCTTTACCTGTTTCAGTGTAAGTTCCCTTGCCAAGACTATCACATCTGCGAACCTGGAGTAGAACTTAAGGGCCTCTATGTTGGAGATGTTGAGCTGGGTGGACGCGTGGACCTCCATGCCGATTTCCCTGCAATAGGAAATTGCCGCCATGTCGGATGCGATGACAGCATCAACTCCTGCTTTCTTTGCGGCATCGAGGGTTCCCCTCATGGCGGCCAGGTCGTCCTCGTAGAGGGCGATGTTGAGGGTCATGTAGGTCTTGACCCCATGGTTACGGCATGTTTCCACGATTGCTGCAAGGTTTTCAGGGGCGAAATTGCCGGCCGAATGGGAACGCATGTTAAGGCGGCCAACCCCGAAATAAACGGAGTCGGCACCGCCCTCTATTGCTGCATGCAGGCATTCGAAATTGCCTGCCGGGGCCATTATTTCAAGTTCCTTGCAGTCCATCGTCCGGCTGATTGTGCATTGCAAAGATAGCCATTTTCGGATATTTTGGCTATATTGCATCTTCGGAGCAAAAATGCTTGTTCGGTCAAATCATGAAAGTCAAAGTCAGTATTGAGTATTTTACCTCTTTTGGTGAAAACATTTGCATGGTTCTGGGCAACGGCAATGCCGTCCCGATGCAGTATGTACTTGAAGGAATATGGATGGGTGAGACAACTGTACCATCCAGTGCAAGGTCCCTGGACTATACATTTGAAGTCCGCAGGAACGGAAAAGCCGTCCGCAGGGAGTGGTCGGGACACAGCATCCCCCTGCCGTCCGGTAAGAAACCGGCAGAACTTGAAGTGCGGGATGCCTGGCATGACAGGCCTTCCGATTCTCCTTTCTGGACAAAGGCCTTCACTGATGTGATTTTCCGGAAAGGAAAGCCGGCAAGGCAGAGCCGTAATGGCAATCTTGCCTTGATGGTTGCAGCTCCTCAGGTCCGTCGAGGGGAGATCCTGGCGATTGCCGGAAGCGGTCCTGCGCTCGGTGACTGGGAGGTTTTCCATCCGCTTTCGGCTTCTTCTTCCCCTCTTTGGAGCATATTCTTAGATGCTCAAGGACCTTTTGAGTATAAGTTTGTCATCCTTGATGCTGCCAAGAAGGAACCACGTGCCTGGGAGGTGGGTCCGAACCATTTCTGCCACGGAAGTATCGGGAATGATTCCCTGTTGGTAGTCTGTGACAAGGATCCGGTCTTTGACCGCAAGGAATGGAAGGGCTCCGGTGTCGCAATCCCCGTGTTCTCCCTGAGAAGCGAGGAGAGTTTCGGAGTCGGAGAGTTCAAGGATATCAAGAAACTGTCCGATTGGGCTGCTGCCACCGGCCAGAGTGTCATCCAGCTCCTTCCAATCAATGACACCACCATGACCCGTACATGGACGGATTCCTATCCTTATAATGCCAATTCTACCTTCGCCCTCCATCCGCAGTTCATATCCCTTACGGATGCCGGAGTAAAGCCGACGAAGGAATATCTCTCCTTGCAGAAGGAATTGAATGCCCTTCCTCAGATAGACTATGAGCGGGTAAACTCTGAAAAGGACCGCCTCCTTCGGAAAGCTTTCAAGACTGTCGGCAAGGCTGACCTACAGGGTGATGATTTTAAGATATTCTTCAATGCCAATGAGCACTGGCTTGTCCCCTATGCCGCTTTCTGCGTACTCCGTGACCTGAATGGTACTCCGGAGTTCGGGAAGTGGAAAGAGCTTTCCGAATACTCAAGAGCAGCGGTAGATGCATTCAGGAATGAACACTCTTCTGAGATGGATTTCTACCTCTGGGAGCAGTTCTGCCTGGATGCCCAGCTTAAGGGTGCTGTTGAATACGCCCATTCAAAGGGAGTGGCAATAAAGGGCGACCTGCCGATCGGCATCAGCCGTACCAGCGTTGATGCTTGGCAGTATCCCGAACTGTTCAACCTGGATTCCCAGGCTGGAGCACCGCCGGATGCTTTTTCCGAGGATGGCCAGAACTGGGGCTTTCCGACTTACAATTGGGAAGAGATGAGCAAGGACGGATACGGGTGGTGGAAGGCCCGCCTCGGTAAGATGAGCGAGTATTTCGATGCCTTCCGTATCGACCACATCCTTGGTTTCTTCAGGATATGGGAGATTCCTCTGGGGATCAAGTCCGGACTCCTTGGTCATTTCAACCCTGCCCTTCCTTATTCTGGAGATGAACTGAGGTCCAGGGGATTCGACCCTGCTACCGAGCTCTTTGTCGAGGATCCTCACCGTAAAGGATGGTATCACCCCAGGATTTCCTCCCAGAACACTATGACATTCGATTCTCTGGACGAATCCAGGAAGAATGTCTACAATGATCTCTACTACGATTTCTTCTACAGAAGGCACAATTCTTTCTGGAAGGAGACAGCCATGAAAAAGCTTCCTGCCCTTTTGGATTCGACGAAAATGCTTGCATGTGGTGAAGACCTTGGAATGATTCCTGCCTGTGTGCCGGAGACCATGGATGAACTCAGGATCCTTTCCCTTGAGGTACAGAGGATGCCTAAGTCTCCTGAGGACACTTTCGGAAACCCTTCAACCTATCCTTATATGTCAGTTTGCACAACCGGTTCACACGACACGTCTTCGCTGCGTGCCTGGTGGGAGGAAGACCGTGAGATGACCGAAAAGTATTTCCATGAGATGCTTCATTGCGAAGGACAGGCCCCGTCATCATGTGAACCGTGGGTCTGTGAGATGATCATCCGCCAGCACCTTGACTCTCCGGCCATGTTCTGCATCCTTCCTCTTCAGGACTGGATGTCCGTGGACGGAGCAGGACGTTATCAGGGTAATCCCGAGGATGAGAGGATCAACGTACCTGCCAATCCCCGTCATTACTGGCGCTGGAGAATGCATCTGACTTTGGAGGAACTCCTTTCCAGAAAGGATTTCAACAACCATATCAACGACATGGTCGCTGCTTCAGGCAGGGGCTGATTTCACCGTCCGGTTATGGGCGTTATGTAATCAGATAAAATCAAGGGGTCTCGAAATCGGGACCCCTTGATTTTATTATCGATTGAAAATCAATTGATTGTGTGATACGCTCTGCGCTAGTTTGCCGTTATATCAAACAGTATAACTCTATACTTGTTTCCTTCAGTTGCTACTGTCAATGTCATGGAAGAGGACAGGGCACTGTCGAAACTGAAAGTGTAGTAATCGCTGCTTGAAACATCGATTGTATAAGTCGGATTGCCTGTGGCACCGTCGTTTGCATCAGGAGAACAACTGAAGACTTCAGAACCGCCTTCATCCCTGAAAACCAGTGTCGCGACATTACCCTTCCATGAAACGGCATAGAATCCGATTGATTGTGTTCCAGCAGGAACAGTTATGGTGGCAGTTCCATTTTTCGAAGAAGTACCAAGCTTCAAAACTGTCTTCTCAGAACCATTGACCAGTGCATTTTGAGTGTAAGCGTTACTACCGAGTTCCCAAGAGAGTTCAGATCCATCACCTGGTTGGATATCATCTCCACCAGGGGTATCACCTCCAGGAGTATCGCCGCCACCCTGGCTGGAACCATTGTCCACGATACTGGTCAGAATGATTGTGACGTACTTGCCCTGGCTGGTCAAACCGTTGAAGTAACCCTTTACAGTAACGTTATGCCCACTCAGGTCTTCGATCTTCTTGTCGGAGATGTAGAAGCCGCTGGTGTTTATCGGGTATGTGATACTGCCTTGGCGTGAGGAAGCTCCAGTTACAATGACATTGTAGTAATTGCCGGATTTTACAAGATCACCTGTGAAAGTGATGTATTCTGCTGTAGAGGCTGAATAGCTGTCCAGCGTGGAGTTGATGTCTTTTACTTCAGGATGGTTGACAGGATTACCGGAAGACTGGACGGAAACGTCGGAAGTGGATGAAACGGTAATCTCCGGGACGCCGTTGTAGGTAGTCTTCGTACCTTTTATAGAAACTACGTCACCTACACTGGCAGAGACATCGACCTTCGATCCATGGTAGAGGTATATCGCACTGGTCTCGTCGGAGACGACGATACCTACCGTGGCCTTTGCCACCACTGTAGCCTCCTTGACCTCAAACGGGGTATTGTCCTCGAGTGCGATAACCTGTGAGATGGTCATCGAGGAGCTTCCGTTGTCCTGTTTCTTTGTGGCGATGATGTACACTGTATTCCCGGATTTGCCATAGTAGTAACCGTCAACGGTGACATTGTGCCCATCAAGTGCCTCAAGGCCAACGACATAAGAAGGCTTGTACAGAATAACCTTAGAGGATGTCCCGGAAACTGTCAAGTTGTATGTACCATTATTTACAACCAGGTCTCCTGTGACCCTTACGTAAGTTGCTGTTCCAACGTCATAGGTGTCGAGGCTTCCGGTGATGTCGGTTGGATTAGGATAGACAACCCTGCCGTCGGTGGCTGTGATCTTGAAATCTTCCACTCCCTCGAGGGAAGTAATGCCATTAAAGCTGCCTGCAACTGCTGATAAGCTCACGGAGTCTCCGAGGGCAGGAGAGTTGCTGCCATCAGATACAAACAGGGCGGATTGTCCGTCGGATACGACATAACCGTCTGTTGTGAGAGCCATGACCTTTGACGGGGCAAGGGGAACGTCGTCGCCTTCCTCAGTGGCTGCAGCCTCGGTCACGTCTATAGTGCTTGGACCGTCATATACTGCCTGTACCACTGTGCAAGTCTCGGAGAGATCGTTGCCTGAGAACACCACCGTGGCTGTCCTTTCAGCCTCTGTGGTATTCCTGGTTGCGATGAGGGTGAATACCTTGTCTGTCAGACCCTTTGTGGTAGGAGTCACGCTCAGCCAGTCACTACCTTCTGTAACGGTTGCCGTGACGCGTATATTGGTGCTTACCACAAAGGCCACCTTCTGGCGGCGGCCGTCGATCTCGACCACGTCGCTGGAGAGGATGAGGGCATCCCTGGTGATCTGCCTCAGGGAGACAACTGTTCCGTCTTCGAGGGTTACAGTGCAGATACGGTAGTCGTAGGATTCGTTGGACTGGATGTTCAGGATTACCTGGTCACCTACCTCGACAACCTCTGCCCAGCCTTCTGCTTCTTCGCTGAGCTCAGCAGTGCAGGAACTGAGAGGGATAATCAGTTCTCCGCCATCAGGATCGACGATGTAGTCGGTTTTGACTTCAGGCTTAGCCTCTTCGTTCAAATCGATTTTGACGATCTTAACAAAAGAACCTCCATTGTCATCAGTCAGGATAAACATAACCTTCGTGGGGGTGACAGTTGAAGGAGCCTTGATGGAGATTCTACCGGTTTTCTCGTCGGTGGGATAGATTGTTACCGTCCATCCATTGCTTTCATAAGTTTCCAGATCGGTCTTTACACCTTCGGGGGCAAGTATCTTATAGGAAGTACTCAGGACTTCTCCATTGCGCATTTTCTCGAATACTTTCTCGTTGAAAACGAGTTGGAGTTTGTTCGCAGCATTGGCAAGAGGAAGGGTGATGACACTTCCGTCGCTCAGGGTGAAGATAGCATTGTCAGCATCAGTGGCTACACTTTCGAATACGCAGATTGAGGAAGCCTGTCCATCAACCTTAGACCATGAAGAACCGTCGTCGTAGGAGATAAACCAGAGGTTGTCTTCAATTTTGATCTTCGGAGTCCTTCCGGTCGAAACTTTCTTCCCGGAATCGTCAAGCAGCCAGTTGCCACCGACAGTCCAGTAATAGTTGCCATCGACATCCTGCTTGGCTCCGAGCTTGGGAGTCGCAGCCTCAGCGCTGAGGATGGTCACGGTTGTCCCGTCTGAGAAGGAGACGGAGTGTCCCTGGTCGGTCGCCTTGATGGCAGTAACGGTAATGTTTTTCTGCAGTGCGGAAACGATTGATTGCAGCGAGCTGACATTCGAATTGAGGCTTTCGAGGGAAGCAATCTGTGCCTTCTGGGCATTCAGTTCCTCCCAAACCTTCGAATCGTCATACTTGCAACCTGCCAGAATGAATGCGAAAGGCAGGAGTAAGAAGAGTAATTTTTTCATGATATAACGATATATAGATTCAGTGCTATTGGTGTATAATCAAGTAAAAATACACAGAATCTGCTCCCTAAGCAAGAACAGAAAGCTCCAGTTCCGCAAAAGTTTTCAACAAGCCGGTGTTGACAATTCGCATTGTCTTTGAAAATGCTATATTTGTAAAAGATAGATATAACGTCATGTTGTCATTTGAGAGTGATTACACGGAAGGAGCCCATGAGAGCATCCTTCGTCGTTTGATGGAAACCAACCTGGAACAGACTCCGGGATACGGGCTTGACAAGTACAGCGAGAGCGCAAAAGAGAAAATCCGCCAGACCTTCGGAATTCCCCAAGCCGATGTGTTTTTCCTGGTAGGAGGTACCCAGACAAATTCCACAGTCATCGCATCGATGCTCAGGGATTATGAAGGAGTGGTCGCAGTGGAGACCGGACACATCGGTGTCCATGAAAGCGGAGCCGTGGAGTTTACCGGCCACAAGGTCCTGACCCTTCCTCCTCATGAAGGAAAGATGTCTGCTGAAGACCTCAGAGCCTACCTGAGAGCTTTCTATGCAGATGGAACCTATGAGCACATGGTCATCCCGGGAATGGTGTACATCTCCTTTCCGACTGAATTCGGGACAATATATTCAAAAGCTGAAGTGACCGCCTTGCATGAGGTTTGTCATGAGTACTCCATTCCGCTATTCATCGACGGAGCCCGTCTTGGTTACGGACTGATGAGTGAGGCAAATGATATCGATCCCAAGGAACTACCGGGCCTATGCGATGTGTTTTACGTCGGGGGAACTAAGGTTGGCGCCCTGTTCGGCGAGGCTGTGGTCTTCACCCATGGCAATGCGCCGGCACATTTCTTCACCACAATAAAGCAGCACGGTGCGCTGATGGCCAAGGGCAGGATGCTTGGACTCCAGTTCGACACCCTTTTCACCGACGGACTCTATTTCAACATAGCCCGTCACGCCGACAGGATGGCCTCGTTGTTAAAAGGGATATTCCTGGAGAAAGGTTACGAGACATTCATCGATTCTCCGACTAACCAGCAGTTTTTTGTCATGAGCCGCAAACGTGCGGAGGAACTTCATACAAAAGTCCGTTTTGAAGATTGGTGTCCTGTGGATGAGGATAGGATAGCCGTACGCTTCGTTACAAGCTGGGCCACTCCTGAAGAAAATGTCCTTGCTCTGAAGGAGATAATTTGAGTGCGGGTGAAGGGACTCGAACCCATACGCACGAAGCACCAGATCCTAAGTCTGGCTTGTCTACCAATTTCAACACACCCGCATAGGGACTGCAAAGATAATAATTTTTATTATTCTTCCTCCCCTGTAGAATTCTCAAAGGCTTCAATGGCCTTTTTCTCCAGGGTCGATAGATCTTCAGTCTCTTCCGCCGAGTAGGAAACCTCAGCTTTTTTCTCCTCCACCGCTTCCTGGGCCTTCTCGTTCTGGAGCATGGCTTGCTCTACGCCCCTGCTGAATATGTTGTGGATGGAGTTGACAAGGTTCAGCCTTACGTCGTCTATCTCGTCATCGAACAGAGGAATCTTCGTGCTCTTGTACTTCGCCTTTCCCAATCTCCATTTCCAGGCATCAAAGTTACCACCAAGGTTGACCCCGAAACGGAACGGTATCGGCGACTTCAGGGCTGAGACATGGTATTTGAAATTCTGGTCGAACCCCTGGATTCCGTTGAGGGCTACAGTGTAGCGGTCCACCTTCAGGATGAACGGGAACACTTCCAGCTGGTTCTCCTTGACGATACCACGTGCGGACATTTTGTCGATATAGCTGGAATCCCTATCCTTGAACATGAGGGTCTTGCGAAGCTTGTCGAGGTCCTTGCTCTCACTTAGTGACAGGTCTTTACCGTCAATCTTTATCATACCGCTCAAGGTCGGGAGCACTATGTTCATGTTGGTGTCGATTGAAGCGGTGGTCGCCATTTCGCAGTCAAGCAATCCCTTGAACGCCTTTAGCATGGGCATGATGCTGTCCACCGCAGGGAAGAGCCGGATCACTTTCTCGGCAGTGATATTGGATAGCATAAGGTCGAAGCCGGCCTTGAGGTCTTTCTTGGTCCTGGTGGAGTAGAAGCCTTCCAGAAAGACTTCACCCATGTTGGTCATCGCCAAGGTGTTGGTCACCTGGATGCATCTCTCCCTCATGTCCAGGTCGGTGGACATGAAGGATGTCTCGAGATCTGAGTATTTGATAGTCTGTGCCTGGATGTTTACCTTGGCGTTGAGGTTTGAAGGGATTACGATGAGGGAACTGATGGCGGAAGTGTCCACCACGGCTTCTTCCTTTACGGCATCCAGGTAAGTCCGGTCGTCCACCCCTGACAGTGCGACCTTGTCTCCTGGAGGAACATACTGCTTGCCGGCATTTATCGCCAGGAGAAGCTCGTTGAAGTCGATGAGAGAGGAACTAAGGTTCATGTTGAGGTTGAGGCGGCCTCTGCCGGATGTCAGGGCCCTCTTTATCCCAACGAGGGATCCTGCTGCTGAGATGTCGGAGACTCCTGATTTCAAATTCATGGAATTCAGGTCGATCCTGTTGTTGGTGAACTTGCCGTTCAGACCGGAAAGATTATTCTCAAGGGGGAAGTAAGGGGTTATAACCTTTCCCTCCTTTATCTTGAACGAGCCGGCGAGATCCCAGTCGCTGATATATTTAGAAACGGATTCTCCCAGCTTTATGCTTATGTCCTTCTTGCGGAAATCCTTTTCAGTAAGGTAGTCCGGCAGTTTTCCTCCGCTTCGGTCAATTATCGCCCTGAAGAGAAGTGAATCCCTGGGAACGCCGGGATAGACCCTCGCGAGGGAGTCCAGCAGCAAGTTGCTCTTTTCCTTCTCCTTGACAGCGTTTGGATGGGCCGAAACGTTGAGCGAGACGCCCGATGCCGAGTACCGGTTAACGTTTTCCCGGATTGCTACGGACCTGTTGCTGCTGCTTAGGCTCAGGTAAGGGACCTTGACCTTTCCGTTCGGAATTTGCCAGTACTTGAATACATTGCTTGATCCTCTCACCCCCACGAAGCAGGAGTCAACATCCATCATGCCTATGGAAGTAACGTCCAGATGGCCGTGGAGAGGATGCTTGCCGGGATATCCATTGATGGTCTCATCAGAATTGTGAGCGGACAGACGGACCCCTCGTCCCCGGATGTAGGTAGAGGAACCGTATTCAGCTACGAGGCTGTCTATCGTTGCCATGATTCCCACATGTTCGTGGCTTTCCTCCCCGTGTTCGTCCCCTTCGTCCTCATCATGGCTGTAAGGACCGAGATCGATGGTGGTGCTGCCCAGGTAGGCTGACAGCGAGTCCTTGGGGTCGTGGATCCGTATCCCGTCACTTACCAGCCTGCCCTTGAGGCCTATTTCTCCGAAATTGTATAGGTCGAGCTGTGAGATTCTGAAAGATCCTTTGACATTCCCGTCCAGGTTTCCTGATGCGGTGATGCCCATGTCCTCGGGAAGGTAGCGGGCCAGGGAATCGAGGCGGGCGTGGACCTTGCTGTCTATGTTCAGCAGGGGATCACCGTTCAGGAGATCACTCGCCGAACCTTTGAGAGTTATGTCGGCTCCTTTGACATGGAGGCACAAGTCTGGAACCTGGGCGACGAGTTTCCCGTCGACTACAGTAGCATCGGCTTCCAGGTCGAAGCGGCCTTCCTCATCGATTCCTTCCCATCGTATCCTTGAGTCCGGAACTTCAAAATGGACCGACATTTTGGGGAGGCTGTTTGTTTCCCTTATATAGAAACCGTCACAATTTGCATTCAATGAAATGGTTGCGTCGGTGTCCAGTTTTTTCAGGATAGGGAAATTCTTCCCGAAATAGGCAGTTATCTCGCTTACCCGTTCCTTATCGATATCTGCCTCTGCCTTTATGTAGGGATTGTCTCCGGACAGGTCAACAGTACCGTTTGCGGTCAAATCAATCATTGCCACCGAAGCATTCAGGTCCTTGACGCTGTAGATACTCTTGTCGAAATCTGGATGGAAAGTGGTTTTGAGACTGACCGGAAGGTTCATCTTTCCGGTCTGATTCATATTCAAGGCCAGGGAAGACTTCAAGTCTATGTCATAATGGTCCCTATGGCTCTTGAGCATCAGATGCTCCAATGCGACCTCCAAGCTGAGAGTGTCCCCGAGGCTGGTGAAGACTGCGTAGGGCTCCTTCTCAAAGCTTACTTTCCCTACAGACAACGGGGGAAGTTTGAAGGCAGAGGTATCTTCCTTGTCCTGTGGGAGCCGAAGCACATTCCAGTTGGCAATAAGGGAATCATAACTATGAAGGAATATCCTAGGATGCTCCAGTACAGCATGTGGGATACGGATCTTTTTATGGAGGGCGTCCATATAGTTTACCGACACGCTCATCTTTTTGAAACTCGCTAGGGTATCGGTCATTGAAACACCCCAACCTTTGAAATGAAGTGAATCAGCGGCGGTGATCAACGGATCATAGGAGGCAAACCGCTCGTGCGGATAGGTCAGGATGAAATCGTCTATGCTGACGTTCAGGTTGGGAAAGCTCTTGAATACGGAAGCCTTGATGTTCGAGAAACTGACATTGCCTTCGACATACTCTCCGGCGAGGCGGTTCGCAATCCTGGTAAGGACTTTGGAATTAAGGGCCACCTGCAACGCAACCATAATAAGGAGCCAGAGGCCGAGGATGGTCCAAAGTGCTATCTTGAGTCCACGTCTCTTCCTGGTTTTCTTACTTTTGCCAGCTTCCTGTCCAGCCATTATAACCGTAATGAAAAGCTACTTAAGCAAATTTAGGCAAAAAAAAAGACAAACCCTTGGGATTTGTCTAATTAGTGATTCCGGAAAAGCTCTTACTGCTCGTCCTGGAGCTTGAGATGCTGGACGTAGATAGCTTTCATCCTGGCAGCTCTCTTCTTCACAGAAGGCTTCTCAAAGTTCTTGCGGGCGCGCATCTCGCGGATGGCACCGGTCTTTTCGAACTTCCTCTTGAACTTCTTCAAGGCCCTTTCTATGTTCTCGCCTTCTTTGATTGGAACTATGATCATTGCTAATTTACCACCTCCTTTTTCTCAAAGCGGGTGCAAAGATATGAAAAAATTCTTAATTTTGTCAAAACAAAAATGTTATTTCCATGGATAGCCCGTTTTTATACAACAAGTATGTGACAGGCCAGCGTTTTATCGGGCGCAAGGAAGACTGCACGATCCTGGGAAACCTTTTGGGCCAGAGCGAGAATGTCGTAATCTGGGAACCTTATGGAACGGGCAAGAAATCCATTATCCATCAAGTACTTACCAGGCTGAAAGTCACTGGCGTGCGTTTTACTGTCGGAGACATCACTGCTCTTGACATACGTTCCAACGAGGTCTTTATCCGCAGACTCGGTGCAGCGGTGATCAGGCTGGCTGCTTCTACCCCTGACGAGTACTCCCAGATAGTATCAAAGTACCTTTCAGGGACTCATTTCGTCTTCGACCGGGCTGCTTTCTCCAGTTCTGACATCATCCTTTCCACCAACTGGGACCTTGACGACGAGGATTACAAGGCCGTCCTCCGGCTGCCTTACAGACTGTCCGCCGAAAGGGGAGAGAAGATATTCATGATCATAGACGAGTTCCAGAACCTTGATCTCACCGAAGACGGCGAAAAGGTATTCAAGATGATGGAAGAAGTGATGGACGAGATGCGCCAGGCAGGAATCAAGACCTTTTCCTACATTTTCCTCGGCTCTCAGTACAATGCGATGCAGGACATTTTTGTGAAGCGCCACTTCTTCTACCGTCGTGTTGAGCGACTGAAACTCAGCAAGGTTGATGAGAGGGACATAGTCGAACACATCATAAAGGGTTTCCTGTCCAGTGGAAAAGTGATTGACAGGGACCTTATCAGCGGGGCCTGCCGCCTGTTCAAGTGTAATCTATTCTACATAAAT
>JAEEGI010022664.1_pt1 | contig 12388 bp, 10 predicted proteins | sample 8958751 | NCBI WGS metagenome assembly JAEEGI01 (sample SAMN16246545, study PRJNA631951) | gut metagenome | biome: gut microbiome; feature: rumen; material: KS-attached | host: Bos | place: Iran: Karaj | collected 2018-10 | reverse complement strand
GAATGGGGCGCCGTGAACCTCTACGGCAAGTCCCTCCAGGAACGCGCCCGCCTCCTCATCTCCATCGCCCACCCCGAAGACAGAGAAGCGCTCGAAAGGGCTGCTTTCGAGCGCTTCGGTCCGCACTGGCTCAGACAGGGCGGTCAGTAAAGCCTACGCCTCCACGGCGCGGAAGGCGGCAAGATCTTCGGCTTTGAAGGCGCGGATGTAGGCGCTCTTTCCGGCCACGGTCTCCTCGGCCATCTGCGTCATCACGCGGGCGGACTTCGCAAAGAGATCCGGAGCGGCCGTGGCGTCACGCTGCAGCAGCAAAGCCATCACGATTTCACCGGTCATATCATACAGGCGGCGGGCGAGGAAGTCCAGCACTTCCTGGTTCTCGAACGCCTTGACCGCAGCGATGCTCTCGTCATAAATGTCGGCGAGGGTGGCGATACGGGCGCGGAGAGGTTCCATCTCAGCCGAGACGGGCTCGGCCAGCAAGCCCCGGATGATCTCGGAATAGGAGCCGTTCGTGATGTAACGGACCGCAGCCACAACCTGAAGCTGGGTCGTTCCTTCATAGATATTGAAGATACGCGCGTCGCGCATGAGGCGCTGGCACTTGTATTCCATGATGAAACCGGAACCGCCGTGCACGGAAACACAGTCAAAGGCGTTCTGGTTGGCATATTCGGAGCTCATTCCCTTGCACAGGGGCGTGAAGGCATCGGCCAGGCGGCTGTATTTCTTCATCTCGGCACGCTCCTCCCCCGTCAGCGGACGGTCGCGCTGGATATCCTCCAGGCATTTGTACACGTCCACGTGGGCGGCGGTGTGATACAGCAGGGTGCGGCTGGCATCCAGCTTCGCCTTCATCCGGCTGAGCATGTCGTACACACCCGGGAAGTGCTCGATGGTCTGGCCGAACTGGGAGCGCTCGGAGGCGTACCGGGCCGCCTCGTTGAACGCTTCCTGGCTCAGGCCGGCGGACTGGGCGCCGATGCCCAGGCGGGCGCCGTTCATCAGGGCCATCACGTACTTGATCAGGCCCAGCCGGGTGCTGCCGCACAGTTCCGCACGCGCGTTTTTATAGGTCAGCTCGCAGGTCGGAGAGCCGTGGATGCCCAGCTTGTGTTCGATGTGGCGCACGTTCACGCCGCCCTGGCGCTTGTCGTAGATGAACATGGAGAGTCCGCGGCCGTCCCGGGTTCCCTCCTCGCTGCGGGCGAGGACCAGGTGGATGTCGGAATCGCCGTTGGTGATGAACCGCTTCACGCCGTTCAGGAGCCAGCAGCCCTCCTCTTCGCTCCAGGTGGCCTTGAGCATCACCCGCTGCAGGTCGGAACCGGCGTCGGGCTCGGTCAGGTCCATGGACATGGTCTCGCCGGCGCAGATGCGCGGAAGGAACTTCTGACGCTGCTCCTCGGAGCCGAACTCGTAGAGGGTGTCGGCGCAGCTCTGCAGGCTCCAGATATTCTGGAATGACGCGTCGGCCGCGCTCACCAGCTCGGAGCACATGCTGAAGACGACGTTGGGGAGGTTCAGACCGCCGTAGCGGCGCGGCTGCGCGACACCGGTGAGGCCGGCCTTGCGCATCGCCTCCATGTTCTCCACCGTCTTGGAGGCGTAGATCATCCGCCCGTTTTCCAGATGCGGTCCTTCCAGGTCCACGCTTTCGGAGTTCGGGGCGATGATGTTGGCGGTGATGTCACCGACAACTTCCAGCAGGCGCCTGTAGTTCTCGATGCAGTCTTCATAGTTTACGGGAGCGTCCGGATACAGGTCCTTGTCGGCGAATCCCTTCTCCCGAAGCTCCACGATCCGGCGCATCAGGGGATGCCGGAGATAGAAGGCGATTTCGGGATGGTCGGTATAGTAGTTGGCCATGGTTTACTTGCTGTTTTTCTTGTAATACTTGATGAGCTTCGGGATCACCTCCTCCACCGTGCCCACGATCACATAGTCCGCGATCCTGTTGATGGGAGCGTCCGGATCGGAGTTCACGCTGATGATGATGCTGCTGTCCTGCATGCCGGCGATGTGCTGGATCTGACCGCTGATGCCGCAGGCGATGTACACCTTCGGATGGACGGTCACACCGGTCTGGCCGATCTGCCGGTCCGCGTCGCAAAAGCCGGCGTCCACCGCGGCGCGGCTCGCGCCCACCTCGGCATGGAGGACCTTCGCCAGGTCGAACAGCATCTGGAATCCTTCCTTGGACCCCATGCCGTAACCGCCGGAAACGACGATGGAAGCGCCTTTCAGATTATGCTTGGCGGCCTCCACGTGATGATCCAGGACTTTCACTACATAAGCCTCCGGACTGACGTACTTATCCACCTCAGGACAAACCACTTCCCCGCGGGCTTTTCCCGCGTACGGGGCCTTCTGCATGACACCGGAACGGACGGTCGCCATCTGCGGGCGATGGTCCGGATTCACGATGGTCGCCACGATGTTGCCGCCGAAGGCGGGACGGATCTGGTACAGGAGGTTCTTGTAGGACTTCCCGGTCTTGACGTCGTCGAAATCGCCGATCTCGAGCTGCGTGCAGTCGGCGGTGAGGCCGCTGGTCAGGGAAGAGGACACGCGCGGGCCCAGGTCCCGGCCGATGACGGTCGCGCCCATCAGGCAGATCTGCGGTTTCTCCTCCTTGAACAGGTTCACGAGGATATCGGTATGGGGTGCGGACGTGTAGGGAAACAGGTCCTTCCCGTCGAAAACAAACAGTTTGTCCACCCCGTACGGGAGGATCTGGGACTCCACGGCCCCTTTGATGCCGGTACCGGCCACCACGGCGTGCAGTTCCACGCCCAGCTCATCCGCAAGCTTGCGGCCCTTGGTCAGGAGTTCCTGGGAGACCTCGGCCACGACCGTGCCCTCGATCTCGCAATATACGAATACGTTATTCATAGTCTTAGCCGATGATCTTTTCACTGAGGAGTTCCCGCACCAGGGCTTCGACATCCGCGTCGGATGCGGTGAGGGTCTTGCTTTCCTTGGCCTGGAAGACGATGTTCTGCACCGACTTCACCCGCGTCGGGGAACCGGCGAAACCGCATTGGGACGGGTCTCCGTCCACATCGGCCACCGTCCACTGGGTGAGGGTGAGGTACGGCCGCTCCTGGTACAGGGCGGCGTGGGAATCGTTTTCGGGACGTTCGGAAGGACAGGTCGCCCATTTGTACTTCATCACAAGACGCACGTTCTGCGGGCGGCAGGGTGCGGCGGAACCATTGACGGTCACTACGAGCGGAAGCGGGGCCTCCACGGTCTCCACACCGCCGTCGATGGAACGGAGGATAGTCGCCTTGCCGTCCTTCACGTCCAGAATCTCCTGGGCATAGGTGACTTGCGTCATGCCCAGCTTCTCGGCGACCTGCGGGCCCACCTGGGCCGTGTCACCGTCGATGGCCTGGCGGCCGCCGAGGACGAGGTCCACGCCGCCGATCTTGCGGATGGCGGTCGCGAGGGCATAGGAAGTGGCGAGGGTGTCTGCGCCGGCGAAGAGCCGGTCGGTAAGAAGGTAGCCGGTATCGGCCCCGCGGTAGAGGCCCTGGCGGATGATTTCTCCCGCACGGGGCGGGCCCATCGTCAGGATGGCTACGGTCGAGCCCGGATTCTTTTCTTTCAGGCGGAGGGCCTGCTCCAGGGCGTTCAGGTCATCAGGATTGAAGATGGCGGGCAGGGCGGCGCGGTTCACGGTCCCTTCGGCCGTCATGGCGTCTTTGCCCACGTTGCGTGTGTCCGGGACTTGTTTGGCCAGGACTACGATTTTCAAAGTCATTGTCAGGATTCAGGTTTCAGTAAGTTGGAAATGGGGGAACCTCTATTTGACGAGGTTCCCCAAGATGCTCCGGGTGAGTTCCCGGGTAATGGTGTTCGTAGCGGACTTGGTCGCCTTCTGGACCGCCTTCTTGGTGGTGGAGGTGCCGCTCTTTTTCTTCGTTCCGGTGACGGAATCGGCCACGGAGGCGGCCACGACGCCGGTCACGGCGGTGATGACGGACTTCAGGACCTTGGAGGCGATGCTGTTCTTCTTTTTCCTGGCCTGTTCCTTCTCCGCCTTCGCCTGTTCCTTGGCTTCCGCGGCGGCCGCCTTCTCGGCCTTCTTCTGCTCCTCGAGCTCGGCCTTCTGGCGTTCGGCTTCCGCCGTGGCGGCCGTCAGGATCTCGTAGGCGCTCTCCCGGTCGATCGGGTTGTCATAGCGGCCCCAGAGGCGGGACTGCTTGATGATCTGGGCGCGCTGATCCTCGGTGATGGCGCCGATCTGGCTCAGCGGGAAGAGGATCTTCGCCCGCTCGACGACGGACGGAGCGCCCTTCTCGTCCAGGAAAGAGACGAGGGCCTCGCCGGTCTCCAGCTGGAGGATGGCTTCGTAGGTGTCGAAATCCGGATTCGCACGGAAGGTTTCCGCGGCGACCTTCACGGCCTTCTGGTCCTTCGGCGTATAGGCGCGGAGAGCGTGCTGGACCCGGTTGCCGAGCTGGCCGAGGATGTTCTCCGGGATGTCGGTCGGGCTCTGGGTGATGAAGTAGATGCCCACGCCCTTGGAACGGATGAGGCGGATGACCTGCTCGATTTTGGAGGTGAGGGCCTTGGTCGTGTCCTCGAAGAGCATATGCGCCTCGTCAAAGAAGAAGACGAGCTTCGGGAGGTCCATGTCGCCCACTTCCGGAAGGGTGCTGTACAGCTCGGACAGGAGCCACAGAAGGAAGGTGGAATAGAGTTTGGGCTTGAGCATGAGCCTGTCCGCCGCAAGGACGTTCATGACGCCCTTGCCCCCCTCGCACTGGAGGAGGTCGAAAATATCGAAGGAGGGTTCGCCGAAGAACTTGTCGGCGCCCTGGTTCTCCAGGTGGAGCAGCGCGCGCTGGATGGCGCCGATGGACGCCGTGGACACGTTGCCGTACTGGACGGTGAACTCGGAGGAGTTCTGGCCCACGAAGTTGAGCATCGCGCGGAGGTCTTTCAGGTCGATGAGCAGCAGGCCGTTTTCGTCCGCGATGCGGAAGACGATGTTCAGCACGCCCGTCTGCGTCTCGTTCAGCTCCAGCATGCGGGCCAGCAGGTCCGGACCCATGTTGGAAATCGTGGAGCGCATCGGATGGCCCTGCTCGCCGTAGACGTCGAAGAAGCGGACCGGGCAGCTCTGGAATTGCGGATCTTCAATGCCGAACTCCGGCAGGCGCTTCTGGATGAAGCCGGAAAGCCTGCCCACCTGGCTGATGCCGCTGAGGTCGCCCTTCATGTCGGCCATGAAGCACGGGACGCCGGCCTGGCAGAAGGTTTCGGCCAGCACCTGGAGGGTGACGGTCTTGCCGGTACCGGTGGCGCCGGCGATGAGGCCGTGGCGGTTCGCCATCTTGCCGCAAAGGGAAAGGGGTCCGTTGGAGCAATGGGCCACGTACAGCCCGCGTTCTTTGTCAAGCATAGTTATTTTCTGTTTTTACGATATTTCCAAAGATAGAAAAGAATTGTGGAAATGGCAAACGTTCCGAGGGCGAACCAAGGAATCGTGGAGGCCGGAAGGCCCAGTCCGATCTTGTCCACCAGGATGAAAGTCGTGCAGACGGAGGTCATGAAAAGGGCCGGAACGAGAGCGATCAGGTAGTACATTCCCGGCTTGTTGCGGACCAGATAGACGGTCGCGGTCCAGAACATGAACACCGACAGCGTCTGGTTGGCCCAGCCGAAGTAGCGCCAGATGACGTTGAAGCCGTTCGCATCGGCGATGTTGTACCACAGCAGGAGACCCGACAGGACGAACAGCGGGACGGCGATGTAGAGGCGCTTCCGCATCGGCCCCTGGTCCAGGTGGAGGAAGTCCGCAATGATGAGCCGGGCGCTGCGGAAAGCCGTATCGCCGCTGGTGATGGGCGCCGCGACCACGCCGAGCACGGCCAGGATGCCGCCCAGGACGCCGAGCCAGCTCTGTGAAACCTTCGTCACGACCACGGGGGCCGCCGCCGACAGGTCGGAGCCGACCTCGGCCGCGCCTCCGTCAAAGAAGAAATAGGAGGAGACCGCCGCCCAGATCAGGGCGACCAGGCCCTCCGTGACCATCGCGCCGTAGAAGATGGGACGGCCGAGTTTCTCCGTCGTGATGCAACGGGCCATCAGCGGGCTCTGGGTGGCGTGGAAGCCGCTCACGGCGCCGCAGGCGATGGTGATGAACAGGCAGGGGAAGATGGGCTGTCCCTCCAGGCCCACGGAAGGGCCGCGGTTCTGCAGGCCCTGCCAGAATTCGGGCAGGGAGGGCCACTTGATGAGGAGGCACGCCATCAGGGCCACCGCCATGAACAGCAGAGCCGCCGCAAATACCGGATAGATCCGTCCGATGATCTTGTCAATCGGGAGCAGCGTCGCGATGACGTAATAGGCGAAGACGACGAACACCCAGGTCATGACCGACCACTGGCCCCCGTCGCCCACCATGCCGCCCAAGATGACCGCCGGACTGTACACGAACACGGCGCCCACCATCAGCAGGAGGAGGACGGAGAAGATGAGCATGGCCTTCCTGGTCGCTTCCCCCAGGTAACGGCCCACCAGGACGGGATAGCCCGCCCCGCCGTGCCGGACGGAGAGCATGCCGGACAGGTAATCATGGACGGCGCCCGCGAAGATGCAGCCGAAGACGATCCACAGGTAGGCCGACGGTCCGAACTTCGCGCCCATGATGGCGCCGAAGATGGGCCCGGTCCCGGCGATGTTCAGGAACTGGATCATATACACTTTCCACGCGGGCATCGCGATGAAGTCCACGTTGTCGGCCTTGGAGACGGCGGGCGTCACCAAGTTCGGATTGGGGCCGAAGACCTTGTCCACGAAGGCCCCGTACAGGAGATAGCCCGCGACAAGCGCGGCCACGCTGATCAGGAATGAAAACATAGTCTATGCTTCCGGTTGTTCGAAAAACGTGAAATGCACCCGGCCGTACACCTTCTCCTTCTTGAAGCGGGGGTGCTCCCGGAAGGAGTGCTCGCCGCCGTGCTCCAAGATGAAGTAGCAGCCGGGATGGAGGATGTCCTGCGCGAACACCCGGTCGGGAATGGTTTCCAGACCTTCCAGGGCGTAGGGCGGATCCGCGAAGATAATGTCGAACTTCTCCCGGCAGATGGGGAGGAAGTCGAAGACGTTGTCCCGGACCATCGTCACGTTCGTGAGGCCCAGGCGCTGCGCCTCGGTCTTGATGAAAGTGGCGTTCTCGCGCACCATCTCCACGCAGTACACGCGGGAGGCGCCCCGGGAGGCGAACTCAAAAGAAATGGCGCCGGTTCCTCCGAAGAGGTCCAGCACCTTGAGGTCCTCGAACTCGTATTCGTTGTCCAGGACGTTGAAAAGGCCCTCGCGGGCGAAGTCCGTGGTCGGGCGCGCCTTGTACCCTGCGGGGGGCAGGATGGTCTTTCCCTTCAGGCGTCCGCCGATGATTCTCATAGTTCTACGACCGCCGTGAAATAGCGGTACAGGGACATCTCCGCCTCCGGAGCCAGGGGGGTCCGGAAACAGGCCGTCGTGACTTCCGGGTTGAGCTGCAGGCGCTTCAGCGCCAGGAACAGGAAATACTCGGCGGTGGTGAAATCAGGCGCCGCGTACACGTTCGCAAGCAGAAGGCTCCTGCCCTGCGCGACGGCAAGGTGCAGATACCCGTCGCGGTAAGAGGCCACGACTTTGTTGTAATCCTCGCAGGCGGGAAGCGCCTTGAGGATATAATACATCTCCGGGAGGACGGGAGCCTGGGCCCCGGAGGCGGTCAGGACCGTCTGGGAAAGGACCCGGGACAGGGATTCGCCGATGGAATTGGAGAACAGCAGCACGGCCCCGAGTTCGGGGATGCGGACATAGCCCGTGGCGTCGGACGGATCCAGGGAGACCACGTCGGACAGGAGCGTCCGGACCGCCTCGGGCCGGAAGAAGGACTCCGGAACGAGGGTGCACTTGGGCGTGAGCAGGGAGATGTCGACTTCGTCGTAGCGGCGCTGGAACTCCGGCGTGGTGAAAAGGCGGTCCGCAGACAGCCAGGCGGAGGAGCGGACTTCGCCACCCTCCCGTACCTTAAAAGAATATCCACTCAAGGAAACTTGAATGGATATTCCTGAAGTCGTTGTACGCGGACTTTCCATCGCGGACGATTACTCCCAGTTACCTGCGTTGTTGTTAGGCATGGAAACGGAACCGACCTGCAGACCTTCGTACTTGTTCTGGTCCCTGGCCTCGGCGTCGAGGTTGATGCGGAGCTGGTTGTCCATGCCCTTGAGGAGGGCCTTCCAAGGCATGCGGGCCTCGAACAGCGGAACCTGGACACCGGACACGGTCTTGACGATGGCGTCGGTCTCGACGGGCTGCTTGCCGGAGAACGGGATGTACTTGAGGGAGTCAGCGCAGAAGTCGGGACGGTTGTTGAACAGGGTGTCCTTCACCGCGATCGGAGTGCTGATGGAGAAGACGAGCTTCTCTCCCTTGCGGTAGAGTTCCAGGAACTTCGCATCCTGCTCGGCCTTGCTCAGCTTCTTGAACGCCTTGTCGTCCTTGTACTTTTTGGTGTTCACGACGGCAAGGGAGTCGTCGTTGGAACCGACCTGCATGACAATGTCCATCTTGCCGGTGTTGTAGAAGTTGATCAGGGAGTCGATGTCGGCCGTGTAGCGGTTGTTGACACCCTTGAAGGCAACTTCGAGGGTACGGATGTCCTTGAGGCGCTGGACGGCGACTTCCTGCCTGCGGGCCTTTTCCTTGTTGAAGTTAACCGGCTTCATGATGCTGTTGTAAATGCCATAGACACAACCGACAGCGGCCAGGGCGAGGAGGATCTCGACGATGATTTTGACAGTCTTGTTCATTATTCTAGTGTTTTATAATTTTTCCATAGTTCCGACAAAGTTAAGAAAATCATTTATCAAAAGCAATATATTTTGTATTTTTGCATCGCAAAAGAAAAGAAGGCTTTGTACGGAATCGACAAGGAAGGCATCCGGAAACTCGACGCCCTGCTGGACAGCTGCAAGGCGGTGACGGTCACGGCCCATACGCACCCTGACGGGGATGCACTGGGCAGCGTGTCCGCCCTCGTCAGCTATCTCCGCGAGCGCCGCGGCAAGGACGCCGCCGTCGTTCTTTCCGACTCCCCCGCCGCCACGGTCCGCTTCATCGTTCCGGACAGCGTCCCCCTCCTGTGCGGGGATACGGAACCGGAGGCCTGCGCCGCCCGCATCGCCGCGAGCGACCTGCTGGTCCTGCTGGACTGCAACGGCTTCTCCCGGACGGAATCGCTGCAGGACGCCTTCGAGTCCTCCCCCGCCCGGAAGGTGCTCATCGACCACCACATCGGCCCTGACCGCGACCGTTTCGACGTCGTCTTTTCCACGCCGGACGTCTCCTCCGCCTCCGAACTGCTGTATTATATTCTCCTGGAGCTCCCGGACATCGGCGGAGACCCCCGGCGGCTCCCCGCCGACGCAGCCCGCGCCCTCCTGACCGGAATGACCACGGACACGAACAACTTCGCCAACTCCGTCTATCCCGGCACCTTCCGGATGGCCGCCGACCTCATCGCCGCCGGCGTGGACCGCGAAGCCGTCCTGGCGGACCTGTACAACCGCTACCGCGAGAACCGGATCCGGGTGATGGGCTTCCTACAGTACGAGGACATGCGGATTACGCCGGAAGGGCTCGCTTTCATCATCGCCACACGGGACATCCTGGACCGTTTCGGTGTGGAGGAGGGCGAGACGGAAGGGCTCGTGAACGTCCCGCTCGCCATCGACCGGGTGAAGATGAGCATCCTCCTGAAGGAGACCGACGGCCACTTCCGCGTGTCCATCCGCTCCAAGAAAGGCTGGTCGGCCCGCGACTGCGCCGTCCGCCATTTCCACGGAGGCGGCCATGAGAACGCCTCCGGCGGCAAGCTCTTCTGGCCCGGCGACATCGCCGCACCGGAAGAGGCCGCCTCCTATCTTGAACAAGTGTCACGCGACTGCCTGCAATGAAAAAGAGCACCCGCATACTGGCCTCCGCCCTCCTCCTGGCGGCCATCTTCCCCGCCTGCAACAAGGAGGCGGTCCAGCTGGCCTATGACAAACAGGAGACCAACATCGCCAATTTCGTGGAAGCCCAGCGCAAGGCCGACACGACGGCCACCGTCACCTACAAGGACGGCACCGTCCGCGTCGTCCTGCATGACACGCTCCGCCGGGAAGGCCTGCTGGCCGACACCCTCCGGGCAGGTGGCGCCGTCTCTTTCTACTATGCCGGCTACACCCTCACGGGCGCGACGGTCAGCGCCTCCAACCTGTTCGCCACCAACCACAAGGCGACGGCCGACGCCGCCGGCTGGAGACTCACCGACACGACCGCTTTCAACATCAAGACCATCACCCTCGACGACCGGCTGCTGGACGGCCTGCAGCGCGGGCTGGAAGGGGTCCGGGGACAGGATGAATGCTTCATCCTCTTTTCCGGGAAACATGCCTACGGTTCCCGCGTGCAAGGCACGATTCCTGCAAGGTCAGCCCTGGTTTACCACATTTGGGTGAACAGCATTTCCAACGATTAAAATGAAGAAAATGAACCATATCCTCAGAAGCGCATTCCTTCTCCCGGCCCTCGCCGCCGTCCTGGTGACATCCTGCAAAAAGGCGACCGGTGAAGGAGCCAACGTCGCCGCCAAGCGCCAGTTCGACGCCTGGCTCTCCATCCATTACCCGGACGCCACGGAGAAAGACGGCATCTACGTCATCGAAGACACGCCGGGCACCGGCCTGGAATGGAACAAAAAGCTGGACGTCACGTTCATGACCTATACCATCCGCTCCCTGGACGGCACCGTCTCCTACAATGCCGACGAACAGTGGGCCAAGCGCCTCGGCACCTGGGACCAGACCAAGTACTACGGCCCCCAGATCGTCCTGACCGGCGAAGGCGTCAGCTATGCCGGACTGGACATCCTGCTGGACGGGATGAAGCAGGGCGGCACCCGGACGGCCATCATCCCCTCCTGGATGATGACCCGCAGCCGCTACGACTCCGTGGACAAGTATCTGGAGACCGAAACCGAAATCTCCTCCATGATCTATACGATCACCTTCCTGGACCAGACCGAGAACCTCGCGGACTATGAATACCGGAAGATGAAGGATTACGCATCTAAAAACTGGCAGGTTTCCGACACCCTCTCCACCGCCGCCGTCTTCTTCAAGTCGCACACGGATTTCCCGGGCGAACCCGGCGTGATGCCCGCGGACACGACCGTTTACATCAACTACATCGGCCGCCGCATTTCCGACGGACAGGTCTTCGACACCACCATCGCGGACACCGCCAAGTTCTATCACATCTACAACCCGAACAAGACCTACAAGCCCGCTTCCGTCACCTGGGCGGCGGAGGCCAAGGACATCAAGATGAGCGGCGTTTCGCTGAAGGACGGATTCGCCTACGGCCTTGCCGCCATGCATCCGAAGGAGAAGGCCTCCTTCCTGTTCGGATACAACCTCGGTTACGGCAGTTCGGGCTCCGGGGACATGATCCCCCCCTACTCCGCCCTCCGGTTCGACGTCGAAATGGTCCCCGAACCCTAGCCTATGGCAGGAAGCGTCCCGACAGAACTGGGCACCAAGCCCGTCAACCAGCTGATCCGCCAGTACGCAGTCCCCGGCATCATCGCCATGACTGCGTCTTCGCTTTATAACATGGTGGACCGGATCTACATCGGCCACATCCCCGACGTAGGCTCGCTCGCCATTTCCGGCCTCGCGGTCACCTTCCCGCTGATGAACATCTCCACGGCGTTCGGCACGCTGGTGGGCGTGGGCGCCGCGACCATGATCTCCGTCCTCCTGGGCCAGAAGAACTACGCGGTGGCGAACAAGGTGCTTTCCAACGAAGTGACCCTGAACATCCTCACCGGCGTCATCTTCACGCTGGTCACCCTGCTGTGGATGGATCCGATCCTGCGCTTTTTCGGCGCCAGCGAAAACACCCTTCCCTTCGCCCGGAGCTACATGACCATCATCGCCCTGGGCAACGCCGTCACGCATCTGTATTTCGGCCTGAACAGCGTCATCCGGTCGTCCGGCAATCCGAAGACGGCGATGGGGCTCACCCTCTTCACGGTCACCTCCAACGCCATCCTGGACCCCGTTTTCATCTTCGGGTTCAAGATGGGCATCCGGGGAGCAGCGGTCGCCACCGTCCTGTGCCAGCTGATGGCCCTCAGCTATACGATGTGGTTCTTCCTGGACCAGAACAAGTTCCTGCACCTCCCCCGCAGCCGGAGGATCTTCCGGATCGACTGGCGCATCGCCAAGGACTCCCTCGCCATCGGCATGGGCCCGTTCCTGATGAACCTCGCCAGCTGCATCGTCGTGCTGTTCATCAACCAGCAGCTCGTCAAGTGGGGCGGCGA
>JAEEGI010022661.1_pt1 | contig 12389 bp, 13 predicted proteins | sample 8958751 | NCBI WGS metagenome assembly JAEEGI01 (sample SAMN16246545, study PRJNA631951) | gut metagenome | biome: gut microbiome; feature: rumen; material: KS-attached | host: Bos | place: Iran: Karaj | collected 2018-10 | reverse complement strand
CGTCGAGTTGAAGAGGTTGAGCGCGTGCCTGACGGTGCGCACTTTCTTTTCGATCTCGGACAGCTTCCGCTGGGTATCCGCGTAGTCGTACGCGGGACGGAGCGATTCGGGATCCTCGCCCGACGCGGCGAGGAAGGTGCTGGACAGCCGCTCTTTCTTGATCAGAGCGCTGTATTCCTCATTCAGTTTCTTGAGCAGCTTTGCTGCCTGTGCGGATGTAACCTTCATCTGTTTCACCTCAATTCTTTATCTCATGTTTTTTCTTCAACAATCATACCACGTTTGTCCGCTTGAGTCAATACCCGGTTTTTCGCACCCGATTATTACCGTTTCCTTTCAATTGGTTGTGACAGCTCTTTCATTCCTGGTAATAAACCGTATTATTTCTTCCCGTTCTCATAAACAAGATTGGCGATATACTCGCACTTGTCGCCGTACATTACCGATTGCCCGGTAAGCTCGGCTCCCTTCCCGGAGAGGAAGGTCTGTCTGCTTCCGTAGACATAACATGCCACCGGTCCGTACCCGTTTACGTAGACGGTTTTATTTGCGCCGTTGTCCTGAATGAATCCGAAGGGAAATCCCATCGAATCGTAAAGTCTTTCGGTTTCCACGAAAAGCCCCAAAAGGCAAGCAAACTTCTCATTTTTTTCATTTTTCCTTCCCACACTCCCAAATATTCTAACTTCGAATCTTCCCCTCTCCCCGCAAAAACTGTCTTGACTCCTCAAGACAAAAGTGATATAATAAAGCCACCTGTATTACAGGTGGCGGGTTTTATGCATATGCGATAAACACTATAGGTTCGCGACGAGATCAGGGGAAAAGAGGGCCCGGAGTTGAACGGAAAGACAGTCAAAAGGCCAAGTATGTACGAGGAGATCGCCGACAGGCTTGAGGAGATGATCCTCTCGGACGTGATAAAGGCGGACGGGAAGCTGCCCGGGGAGGCCGCGCTGGCGGCGAGCTTCGGCGTCAGCCGCCCCGTCATACGGGAGGCGCTCATGCTTCTCAACGCGCGCGGGCTCATCTCGCAGAGGAACGGCGACGGTTCCTACGTCTCCTCCCCTTCGGGAGAGGATTTCTCTAAGATGGTAAAGCGGATGGTGTCGATGGAGAACACCGACATCCTCTCGCTCTTCGAGGCCAGGATCGCGCTTGAGGTTCAGTCGGCGGCGCTGGCCGCCCTCAGGGCCTCGCCTGAAGGCGTGATGCGTCTGCGCAGGATCACCGCCGAGATGCGGTCGGCGGCAGGCGACAGGACCTCCTTCGCCCGGCTTGACGTCGCTTTTCACAACGAGATAGCCTCGATCGGCGGCAACCGGATCCTCTGCGTCTTCATCGGTTCTCTCAACGCGCAGATATCGGATATGATCGAGCACAACCTGACTCTGGAAGGCGCCGGCGAAGACGCCGTCAGCTATCACGAGAAGATCACCGAGGCGATCGCGGCCGGATCGCCCGAAAGGGCCTCCGAACTCATGCGCAACCACATCCTCATATTCATGCGCAACGCCGAACAGGGACAAAAGGAGGCAAAACCTTGAAGATAATCGCCAACGAATACATCTATCCGCCCGACGAAAGCTCCTGCCACGCGTCGAGTTTTGACATCCTTCCCGACGGTTCGCTCTTTGCAGCCTGGTTCCGCGGCAGCGCCGAGGGCGCCGGCGACGTCCGCATCTTCGGCGCGAAACGCAAAGGCGGAAGATGGTCGGAGCCCGTGGCTCTGACCGCCGACGACGGCATCCCTCACTGGAATCCGGTCGTCGATCTGAACAGCGGCTCGCTTCGCGTATACTACAAGATCGGTGAGACGATCGCCGGCTGGCATACCGAGATCATCGAATCGTACGACGGCGGCGAGACCTTCTCGCCATCCCGCGAGATGGTCCCCGGCGACCGGAGCGGCGGCCGCGGTCCGGTCAGGAACCGGATACTCAGGCTGTCCGACGGCTCGCTGCTTGCGCCCGGATCTACCGAATACGACGGCTGGAAGTGCTTTGCCGACCGCTCGGAGGACGGCGGCTCGACCTGGACCCGCAGCGCCGACATCACCCTCCCGCCTGAGGATCTCCGCCCCGGCGTCCCCGCGGATGAAAAAAGAAGGGGGCTGATACAGCCCGCCTTCTGTGAGGATCCCGCCCGCCCGGGACGCGTTATCGCCTTTATGCGCTCGACCGAGGGCCGCGTCTACCGCGCCGAATCGACCGACTTCGGCCGGAGCTTCGGCCCCGCCTTTGCCACGGCGGTGAAGAACAACAACTCGGGGATCGATCTTGACGTCTCGCCCGACGGAAGGATCTTCCTCGTCTGCAATCCGGTCGGCGTTCCGGAGGGAAAGATCTGGGGGAAGCGCTCGCCGCTTTCGGTCCTCGTCTCGGAGGACGGAGGTGATTCCTTCTCCCGCCTGACCGAGATCGCCACCGGCGACGGCACCTTCGCCTACCCCTCGGTCAGATACCGGGAGGGCAGGCTGCACGTCACCTATACATGGAACAGAAAAATGATCTGCTATTTCTGCACGGAGGTTTGAAATGTACAACTTCGGAAGGATCGATGAAAAACTGAAAAGAGGCGAAGTCCTCTTCGGAACACACGTCTTCTGCGGAGCCCCGCCGCTGACCGAGGCCCTCTCGCTTGCCGGCTTCGACATGATCTGGATCGACATGGAGCACACCGCCATCGGCATCGAGAGCCTGCAGAACAACCTCATCGCCGCCCGCGCGGGAGGCACTCCCGCCTTCGTCAGGATCCCCTGGAACGACAAGGTCCTGGCAAAGCCGGTGATCGACATGGGCCCCGAGGGAATCATCTTCCCCTATATCCGCTCGGCCGGCGACGCCCGCGCCGCCGTGGCGGCATGCGAGTATCCGCCCGCCGGCGAGAGAGGCTACGGCCCGCTCAGGGCTCTTGACTACGGAGGGATCGCGCAGACGGATTTCGTCGACCGGATCTACCGGAGGATGTGGCGGATAATCCAGATCGAGCATATCGACGCTGTAAACGCCCTGGACGAGATACTCGCCGTCGACGGCATCGACGCCTTCGTCGTCGGACCTAACGATCTGTCGGCGTCGATGGGACACATCGGCCGTGTGGACCATCCCGACATGATGCCTGTCTACGACCTGATCGGCCGGAAGATGAAGGAACACGGGAAGCTCTTCGGAGTCTCGATGGGCTTTGTCCCCGAAGTCATAAAGCAGTGGCTCGCGCGCGGCGCCGGAATGATCTTCGCCGGGAACGACGTCGGCTACGTCCACGACGGCGCGAAAGCGGTCCTCGAAGGTCTGCGGGGACTCTCCCCGGAAGGCTGAGCCGGCAGGCCGGAAAACGGGAAATATGCGAGGTAAATCTATATGAAAAGCATGATTTTGAAAAAAGAAAAGGCGGCCGTACTGACCGTCATCGCCCTGATCCTGCTGACCGCTATTCTCTTCTCCTCCTGCTCGGGAGGCGGAAAAACACCGGCGGACACGTCGGCTTCCGCTGACGGCACGACCGCCGCGACCGTAGTCCCCGGGACGACCGCAGAGCCGGTCCGGACCGACGCCGGCGGATTTCTGCTTGACGACCTGCCCGAAAAGATGGATTTCGGCGGCGAACAGGTCACGATCCTCGCCTGGGACGGACAGTCCTACGAGGAGTTCAAAGTCGAGCAGCTGAACGGCGACATCATCGACGAGTCGGTCTTCAACCGCAACATCCGCGTCGAGGAGCGGCTCGGCGTCCTGATCGGCGTAAAGAAGACGAAGGGCGGCAGCTCGGATTACCAGGCCTACACCACCGCCGTCAAGGGCGATATCTCCGCCGGCAGCGGCAGCGAATACGACATACTCGCCGCCTACAGCCGCACCACCGCCATGTGCGCCTACATGGGCCTCACAAAGGACCTGCTGGCGACCGACTATTTTGATATTGAAAAGCCCTGGTGGCCGAAGACGCTGACCGAGCAGTCCACAATCGGCGGAAAGCTTTATTTCTGCTCCGGCGACATCTCGCTCTCGCTCTTCCACAACCTCGACGTCGTCTACTTCAACAAGGATATGGCGGAGGACTTCAAGATCGGCGCCGACAACATCTACAGGCTCGTCGACAGCGGCGAATGGACGCTCGACAAAATGATCTCCCTCTCTGCCGGGACATACGACGACCTCGACCGCGACGGAAAGAAGAGCGACGGCGACCGCTACGGCTTCGTATGCGCCAACACCCAGTCCCAGCCGATCATTTGGGGCTGCGGGATAACGGCGGTCAACACCGCCCTCGACGGGCAGATGACCGAATCCGACGTCTTCTTCGGCGAGAAGATGCAGGACGTTCAGGAGAAGCTGTTCGGGTTCATCAACGATACGAACGACGGCCTGCGCGCCTCCTCGACCGGTGTCGGCAACACCGCCTTTGCCGAGGGAAGATGCCTCTTCTTCTGCAACATCGCCTCTTACGCAATGTCGAAATTCAAAGACGCGGGGATCTCCTTCGGCCTGCTTCCGCCTCCGAAATACAACGCCGACCAGGACAGATACTACTCGGTCGAGGGCAACGCCTTCACGCTCTACGCGATCGAGAATTCCGACGGGACCGACGCGAATCTCTGCTCGGCCGTCCTTGAGGCCCTCTGTTCCGAAGGCTACCGGTCGGTGTCGCCGACCGTCTTCGAGGTGGCGATGAAGGTCAGATACGCCGACGACTACAACACCTCGAGGATGTACGACCTGATACGCGGCGGAGTCGTCTTCGACAACGGAAGGATATTCTCGGGAGTCCTCGACGATATCTTCACCAAGACATACAACGATCAGTTCAAATCGGGATCGACGGCATGGGTCGCCAAGGCCGCCGTCGTCAGAGACGAGGCGAAGCGAAAGCTCGAAGACCTCAACCGGACCTTTGCCGCCCTGAACGGCTGAAGAAGAAGGACCGTGATCAAAAAAACAGGGGCTGTCAAAAAAGTCGGACTTTTTTGACAGCCCCGCAGAATCTGCGGACAGGATACCGCAGATTCTGCTCGAGAATTGCGGTTTTTGCCACTCCAAAGCTTGATTATTGCTGTCAAACGGGCAAAAACGCCGCGGTCTCGCGGCGAGCAATTGCTCGTCGGCTAGTTAAAAAAATCGCGTAGCGAGTTTTTTAACAGCCTCTTTTGCTTGCTGTCGTATTTCGGGAAAGGAATGATGCCTGACTGTCCGGCTCAAGAGTCTTATTGCCGTCGGGTCGTTTTTTTTCGTGCATCCCGCATCTGTTTCGGCAGAAAAAGAAATGCGCGCGGTCTGCAATCTTCAGGTGCCCGCGCCACCGCACCTAATAGAAAGGAGGGCGATTCTTTCGAATCGCTTTCCGGGGAGAATGCAGTGCCCCAACCGTGATTGATCACACGGACGCAATGCGGAGATTTTTCTTCCTTGCGCGTGGAAGCTTGTTTCTAGAAGCCCCGGGATCGCCCGGGAGGAGAAAATCCGCTACTCCCTTTTCATGAAAACGACGCAATGCGGCGATTTCGGATCCTTGCGCGGAGATCCTCGTTGTTTTCCGTTTCTCACGGGGTGAAAAGCCGCTACACCTTATAGATCTGTTTTTAAATCTTGATCTTTATCATTTGTTCCGATGCGCTCGGTCGCGCACCGGTCTTACGTCAATATTATAACCGAAACGGTCTGCGTTGTCAAGAAAAGCGATAATATTGTTAAATTGCAAATTCCGAACCGGATCGCTTTTCACAGTTCCCTTCTCCCGGTGATATATGCCGCGATCCGTTCAGCGCCGTCAGCGGGCATATGCTTCCGCTGAGCTTCGGTGAGTTTTGCGCCGGTTTTTCCGTCATATACGATCCGGTCGGCGTATCTGGCCGCAGCTTCGTTGCTGTCCGCCACAAGAGACATTCCGAGTGTCCGGAAGAACTCCGCGTTCTGTGTTTCCACCCCGGGGATCATCATTGTGTGGACCAGTGGGACGTTGGCCACTGCGGCCTCCGCGCTTGAGATGCCTCCTGCCTTGGACAGAAGCACATCCGCGGCATGCATGTAGGTGCAGACCCGGTCTGTGAAAGGAAGCGCCCGGACTTCGGAATCCTCGCCGTATTTCCCGTTCAAACCGTTCAGCAGCTCTTCGTTTCTGCCGGCAAGCACGTATATCCGCGCGTCTTCGTCAGGCAGGTCAAGAAGCGTATCGCAAAGGCTGATCGCGTCACCGCAGCCGATCCCGCCGGTCATGATCATATAGACCTTTGCCTCCTCGGGAATCCCGAGGATGCTCCGCGCCTCCGGTTTTGAAAGCGGCCTCCGAAAGGCCTCGTCGACCGGCATCCCGGTCACGATCAGCTTCTCCGGCGGCATCCCGGCTTTTTCGCATTTGTCCCTGACCATATCATGCGGCAGGAAGTAGGCATCGAGTTTCGTTTCCGGAAGGAATGGGATGCAGGTATAGTCGGACAGGATCCCGTAGCAGGGGGCTTTCATCTCATAGTGCCGGCGGATAAAGGTCAGCGTTTCCATCGGAAACAGGTGGGAGCAGACTACCGCGTCATAGCTGTGTTCGTTGATGAAATCGCAAAGACGCTTTCCGTATGTCGAGTTTATTATGTAAACGGGAGAGGTAACGCTCATCTCGCTTACCCGCTCCCCCGCTTTGTACATCAGTCCGAAAAGGCTGGGCACCTTTGTCGAGATGACATTCAGCAGCGATTCAAAGCTGATCGGCCCCGGGGTGCCGAAGAGATGAAGCATGTCTATGAAATCGGTATCATGTCCCGTCGCCTTCAGCGCGTTCTGCACCGCCTTTGCGCAGTGGTTGTGCCCTTCGCCGGTGCTGCAGCTCAGAAGAAGAATCTTCATTTTTTCCTCCTGTGGATCGGTTATCCGTATCTCAAATTCCCGCGGGAGCGGCGGGCTTGGCTGGATCTGTCATTATCTGACCGCCTTCAGCGTATAGGTCTGCTCCCACCTGTTCAGGACCTCGACCGAAGAAAAGCCTGCGGCAAGGAGCGCCTCTGTCTCATGCTCCGGCGTCAGAGGCGTATCATAGTGGCAGATCTCCCCCTCCGGAATATTCTGCTCTCTTTTCATACGGTCCAGTTTTGCCCGGAACAGCGCTTCGTCTTCCGCCGATCTGGCAAAATAATCGGTCAGAATGAAGTACCCTTCGGGCTTCAGCGCTTTTCGCAGCTTTGTATAGAGCGGGATCTTCTCTTTTTGAGTAAAATGATGGAGAGACTCGACGGAAACCGCCGCGTCGAAAGCATTTTCTTCAAAAGGCAGGTCGAAATATGACCCCAGGATCAGAGTCAGCGCTTTTCCGGGGAACTTTTTCCGAAGCGCTTCCATCATGCCCGGCGCCAGATCGATCCCGGTGACCTTCGCTGTCGGGACGATCTCAAAATAGTATCCGAGTTCCAGACCGGTACCGCAGCCGAGATCGAGGATCCTCGAACCCGGATCTCGCGGGAGACAGCGAGCGGTAAAGGGATAGAACTCACGCGCCGACGTGATGGTATTCAGTTGATGATCCTCATAGATGTCCAGTCGGGAATCAAAGAAATCCCCCATTTTTTCAAGTGTGATCATGACTTTATTCTCTCTAATGAAGATATAAACTCAGATTTTACGCTATGTTTAAATTTGTCAAACAAATTCTCGAAACCACTGACAACGATCATTCCGTTTTTATCCATCTTTATGCTGTTGATACAAAAGCCAGTGTTTCCTCCCGTAAAATCCTTATGGGAAAACGATTCTTTGACCTCAAGCGTTTCAGGATCTATTATTTCCCATTTCTTCGCAGTGGTTTGGCAGACTAAATAACCGTTGCTTAGTGCGGTGAATTTCCAGGCAGTCGATGGCCTTTTTTCTTTGATTACTTCTCCGGTGTCCATACTGATCAGCTGCATTGCGTAATAATGAAGCTGAACCGTTATGGTGTCTGTATTTACAAAAATACTCGTCACGCCTCTGCGGCTTTTCGTTCTCCAGATACGTTCACCCGTTTTTACATCAAAACAGAAAAGACCGTTCTCCCATGTCTGCGCAAAAACTTTCGTTCCATCAGGAGAGACGGCGATGCCGAACTGACCAACGTTGTAAACATTGACATACTTTGATTTCCACTCATATTTCTCACCGGATTTTGTAAGAAAGGTCAAATCACTTTCATCATTGGAGTAAGTACAATCAAGAGATATGATTTCGCCATTCGAATAAAACAATTGACGTGGATTTTTGCGGGAACACGATATTGAATAATCTTTGTGGTAAGCTATTATTTCTTTTCGCATAGAAGGAATCTCCTGTAAGCAAATGATTCTATCCTTGCTTTTGACTATCCGGATAAGTAATAAAGTCGTAATAATCCTTTCTGGTTGTTTCGTCCAAATCATCAACCGAAGCAAGCGTCGCAACGTCCAAGAAATCAACATATTCCAGATTCGGCATTCCAGAGATAAAATCCAGGTCTTTGACTTTTATAGTTACGTTTATTGAAGTGCGGTAGTTACAAATACCGAGCACTTTGAGTTTTTTCAATGCAGAACAGACTGAACGGGTGCTGTGAGCAAACCGGCTTAATTGAAGCCTGACCGGAATACTCCCCGGGATGATCGACACCTTCTTCAAGCATTCGATCACAAACAAAATCATCGTAAATTCGATAATGTTCAAAATCCGGCGCAAATGTGATTTGCGGATTTGCCAATGATAATGATTTGAGATATTCACGTGTTTTCATATAAAAAGTCACCTCATTTGTGTCTGCAGTATTGACACTAGGTCTACGCTCTCCTTTACTTCCAACCGAACTTGCATTCACTGCAGATAACGGAAATCTCGTCAGCATTAAGAATGCAATCCTGGCAATCTAAAGGATCAATCAATTGTTTTGCGATCATCTGAATCGTATTGCATCTATTTGCGTCAATCGATTCTTGAACACACGGACAGTAGCGAATGCCTTTCTCTTTATCCATCTGTTGAATAAAGTCTTTGAATTCACTGGTCAGGTTATTCTCTTCACAAAACCAATGGCACACCTTAGATACTTCACTTTCAGACATATCTTCAATTTTTTTCATTCTATACCGAAACACATTGTGCCTTTTTAAAAACTCTCGTGAATAATCCATGCTCTCTCCATTTTCACAAGCAGCAAACTAACAATTATTATTTTACCAGTCGATGGTAAACAAATCAAGCTTACGAGGCTTTCCCCTGTCCAATTCCGGACAAAACCCCTCAAACCCAAATCCTGTTGACGATACAGAAATACACCGCCATATGTTTTATTATTACTTTTATAATAAAAAACGTCTCCTGGCGAATAATTAAAGGTCTTCCTTATAATACTCACGCTTTTCACCTTCAAATAATTAGTTCGTTGCCGTGTTTTTTTAGTCTTTCAATATCACATCTTCGAAAGATTCATCTATATCTTCATACAATTCAGAAAGATAGTTAAAGACTTTAGCGGTATTATAACAGCTTATCCACGATTTTGAAGGAAGATCAAAACGTTCGAGCATATATGCGAACACATCACTTTCGGGTGCAAATATAACGATTCTGTATGTGTTATCGTCAAAATACTTCTTCCCGATAACCGACGGATACTTTTCTAGCGATTCGTTCTTATGCTCTGTAGCCGCTGCGGAAAGAAGAGTGAGCTTGCTCAATTCGCATATTTTGTTCTGTTTTCCACATCTGTCAGCAAGGAAGAACGTGACACCTACCGTAATAAGTTCCGAAACAGCAAATCCAACAAAAACGATATTCTCTCTCTGAGAAAAATCACCGAGATCCTTTCCTTCAGTAAGCAGTACACACCATGCGATATGCACAAACAAAAGGATTACAAAAACAAAAGTCAATATTAATAATCTTACAAATCTGTTTTTGTGTTTTGAAAGATTGGATGTCGCGTCGTCAACCGTCATATAAGGTTGCGAGCCGTCATTCAAGGAGGTAATGAAGTTGCATATTTCCTTAGCATTTTCAAGATTGATTATATAGCAAATCCGATCCGGAAAATACAGCGATATACCTGTCCCGCCTCGCATTGGTTCGACCTTTTTTATACTGGAAATCGATTCATGTAATTCGCTGCCATAACCAAAATACGCGTCGATTTTATTATTGTCGATCGTCAAATACGCGCCTTTATTATGATTAAACAGAAGAATTGAAAACATGCCAAAAATTAAACCTATTACCGTAAACGTGAAGCTAAAGATAGCAGCAGCTATTTTTCCCGAACGGATTGCATCAATTCCCCATAATCCGAATTTCACGGCAATAATTGATCCGGCTATGATAAAGAATAAGCAAAATAAATATTTCTTTATGTGAGTTTTAAAAACGCCCTTCATTCTCTTCCGATCCTCTTTTTTTAAACCTATTATACTGCTAAATTGTAAAAAAATCAAGATTACAGCCATAGCAGGCACTGCTTGCGAACAGAAAAATCATATTTTTATGGTATAATAAGCGCTGTCTTTTCAATCATAAAAAGGAGGCGTATTATGAAGAGAATCTATGATAACAACGTGCGTCCGCACAGTTATCTGGGCTATAAATCACCGGCGGAAGCGGAGAGATTATACTACGAAAAGCACGCAAAATGATTTGGACATGCCCGGTCCGAAAGTGGCTTCTTTTTCAGTTTTGATCTCTGCTTTCGGCTGTTTTGACTTTTCCTGTCTAAATGCTTTTTTCATACAGTCGTGAGAAATTGGCGCTTTTTGCCTAAAACAAGGCACTTTTGGTGCATAAAGATACAAATAGCCCCCGAGTTTTAGACATGTACAGTACAAAACTCGGGGGTATTCCAATCGTTAATTGCTTTCAGATTGATTGTCTTTGTCGGATTGTTCTTCAAGGTCGAAAGATCTAACTCCGTCAGGACTATACTCGATAATATGTGATCCAAAATTGTAATAAAGCTTTCCGTTATATACCGTCTTAGATATACCTTGGAAGAATCTTTCCGGCAGCCAATCCGACGCTTCTCTTAGATTTATTGAGTAAATCTGCTCATAATTGCCTGTCTTAACATCCAGAAGATACATTCCATCTTCGTCAAACGCAGCTATCCTTCCGTTATAAACCGTAAGTTCATCGAAACTGCTGCCGGAGAAGAATCTGTTGTTTTCCGAAACGCTGCCGATCAATTGCCCGTCAGCAGAATACAAATATACTGAATATGTGATTGTCCGTGACCCTTGATCGTCTCTGATGCTATCGAGTTTGTAAATATATATATTCCCGTTAAAGACGGAATAATCTCTGATAGTTTCAACGACACCCTTTCCGATTTCGTTAAGAGAATTATCATCGTTGATCCGGAAAACAGAGTCTTTCGTTTGGAAGTAAACTATACCGTCTATTATCTTTAATCTGTTTATAGAATTCTTGCTTTCGTAAAGCAAAGAAATATGCTTTGTTGCCAGATCGGCACATTTCAAATAATAATTTACATCGTTTCTGTCTTCAAATACAGTATGAGCATTTTTCCATATATATGTCACATAGTAAAGTCTATCCCCAATGATTGCGGCGCATGCGACTATTTCCGAGCTATCGATTATCTTTTCGACCTGACCGGTAGAAAGCTCAACTCTAAATAATCCGCTCTCGGACCCGCCATCACAATGGAACACTCCCCCTACATAGGTGTACCCATCTTTTTCACCCACCGTGAAAAACTGCGTTTCTACCACTTTAACTCCGGTATCGTGAAAAGCGTTTTCGTCGAATTCATATCTGTTACGATACTCAGAGTAGATCATATATGTTTTTCCCGAACTTTCATAAAAATGAATTCCCTGATAAGAAACCCTGTCTGTATTTGCATCATTAAACGTTCCGTTACCAAGTATTCCTTTAGTTGAAAAACGGTCGGAACCTGATGCAGGCTTAAAAATAACAAGGCATAAAACCATGCAAGCGACAATTGCAATGCAGGAACCGGACAATATGATCGATGCTTTCGTTTTTTTCTTTGGTTTTCGGGTCAGACTTCTGTCGATCAGATCATCGTCGACTCTAACAATAGCGTTATATATTTTCTTTTCATCCATCATTGTGCGCCTCCTTGGCAAATTTTGTTTTCAGCCTCTTTCGCATTTTTGAAAGAATGCTTCTGACATGGTTTTCCCGGAGCCCGTACTCGTCGGCAATGGATGTGACGGTGTTCTGAAAGTAATACCTTTTCAAGAACAAGTCTGCATTTCGGGGTTTCGACTTACGAAGAAAAGAGTTAAGGACCGCGGTAAGCCGTTCTTCGGACATTTCGGAACCTTCGGGAAAACAATCCGACAGTTCTTCAAAGACGAGATCCTTTTTTTCGATAAGAGAATCAACGGATATACGAAATACCTCTGCGATCCTTTCGATCATTTGGTAATC
>JAEEGI010022660.1_pt1 | contig 12389 bp, 7 predicted proteins | sample 8958751 | NCBI WGS metagenome assembly JAEEGI01 (sample SAMN16246545, study PRJNA631951) | gut metagenome | biome: gut microbiome; feature: rumen; material: KS-attached | host: Bos | place: Iran: Karaj | collected 2018-10 | reverse complement strand
AGATCAAATAGCCGGACAGGATCGGCGCATAGCTGTAGGGAATTTCAAGCGTTATGCCCTCCCAGCCAGCAAAGCGCAGAGAGAGCCTGTGCTGCTCCATGATTGGCAACATATCCTCCGGGACATAGGATTCCAGGTCGGAGCCGTCCTGGAACGCGGTCAAAAGGGCATCGATCAGAGGCTGCTCTGCCTCGGTCGGGATCGCGCCGTCAAGAAGAAGCGTGTATTCCATGTCCGGCCAGCGCCAATCGGGGCGGGTGTAGGCCAGCACAATGTCCGGCGCGACGGCGTCGTCCACCAGAAAGAGCAGCACAGCTTCAGGGTCTTGCGTCAGGCGGCACAGCAGCGCACCGTCTTCCACACGGCAGAGCGGCGTCAGGGCTGCCAGATCCAGGGAATAATACACCGATAAATCGCTTTCAACATAGTGAATGAGGGCTGTGGGATTCGTTTTCGGGTCGATGCCTGCGTCTTCCAGGGCGGCGGCCAGCGTGCGCTCGGGCAGGTTCTCGGGGATTTGCTCCAGACGACCAAAATAGGTGTCTTCCGGCGCAATGACCCAATGCTCCGGCACGGGCGTGGGTTCTGCTGTAGGCTCCGGGGTGGGCTCTGCCGTTGGTTCCGGTGTCTCAGACGCCTCGGGGATGGGGCTGGGATCATCCGCCGGGGCTGCCGGCGTGCCGGTACAGCCGCAGAGCAGCAGCGCCGCCAGCAGCAAAAGGGCAAAAATCCGAACTTTCATGGTTCCTCCTTTCTTCTTCCCTGCGGGCAGCGGATAGCCGCCCCCACAGCGCGGGATGAAACGGTGATGCAAGGAGCGGGAGGGGCTTGGCTCTCCCGATGTCTCGTTACACTTCCCAACGCACGGGGAAGCGTGGCAGAGGACTCAGTAGTCCACCCTCTCCACGGTGCAGCCCGCGTCGGTGAGCAGCTGCACCAGGCCCATCACGTCCACCATGTGGGCGGTGCCCACGGCGAAGAACACGGTCTTCCCCTCGGCCAGGTAGCCCTTGGCCACCTCTGCCATGCCCAGGTTCCGGTCGTCCAGCAGGGCCTTGTTGTAAGCCTCCACCAGGGCGAGCTGCTCCTCGGTGTAGTCTGACGCATCTTCGTCCTCCCCTTGGATCAGGGCCAGGATCGCGTCGTAATCCCCGCTGAGCCAGGTCTCATACAGCTCCGTGGTGCTCTCGCCGTAGCTGTCCAGATTGTCCAGAACGGACTCGATCTGCAGCAGATACAGCTCGTCGGAGAAGCTGTTGAGCAGCTTCGTCTGGAAGCTGGCGGATTCCACGTCCAGCACGGGGATCCCCCGCTCGTAGCAGTGCAGGATCAGCATCCGATCCATGCCCATGTTGAAGTCCATATCGCAGCGGGTCATCAGGGCCGCCTGCTCGGTGAGCTGGGCCCACATGGCCAGGTTGTAGTAGTCCAGCAGGGGAGAATAGGCCTTGGCCTCCGTCAAAAGGGCCGCACAGCGGGCGTAGAGCTCGTCGGACAGGTGGGCGTGGATGTCGCTGCCGTCGGTGTAGACAAACTGCTGATAATCCTGCATGGCGGCGCTCAGATCCTGCTCATAGGCCACCAGGTCGAACTCCACGGCCAGGGCGTCGCAGGAATCCAGAATGGGGGCCAGAAGGGGCAGCACGGCGGAGCTGCGCGCATCGCCCACGTGGATGGTGCCGAAGAGATAGAGCGTGTGGCCCTCAGGATCGGTGACCTTCCAGAGCATGGGCCGGTAAGGTACGTCCTCGTCCGCCGACGTCTCGGCGGGAACGGGCTCCTCCGTGGGTGCGGGCTCCTCCGTGGGTGCGGGCTCCTCGGTGGGCGCGGGCGTTTGCTCGGGGACGGTGGTCTCAGCGGGCGCGGCGGATGCCGGTGCGTCCTCGTCCGCGGGCTTTTCGGCCTCCGGGGCCTTGCCGCAGCCGGCCAGCAGACTCAGCGCCAGCAGCAGGATCAGGATCAGGGAAAGCGTCTTTTTCATAGGGGGCACTCCTTTACGGTTCAATTCCTTTTCATCATGGCGGGTAGGATCAGGCGCAGCGCCTTGCGGTGCCGCGCTGTTGGAAACTCATTATACCACGCGCCGGGAAAAACGCAAGCCTGGTGGGCGGCGTGGGCCGCCGCGGCGGAGAGAGCCGGGCAAAGGCGCCGCGGGGCGAATACTTTGTCAAAAAGAGACAAATGATGCGGAGAGGGCTTGCATTTATTTGTGAAAAACAGTATAATACCATCAGAGCGGATCGCGGCCCAACTATAACTATGGAGGTTGATGTTCTATGAATATCGCAATCACCCGCACGACGAACCCGCGCCCCAAGCCGGAGATGAAGGGCATCCGTTTCGGCTCCTACTTCTCCGATCACATGTTCCTGATGAACTACACGGAAGGGAAAGGCTGGTATGATCCTCGCATCGTTCCCTACGGCCCCATCGAACTGGAGCCCTCGGCCATGGTCTTCCACTATGCCCAGGAGATCTTCGAGGGCATGAAGGCCTACCGCACCGAGAAGGGGAATATTCAGCTCTTCCGTCCCATGGACAATATTGACCGCTTCAACAACTCCGGCGTCAAGCTCTGCATCCCCCACATCCCGGAGGAGGATTTCCTGCAGGCGCTGAAGGCCCTGGTGGAAGTGGATAAGGACTGGGTTCCCGCCGAGCCGAACACCAGTCTGTATATTCGGCCCTTTGCCTTTGCCCTGGATCCCCAGTTGGGCGTGCACGTGGCCAAAAACTATCTGTTTTGCATCATCACCTGCCCCGTGGGCGCCTATTACCCCGAGGGCTTGAACCCCGTCAAAATCGCGGTGGAGGCCCGCGAGGTGCGCGCCGTCCGCGGCGGCACGGGCTTCACCAAGTGCGGCGGCAACTACGCCGCCTCCCTGCACGCCAGCCATATGGCCGGCAAGAAGGGCTTCAGCCAGGTGCTCTGGCTGGACGGCGTGGAGCAGAAGTACATTGAAGAAGTCGGCGCCATGAACGTCATGTTCAAGATAGGCGGCAAGATCATCACCCCGTCCCTGGAGAAGGGCACCGTCCTGCCCGGCGTCACCCGCCGCACCGCCCTGCAGATCCTGCGGGACTGGGGCTACGAGGTGGAGGAGCGCGACCTGTCCGTGGACGAGCTGGTGGAGGCCGCCGACAACGGCACCCTGGAGGAGGCCTGGGGCACCGGCACCGCTGCCGTCATCTCTCCCATCGGCGAGATCTCCTTCCATGACAAGGTGCATGTGATCGACGGCTTCAAGATCGGCGAGCTGACCCAGAAGCTGTACGACACCATCACCGCTATCCAGTGGGGGAAGGCCGAGGATCCCTACGGCTGGGTCGTCCCCGTCTGCTGAGCCAGATGCATTGATCTGACCATATCCAAAAAGAAGGCTGTGAAGATACTTCACAGCCTTCTTTTCATCTCGTCTCTGCAATCAATGCTTGGGCTTATAGGCAGACGCCGCGCTGTTCCGGGAGGCGGAGGCGCTCACGGCGGCCCGCCGGCGGCGTCTGCGGCGCTTTTTCTCCTGCTGCCGCCGGATCAGAAGGGCGGCGGCCAGAAGCACGAAAACCACCGCCGCGAATGCGATCGCCCAGGGAAAGCCGCCGTTCCGCTCCGGCGCGTCCGGCGCGTCCTGCCGGGCGCTGTCGGAGAGTTGGGCGTCGTCGCCCGCGGGTTCAGACGGATCGGACGCCGCGGGGGTGGGCGACTCCGTGGGAGCGGGGGTCACGGCGGCCGCCGCGGCCGCGGCTGCGGCTTCCTTGCGCTGCCGCAGCTCTTCGTCCAGCGCCAGGGAGTAATCCGCCAGATAGGCGCCGATCTCGGCCATGCGCCACTGATAGTCCCCGATGTTTCGGGTCATGACCACCACGATGATGGGCGTGGGCGTGAAGACGATGGCCGCGATGTGGTTGTTGTTGTGGCCGTTGGGCTCCTTATAGGCGCCGTACTTCTGGGCCACCGGGTATTTCCCCTTGAGCGTCAGGTTCAGGTACTCGTCGGGCTGGGCCTGCAGCAGGCTCTCCAGCACATGGGGGAAGCGGGTCTCGCCGCCGTCCTTGAGCGTCAGCATCACCTGGGTCATGTAGCGGGCGGAGTAGTAGCTGAAGCGGTAAAAATCCTCCGCGTAATAGTCCTCCGGCAGGGAGGCGTAGCCGATGCTCATTTCGCTGCACTTGCTGCTCTGGTTTCCGCCCAGATAGCTCACCAGCACCCGGCCGCAGTCGTTGCTGGACTTAATGAGGGCGCTGGTCTCCAGAAACTCCAGGGTGCTCCCCTGGATGCGGGTGCTCCAATCCACCTCGCCGGCGGCCTCTTTTTCCGCCACCAGCATGGAGACGGGCACCTTGTAGAGACTGGCGGAATACATGAAGATATCCGCGTTGTAGAACCAGCAGTCTCCGGTGGCGGTGTAGCAGAAGCCGATGGACAGATCCTGCCAGTCGTATTCCAGATTGTGGGCCTTGCGGTATTCTGCGATCCACTGGTTCAACGCTTCCTCGTCGATCAGGGGGGCCTCCTCCCCGGGCACGGCGGCGTCTCCCTCGGCCAGAGCCGCGGGAGAGAGCGACAGGAGCAGCGCCAGAGCGAGCAGCATAAGCGTCAGGCTGTAAAGGGACTTTTTCATCGTGCGCGCCTCGTATCAAGAGATAAAAGCATTATAGCATTATTTTTGGCCGCTGCCAATGGCTTTTTGCCGAAAAGGCGCGAAAGGACGCAGCGGAAGCAGATTGGAACTGCGATCTTCTGACGCGGTACACCGGACGAATCCAAATCCGAACCAGGCCGCAAGTCCGCATGGGGTGAGCGCGAAAGAGAGTTGCGCTATCAAGATATTGACTGCGATCCAGATACCGCTCAGCAGAAGCCCAAAGAGAAAAACAAGAAAAAAGCATCTGTACTCCCTCTCAAAGCAAGCTTCGGCTCACGCTGCGAAATGCGATCATTCCTTATATCATGCCATGTCAGTGTTATCAACAAAAAGCCCCGCTTGCTTTGGCAGACAAAAGGGGTTTCTTTCATGGCCAAGACCGCGTAAAAGCGTAGCAAACCATAGAAAGACCACGTAAAAGACGCTTATGGACAGCGCGGCACAGGGAAATTCATAAAGCTAACCAAGTTTTTCCGCCAGCTGCTCTGCCAGGTTCAGATAATACCCGTATCTTTCGTCGTCGCGGGAATCGTAACGGTTGCCAAGCATAATCCATTCGCAGTATTCATAGAACAGGAAATAATCCAGCGTGTGCCGGAACTCCTCCTGCGAGAACCCGTGCTGTTTTGCCAGTATGTCATAATAATATGCTATGGCGAATTCACGTTCTTCAGCGGACATGTAAAAATAGGAATCTCTGTCTTCTCTGCCGTGAGCGATCAGGCGCGCAAAAGCACCCAGGTAAGGGAGGACGCCGCCGTATTCCCAATCGATGAACACGGCCCGTTCGCTGTTGGCAAGTACGTTGATCGGCAGCAGATCGTCATGGCAAAGCGAGCGCGGCGTTTCGCGGTATACCTGTTCAAACTTGCGGTATGTCTTTTCAAGCAGCTCTGATCCGAGGTATTTGCCGCGGTTTCTTATCGCCTCCAGCGACTTTTCCATGGTAACACAGGTGTCGTAAAGCTCCGTGCGCTCCCAGAATTCATTCTGCATGGCTGCAAGCGCATCCAGCACAAGGATCAGTCTCTTTCTGTCACAGACACGCAGATCAGTACCCGGAAAAAACTCTGTCAGGAAATAGTCCCGGCCGTTATCATGGCAGGAACCAAAAAAAGAGGGAACATACGACTGTCCGCCGCTGAAGAAACTGCGATAAACATCGATCTCATAGGCCTTTGCCTGCTTCAGAACGTATTTCGTGTGTCCGTTATCAACCAGCCAGGCCGCATATTCGCTCTCGTCCTCATCGGAGACGAACGCTCTGACTGACAAATCGCTTCCGCTCAATAGTTCAAATTTGGCAAGCACCGTTCTGACCTCGGATAGCGTCAGCCGCCGTTTTTCTTCCATGCGCCCAATCCCCCTGTAAACTGTAATTCATTAAGATGATTAAATCACATTCAAACGAATAGAACAACCAGAAATCCTCTTTTGCCTTGAAGACAAAAGAGTTTTCTTTCATGGCGCACCGGGGCAATCCAAATCCGAACCGTTCTCCAAAACCGAAACGGAGCTCCCCCGTGAGAGCTCCGTTTCGGAAAGGAAGAAGGACTCTGCGGCTGCGCAGTTTTCGCGGCCCTTACGGAAACCGCGGAAACGGAACGGAGCAGAGTCCTTCTGACGTGGTGCACTTGGGCAATCCAAATCCGAACCAATCCCGTCGCAAAGCCCAACGGAGTGGGTTTGCGACGGAAAAGGAAAAACAAGGTCGCCGGTCGATGTGGCGGTGCTTGCGCCGCCACATGACCTTGCGGCCTTGTTTTGACGTGGTGCCGGTGACCGGACTCGAACCGGTACGGGATCGCTCCCAAGGGATTTTAAGTCCCTGGTGTCTACCATTCCACCACACCGGCGTGCGTTGCCCATAATTTATCACGCGCCGGGAGAAGTGTCAAGGAGAAAGCGCCGCGCCTCATTCGAGACGCGGCACCTTGGCGTTCTTGGTTGCGGGCTCAGGCCCAGGTGCCGTTGCGGAAAACGGGGATCACCGTCCCGTCGGCCTTGACGCCGTCGATGGACAGATCGTCGCTGCCCACCATGAAGTCCACGTGGATGATGGAGTCGTTGACGCCCCGCTCCTGCGCCTGGGCGGCGGTGAGATCGTCCCCGCCGGGCAGAACCTCCTTGAAGCCGGAGCCCAGGGCCACGTGGCAGCAGGCGTTCTCATCGAAGAGCGTCTCGTAGAACAGGAAGCCGCACTGGTTCACCGGGCTCTCCTTGGGCACCAGGGCCACCTCGCCCAGCATGTTGGAGCACTCGTCCATGGCGATCATTTTCTCCAGCAGCGCCTGGCCCTTCTCCGCCTTACAGGACACGGCCCGGCCGCCCTCGAAGGTGATGGAGAAGTTCTCGATAAGCTGGCTGTTCCAGCTCAGGGGCTTGGTGGAGACCAGGGTGCCCTCGCAGCTCCCGGCCAGGGGGGAGGTGAAGATCTCCTCCGTGGGCATATTGGGGATGTAGAAGGCGCCATTGAGGGCGTTCACCGCGCCGGCGCCCTCCCAGCGGGCCTCCGGGATCAGCTCCACGGTGAAGTCGGTGCCGTTGGCGCTCCGATAGCGCAGGTGCCGGAAGCCCTGGGCGTTGAGCCAGGCGGCCTTGGCGGAGATGAACTCCGTGTGGGCCTGCCAGGCGGCCACCGGGTCATGCTCCCCGTCGATGCGCACGGTGCGCAGCACCGCGTCCCAGAGCCGGGCCACTGCCTCCTCCGCCGAAAGCTCCGGGAAGCACTTTTTCGCCCACTTCTCCGAGGGGTAGGCAGCGATGACCCACTGGTGCTTGCCGTCGATGGCGCTGCGGTAGGGCCGGAGCACCTTGGCGCGGCTGCGTCCCACGTTGGAGAGCTTCTCCGGCGAGATGCCCGCCAGGGCGTCCGGGTCCTCGGAGGCGATGAAGATCCGGCAGGGCAGGTCTACGGTCATCTGCTTGGCCTTGGCCTCCTCCCAGTCCAGCACGGTGCCCAGCACCTCTTCCTCCGCGTACTGGAAGTTCAGCCGGGTGACGGCGTCACAGCTCCAGTCCACGTTGACCTTCCTGGCGCCGGCCCGGTAGCACTCCTCCACCAGCAGCGCGGCAAAGGGGACAAGATCCACCGAAATGCTGAGCTGTACGACCTGCCCCGGGCGCACGTTTGCGCCGGAGCGGACGATCAGCCGGGCGTAACTCTGCAGAATCTCCTGTGTCAGCTTCATTTGTTGTTTCTCCTCCTGCGTTTTTCAGTCTACGGTGACGAGGCCGTCCTCGCCCACGGAAATCTGCATCCCGTCCTTCACATAGGCCAGGAACTCCTCGCCCAGGTTGTCCACCACGGGCATCTTCGCGTCCGTCCACACGTCCGCCAGAATGGCGCCGGAGGCGGCCAGAGAGTCGATGGGCTTGGAGAAGAGCATGCAGGCCGGCTGCTTGCCGTAGGAGCAGACGGTGAAGAGTACCATGCCCCCGGTGGTGGAGCCGATGGTCTGGGGCAGGCACAGGGCCTTGCCCAGCATGGACTTTTTATAGAGGTCGGCGTTGTTCTGGTCGCCGCACTTCACCTGCTTGTCCCCGAACATCAGGGCCATCTGGTAGCTGGCCAGGGTGTTGAAGCCGCCATGGCTCACCAGCGCCTCGGCCTTGCATGCGCCGGGCACCACGACCCGTCCTTGAAACTGTTTCATTTGGCACCTCCCGTGATGATCTCCAGGATCTCCGCCTCGGTGTAGTAGCGCGCGCTGGTATAGGTGCGCAGCTTGTTGGAGGAGGTGATGACGGCCTTCTTCTTGCAGAGGGGATTGTTCATGTACATCAGCGGGCAGATGTAGCTGAGCACCACGCCGCTCTGCTTGAGGTAGTAGGCCTCCATGGTCTGCTCAAACTCCTTGAGCACGGGCACAGGGGCGGTGAACACCGTGGGCACCGCGACCTTCTTGCGCCCGTTTTTCTCCAGGCCCGCCTGGATGGCGGCGGCCCAGTCCTTGAGCTGCTGCAGGCTCATGTGGGGGCAGCCCACGAAGCAGAGCTCCGGTTTGGCGTCCGGCTTCTTCCAGATGACGGGATAATTGTCCTTCACCCGCTGCAGCTCGGCGTCGTCGATGACGTAGACCTGCGCGCCCTCGGCGATCAGCGCCTCGCCCTGCTCGGAAGCCTCGGGGGTCAGGTTCTCGATGTGGTAGAGGCCCACGGCGCCGTTGGAGGCGGTGGCCGCGCCGAAGTCCTTGAGATAGGCCTTGGCCTCGTCGTTGAGCTCCGTGCCCAGCCACTTGTCCAGACCCTTGACGTAGGGCACCTCCTCCATCACCTTCATGCCAATGGCGGAGCCCAGGAGCTGGGCCTCGGGCTTGTGCTCGCACTTGAGCTCGATGACCCAGGTGGCCTTGCGGCCCTCGTCGGTGAGCAGGCCGAACTCCGGCACGAAGCCCGCGATGCTGCCCATCAGCTCCAGCATGCCGGAGTTGCGGTTGCAGCGGGCGCCCAGGACGGAGTTGGCGTAGACCACGGCGGAGGATTCGGCCCAGGACAGGATCTCGCCCTTCTTGGGGGTGTTGCCCACCTGGTCCAGATAGCAGGCGCAGGTGAAGTCGTCGTCGCTGGTGATGCCCAGCTTCCGCACCTGCTCCTCATAGCGCTTCTGCTGGGTGTACATGATCTTCTTGAACACCAGGTCGTCCAGCAGGCCGGAGGGGACCTTGGGGTCCAGGGGCTTGGGGTCGGCGGTGAACTTTTGGCCCTCGGGAAGACCGGCGGCGATCAGCTTGTCGTAGAGATCGTACACCGGCTTCATGACCTCCAGACCGAAGGAGATCACCGTGTGGCCGTATTTGCTGGTGACAGGCACCATGCGCTCGGCGCCGAAGGCGTCGCCGTACATGACCAGGGTCTTGACGATCTTGGCCATGATCTCGCCTTCCTTGCCGTCCAGCAGGGCCTGCTGCTCGGGAGTCAGGATCAAGGGGATCACTTCCTTTATAAAGTATAACATCATTTTATCACGCAAAAGCGCGCAAGTCAACGAGAGAGGAGGGAGAAGCGCGGCGAGGCAGGCATGACCGGGATTTGGAGCAAACCCCGTCGCTTTTTGGAGATAAAAGAGGACAAAAAAAGAAAGACTCCGAGGCGAAAAGGCCTTGCTTTTTTTCCAGGAACATGGTATTTTTTATACGGAGTATTATGCCTGTCAGGGCGGATTGCGCCCAAATCAGGCATAGTCTCGAAGGAGATGTTTTTCCTGCTGGGGGATCAGGCTTCTTCGGGACAAAATGAATGAAGGAGGACAACACATCTATGCGGACAAAACGGTTTTTAGCTTCCCTTTTGGCGCTTCTGATGCTCTTCTCTCTCATGCCGACCCTGGCCCTGGCGGAAGACGTCGAGGAAGAAGACGAGGGCGAGGTCGCCATCGTCGAGGAGGAACCTGAAATCATCGAGGACGAGGAACCGGTCGAGCCGGAGGAGCCCAAGGCAGAGCCTGAGGCCGAGCCCGAGGCCGACGAGCCCGAGGCCGACCCTGTCGAGTACGACCTGTGGGTCTGCGGCGTACAGGTCACGGACAGCAACAAGAGCAACATCGTTGCCGGCGTTTCTTTTAACCCCACGACGGCTACGCTTTCCGTCAACGGCAACGCGGCGAATTCTTTCACAAACCCTGAGCTGACCAACGGCGCGGTGATTTACTCCGAGCTGCCTGAGCTGATCATCAGCTCGACCACCGGAATGAACATGACGTCTGACACGGCTGAGAAGCTGATCTATGTCAACGGCGGCAACCTGACGCTGAAGGCGTCCACCACCACGATTCAGACTCTCTCTTCCGCGTCTGCGTACTACGGCATTCTTGTCGATGGCGGCAACCTGACCATTGACAACTATATGCAGATCACGGCTCCCGCCGCAGAGTACGGCATCTTTGTCAATGGCGGCAATCTGCTCCTGGACAAGGTCACGATCAACTCGAAGGATCTGGTTCCTGTGGTCCTCCTGTACGGGATGAAGAACGGCGTCGGCATCGCCAATGGCACCGTCGGCGGCACGACCGGAACCGGCAACAGCACCGTGACCATCAACGGGAAAAGATACGGTTTCAGTGCTCCTACGATCCAGGGCGATACCGTGGTGAACGCCATGGTCACCACCGAGGATGAGAACCTGAGCTTTGTCGGCAAGCTGCGGATCTACACCAAGGCTGCCCTGTTTGGCGTCTATGTCCCCAACGGCAGCGTGAACAATGAGGCCAATCTGAACGTCTCCATGGACGATGTGGACAACGGCTGCGCCATCTACGCCGGGAATGGCCTGACTTCCAGCGGCTCTCTGAGCGCGGACAACTATGAGGGCAACGACGGCTATGGCATCAAGGTCATGGACGGCGATGTCAACATCACCTGCGATGTCCTCTATATCGAAGCCAGGCACTGCGGCCTCTATGCCGCCAACGGCGACGTGACCATCACGGGCATCGCCTCCCTCGGCATCGGCATTGCAGGCGCGACGGACGACCTCTGCCCCAGCTCCGGCATCTACGCGGCCAACGGCGGTATCACCATCGGCGGTATCGGCATGTTCGGCGGCGCATCCTACACTGCTTTTGCCAACGGCCCCGTCCATGTCACCGGCGACCTGGAGTTTGAGAATGTTGAGAACCTCCTGGGCGGCGCCGGCATCAAGAGCACCACGGGCGGCATCATCATCGACGGCAGCGCCACCATCACGGCGACGATCTGCCTGGATTCCGGCGACAGCACCGAGGGCGTTCTCATCAAGGGCGACGCGACCCTGAGCCCCAACGGCAGATATGCGATCATTGCAAACAACGGCCCCATCACCGTGCAGGGCAATCTGGATGCCAGAGACGCCATGCACTACTGCGTCATCGCCATGGGCGACATCACGGTGGAAGGCAACGCTTACATCACCGCCAGCTCCCACGGCTATGACGATTGCCCCGGCGTTCCCATGGAATCCACCGACGGTTCCATTATCGTCACCGGCGATCTGACCTGCTCCGGCACGCAGAACCCCTGCCACGCCAAGAATGATATCCGCATCGGCGGCAACGCGCTGTTCTCCGGCGCCGGCGATTTTGGCGTCAAGGCCGAGAACGGCGAGATCACCATCGGCGGCACGCTGACCGCCAAGGGCAACACTGCCTATTCCGTCTGGGCCGGCACCTCCGTCACGGTTGAAAAGGACGTGACCGTCACCAACGCCGCGGAGAACTCCGTTGGCATGTACGCTGCGGGCTTCCTGCAGTTCGTCTCCGGCAAGTGGGACGTGACCGCGACCACCGCCGCCCTGCAGGCCGGCAACGGCATCGCGATCCCCGACGGCTACGGCGTGACCCTGCCCGAGGGCGGCAAGGTTTCCCAGGTGAACAGCTTGAACACCGTCACCGAGGCTGACGGAACCACCGTTGCGGCCCATGCAATCATTGAGGAGAAGGAAGAGGAAACCATCACCATCACCTTTGACGCAGGGGCTGGCACGGTGGATCCCGCGACTGTTGAGGTCAACATCGGCGGCAGCATCGGCGAGCTGCCCACTCCCACCCGCGACGGCGGCTGGGTGTTCCTGGGCTGGTACCTGGAGCCCGCTGCGACGCAGTTTGTCATCGGCCAGGGTACGCAGGTGACTGCGGAGACCAGCTTTGACGAAGACACCACGGTGTACGCGCACTGGCGTCTGCCCGGCGACGTGAACGGGGACGGCAAGGTGAACATGACGGACGTGACGCTGCTGTCCACCTATGTGAAGGCCCGCGGCACCGGCGTGACG
>JAEEGI010022658.1_pt1 | contig 12390 bp, 12 predicted proteins | sample 8958751 | NCBI WGS metagenome assembly JAEEGI01 (sample SAMN16246545, study PRJNA631951) | gut metagenome | biome: gut microbiome; feature: rumen; material: KS-attached | host: Bos | place: Iran: Karaj | collected 2018-10 | reverse complement strand
ATACTGATGCTCATTTCTATGGCCCCCAAGAAACTATCACGGCACCCTCTGATTTCTCAGCTAACGGTCTATCTCTTTATGCTGTATGGATAGAATCCGAAGGAATACTGCAAGACTGGGACTGTGGGCGTTTAATGGTTGGAAATATTACCGCTCTCACAGACGAACGAGACGGCAATACTTACACAGTAGCCAAGCTAGAAGACTATAAATGTTGGATGGTTGAAAACTTAAGACTTGACGATTCTGCGTCTTTGTCAGTTTATAACACAAATAATCCATCACTGCCGCTTACTAACATATATGATTCTAGTACTACATCAAACCACCTTTCCTCAACCTCATCGATAGCTTATAATGCTACTACTGCGCCAGAAGGTTGGTGCGCAACTAACTCTTCTGCTTGTGACGACCAATCTAGACTCAGGACAGATAATATAGCCCTTTTTATCGATAACACATCCACAAATTACAATGCATCAAATAATGTCTATAGCTATGGCAACTATTACAACTGGTATTCAGCTACCGCCGGCCACGGTAAATATGGATCTGGCTACGGTTCTGGTTATAATGCTCCTGGCGACATTTGTCCTTTTGGTTGGCATTTGCCAACAGGTAGCGCCTCGGGTGACATTTATGAATTAAACACTGCGCTTAACGATGGCGCTATTGATTCTGTAGCGAGCAATCGTATGCGTTCATTTCCAAATAACTTTGTATTTTCTGGCGACGTAAGCACAAACGCAAGTTCCTCATATATTTATAATCGTAATTCCCAAGCATATTATTGGACTGCCTCTGCAGTTAGTAGTACCGGCGCTTTCTTTATGCAATTAAGTGAAGCTAGCGTTGTTCCAAGTACAGGCCAAAGTGTCTTTAAATATTCTGGAAGAGCAATACGTTGTGTCACGTTGCCTTTGGGGTGATAATTATTTAACGGCCAGTCATAAAACTTCGATGAGAAATATTTATTTCGATTGATTATTTTATTATATATCGTTGATATTAGGTTAGATATTCCCACACCCCACCATCCGCAGTATCACGTACGGCGATTCCCTTTTCGGCGAGCAAATCACGCAATTCATCCGCGCGCGCAAAATCACGCGCATCACGTGCCTTCTGGCGTTCATCGATTAATTCGCGTAAAGAATCATCGATATCTGGCGTATCTTCAATTAATCTTAAACCAAACAATTCATCTATCTTCTTCCAGTCGTCTAGCGATAGCACAGCGCCATCAATCATAGCAAAAGCTTCCGCTGAGTTTAAATTATTATTCACTGCATCAAGTATTTTATCAAATGAACCATCACCTTCTATTTCTTTTTGGTAACACTCTGCAATTCTATTGCGCCAAGATAATCTACGTGCCTTCGCTCCTTCTAGTGATTCAAAAGTAAAATTCCTTGTACCCTGATAATGACCTGACAAAACCCACATTTTGTAATCCATCGGTGAAAATCCTCGCTTCTCCAAATCGCTCAAAGTATAAATATTACCTAGCGACTTAGAAATCTTTTGCCCATCAATCATAATAAAATTACAATGTAGCCAATACTTAGATAATTCACGACCAGTCATTGCATAATATTCCGCAATTTCGTTAGTATGATGTACTGGTATATGATCAATGCCGCCAGTGTGGATATCGATTGGCCCACCAAGCTCCGCATCGATAATCACAGAACATTCTAAATGCCACCCAGGATAACCAGGTTTGTCCAAATAGTCCCATCGCATCGCATGTTTTTCACCCGGTTTAATAAATTTCCATACTGCAAAATCTGAAGCATTGTGTTTTTCGTTTGAGAACTCTACTCTTGCACCCGCCTGCAAACCAGCCAAATCCAAATTAGCGAATTTTGCGTAATCAGTAAATTTTGCTGTGTCGTAGTATACGCCATCCTGAGTTTCGTAAGTAAACCCATGTTCAGTCATCAAATCTACCGCCTTTATATCGGCTTCAATATAATCAGTCGCTCGGGCCAGTACATCGGGCTTAATTAATTCAAGCGAATCATAGTCCTTTATGAAGGCATCAATATAGTAATCCGCTACTTCCCACACCGTCTTACCTTCACGTCGAGCACCTTTTTCTAATTTATCTTCACCTTCATCTCCATCGGATACCAAATGACCCACATCAGTCATATTGAGTACACGTTTTACTTTAAATCCGTTTATACGAAGCGATCGTATCAACAAATCCCAATAAATATATGCCGTCAAATTACCAATATGTGCATAGCTATAAACTGTTGGACCACAAGTATAAATCTTAACTACGTCAGATAAAGGTTTGAATTGCTCGGTTTTATTAGTCGCAGTATTGTGCAGTTTAAGCATGCGAAAACTCCTCCAAAATTTTGCCAAGCACCGTATATTTATCACGCGTAATTCCGTGACGGCCTTCAGTTTCAATTGCAGTGATATGACGCGAATTTTGCTTTACCAGGCGCGGAATATTATAAGCAGCAATAAGTTGGTCCATATTACCATAAATCATAATAGTCGGTGTAGTTAGCTCAGCTAAGACTTTATAATTGCGACGATTTAATACAATTTTGTCCATTGAATTATTAAAAGATTTTTCTTCCAACACTTTACGATTACGAATACTTACCGCATCTCTAAACATTTTGATTCCCATTTCAAATGCTGGATTATCCAAATCTTTTTCCGTATAGACAGGCGGAGATATTAAAATTAATTTAGCTACAGATTTTTTATATGTATCTGTATAACGGGTCACAATAAAAGTTCCTAGTGAATGGCCAACTAATACTAAAGGTATTTTTAATTTGAGCTCCGTAATCGAATTATGTAGTGCTTCAAGCTGATCTTTGTAATCATAGTTCAAACTATCATCTCTAATTGACTTACCAGAGCCGAGCAGGTCAAATGTAATTAGCCTTACGTCGCTAAGAGATTTTAATTCTTCCAAGTGTTTAATAGTATGACCATAAGTTGAAGAATCCGATGCAATACCATGAATCATTACAACAGCCAGTTTTGGATGGCCTGAAACGCAAGAATCATATGTTTTAGCTAGCTTTAGTTTATTCTTCAACATTTTCTAATAACTCCGGTATTATTTTTATTAAATCATGTATTACTTCATCATAGGTAGTGTCATAAGTTCTAAACCCAGCAGCATAGGGATGACCACCGCCACCAAAATATCCTGCAATCTTTTCGGCAATAGGAGCAGCATGAGCAGTACGGATTTTGCCAGTTAGTTTGCCGTCGGGATAGGTTTTAATCGCAATTGCCACCTTTACTCCTTCAACTAAACGCATTTCTTCTAATATTAAAACGTTTGGGTTGTATTCGTCAGAGTATTCACGGATATCATCCCAAGGAATATGTACGGTTGCCAGTTCACCATCGAGCGAGTATTCAATCCTTTTAATTAGGTCTGCCTTATAATCTAAAATCCGTGGGGATTTTTTCATAAATTCACGACGTCGTTCTTCGAGATCAGCAATATTTGCGCCTAATTTAGTCAAATCAGCTGCAACTTCGAAAGTCTCTGCTGTTACTGAATCGCTGGTGAGCCCCAAGGTATCAGATAAGATCCCTTGGAAGATTGCTTCAGCAGCTTCCTTATTTATTTCAATATCTTGTTCTTTGGCAATTCTATAGATTAATTCGGCACAAGCTGGACATACCTCGATGATACTATCATGCGCGAATTTCAAATCATCTTCAGTTTCGTGATGATCGAGCACCAATACCGGTGCCGTATGCAGACGATTCGAAATTGCAGAATCGTCAAGTAATTTTGAGAGTAATACCTCTGCTGCAGTGTCAACAATAATATACCCATCTGCTTTAAAATCAAATTCGTTCGTAACTCTCGACCAGTCTGCAAAATAGTGTAAATACTTCGGTATGTCAACTGGACAATACAGGGACACTTCTTTATCATTCAAAAGATAATCAAGCGCGATTGCACTGCCTAATGAATCTCCATCTGGGTTCTCTGCCTGGATTACGCAAATTTTATTTTTATCCTGTAAAAAATCTCTAAATTTACTATACATATATTAATTATAGCATGCTAAAATAGATACATGAGGATTTTTCACGCAGACAAAAGGTTTGAAAGATTTGAAGATGTTACGCCGGCTCTACTTAAAAAGGAAGGCGTCAAATTATTGCTTTGTGATTTAGACAATACCCTGAGACTCCATTCCGAAAAAGAACCAGCTGACGAGCTCCAGGAATGGGTCAAAGATTGCAAAGACGCTGGAGTCAAGATAGTTATTATTTCAAATAACGGTCGCAAAAAAATGATGCAGAAATTTTGTAAGCCTATTAGTGTAGATTGTGTTTGGTGGGCCAAGAAACCAATGAGTACTAAACTCACTGAGGCTATGCAAGAATATAATTTTAAACCCAAAGACACTGTCATGTTGGGAGATCAATGGTCGACCGATGTCCTCGCCGCGAGATTTGCCAAAATCCGCGCTTGGAAGGTTGATCATAGAAGGGATATTGTATGAAAAAGAAAAAGCCAACTATTACCGGTCCTACCTGGATGACTATTTCTAGGATAGTTCTCGCAATCATATTCACCGTATTAATTATGATACCGCACATCTGGACGAGAGTATTCGCACTCATCGTATTCATTGTAGCTGCCGCTACTGATCGTATTGATGGCAATTGGGCCCGCAAGACTAAAACGGTCACTCCTCTAGGTACTCTACTGGACCCTATTGCAGACAAAATGCTAGTTGACCTTGCCTTTTTGACGCTAGTTTATCTAGACGTAGTCCCTCTCTGGGTGTTTGCTATTGTGCTTGTGCGTGACTTCGCTGTTGACGGCATGCGTATTATGCTAGCCCAAAAACAAGATACTATTGCCGCTTCGTTCTACGGTAAAGCTAAAACTGCTACCCAAATGTTTGCATTAACTTTTCTAATCGCAAATCTCACTCTGCAACAAGAATCCATCGCAATCATTGGCAATATCCTTCTATACGCCTCACTAGTTCTCGCTGTCTACTCTGGCGCAGATTATATTATAAAAGGTTATAAAAAACATCTTAAATAAATAGTGAAACCACTAAAAGCATCGCCGAAGTAAATGCGGCGGAGTCAATCCTGTCAAGGAAACCACCATGCCCTTCCGATCCCCCAACTAATAGTTCAAGCTTCTCAAAGAAAGGATATTTAATTAGGATTTCATTAGAATCTTTTACTTTAAACTGGCGTTTTAGATAACTCTCGAACAAATCCCCTGCTAGAGCTAATGGGCCACAAAATAGATAAAACCAATCATCACTAAAAGTACCACGTACAGCCATCAAAATTGAGACCATAGCAAGCGACATCACGATCCCCAGTATCGTTCCTTCCCAAGTTTTATTCTTAGAAATCTTTGGGAATGGCCTTGCTTTACCAAATATTTTTCCTCCAAACGCTTTACCGAATAAATATGCAAACACATCATACCCAGGCACGCCTAAAATAATATACCAAAAATGTGAACTATCGATCTGTGCCACAAATAAAGTCCCATAGAACAAAAACCCTAATTCAACGATTGACAATATTAGACGATTGTAGCCATGTTTTTTCTTAAAGAAACTTAAGAGTTCTACGGCCGACACTAAAGCAAATAAACCAAAAATGATTTTAAACGGCGTGCCATTAAAAGTGTATAGCGCAATTAACGCCACTATGAACATACTTATTCCCACCGTTAACCGCACCTTAAAATTCTTATCCATATCCCGATTATAGCACAACGATATATAAAATGATATAATATATATTATGCCTTTAGAGTTTGTTTATAATAAGATTAAGAACACCTTGCGTAAGCTCGACATGAAATTAGAGCGCGCCAAATATGGGCATATGGATAAAATGCCTAAAGATATCGAATATTTTGAGGGTGGCATGTACGATGCGGTTTATGAAGCATCTTGTAAATGGCCACATAACACAGCTTTGGAATACTTTGATACTCAAATCACCTACAAAGAATTAATCAAAAAGATTAATCGCGTAGCGGCTTCACTTAAAGCTCTTGGTGCCGAAAAGGGTGAGCGTATCACTATCTGTATGCCCAACACTCCAGAAGCAATTTATATGTTTTATGCTATCAATGAAATCGGCGCCATTGCCAATATGATTCACCCTCTTTCTTCCGAAAAAGAGATCGAAGATTACCTAAATCAATCTGGCTCAAAAATAATGCTCTGTGTGGATATTTCGTATCCTAAAGTAGAAGCAATTATCAAGAATACCAAACTTGAACAGGTTGTAGTGGTCTCACCTACGCGTTCGATGGATTTTATTGTGCGCGTTATTTATAAACTCACCAAAGGTCGCAAAAATCATATCAAAAAATCCCAGCACATTATCACATGGGATAAGTTCATGTCGCGTGCAAATCGCTATGTCGGCAACCCACATGCTCGCGTCAATGCTAAAGACGAAGCAGTAATTATGTATTCTGGCGGTACAACCGGCAAGCCCAAAGGGATCATACTGACGAATCTTAATTTTAACGCCCAGGCACTCGGCGCAAAGTATCTTGTGCCAGAATTATTCAAACCTGAGTATTCCTTTATGGCATTTCTACCGAATTTCCACGCTTTTGGCCTTGGGTGTTGTATTCATATGCCATTATACTTTGGTGCGCGGACATTCCTTATTCCGCAGTTTAATCCCAAGAAATTCAAAAGTTATATAAAAAAATATAAAGTCGATATTTTAGTCGGCGTCCCTACCGTGTTTGAATATCTCACTAAAATCAAATTCAAAAAAGACGATCTAAAAAATGTCAAATTCGTAGTTTCAGGTGGAGATATGATTAGCCTTACTAGCAAGCAAATCATCAATGATTTCTTACGTGAACACGGCTCAAAGGCGGTCATTGAAAACGGCTACGGGTTGACTGAGGCTTCCGGTGGCTTCATTTTCTCACCAAAAGCAGTGGCCGAAGAACCTGATGTAATTGGTTATCCTATTCCGGATAACGAAGTTGTAATCATGAACCTTAAAACTAAAAAACCAGCTAAGCTCGGCGAGGACGGGGAGATTTTGGTTAGAGGCCTTTCCGTAATGAAAGGCTACCTTGGTAAACCTAAAGAAACTGCTGAGGCATTCATCAAAATTGGTAATAAAAAATATCTCCGCACTGGCGATATTGGTTATGCCGATGAGCGTGGAGTGATTCATTTTCGTAGTCGCCTAAAACGCATGATTGTATCAAACGGCTATAATATTTACCCAGCGAACATTGAGGACGTAACTTTGAAATGTAAAGACGTTTCCGCCTGTGCTGTAGTTGGTCGTGAAGATAAATTACGCGGCGAAAAAGTTGTAGTATTTGTGGTACCTAAAGAAGATGCCTCAGAACGTGCCATACGTAAAGAGCTCACTTCCATTTATAAAAAATATCTTGCTCGTTACGAAGCACCACGCGAGATTCGTTTCATCAAAGAACTCCCCAAAACCAAATTAGCAAAAGTTGATTTCAAAGCCTTAGAACAATTATAAATTAGTTCTATTTTCTAAAGCAGCTGATAGAGTAATTTGATCAGCATAAGATAAATCAACACCGAGTGGAAGTCCACGCGCCAACCTAGTCAACTTTAGATTAGGGTTTTGTTCATGTAAGATTTTTTCAAGATAAAGAGCAGTCGATTCTCCTTCAACTGATGGGTTGGTCGCGATGATTACTTCTTTTACGTTGTCATTATTGACGCGCTTAACTAATTCCCCGATATGCAATTGTTCCGGCGTCACTCCATCAATTGGCGAAATCGCTCCACCAAGTACATGATAAGTACCTTTGTAAGCATGTGTTTGTTCGATTGCATAGATATCAAGCGGCTCTTCTACTACCATCACAGTTGTTTTATCACGGGTATCATCAGAATATAAAGGAGATACTTCTTCGTCGGCGTCAATCAGTGCAAACGTAACTGGACAAGATTTGACACCAGAATGTAATACAGATAACGTATCTGCTATATTTTCAGTGACCTTAGGATTGGTTTTAAAAAGATAATATGCATAACGTTCTGCCGTGCGTGGTCCCACACCAGGTAAACGCCCTAAGGCTTCAATTACATTTGTTAGTGCCCGAGGCAACATTTTACATTCCGCCGAGGCCTAAGTTGCCAAGTCCGCCCATCAAAGGTTTCATTTTGTCAGTTGCAATTTCTTGAGCTTTCGCAAAGCCGTCTCGCATACAGTTCTCAATCCAACGCTCAAGCTCATGAATATCGTCTAAATCGATTTTTTCTGGATCAATCTTAACTTTCTTTACCTTAAGTTCACCGTTAATCTGCACTACCACGGCACCATCACCAGCTTCAACTTCTACGATTTCGTTCTTCAATTCTTTTTGCGCTTTACGCAATTGATTTAATAATTTCATTTGGTCCATTTTCTGACCCATATTACTCTCCTTCTTTATCTGAATATGTATATATGTATATTATATCAGAATTATCCCGCATTGACGAGGTAATAATCTGTGACAATTTATAGTGTGGCGGTATAGATTCGGGGGCACCCAACACGGCAATTTTTGAATCTCTATCGATTTGATCGACAATCTTAATATTAGTTGAATTTTCCAAAATCTTATAAAAATCAAAGTATTCATTCACGACGAGTTTTTCGTCTGTTAAATTATGTTTTATTACTGACAAATCATAGTTAAATTCATTTGCGACAGTTGGATTATAACGGTATCCGTAAACATACTGCAAGAGTGCAGGTACAATAATAATGCCAAATAGTATAGTTAATGGGAACAAAGCCGAAATTCTAGCATATGGATTCTCTGGGAATAATCCGTACCATTTTTCGAGTAAGTATTTCACGCCATGGGCAATTAAAATCGATATTGGTAAAATCAAAAATACCACAGCATCAGGATTGAATCCTGTAATGACAATACCAAAAAGTATCAATACGGATGCGATAGAATTACGCGAAGCAAAGAAGCCCTTAGTAGTTGAAAACAAACCAATCAATGCCAAAGCCAACACTGGCAAACTAATTAGTGGTGACAAAAAAACGTTTTCTAAACTGTTGTACCAAGAAAATAGTGGAGCCATGCCCGTTGCGATATTTCCAAAGAACAACCCTAGTCTAAAATCTTTCGCAAATAGAAGCTCCATAATTGTATTTGGGTGATGGTAAATACTAATCCCGAATATTGTAACACCAGCCAGAATAATTACGATTATCAAAGACAAAGGTAGTTTGGGTAAGTTTTTGACAATAAAACGAAGGTGCGGCTGTAAGAATACGAAAAACACACAGAATACTGCAAAATAAATCATATATGGCGTAAATAATGAGAATAGCATTGCAAGTGCAAACATAAAACTATATAAAGGTTTAGGCCGTCTTTCTCCGTGGATTTTGGAGCCTAGCCACAATAGTAGGGTTGGCCAGAATATCAGCATAATTAATGGGGTGCCTGAACCAGCCAAGAATAGAAATGGCGTAGATAGAATAATCAAACAAGATGCAAGCAGCGAGACATTACTCTTAAACCAACGATTGAGTAGTAGTATTAAAAGAAAACCGAGCAGTAGCCCCATGATTATACTTGGTAGCTTAATTGTGAAAGTTGACAACCCGAAGAATTTTATGGAGTATTTCTGCAAAACCCTATAGGGTAAATCAATCAAATCACCATTTAAAATACCGTCTTTACCTAAATAATAAGAACTAGTTGCGGATTCGATTTCCGCTTCTGATAGGCCCTTTTGCGCTATTAAAGGCAATGAAACAAGAAGCGCAATAAAAGCTACACCAAGAACAACGTATCCAATTATAAAACGATATCTATATAAAAAAAGTTTAGAAATTACAATTTTCTTCACATAAGTATTATAGCACCGTTAATGCTCTTTATCAAGTGACATGAAACGCAGCAACTCTGGATGGAAGTAAAGATCAACTTTGCCAACCGCACCATGGCGATGCTTGGCAACTATTAATTCTGTAATATGAGTTTCTTCGTAATCGTCGTCATTTTGATGATAATAATCGGGGCGGTGCAAAAACATCACAAGGTCTGCATCCTGCTCAATCGAACCTGAATCACGCAAATCTGATAGCAAAGGTCTAGGATTGTCGCGTCCGGTTACAGTACGAGAAAGCTGCGACAATGCAACTACTGGAATACCTAATTCACGTGCTAAGATTTTTAGTCCACGTGAAATCTCAGTAACTTCTTGCACACGATTCCCTTTGTAGCGATCGTCACCAGTAATTAGCTGTAAGTAGTCAACAATTACTATACCGATATCGTGGTCATGCATCGCACGTCTAGCCTTATTACGTAATTCCACAATAGTCATCGAGCTAGTGTCATCAATAAAGATTGGCACATTATCCATTTCACCTAAAGCATCCATTAGCCTTTGATGTTCTTCGCTGTTGATGTTGCCAGTACGAATCTTCCAGTTATCTACACCCGAAACATCAGAAATCATTCTGTCGATAATCTCATTATTGGCCATCTCCATTGAGAAGAATAATACCCCACGGTTATTAATAGTAGCAATATTATAAGCTAAGTTTTGCGCAAATGTAGTTTTACCCATTGCAGGACGAGCACCGATAATTATCAAATCGCCTTTATGAAAACCAGCAGTCATCTTATCTAAATCACGGAATCCAGTTTTGAGACCGCGTAGAGCGCCTTTATTATTGCGGAGCTCTTCAATTCTATCAAAAGCGTCTGCGAGTAACGTGTCCATTGCTACGTAATCACTTTTTACAATTTTATCAGAGACATTAAATAAGTCTCTCTCGGCCGCACCGACTAAATTACCCACATCGGCGTCTTCCGAATAAGCTTTTTCGGCAATTTCAGTGCCAGCCTGAATCAATCTACGACGAATCGAAGCTTTTTCAATTATTTCAGCATATGCTTTGGCATGAGCGGCTGCAGGCACGGCATTTGACAATTCAGCAAGATAAGTCGCACCACCAATACTTTTGAGTTTTTTCTTGCGTTTTAATTCAGCAGTTAAGGTCAATAAATCAACTGGTTTATGCTGATCGTACAAATCCGACATAGCTTCAAAAATTATCGCATGACGCTCTTCGTAAAAATCTCTTGGGCGGATAATCGTCAAAATTTCTGGCAGAATAGCATCAGAAATCATAATCGCGCCCAGCAACGATTTCTCTGCTTGTATGTCTTGTGGTGGAATACGACCACCATCCTTAGAATGGACTACCTCCTCCGTCATTTTGTACCTCACCTCCCATTATATCAGATATTTGAGTAAGCACGGTGTCTTTTTTGATGTCATCAGGCTGCTCGCCTTTTTTATGAATTGTAATTTTTACATTACCAGCTGATTGACGCAAAATATTCATATTATTGTTGAGGATACTTCTCACAACATCGCTTTTAACATAAATATCTAATTGTCCAGCATTATAAATACATATAGTCTTTAGTAGTTGAGCATGAACCGCGTCATTCAGCTCTAAAGTCTTTTCTAAAAATTCATCCGTGGAAAAAACAGTAGTAGGCACGACATTCGGTTTGATAGTCGAAGTAGGTTTGACGGATGGAACAGGCTGGACTGGTTGGACATGTTGAGTAGTTTGCGGAACATTTGATGTGAGTGCAACAAGCAATTTGGCTTCTGAAAATGGCGCTCTAACGTTTGGTAACTCACTGAGTAATTTTAATAAATCAGGCGAAGGGCTGTCTATGATTATTGAAATAATTTCTTCAGCTAATGTCTCAGCTTTAACGCCAGACGAAAGCAAATCTTTCAAGGATTTAGAAATATCGAGTATATTTCCATTCTGATAATCATCAATCAGCTTTGCCACTTTTTCGTCTTGAGGCAAACCCATTGCCGAGATCACCATGTCTTTAGTGATCTCGTCTTTAGATAAAGTTGATATTTGATCGAGCAAAGAAAGAGCATCTCTAAAAGAACCGCCACTTCGTTTGGCTATAACTTCAAGCGCATCATCAGTAATTGCAATCTTTTCTTTGTTCGCTACGGTATGCAAAAAATCAACCATCACCTGTTTATCAGCTAGTTTAAATGTATATACTTGCGCTCTTGAGGTAATCGTCACTGGCACTTTATAAGCATCAGTGGTTGCCATAATAAATACTGCATGTGCAGGCGGTTCTTCCAGAGTCTTAAGCAGCGCGTTGAAAGCTTCCTTGGTCAGCATATGTACTTCATCAATGATATATACTTTATATTTACCCGTAGTTGGTGCAATCATTACTTTTTCGCGTAGTTCTCTAATATTGTCTATCCCGCGGTTTGAAGCACCATCTATTTCGATAATATCAATATAATCATCTTCTAGTTCATATTTAAAATTGTTTATTTCATGCGCCTAAAT
>JAEEGI010022654.1_pt1 | contig 12391 bp, 8 predicted proteins | sample 8958751 | NCBI WGS metagenome assembly JAEEGI01 (sample SAMN16246545, study PRJNA631951) | gut metagenome | biome: gut microbiome; feature: rumen; material: KS-attached | host: Bos | place: Iran: Karaj | collected 2018-10 | reverse complement strand
TGCGGTCTATGTCCAGCGTCTGAACCTTGCCGTCTTTGCTGATAACCTTAAGCGAGCAGGCGGGATCGTCGTAGATGCGGATGATGCCCTCGGTGCCGTAGACTATGGTGCTGTTGTCTTCCTGTCCGTAGAAGGTCCAGCTGGCGGTCATAGTGCCCACGGCGCCGCCTGCCATCTCAAAGATGCATATCGCATTGTCGTCCACGCCAATGGGGCTGCCGTCGGCGTATTTCTTGTCGATTGTAGAGATGCGGGCGGTGACGGCGGTGATGGTGTCGTCAAGAATGTACTGAATCAGGTCTGTCTTGTGGATGCCCAGATCGGCCAGCACACCCATCACGGCGGCTTTCTTGTCGAAGAACCAGGTGCCGGGGCCGGGGGTGATGCTCCAGGTCTCGGGGCCGGAGTGGCCAAAGGTGGTGCGGAAAGAGACCACCTTGCCTATTGCGCCCTGCTTTATAAGTTTGCGCGCTTCGGAGTGCGCCAGGGCAAAGCGCTGGTTCTGGCCTATCATCAAAAAGCGGCCATACTGCCGGGCGGCGGCCACCATACGCTCGCAGTCTTCTATGTTGGTGGCCATAGGCTTTTCGCACAGCACGTGCTTGCCCGCCTTGAGGGCGGCGATGGTGACATCGGCGTGCATATTATTGGCCACACACACGCTCACGGCATCGATATCGGGGCATTCCAGCAAATCTTCTACAGTATCGAAGACTTTGCCGCCGTAGCGATCTGCCATTTGCCGGGCGCGCTCCGGCGCCAGGTCAAAATATCCCACCAGACGGGCGTTTGGGTTGTCAAAATATTCGGGTATATGCCTCACCTGCGAGATTTTTCCGCAGCCGATAATGCCGATGCCTTTCATCTGTTTTTGATTAGGTTAAAGGTTTGTGACCATAAATTTACGAAAAAATTCTTACCTTGGCAGTATGAAAAGAATTCTTTTGATTTTGGCGGTGGCGGTTATGACCTCCTCCTGCGGCATTCTGGCGAATGTCGATCCCAATCTTGCCCTCTCCGGAGCATCCAAGGCTATACAGGCGCTCACCATATCTGACGAGCAGATTCAGGCGTACGTGCGCCAGTCTGTGATTCAGATGGATGCGCAAAACAAGGTGAGCCCGGCCACCAGCAGCTACAGCAAGCGGCTGGCCAACCTGACCCGCGGTCTTACCGATGTGGACGGTCTCCCGCTCAACTTCAAGGTATATGAAACCAAGCAGGTAAATGCCTTTGCCTGCGCCGATGGCAGCGTGAGGGTCTACAGCGGTCTTATGGACCTGCTCAGCGACGATGAGGTGCTGGGCGTGATAGGCCACGAAATAGGCCACGTGGCGCTAAAGCATTCCAAGAAAGAGATGCAGAACGCATATCTTACCAGTGCCGCCCTGGACGGACTGGGCTCTATGAGCACAGCCCTCGCCTCTCTTTCCCAGTCTCAGTTAAGAGCGTTTGGCGAAGCCGCTCTGAATGCCAGATATTCCAAGAAACAGGAGCTTCAGGCCGATGATTATGGCTACGAATTCCTGAAAGCAAAGGGCAAGAACCCCATTGCTATGATCAAGAGCTTCCAGAAGATGCTGGCGCTTAAGAATTCGCAATCCTCAGCCACCAGCAGTTCTATGAATCAGCTGCTCTCTTCGCATCCTGACCTGGAGACCAGAATCAACAGGATAGCCGAGAAGGCAATCGCCGACGGCTTCGTAAAGGTAAAACAGTAATTATTCAGCGGGGCTGAAATCTTCTTTACCCACGCCGCACAAGGGGCAAACCCAGTCTGCAGGGAGGTCTTCGAAAGCGGTGCCGGGAGCGATGCCATTGTCGGGATCGCCGGCTGCGGGGTCATATTCATACCCGCAAACATTACAAGTGTACTTTTTCATTTGATATAGGATTTATTGGAGTTTGCTGACAAATGCCTTGCCATATTCTTCGCAGGCGGCCAGGGCGGCGGCATCGGGATTCCACTGGGCGCGGATACCTTCGTCCACAATATTGAAGCCCGCTGAGGCAAGATGCTCGGACAGGAGTTTGACACCCTCGCCGCTCCAGCCGTAGCAACCAAATGCGGCAGCAGATTTCTTCTTGAGTTTCAGGCCCTTGACCATCTCCAGCAGACCGGCCACGGCATAGGAGTAGCCGTTGTTGATGGTGGGGGAGCCCAGCAGCAGCGCTTTGGAGTGGAATATCTCGGTCAGGATGTTGTTCTTGTCAAATTTTGCGGCGTTGAACAGCTTGACCGTGACGGCGCCGTCGGCCGCCTCTATGCCGCGGGCGATGGCCTCCGCCATTGCGCGGGTGCCGTTCCACATAGTGTCATAGACTATGGTTATCTGGTTTTCTGCGTAGGCATCGGCCCAGAGCAGATACTGCTGCACGATGGAAGCCGGGTCGCGGCGCCAAATCACGCCGTGGCTGGGGCAGATCATTGCCAGCGGCAGGTTCATTGCCAGAATCTCCTTGACCTTGCGGGTAACCATAGGGCAGAAGGGGGCCAGGATGTTGGCGAAGTATTTCTCTGCCTCGCGCATCATCTCGGCCTGGGGCACCTCGTCGTTGAAGAGGCTCTCGCTGGCATAGTGCTGGCCAAAACCGTCGTTTGAAAACAGCACGCCGCCGCAGCCGTTGTAGTAGCTGAACATAGTGTCGGGCCAGTGGAGCATAGGCGCCTCTATGAAGGTGAGGCTCTCGCCGCCGCCCAGATCCAGCTTGTCGCCGGTCTTGACATTTACATAATTCCAATCCTGGTGATAGTGGCCGCGCAGGATGGCTTCGCCCTTGGCGGTGCAGTATACGGGGGTGCCGGGGATTTCCCTAAGCAGCTCTCGCAAGGCGCCCGAGTGGTCGGTCTCGTTGTGCTGCATCACTATCGCATCTATCTTGTCCAGAGGGATTTCTTCTTTGAGCCGCGCCACAAACTCTTTGTCGTAAGGACCCCACACGGTGTCCAGCAACACGGTCTTGGAGGCGCCGCGGATTAGGTATGCATTGTAACTGGAACCGCGGCGGGTAGAAAGCTCGTTGCCGTGGAACATCTTGAGCTCCCAGTCGACCTTGCCGACCCAGGAAATATTGTCTGTTATTTTCTTTGCCATACCACAAAGTTAATGAAAGTTTTTTACTAAATTTGAAGTCTACCTCTGAATAATCAAGATCAATAAATAGAGTATGAAAACATTTAAAATTTTATCGTTCGTGGCCGGCATCCTGGCACTCACCGCATTAGCTTCCTGCGCGGAGAAAGTGGAGGACCCGTTCATCCAGATTGAGGGTCAAAAGGCATTCAATCTACAAAAAGAAGGGACCAGTGTTCAGGTCAAAGTCCTTTCAAACCGTGACTGGAAAGCACGTATCGCAGGTGATGCTGATTGGATTGTGGTGGAACCCGCTACTGGCAAGGCGTCTTCCAATGCAACGGATGTTACAATCACGGTTCTTGCAAATAACAAGACTAACCGTGATGCCGTAATCGAATTCTATACAGGTACTGCTTTTGATGTGGTCGAAATTACGCAGGAGGGTCCCGCCGGTGATGCAACGCCCAAGCCTTCGGGAAAAGGGACGTTAGAGTCCCCGTATAATGTAGCAGCCGCTCTTCAGGTAGCATCCGGCCTCAGTTGGACATCCAACGACAATTGTGAAAAGGCCGGTCCTTACTACGTAAAAGGCAAGATCTCCAGAATTGGAAAGGATAAGAGCACAAGCGCAGATTTGACCTATGCTCAGAGCGGCAACTTCAGTAATGCTACATTCTACATCTCCGATGACGGCTCTACAAACGACGAGTTCTATTGTTACAGATTGTCTTATCTTGGCAACAAGAAGTTCACTTCGGGCCAAACTGATATTGAAGTCGGAGACGAAGTTGTTATCTATGCCGAATTGATGAACTACTCAAACAATACTCCGGAGAACTCGGGCGGTTATCTGTACTCTCTCAATGGCGAAACCAGCGGAGGCACCACTCCGGAGGTGCCTGCCGGCAATCCGGAAGGCGACGGATCAGAAGCATCTCCGTACAACGTGGCTGCAGCTCTGCAGGCAACAGCAAACCTCAGTTGGACATCTAACGATAGTTATCAAAAAGTTGGCCCGTACTACGTCAAGGGAAAGATTTCCCAAATAGGTAAGGATAAGGATACTGGCGCAGACTTGACTTATACCCAGAGCGGAACATTCAGTAATGCAACGTTCTATATTTCTGATGATGGATCGACTAGTAACGAATTCTATTGCTACAGATTGTCATATCTTGGCAACCAGACGTTCTCTTCAGGAATGACCGATATCAAGGTAGGAGATGAAGTGGTAATATATGCTGAATTGATGAACTACCGCGGCAATACTCCCGAGACTGTCAACAAGAGCGGTTATCTGTTTTCGCTCAACGGTGATACTGGCAGCATCACTCCCGTAGAGACCGTTACCGGCACTGTTGCAGAGACGATTGCTGCGGCAGATAACAGCGGTGTAGTTATTCCAGAGGCAACAATTATGGCGAAGTCCAAGGCAGGAATCGTCGTTGCCGACGCAACCGGCTCCGTATATCTATTCTTCAACAGTAAGAACGGAGAAACCGTGCCTGACGTCGCAGTTGGAGACAATGTAAAGGTAGAAGCCACAAAGAGTACATATGGCGGTATTCCGGAATTCACAAAACCCACCGTTACAAAACTGTCGGGCGGAACCGCCGTGTATCCCGAACCCAGGGATTTGAATCCCGTCGCTGCCAGCTATGAGTCTGCGGTTACGGAGTTCGTGACATTGACGGGAACACTCAAGATTTCCGGCAACTTTGTCAATATAGAAATCAATGGGGTCGACCCTGCTTCCAGACAGGGCTCCGTGTCCCAGCCTCTCGATTCTTTCGGCGTTAATTCCTTCGATGGCAAGCAAGTTACTGTAACCGGCTATTTCACCGGTATTACCACAAGCAAGGATGTCAAGTACATCAATATTGTCATAACCGACATTGCTCTTGCAGACCCTAACGCAAAATATTGCAATGTCACCCCGGCGACCATAAGCGCAAAGGCTGACGCCACTTCTGCAACGTTCACCATCTCTGCAAATGCCGCTTGGACCGTTACCAGCGACAACGAGGCATTCGTTGTGTCACCCGCTTCCGGCGATGCTGATGCTACCGTAACAGTTACCTTCTCTGCAAACGAAGGCGACTCACCCCGCGTTGCCAACCTTACAGTCGTATGCGCTGACGCGAATGTTGAAACCGTAGTTGTTCTAACTCAGTCAAAACCCTCCAGTGGTGAGAAGCTCACTATTGAGATAGACTTTAATACAGAGATAGCGGCGCTGCCTCAGTCCAAAGACAACGGCATCACAGATGCCACCGTCACTCTTGAGGGCTATGAGTTCAAATTGCACGCAGAGGGTAAGACTGACGGTAAAGATAACGTATGCTACCAGGCTAAGTCGGGTGGAAAACTCTGCTTGTTGATAGGCCGGCAATACGCATATCTCCAACTGCCTGCAATAGAAGGGAAAGCTCTTGCCAAGATAGAATTTCTTACCGGAGCAGGAGCTTCCAACAGCGTCGTCGTGGATGTGGCGAAGGCTGACGGCTCCCGCTTGAATGTCAATAACACCGCTATGCCACAGGGAACTACCTTTGCATGGGAGATTACAGGCGAGGAAGGAATGGCATACAAACTGCTGGTTGTCTCCAACCATAACGCCCAGTTCCAGAACCTTACTCTCACCTACGAATAGCAGATGAACACCTCCCGATATCTTTTCAGGTTGCTTGCGGTGGCCATTGTGGCCATCGCGGTGATAGCCTGTGGTCAGAAGGAGGGTCCAGCGTTTAGCCTGAGTGTTAAATATCCCTTTATCGACGGAACACAGGGCTCACAGTTCTTAAGCGTAAATACGTTGTCCAGCCAGATATGGACTCTTACCCTCAGCGATGGCAGCGGCGGTACCCCCGACTGGATTACCATAAACCCCGCAACCGGAACCGGTAGTAAGTCTTCTGTCAGCGTATATTGGGAAAGGAACGATACCGGCAACGCGCGTACGGCGGTAATAACGGGTGCTTGCGGAGACCAAACAGCCTCTATCTCCATTACGCAAGATCCATACGGACCTCACAGGGATAATGTCCCTGGCTGGCTGGAACTTCCCGCAACGAACGATCCATCGCTTTATTTCATAACTCACGACAGTTCTTTCAACAAATGTGGCCGCAATTACTCTTACTACTGGGATGTGAATGCGCTGGTGGCCCGATGGGTGGCATATCCGCTGAACAGCAAGTTGATGGGTAGTGGTAGCCGCACAGAAGCATGGGCTCTCGACCCAAAGCTACCGAGTGACCTACAACCCAAACTATCTGAAGGAGGATATCGTGGCGCTTATCATACAGGAAACAGCGACGGAGGTTCCTCTTATTATGATCGCGGACACCAGTGTCCGTCTGCCGATCGCCTTAACTATTCCGACAATGTCCAGACCTTCTACGGCACCAATATGACGCCTCAGGATCCCGACTTGAACGGAAAAATATGGGCTTCGCTTGAGCAGTATGTCCGTGACAAGTCCAGAGTCTTTGATACGTTATACGTGGTTACCGGGTGTGTTGTGGAGGGGAGCACTTCTTTCGCCTTCGACAACGAAGGTAAGAAGGTTACCGCTCCCGTTGGCTACTACAAGGCGCTGTTGGGTTATCAGAAGAGTCGTGCGGTTGGCATTACCGCCCAGACCTACGGGTATACCGGCGTGGCTTTTTATTTAGAGAACAGGCCCTACAGAGACAATAACTACAAAGCATACGCAATGACTATAGACGAGCTGGAAGCGAAAACCGGCGTGGATTTCTTCGTGAATCTCGCCGCTGTGATTGGAAGGGACCTGGCAGACAAGGTAGAGAAAACAAAAGATACTTTTTGGAATAATTAGCCATGAAAAGAATAGCAATGATAGCAGCGATGCTGCTGCTGACAATAGGCGCATTTGCCCAGAGCAGGACATACGTCATAGGGTTCTACAACCTGGAGAACCTCTTTGACATATACGACGATCCCGCCAAGAACGACAACGAGTTCCTCCCCGACGGAGCCAACGCCTGGACCCAGGCCAAGTATGAGAAGAAGCTCGCCAATATGGCCAAGGTGATCCGCGCAATGGCGGAGACCAACGGCCGTTACCATACGATACTGGGCGTAAGCGAGATAGAAAACCGTTTGGTGCTTGAGGACCTGGTGGCGCAGCCCGCCATCGCCGACGCCAACTATCAGATTGTGCACTACGACGGTCCTGACCGCCGCGGCGTGGATGTGGCGCTGCTCTACAATCCCAAGCAGTTCACATTCCTCGATTCCGAGTCGATTCCCTTCACCTTCGAGGGGAGCGAGATCGACTTCAGCGACATCGACAAGGATTACTTCCGCACCCGCGACATCCTCATGGTGCACGGCACCATTGCCGGCGAGCATTTCGCCTTCTACGTGATGCACCTCCCGTCGCGTGTGGGCGGCAAGGGCGGCAACCTCCGCAGCCGCGGCGCCGAAATCGCCTACCGCCACAGCCTAACGATGATGGAGAAATATCCCGGCATCAAGATAGTGGCCATGGGCGATATGAACGACGACCCGTTTGACGAGAGCATGGCGGTGTATTATCACGGCCGCGAAACTCTGGAGGAGGTCGGCCCCGAGGATTACTTCAATCCCTTCCTGAGGATGATCAAGGACGGCCTCGGCTCGCTCTGCTATCAGGGTCAGTGGAGCATCTACGACCAGATTCTGGTCAACAGCAACCTTGCGCTGGCTCCCCAGGGCGGCCTCAAGCTGATGCCCATCAACAAGGGCTATTACGGCCGTGTATACAAGAAACGCTTCATGATGACCAAGAGCGGCCAGTACAAGGGCTATCCCTTGCGCACCTTCTCCAACGGCGGCTTCATAAGCGGCTACAGCGACCATTTCCCCACCTACATCGTAATTAGTAAAGATGAATAATATGATAAAGAGACTTGCATTTTCCCTGGCGCTTCTGCTCCTTTCAGCTGCTATGTGGGCCCAGTTCCCGACGGGCGGAGTTAAGGGCGTGGTAGTTAACCGCGCTGGGCGCGTGCCGGTTCCGGGTGCTGCAATCACCCTGAGCCAGGGCGAGACCATCATGGCGACCTGCACTACCGACGCTAACGGCGCCTTTCTTATTGAAGGCCTAGCCGACGGCGTCTACGCTATGACCGTGGTTGCCGACGGCTTCACCCCCGCCGACGTGAATGTCACCGTGGACAAGGGGTTCGTGAAGGATATGATGTTCCTTTCGCTGATTCCGGAACAGGTGGTCTCCGAACTCGACGACTCCAGTTTCGTGGAGTTTGACATGGACGATTCCGGCTTCACCGACAACCCCACCATCATGTACAGTACCACCGACGTCTTTACCAACGTCGCCGGTTACGGCTTCAGCCCCATCCGCTTCAAGAACCGCGGTTACGAGAGCGAGAGCCAGGACGTATATCTGGCGGGCGTGAAGATGAACGACGCCGTTACCGGATATTCTCCCTTCAGCCTGTGGAGCGGTCTCAACGAGGCGATGCGCAGCAAGGAGAGCACCATCGGCATGGAGTCGGCCGACTATGGCCTGGGCCACTTCAACGGTATGACCAACATCCTGGGTACTCCGTCGGCGGTCCGTCCCGGCTGGCGTTTCAGCGTGCTCACCAATAGCGCGTTCTACCGTCTCCGCCTGATGGCCACCTACGCCTCCGGCTTGCTGGACAACGGCATCTCCTACGCCGTCAACGTATCGGCCCGCCTGGGCGGCAACGACTGGATAGAAGGTGTGTACTACAAGAACATATCGTACTATGCCGGCATAGAGAAAAAGTTTGACGACGATAGCCGTCTGGCGCTGTTCTCATTTGCCAACACCGGTCAGCGCGGTGCCCAGAACGCATCGACCCAGGAGGTCTACAACCTGATGGGCGACAATATGTACAACAGTAACTGGGGCTACCAGAACGGCTTGGTGCGCAACGCCCGCGTCCGCAAGACATTCGAGCCGGTGACGGTGCTCAAGTATTCTGCCTCGCCCTCCGACAAGCTGGATCTGTCGGCAACCCTGCTCTACCGCTGCGGATACAACGGCTACACCGCCCTCGACTGGTACGACGCTCCCGATCCGCGTCCCGACTACTACCGCAACCTGCCCAGTTACTACTATATGGACGACGACGATTACAACCGTCTGAACGAGGGCAAGTACAATTGGGCTACCGAGTCGTGGACCGACCATTCCAAAGATTATGCAGGATATCAACACATAAACTGGGACCGTCTCTACAACGTGAACTACAGTCAGGTGGACGGCCGCAGCAAGTATGCGCAGGAGCAGCGTCACGTGGACCAGCGCGACCTGAACCTGGCTTTGTCGGCATCCTGGTACGCAACCGATGAATTCATCCTGAACGGCGGATTTGAGGGCAAGATCAACCGCACGGAAAATTACAAGAAGATTGCCGACCTGCTGGGCGGCAAGTACTACGTGAATATCGACCAGTTTGCTGAGCGCGATTTTGCCAGCAATGAGGCGCTGATCCAGAACGACCTGGATTATTTCCTTACCCACGGCGAAGCCGAGGAGGTGACCAAGGGCGGCAAGTACGGATATGACTATTACGCCCACATCCGCAAGGCACGCCTCTGGGCCAACGGCATCTACACCAACGGCGGTTTTTCCGCATCGTTGGGTGCGACCCTCGGCTATGAGACGTTCTGGAGGGAAGGCCTTATGCGCAAAGGTCTCTTTGCGGGCGTTGACGATGCCGGCAATGAGATAAGCTATCAGGGCAGGACCCTTACCACATACGATTCCAAGGGTCGTCTGATTACATCAAAAGGCAAATCCGATGTCTGCAAGTTCCTGACTTATTCGACAAAGCTGCAGCTGGCCTATCTGTTCAACGGCGGCCACCGCATAAGCCTGAATGCCGGCTATTTCAACGATGCGCCTACCTTCAACAAGGCTTTCATATCGCCTCGTACACGCAACTCCATAATTGATGGTCTCACCACCCAGAAGACCGTGTCGGCCGACCTCAACTATCAGTGGAGCGGCAACGGATACAACGTGCGCGTGACTGGTTTCTGGACCAAGATAATGGACCAGACCGACCTAATGAGCGTATATGACGACGTTCAGAAGTCGTTCACCAATTTTGCCCTGACAGGTATCGACCAGCGCCACGCAGGCGTCGAGATTGGTGCAAAAATGCCGCTGTTCGTACAGGGCCTCTCGCTTTCGGGCGTGTTGAGCCTCGGCGAGTATATCTACACCTCCAACCCGCTGATGACCCAGACAATAGACAACAGCAGCGAGGTTATATTTGAAAACGTTGAGGTTCCTTATTGGAAGGAGAGTCCCAGGTATCGCAGGGTGACTTTTAATGGGGAGCAAGTGATTGAATACGACTTGGATGGCGAGCCGGTAAAGGAAGGCTATCAGAAACATCATGTGCCCTCGACACCGTCGCTGGCAAGCGCACTGGCCCTCAACTACCGCACCCGCTCTTACTGGTTCTTTGAGCTTAACGGACAGTATTTCGCCCACTCCTATCTGGATATGAATCCCCTGTACCGCACCGATATGGCAGTGGGCGGCGCCGATGGCCACGCCACTCCCGAGGAGATTGAATATATGGCCACACAGGAGGAATTCGACCCCGCCTTCCTGCTGAATGCAAGCCTCGGCAAGTCGTGGTACATCCAGCGTAAATACAATTTCGGCTTCTCTATGGAGATCAAGAATATCCTGAACAACCGCAATGTCAAAACCGGCGGTTACGAGCAGAGCCGTCTGATTTCCAGCACCGGCAAGGATCGCTACTACGCATTTGACTCCAAGTATTTCTATATGCCCGGCGTCAATTATATGTTGAACCTTTATTTCAGATTCTAACGATATGAAAAAGATATTATCAATATTTGCGCTGGCACTCGCGCTGGTTTCCTGCACCTCCCTGGTAGAGGAATTCCAGCCGGTATTCACATATGAATACGAGGCTCCCGCAGCCTTCGCAGAGGCGAAAATGGAACCGAACATCACCATCGCCGACCTGTGCGCCCTATACAAGACTGAACGTCCGTGGAATATCGACCGGAATCTCATTATTGCCGGAAGGGTGACAACCACCGACAAGCCGGGCAACTTTTACAAGAGTCTCTATATTCAGGACGAAACCGGCGGTATTGAACTCAAGTTAGGAAAGAATGGCCTCTACAACTACTACCAGGAGGGGCAGACGCTGTATGTGCGCTGCCTGGGACTTACGCTTGGTATGTACGGCTATAAGAGCGGCAACTACGGTGGCCAGGGTATGATACAGATTGGATACGAAGATCCGACCGGAACATACGAAACGGCCTATCTGGAATCGACATATCTTATCGATTCCCACATATTTACCGGCCCCAGGGGCGATAAAGTCGTGCCCGAGGTTATAACTGAGGCGCAACTGCCCAAGTCCTATGACACGCAGAAGACCAATCAGTACATCGGCAAGCTGGTGACTCTCAAGGGACTCAAATACGCCAATCAGGTGTTCTGCCTGATTTACATAGATTCCAACAAGGACAAGAAACTCTCCGCCAACCGAATCTTCATCGCCGACCAGACCTGGGGCGTTACCACCTGGGCGATGAGCAAGAAGAAGTTCGAGGAGTATTTCGATTCCGGAGTGTGGGATTCTTGCAACATCGGCAATGCCAACGACTATAACTACGGCACCGTGGGCGAGCCCAAAGACCCAGGCTTTGCAATGAGCAAAGCCGATATCCGCGCCCATTCCGCAGCTTATTCGGTGAGCCAGTACTTTATGATGGGCAATACCGAGATCCAGCTGCGCACCAGTGGCTATTCCAAGTTTGGCGATGCCGAAATCCCTCAGGCGGTGCTTGACGGCGAAGCCACAGTGGACATGACGGGCGTGCTGACTATGTATCAGGGCTCAATCCAGTTCATCGTCAACAGTCTTGACGACATCGTGGTGCACAACTAGTACTGGACGAAATAGAAGTGATCTGAGTCACCGTCAATTGAAAAGTTGACGGTGATTCTTCTTGATGAGCCGGTGGTGTTGGCGGGGAAATTGACCAGCACCGTGTGGTTGCCCACACCGCCTTCGGCAGGGGAGAAGGTCACGCCGGGGGTGTCGCAGGATGCTTTCCAATCGGCATTGGCAGTGACTACAATCTGGGCGCTGCCGCCGGCCTGGTCAATGGTGCCGCTCTCGCCTGACACTGACACGTATGGTTTGTAACCCTGGGTGATATATGCCGTTCTGGTGGCAGAAGAGCTGTTGCTGCGGGAGTAAAATTTGACGGCGACGCAGCCGGTGGTCCAGCTGTCGGTCTGGGGTATG
>JAEEGI010022650.1_pt1 | contig 12393 bp, 5 predicted proteins | sample 8958751 | NCBI WGS metagenome assembly JAEEGI01 (sample SAMN16246545, study PRJNA631951) | gut metagenome | biome: gut microbiome; feature: rumen; material: KS-attached | host: Bos | place: Iran: Karaj | collected 2018-10 | reverse complement strand
TGACCACACTCAAGTGCTTTAATAACGCCTTGACTTCATTAGATGTAACCTCTTGCTCAGCAATGACTTTGATGAGTTGCTATGGCAATCAACTGACCTCGCTCAGTGTGGAGGGTTGCACTGCATTAAAAACTCTGTATTGCTACCAGAACAAAATCAGCGGCACGGGCATGACCACCCTGGTCAACAGCCTGCCCACGCGCTCGGCATCGAATAAGGGCGAATTGAATGTAATCTTCAATACAGGCGAGAACAACTCGATGACTGAAGCCCAGATTACGACTGCCCGCAACAAGTACTGGTTGCCCAAGCGCTGGGATGGCGCCGTTTGGGTAGATCTGACTGCATCGCAGCGCGGCGACGCAGATGGTGACGGTGAGGTGAGCATCAGCGACGTGAGCAAGTTGACTGACTACCTGCTCACGGGCAATGCCTCGGGCGTCAACCTGGCGGGTGCCGATGCCGACCAGGACGGCGAGGTGGCCATCGCCGACGTGAGCGCCATCATCGACTACCTGTTGTCTGGCACCTGGTAAGAAACTACGAATTACGCAAATTAAACTAATGGCATCCGCATTCTTGAACTGCACTCCAAAAGTTTTGTGTCCAACTTTTGGGGTGCAGTTCATCCCGGGTATGAGGGACTTGTTTATGCCCTGCAGCTGACCAAAACCCTGCGGGGCTAATGCGAAATTCGCATTTAATAAATAATAGTGGTGGACAAGCGCTACAGCCATGGAAACCTGAAAAGGCACAATATGTAGTGGAAAACTTGTTTGGCAGCATTATTCTGCATATCTTTGCGACAGCAATTAACAACACTAAATTCCTGACGACCTATGAGTACTTTCATTAAAACCACACTCCTGCTGCTGGCCCTGCTGTTGCCAGCCAGCGCCGCTGCCCAGGACTTTGAGGTGGACGGCATCTATTACACCATCAACGGCAACCAGATCTCCGTCTCCGTCACCTATCTAAAAAACAGTGACGGCTCCAGTGCCTATTCTTACAGTGGTGACATCACCATCCCCGAGACGGTCAATTATCGTGGTGCAACCTATATGGTAACCCGCATCGACAACTGGGCGTTTAAGGGCTGCACGGAGCTGACGAGCGTGGTTATTCCCAACTCGGTCACCTATATCAGCGACTCCGCGTTTGAGAACTGCTCTGGACTGACGAGCGTGACCATGGGCAACTCGGTTACAGTCATTAAAGATTATGCGTTCAGGGGGTGCAGCGGCCTGACAAGCATCACTCTCCCCAGCTCACTTCGCGTCATCGGCAACGATTCGTTTATGAGCTGCACTGGCTTGACGAGCATCGCCATTCCGGACTCGGTCACCCACATCGGCACCTATGCCTTTGCATTCTGCACCAATCTGACATCGACCATCGTCATCCCCAAGAGGGTCATCAATATCGGCGAGGGGCTGTTTCACTACTGCACAGGCCTGCCTGGCATCATTGTGGACAGTGAAAATTCTAACTACGACTCCCGCAACCACTGCAACGCCATCATCGAGACGTCAAGCAACAAATTGATTGCCGGATGCAAGAACACCGTTATTCCTAATACTGTCAAGGCCCTCGGCTATGGCGCTTTCTCGGGCTGCACGGACCTGAAGAACATTACCATCCCGAGCTCGGTCACTTTCATCGGCAGCTACGCGTTCTCCCTTTGCGAGGGCCTGACGGGCATCGCCATCCCAAGCTCGGTCACCTATATTGGTGGAGGGGCGTTCTATAACTGCAGTGGGCTGGCCGACGTGTACAGCTATATTGCCGACCCGACGGCAATCTCAATGGGCAATGACGTGTTCTATCAGGACCCTGAGCACTATTCAAGCCGCACGCTGCATGTGCCCGAAGGGACGGTTGACGCCTATCAAGCCGACTGGCGCTGGCAGCAGTTTTTCGGACAGATTGTGACTGACCCGTCGCCCACATTTACCGGTGTAGGGGATTTTCCCGCCATCGAGGTGACGCCCGAGCTGAGTACCGGTCTGAATAAAATCTTTGTCATTTACAATACCGACGGGGTGAAGATGAATTTTACCGCCGCAACCGATGATGCGGTGACATGGCAGCGGTTTGACTACAGCAGTGGCCAGCTCAACATCGAGGAGCTTACCGATACCACCCACACGGGCAATGTCACCACGCTCAACCACGTGATTCCCAACACGGGCTACCGCATCACCGATGGCTCCCGTGTCTATTACTACTGGGTGGTCAACTATGTCGACTACGGCCTCGAGTTCAATGACATATCCTCCAACAGCGTGGACCCGTGCGACCTGATGACAATAGATGTCGACGGCCAGGCTGGCGCCATCCCCTACTACACGGTGGGCGGAGACCGGCAGGTGCTCGACCGCGACATCAGGCTCACTTACCACTCAATGGTGTGGGACGACACTTATCATCGCTGGCAGTATCAACGGTTCGTCGAGAGTTTTGCCCACCTGGACCAGACTATGGCGATAGTGCCTCCGCTGTGCGACACCGATTTTATGCTCACTGGCGACCGCTTCCTTGAGGAGTGGGCCCTCGGCTGGGCAGTTGAGGGTGCCTATTTCTACACTCAGGCGGTGGACTGCCGCTCCATGGTGGAGCCTAACGACGATGTGCTCTACGGTATTCATGGGGAAATTATCGGAGCGGTCCCCTTGCAGCTCGCCTTCTCAGGCTATCCGACCGATGCAGTGGCCAGCAGGGCGTGGGAGATAGCAACCGATCCCGAATTTGAAAATATCATCCTCCAACAGCCCGGCCAGGACGAGTTCGATAACACCTTCATGCGGGCAGGAAACTACTATGTGCGCTACAGGGTTGCCAATGCCACCGGCACATGCGAGGCCTGTGGCGACACCCACACAATCATCGTCAACTACGGTGTGCACCCCATCCACCCGGGCGACGTCAACGGGGACTGGAGGGTAGATATCGCCGATATCAATGCCGTCATCTCCCACATCCTGCAGGGCAATCCTTATTATAGCGTTCCCATCGACGTGAACGATGACGGCGAAATCACCGTCGCCGACGTCAATTTCATCATCGCCGTCATTCTCTGTGGAATATAACCCGTCCTGTATTATATCTTTGCGACAGAGCAATTAACAACACTAAATACCCAACAACCGAAATGAGAAGCTTCATCAAAACCACCCTGCTCCTGCTGGCCCTGCTGTTGCCGGCCGTGGCTGCAGCCTACGACTTCGAGGTGGACGGCATCTATTATATCCATTCCTCAGAACAAGGCAATGTTGAAGTCACAGAATCACCCGAATCAGCCCGATACGCTGGTCATGTGACCATCCCCGAGACCGTGACTTACAACGACACCACCTACTGTGTCACTGCCATCGGCACCCATGCGTTTTACTACTGCAACCGGCTGACGGGTGTGACGATTCCCAATTCGGTCACAGTGATACGCGGTACAGCATTTTTCAGCTGCAGCGGCTTGACGAGCATTAAAATCCCCAGCTCTGTTACCTACATCGCTGGCCAAGCATTTACTTACTGCGATGGTCTGATGAGCCTAACGATTCCCAGCTCGGTCACCTACATCGGCTTTCGCGCGTTTGAGGCTTGCAGCGCCTTGACGAGCATCACGGTAGAGAGCGGTAACCCAAAGTATGATTCCCGTGGCGGCTGTAATGCGATCATCGAGACGGCAAGCAATACGCTGATGTTTGGTTGCAAGAACACGATGATACCCAACACCGTTACCACAATCGGGGATAATGCCTTTAATCGCTGCTATGACTTAACGGAAATTACCATCCCCAATTCCGTCACCTACATCAGTACCAATGCGTTTAAAGCCTGTAGAAGTCTGGCGAGTGTGACGATTCCCAAATCGGTCATCAGCATCGGCAGCAGCGCGTTCGTTGCCTGCAACAGCTTGGCAAGCATCACGGTAGAGAGCGGCAACCCGAAGTATGATTCCCGAGGCGGCTGCAATGCGATCATCGAAACGGCAAACAATACGCTGGTTGTCGGTTGCAAGAACACCGTCATCCCCAACTCTGTCACCTGCATTGATTCTGATGCATTCAGTCAGTGCTTCGGTCTGACGCGCATCTCCATTCCCGCTTCAATCACTTGCATCAATAATTGGGCGTTCTTCGACTGTAGCTACCTGAGAGATATGTATTGTCTCATCATCGACCCGTCGAGTGTGTTGATAGAAGGAAATTACACATTCTATAGCAATAGCGGCTACTCGGGCCGCACGCTGCACGTGCCACAGGGCTCGGCCGTGGCCTATCAAGCCGACAGCCGCTGGTACCCCTACTTCGAGAAGATTGTGGAGATCGACGCTGATACCGGCTTGAAGGGTGATGTGAACCTCGATGGCGAGATCACCATCGCCGATATCAATGTCGTCGTGGCCATCATCCTGGGAGAGAATGCTTCTACCATCACCGCCGACGTGAACCGTGACGGCGAGATCACCATCGCCGACATCAATGCCATCATCGAGATTATCCTGCACCCCGCAGCCGTCGAGGAGCACGAGTGGGTGGACCTGGGGCTGCCCAGCGGCACCCTGTGGGCAACGTGCAACGTGGGCGCCACCAGCCCCGAGGACTACGGCGACTACTATGCCTGGGGCGAGACCGAGCCCAAGCAGGACTATTCCCGCTACACCTACAAGTGGCTTGACGCGAGCTACACAAAGTACTGCACCAGCAGCGAGTTTGGCACCGTTGACGGCAAGACCGAGCTGGACCTCGACGACGATGCCGCCCATGTCAACTGGGGTGTGGAGTGGCGCACGCCCTCCAAGCAGCAGATGGATGAGTTGATCATGTATTGCTCATGGCAATGGACGACGGTCAACGGTGTGGACGGCCGTTTGGTCACCGGACGCAACGGCAACTCCATCTTCTTGCCTGCTGCGGGCAACTACGAGGATACCTCGCTGCTCGACGCAGGCGTTTGGGGTCACTATACGTCCCGCTCGCTCTGCATCGACCGCAACTACAACACCCACCCGCTGAACTTCAATTCGGGCGGCGCCCTGCACACGCTCGACGGCTTCCGCTGCAAGGGGCGACCCGTCCGCGCGGTGCGCGCGCCCGAGGGCCTGTACCTCGTACAGCAGAGCATCGACTTTGGCAAGATGGGTATCGGCAAGTCGTGTTCCGATGACCTGACCATCATCAACAACACCCCCGAGAAGCAGACCTTGACGATCACCGTCGATGAGCCCTTCACGCTAACTTGTGATGGGGACAGTGCCTCGAGCCTGACCATCGTGGTACCGCGCCGTTCAAGTGTACAGGTAACCGTGAACTTCACGGCGACCGCGCCAGGCCAGTTCGACGGCAATGTGACCTTCCAGAGCCCGGCGCTCGACGGCGGCCAGAGCGTTGTCACCGTCCATGCCAGTGTGGTCAGTCATGACGAGTACGTTGACCTGGGGCTGCCCAGCGGCACCCTATGGGCATCGTGCAACGTGGGCGCCACCAGCCCCGAAGACTACGGCGACTTCTTCGCCTGGGGCGAGACCGAATCCAAACAGAACTACACATGGGAAACCTATAAGTGGAGTAAAGGCAGCGACGACTCGCTGACGAAGTATTGCAGCGATGGCGAATATGGCACCGTGGACTACATGAGTTTTCTCGAACCCCAAGACGATGCCGCCCGCATGAACATGGGCCAGCAGTGGCAAACGCCGACCATGGAGCAAATCATAGAACTTCGCCTCAACTGCACTTGCGTCTGGACACAGCGTAACGGGGTGAACGGCTACCTGCTGACGGGCCGCAACGGCAACTCCATTTTCTTGCCCGCCGCAGGCTACCGCACGGGCAATGTGCACCTCGAGGAAGGTGAGGAGGGCTGCTATTGGACGCGCGAGCTCGACGATGAGTGGCCGTGGACGGCCCGAAGCTTGAGCATCTCTTTTCAAGGCCTTAGCTTGTACTCCATGCAGCAGCGCTACATGGGCTTAACGGTGCGTGCCGTCCGTGCCCCGTCGGCCGACTTCTACATCGAGGAGCAGGACCTTGACCTGGGGGTTGTGCCCCTGGGTGTGACCAGCACCGATGTGCTGACCATCGTCAATAACACCCCCGAGGAGATGAGCTTGACGATAACTGCCGACGAGCCGTTCCTGCTCAAACAGGGCGGGGACAGCGTCGCCAGCATGGATATCGTGGTGCCCGGCAACACCTGTGTCCCGGTAATCGTGATGTTCAATGGGACCACCAACGGCCAGTTCGACGGCAACGTGACCATCCACAAGACAGGGTCCGACGAAGGCCAGATTGCTATCCCAGCCTATGTGCTAGCCTATGCCGAGGTGAATCTGGAGCAGGACTACGTGGACCTGGGGCTGCCCAGCGGCACCCTGTGGGCGTCGTGCAACGTGGGCGCCACCAGCCCCGAGGGCTACGGCGGTTATTACGCCTGGGGCGAGACCGAGCCCAAGCAGGACTACTCGTGGCAAACCTACAAGTGGTGTAAAGGCAGCGAATACACGTTGACGAAGTACTGCACCAATAGCGACTACGGCACGCTGGACAGCAAGACCGAGCTGGAGCATGAAGACGATGCCGCATTTGTCAACATGGGCCCGTCGTGGCGCATGCCCACCCAACGGCAGCTGGAGGAGCTGAGAGATGTATGCACCTGGAAATCGGCCACGGTCAACGGTGAGGAAGGGCATCTGGTCATCGGCCCCAACGGCAACTCGCTGTTCCTGCCCCTCCCGGGCGAACGTTGGGGAACCGAACTTGAAGATGCCGGTTGGGTAGGTTACTACTGGTCGCGTGAGATCAAATCCTATGATGATCCCGACGTGGCCTACTGCACAAATTTCGGCACCGTTACCGGCAGCGCACGCTTTCTCGGGTATAGCGTCCGTGCCGTGCGTCTGTCGCTGGATGACATCTTCATCGAGCAGTCGGCCCTTGACCTGGATGGAGTGCTCGTGGGCGACGCATCCACCGGCCAGCTGACCCTCGTCAATAACACCCAGGAACCCATTACCGTGACGGCGGCAGTCGATGCGCCCTTCTCGTTGGTGTGCGATGAGGGCAACACGTCCAGCATGACTATCGTCGTACCGGGCAAGTCAATCGCCCACATGACGGTGATGTTCACTGCAGCCACGCCTGGCCAGTTCGACGGCAACGTGACCTTCCAGCACCCGGCACTCGACGGCGGCCAGCTGGTGATCCCCGTCCGCTCACGAGCCTTCACCGATGAGTTGATGCATCAGGATTACATCGACCTGGGTCTGCCCAGCGGCACGCTGTGGGCAACGAGAGACGTTGGCGCAAGCAGTCCCGAGCAGTACGGCAATGAGTTCATCTGGGGTCACACGAGCCCCTTGAGCGGCAGCAACATGAGCACCCGCAGGCCCAACGAGGAGAGCACCGAGAAGATGACATGGAACGGCAAGAACGGCCACCGGGGCATGCTTGATGGCTTGCCTACGCCAGGCTATGAGTTTGGGCCTGGGTCCGATGCCGCCAGCATGAACTGGGGCCCGGAGTGGCGTACGCCATCAGTGGAGCAAATCGCCGAACTCATCGAGTCCTGCACTTGTTCCAGGGCACGGGTGAACGGTGTGATTGGACGATTGGTTACCGGCCCCAACGGCAACTGCATCTTCATGGGCATCGACGGCTACTACTGGTCACGCACGAGCGTGAACAATTCGACCTCGGTCTTCGGCATGCACTTGCGATCATTCAACCTGGGCTGGGGCATCTTCTGGGGGCCCCAGGGCTGGGGCAGCAGGGTGCGCGCCGTGCGCTCGTCACAGAACTGACACCTCCCGCCCCTCCACAGGGGGGATGCACCGTCAATCAATTATTAAACGACTAAATATCTACAACCGAAATGAGAAGCTTCATCAAAACCGCACTGCTCCTGTTGCTGGCTCTGCTGTTGCCGGCCGTGGCTGCAGCCTACGACTTCGAGGTGGACGGCATCTATTATAATTATCGCAATAGTTTTGCCGGGACTGTCGAAGTGGCCGAATCCCCCAGTTCTAATAAATACGCAGGTGACGTGACCATCCCCGATACCGTGGCTTACAACGGCTCGACCTACACCGTCAAAGTCATCGGCGACTGGGCGTTCAGTGGCTGCAACGGGCTGACGAGTGTGGCCACGGGCGATTCCGTGACCATGATCGGCATCCAGGCTTTGGCCCATTGTGACAATCTGACAAGTGTGAGTATAGGCAGCGCTGTGATATCCATTGGCAACAATGCTTTCATGAGCTGTCCCCGGCTGTCGCGTCTTGTCGTTGCCAGCGATAACACGAGGTTCGATTCCCGCGACGACTGCAACGCCGTTATTGTGACGGCAAGCAATATCCTGGTTGTGGGCTGTCAAAGCACGGTCATCCCCCGCTCGGTCACTGCCATCCGCTACGGTGCTTTCAGCGGCTGCAGCGGACTCACGAGCATCTCTATCCCCAGTTCGGTCACCGCCATCGGCATGGAAGCCTTCGCTGGCTGCAGCGGGCTGACCAGCATCAATATCCCCGCCTCGGTCGCCAGCATCGGCGTGGGAGCCTTCAGTGGCTGCAGCGGGCTCATGTGGCTTGCCGTGTCAAACAATAACACGACCTACGATTCCCGAGGCGGCTGCAACGCCATTATCGAGACGGCAACCAATACGTTGATTGCCGGCTGCCAGAACACGGGCATTTTCGGCTCGGTTACCGCCATCGGCGATTATGCGTTCGCGGGCCAGAGCGGTCTGACCCGCATCATTATTCCCGCCTCGGTCACCAGCATCGGCGAGTATGCCTTCCATGACTGCAGCGGGCTCACGAGTGTCATCATCCCCGCCTCGGTCACCAGTGTCGGCTCGTATGCCTTCAGCCGCTGCAGCGGGCTCACGAGCGCGACATTGCCAGAAGCTCTCACCACCATCCCAACGGGCATGTTCCTGATGTGCAGCGGGCTCACCGATGTGGCTATCCCCCGCTCGGTCACCGCCATCGGCGCGTATGCCTTCAATGACTGCAGTGGGCTCACGAGCGTGACCATCCCCGCCTCGGTCACCAGCATTGGCAAGTGGGCGTTCAGGCAGTGCAGCGGGCTGGCCGACGTATATAGTTATATCCCTGACCTCTCGAGGGTGACCTGGGCCGGCACGGCTTTTAACCTTTCTGACAAGGACTACTCTGGGCGCACACTGCATGTGCTCCAGGGGATGGCCGAGGCCTACGGGGCCGATGCCCAATGGTACCCCTATTTCGGGCAGATCGTGGACGACGTGACGCCTGACGTCGTGCCGGGCGACGTGAACGGCGACCTGGAGGTCACCATCGCCGACGTGAATGTGGTCATCGACAACATCCTGCAGGGAAACGGATATAACGCTGCTGCCGACGTGAACGGTGACCGCGAGGTCACCATCGCCGACATCAATGCCATCATCGACATTATCCTGCACCCCGCAACTGCCGAGGAGCACGAGTGGGTGGACCTGGGGTTGCCCAGCGGCACCCTGTGGGCAACGTGCAACGTAGGTGCCAACAGCCCCGAGGAGAGCGGCGACTACTTCGCCTGGGGCGAGACCGAGCCCAAGGAGTCCTACACGTAGGAGACCTACAAGTGGTTTTATGACCGCGACGGCTGGCCCTGCTGCACCAAGTACTGCACCAACGAACTGGACGGCACGGTGGACAACAAGACCGAGCTGGATCCCGAGGACGATGCCGCCAGCGTCAACTGGGGCCCGTCTTGGCGCATGCCCTCCCAACGGCAGATTTTTGAGCTCTGTGACCAATGCATCAGGGAAGTGACAACCGTCAACGGCGTTCAGGGCATCCGGTTTATCGGCCCCAACGGCAACATGATGTTCCTGCCCCTTGCCGGTTATTATTACAAGGACACGCTCAACACGGCAGGCTCTCAGGGGTATTACTGGACGCGGTCGCTGCTGGAAAGCTTGTCGAGCAACGCCCACGACCTGAGCCTGTCGCGGTATTTCTTTGAGACCTGGGACTACCACGAACGATACCTGGGCTACACGGTGCGTCCCGTGCGCGCTCCCCAGCAGTAGCCATCAGTCAGCGCCGCAACCACAGGGGAGGCTTCGCCGTGTGCTACGACCTGTATGAGGGCGACGGGCCGGCCGAGCTGACCGATGGCGGGGCCTATGCCTTCCACGCCATTAACCGGCGGCAGGCGGGCGACGACAGGCGGGCGTTCAACCCCCATGTCGACGGCGGCTTGAGCGACGACTACACCGTCTATCCCCTGAAGCTGCTCGACGATCCCATCGCCACCAGCCTCGATGAGGTGCCGAGCCCTCACGGGACGGCCATCGACGGCGACAGCCGCTGGTACACCATCGACGGGCGCTGCCTGGGCACCGACAGGCCGACGACAGCGGGACTGTACATCACCCGCGGCCGCAAAGTGGCCGTGAAGTAACACGGCGCAGCCCGACAAGCCGCCCAGACGGCCGAGAATGCATCGCAACGAATCATTGTCAACAAGCGTGTCAAAACTGCCTCAGGTGGTTTTGGCACACTTGATTTATGTCGAGGCAGATATCATTATTTATTCACTTTTTTTAGGCTGATTGTGGGATAAATCGGGAATTATTCCTAAATTTGCCCGTCATTAGCATTTTTGCCGGGTGGCGCCTGTGCATCACTCGCTGAATCCTTGATTACCAACTTAGAACCTATAACCATTTAATCAGTTATCATGTATAAAATAGAAAATCATCCTATTCTTGACCTTCCACAGGAGGAATACGTAGAGTTCCAGTACGAGGGGCGGACCGTTCGCGGCCAGCGAGGCAAAACGATTGCCGCAGCCCTTCATCAAGCAGGATTTGTGGTACACAGCCACAGCACATCGGGCCGCAACCGCAGCCTGGAGTGCGGCATCGGCAAGTGCGGTGCCTGCGAGATGCTCGTCGATGGACAGGTGCGTCGCATCTGCATCACCCTGGTCGACGGAGTGAAAGAGGTGCGCGAGATTCCCCGCGACTACCTGCCCGACGGCAAGGCACGCGCAGCCCATGAAACGAAGATTTACAAGACCACGGTAGCCATCATCGGTGGCGGCCCTGCCGGCCTGGCCTGTCGCGAACAGCTCACGGCGCTGGGCATTCCCAACATCGTGGTGGACAATAACGCCACCGAGGGCGGCCAGTTCAACATGCAGACGCACCAGTTCTTCTTCTTCGAGAAGGAGCAGAAGTTTGGCGGCATGCGTGGTTTTGACATTGCCAAGACGCTCGCTGGCGACAACCATGACGGCATCCTGCTGAACAACACCGTGTGGGACCTGCTCGAAGGCCGCCGCATCGCCCTGAAGAACGTCGTCACCCAGGAGGTGAGCTACATCGATGCCGACCATCTGGTAGTGGCCACGGGTGCCGTGCCGTTCATGCCCGTGTTTGAGAACGACGACGTGCCGGGCGTTTACACCGCTGCGGTGTTCCAGAAGATGATGAACCAGGAGCACACCCTGCTGGGCAAGCGCGTGCTCACCGTGGGTGCCGGTAACATCGGCTACCTCACCAGCTACCAGGCCATGCAGGCCGGCGCTACCATCAAGGCCATCATCGAGGGTATGGACCACGAGGGTGGCTTCCCCGTCCAGGCCAACCGTGTGCGCCGCCTGGGCATACCCATCATGACCTCACACGTGCTGCTGCGCGCCATCCCCAACGAGGACTACACCGGCGTGACGGGTGCCGTGATTGCTGAATGCAAAAATTTCCAGCCCATCCCCGGCACCGAGCGCGTGATTGACGATATCGACATCATCAACATCTGCACCGGTCTGATTCCCGACAACCAGCTGCTGGTGAAGGGCCGTTCGGTATTCGGCCGCAACGTCTATGGTGCCGGCGATGCCGTGCGCATCGGCGAGGGTACCAGCGCCGTGCTGCGTGGCAAGCAGGTGGCCTATGAGGTGGCCCAGGAGCTGGGACTGCGTTTCCCCTATGAGGACTATCTGGATGTTTCGCGCCAGTATATCGACTCGCAGCAGCGCCCCGTGCGCCTGCTCGACGCCCCACGCCTGCCCGACGAGGAGCGCATGGCGCTGAAGCCCTATGTGGCCATCAACTGCCTCTACGGCTTCGCCTGCAACCCCTGCACCTTTGCCTGCCCGCAGGGTGCCATCACCAAGCCGACCACCTCGTCGGTGCCCATGGTGGACTACGACAAGTGCATCGGCTGCATGCAGTGTGTGAACCACTGCCCCGGTCTGGCCATCTTCGGCTACGACAAGCGTAAGAACGTGGTGTTCCTGCCGGTAGAGTATGCGGTGGAAGAGGGCAAGGAAGTATTCCTCGTCGATGACAACGGCGCCAAGGTGGGCGAGGGTGTCATCGAGAAGGTGCTCAAGAAGGACAACAAGACCGACGTGG
>JAEEGI010022649.1_pt1 | contig 12393 bp, 6 predicted proteins | sample 8958751 | NCBI WGS metagenome assembly JAEEGI01 (sample SAMN16246545, study PRJNA631951) | gut metagenome | biome: gut microbiome; feature: rumen; material: KS-attached | host: Bos | place: Iran: Karaj | collected 2018-10 | reverse complement strand
TTTTGGGGATTGGGGGATTGGGGATTGGGCCCAATCCCCAATCCCCAATCCCCAATCCCCAATCCCCATATTTTATTCTCAAATGTAAGTATATTTCTTAAAAATATTTATTTTCAACAAAAAAATTTATAAATACGAAATTATATTATTTATAAAATATTTAAAATATCTAAATATTTGATAATAATCAATTAAACAATATTATTTATCAATTAATTTCTTGAATAAAATTACATTTAAAAAGATTGAAATTACTTTTAAAAATCATATTTTCATGAATTATAAAATCATCAATTGCAAGAATCCAAGTTCCATTAGTACTATGTATAATTTTATTTTGACCAGTTGGAGAAATAATTTCATTTCCATCTTTAATTTTCCAACCTTCATTTTCATAATATTGAATATTACTATTAACTTTAGAAACTAAAGAATCTTCTAATTCAATATCATTATTATGTTTTTTTCTTCCTATTCTAATAATTTTTTTATTTGAATTATATGAAAAACTCCTGTTTTGACTTTCTTTGTTTTTATTCAATTCTGATAATTTAATATTAATTATATCATTTTTAATTATTTCATTTTCATTATTTGAATCTTCAAAATTAAATATTAAATATGTATCTCCTATATTTATCATATCATTATTTTTTAAAATAATAGGTTCAAAAATTTTAACATATGTTCCAATACAATTTCCTAAATCTCTTAAATAATAATTTAAATTTTTATTATTATAAAAAATTCTAAAAAATCTTCCACTGAATTTTAAATTATCATTATTTTCATCTTCAAATTTTTTTTGTGGAATTAAATAATCAATTGAATTTTCATTATTTTGATTATTTATATCATCAATAAATCCAAAATAAGTTATATTACTATTAATATTTCTTAAAGATTTTTCCATTAATCCATTTTTATTAATTTTAATTTTAGTTCCAAAGGACATTGATTGAGAACCTATAACTGTAATTTCTAAAATACCTGGATAATTATTTAAAAGAAAATCATTATCTCTTGAAATAAATTTAGGTTCTAAATTTATTGTTTCATTTGTTACTGGAATTGTATTTGTTGGAGTTTTAAAATATTTAACTTTTATTTCATTATTATTTCCATTTTTATTTGGATAAATTTCCATTTTTTCTTTCATTATATTTAAATCTGATTCAACTTCTGTTTTTCGATTACAACACTATATTTTATTATATTATATTTTTTTATTTTTACATTTCCCATTTATTTTAATTTTTTATTATTTAAATTATGAATAAAGTTATATTTAAAAATAAAACAAAATTGCATTAAAATAAAAGTTAATCTAAACTAAATATTAATAATTTTTTCACAATTATTCTATTTATTCCTGTTATTAAATAAAAAATCCATTAAATAAATTTAACAAATATAATTTTTTAAATAATATATTAAGATTACATATTACTATCATAAGAATTATAAATGGGAAGGAATAAGATAAAAATCGAAAGAATAAAAAGTGAAAGAAATAGGAATATTACATATATTAAAAGAAAAAAAGGTTTAATAAAAAAAGCAATGGAACTCTCAGTTTTATGTGATGTAAATATTTTTCTTTGTTTAATTCCTAAAAATTCGAATCAAAAGTCTTTATTTTGTTCTTCTGATTCCATTGATGATTTTATTCAAAAATATATTACAATTCCAATTAAAGCTGAAGAAACTTATAATTTAAAAGATGTAAATATTTATTTTATTTTAATAGTATAATAATTTATTTTGTGATATAGATGATAAAAGTAATATTCCCAAAAAGGAATCTAAAAAGGAGAAAAAAATAAAAAGTGAAAATTCAAATAATTTTGATTTTATAAAAAACAATGATAATCAAGTAAATACTTTTAGTTCAAATAATAATTTTAATTTAATTAATCAATTTCCTAATTATATTCAATTCCAATCTTTTCCAAATTTGAATATGGATTTTAATAATATATATTATCCTCAAAATTTCCAATTCATAAATCCATTTTTAAATTCTCCAGTTACAGAAAATAATCATTTTTTAATGAATAATATTGGATTTATGTCAAATAATAATTCGAATGATTTTAATATTATAAAAAAGAAAACAAATAGAGAGAGTATAATAAATGAAATTAAGAATATAAACCAAAATATAAATTCTTTTAATTATATATTGAATAATGATTGTATGAATAGTGAAAATAATGAAAAAAATAGGAAAAGTGATGATAAATTAATTAATGAATAAACTTTTTTTATAAATCATATATATTAATATATGGTTATTTGTAGTATAAAATGTTTATTTATGGTATAAACATTATTAATAGTATATTCATAGAAGTTTTATTTATAATTATTAAATAAAAAATAAAATAGTCTTCTCAATTTTAATTAGATTTAAGATAATTAAAATATGAATTTTAATGTTTTTTTATTTTATAAATTATAAAGAAATTATATAAATTAAATTATTGTTTTGAACTTTTATTAAATACCACGCAAAATTAAATAATTTATATATTTATTTCCTAATACGTTTAATAATAACCAAACTAAAACAAATTTTACAAAGAAATTTTCTTAATTTCACTTCATAATTATTTATGAGTTTAAATTTGAAATTTGTTGACTTGATTTAGCAGAAATTACAAAATATTTTGATATTATCCCTTTTTTAGTTATAATTTTTGATTTTCTTAACCATCAGGCAATAATAATTCTAATTCTCCTTTAGAATAATAATTTTAACAATTCAACATTTTCTTATTTTTCCTCGATTAATATATTATCTTGATTTACGATTTAATTTACTTAATTATATTTATACGTCATTTTTTTTGAGTGTGTCATTTATATCTATCAAATTTATTCAATCCTAAATTAAAAGGTTTTTATCAAATAATTACATATCTATTTTTATAATAATAAAAATTATTTTAACTAAAAATCTCTTACCTAAAATTTTAGTTAATTCTTTAATTATTCATTCAAAAATCCCTTTTAAAAAAAAATATCGGTTAACAAAATGTATTTTTGGCTTAAATTTAAAGTTTATCCTAATTAAATATCTCAAATCAAATTTTCAAGACCTAATATTTTATGTTAAACTTCTACATAATATTAGATAATTAAGAAGAATAATTGTTTTTGAGATAATATATAATAAGTTTATATATCATCAATTAATTAATAAATATCAATATAGAAATGAATTACCTTCTTGAGGTTAATACCTTTTGTTCATCTATAATTAAAATAACCATATTTTATTTTAAAAAATTAATCCCACAATAATATAAATGAATATATCTTTGAGAATCAAACATTACTTTTCTAATTTAATAACTCTATGATTTATTTTTTCTTGAATTAAAAAGCATTTTTTTCTCTTTTATTGTTCAATTGCAATTATAATTGTTTCCAAATAATTTAAATCAATTCTCTAAAAAATTTTTAATTTCGATTATTTTTTTTAATTGAATTTTTGTCTGTTAAATTTTTAAATATGATTTATCAAGATTTCCCATTTAATTTAGTTTTTTCTTTTATTATATATTTTATTTGAAAATTAGAAGTTTACAATAATGTATAATGTTTTCCAAAAATTCCTTTTAAAGTTTTCTCAACTCTTAAATCAAATTAAGTATTATTATTCTTTCTATTTTTTTAATATTTGTCTTAAAATTCTTATTATTACATTTATATATTTAAATTTATAATTGAAGAAATAATATAATTCTCATTATTAACTCCTATATTTCAAGTTATATCATTTGTATTTTCTTTTTATTATTTCAATATTTTACAAACAACAAAAATAATAAATCTTTATATTAGAGAACATCCCATTAAAAATTTTTTTTATTTTTTCTTATTTATCAAATTAATGAAATTGATTAAAATGAATAATGAAAAGTCGTTTTTTAGTTTGAAAAAAAATAATGACTGTTTTCAATGGAAACAAACAGATGGTGATATGATATTTTATAATTGTAAAAATAAAAATCAAAATTTTCCTTTAGTAATAACTTTCACAAAATCAAATTCAAACACTTTTAAGAATAATATATCTAATAAATCACAAAATGAAGAAGGAAATAAAGATTTCATTATAGAAAATGAAGAATTAAAACAAAATTTTAACATTGATGATTTTTGTAATTTATTAAAGAAAAAGAAACAATTATTAAATCCAAAAATTGAAATTATGGATGATTTGATAAAAAATAAACCACAATTACCTCAAGAAATAAATTCTCTAGAATCATTAAATTCAAAACAATCTAATTTAAATAAAAAATTAAATGAATCTATTAATGAATTAAATGAAAATGAGTCTGTTGATAAATTAATTATTCAATTATCTAATATTAAAGATATACAAATTAAATCAAGAATTATTAAAGAATTAGTTATAGGAAGAAAAAAATTACATAAAGAAAAATTAGAAAATTTCTATATTCAACTTTCAAAAGTAACAAATGAAAAAATTGAAGATGTTAAAGATTGGATTTCTTTAGAAGAAAAATTAATGAGAATTGAAAATTTAAGTTTTGGAATTTGTAAAGAATTAAAAAATTATATTAAAGTTCTAAAATCTGGAAAAATACAATTAGATAATATATCTTCTAAAGATTTTTTAAGAGTTCATTTTATTGGTTCTATTAAAGTAAAAATTAATGATTTTAATTTAACTTTAAAAAATTATTAGTAAGAATAAATACATATAAATTTATTTTAGCTCACTTTATTCAAAAAAAAATATGAAGAACTTTTTAATTAAGAATAATCCTTATATTCAAAATTATGATGCAGTTTTTATAAAGAATCAACTTTGCAATAAAATATTAGATATTTTCCAAAAAAAAAAAGTTCTTATATCAGAAGAAAAATTAAATAGAATATTTGGAATAATTCAAATAAGTAATTTTTCAAATTCAAAAAAAGACAGTAAAAAAGAAAAAGAATTTTCAGAAATTCTTCTTAATTTACAAGTCGAAGGCTACAATTATAATATTTATAATATGAATAATAATAATTATGATTTTAATTATAAAGACAATAAAGATAATTATTCAGAATCTTCTTCATCAAATAAAAAAGAGAAAAATTTATTTGATATAAACAATAATGAACAAAATATAAATTTAGAACAAAATAATAATTTATTCGGAGAGACGAATTTTAGTATAAATATAGATGAATCTAATGTTATGACTGATTTAAATTATGATTTTATAAAATTATCAGAACCAAAAAAAAGTAGACATTATCGTGTAAAACAATTTTCTTTTGAAGATTTTATTTTATTAAAATCAAAAAATAAAAACACAAATGATGATTGTTCATATTCTCATTATTCAAATCTAGATATATTAATTTAAAAAATATATAAATAAAATAATAAAACAAAAAAATATAAATAAATTTTTTATAATTTAAAAAATAATATAATTTATCAAATAAAAAAAGTGATTGCATGAATGATTTAACTCAAGAAACTCCAGATTTCAATTTAAAATTACTTTCATTAGGAGAAACTGGAGTAGGAAAAACAAGTATAATAAATATGTATTCAGAAAATATTTTTTTTGGAAATCAATTACCAACAATTGGTATTGATTTCAAAACAAAAAATTTAAAATATAAAAGTAAAGACTTTAAAATATTGCTTTGGGATACTGCAGGTCAAGAAAGATTTAGAAAAATAACTAATCAATATTATAATAATGCAGATGGTATTTTTTTAGTTTTTGATGTAACTAAAACTGAAACTTTTGAACAAATTTCTTATTGGATTAATGAAATTAATAATAAAGTTGATAAAAATAAAATAGGAATTATTTTAATTGGAAATAAAATTGATTTAAATGATAAAAGAGAAATTTTAAGTGAACAAGCTGAAAAAATTGCTGAATGTTTTAATATCCCATATATTGAAACTTCTGCTTTAAAAGGAGAAAATATTAATGAATGTTTTAATTTATTAATTGAAGAAACTTTAAGAAAAAAAGGTATTTATGAAAAAATAAATGATATTCATCATGATAAAATGGAAATAGATGAAAAAATTATTTTAAAAAATACTTTAAATCAAAACAAAAATTATAATTGTAGTTGTTAATAATAGACAATTGATTTTAATTTATTTTTTATTTCAACAATAATATTATTTTATATATTAAAATTAATATATTTTGTTAATTTCAAATTAAAATGTCAAAAGAAGAAATAATAAAATAAATCAAGGAAAAAAAGAATAACAAAAAATATATTTGATACATTAATAATAATAAAGATAATATCATAATGAGAAATTAAAAGAAAATTTATTCAAAGTACACAAACACTATAATTTTTTCCAAAGAAATAAATTAACAAAATATATTTATTCTATATTAAATAAAAAGAGGTTATATAGTATAAATATAAAATGAAATCGTTTATCTTCATATAAATTGTAAAAATTAATTGTGTCAACAGAAAATGAAGTTTTAATTGATTTAGATAAATTAACAAAAAATTATCAAATAATAAAGATTTATGAGATAAATAGTGAGTGAGAAATGAAAATATATTATTTGAAAATGAAAATTAAATAAGAAATAAATGGAAATAAGAATAAAAGAGATAAAAATATAAATAATAGAAAGCAATAATGTTTGTAAAAATTATATTGATGAATTCCCTTAATTAATAATAATAATGTTAAAGGAAATAAAGAAGAAAAAAATATCATAAATAATTATAATTATAATTATTAAACTTAATTAAATATTTTTTTTAATTGTAACAATAAAATAAACTACAAAAACAATAAATACATCTTTTAATTAAATAAACCAAATAAAAATATAAAAAAAACAATGAAAAAAAAAATAAATATATAACTAAATAAAAAATATCGTTAAATCCTTGAAAAAAAATTAAAACCAAAAAAAAATCTTAAAAAAACTATAAAAACAAATTTAGATGAAAAAAATAAACTTAAAAAAAACAAAAAAAAAACCCAAAAAAAAAAGAAAGTAAAAAATGACAGACCAATCATCAACAGGTTCCTTAACAACAACTCAAATATATGAGAGACAAAGAACACAAACAGGGACAGAAGAAGAAGCAAAACAATTTATATCAGTTCTTCAAAATCACAAAAATTTAGAAGTGACAACAAATATAACAGAAGAAGAAATAATTTATCTTCCTGTAAGATCATTTGAAAAAATAGTAAAATATATGGAAGAAATGATGAAATATGCTTTAGGTTATATTATTTTTTCTTCAACAAGAACAATTGAAGAATTCGAATCCAGAGAATTTTTAAGAAGAGTTCTTAAAAAGAGAACTATGGTTCGAGATGTTTTCTTCAATCCTTATGTTAAAAATTCTACTCATTTAAATAAAGTTAAATTTAAAAAGAATGAATTTAATAAATTTGATTTATTCTTTTCTAAAAGAAATAAATTAACTTCTCATATTTTCTCCATTGATGAAATTAATGATGATTTAAGTAAAAAAGAAATTAAAAAAAAAAAAATAGCAAATGCTGTGAAAAATAAAAATTATATTAATAAAGGGTTTAAAAGTCCTATTAAAGAAATTAATTTTGATAAAGTTGAATATGAAAATTTAAAAGCTAAATCAAGAGAAAAATCCCCTGTTAGGAAATTTATTTTTGAAGATAATTATAATAAAGATGGAAAAGAAAGTGTAATTGAAATTATTCAAAGCGATGTTAAAGAAAAAGATAAAATTAAAAAAAAAACAAGATCAAGTGATTTATATGAAAGAAGAAGGAAAAATAAACAATCTTATACTACTGGAGGTGAAGAAGAAGATGAAGAAGAATTTGAAAAAGATGAAATGATTAAAGTTACTTTTTATGAAAATAATAAAGATGATAAAAAAGGAATAAAACAAATTCAAAATAAAGAAATTTTAGAAGAAGATGATAAAGAAGATAATAATGATAATGATAATAATGATAATATAAATTATGAGAAAAATAAAGATAATATCGCTACTAAAAAATTTATCGATGCTGCTGGAAGAGTTATTAATGATGAAAAAGATAAAAAAGATGAAAATAATGTTATTAAAGATAAAATAGTTTATTCTGAAATAAAAAAAGATAATATTTCAAATGAAGAAAAAGATAATAATATCAATAAAAAAAAAGAAGATTTAAAAAAAGAAAAAATTGATGAAGATCAAATAATAGAAATTTCTTCAAAGAACGATAATATTAATAATATCGTTGAAGAAATTTCTGGAAATGAAAAAAATCAAGAAAAAGAAAAAGAAGTAACAGAATTAAAAATCAAAAAAGAAAGTGAATCAGAAGAAGAATTAAGAGATTTTCCAACAATAATAAATAATGAAGAAAATGAAGTTAAAGAACAAAAACGAAAATTAAAAGCACAAAAAAAAATAATCGAACCTTTAAAGAAAATAGAAGATACTTTAGATGCTAGAACAACATTAGTTAAACAAACTGATGTTGAAGAGCCTAATAATAATTTCAAAGGAAAAAACATTCAAATCAGTGAAAAACAAGAAGAGTCCTTTGATAATAAAGTTTCTTCTATTAAGAAGGTTGATGAACCTGTTGGAAAAATTATTATAAGTAGAAAAGTTGATGAGGACAAATCTTTAGAAAATAATATTGAAAAAGAAAATAATATTGAAAATGAACATAAAATAATAATTGAAAGTGAAAAAGAAAAAGAAAAAGAAAAAGAAAAAGAAAAAAGTCCAAAAAATATTATAGAGAAAGAAAAAGAAGATGAAAAAGAATTAAATGATAATGAAAAAAAATCAAATATTATAAATAATGAAGCAAAGAAAATTTTACAAATAAAAACACCAGAAATAAGTCCAGAAGAAGTACCAATTAAAAATATAGAAAAAGAAATAGAAGCAGAAAAAAAACAAGAAATAAAAATTATAAAGAAACCAGGAAAAAATAAAAAAGAAAAAGAACCAAAAAAAAAAATAAAAAAAGAACCAGAAAAGGAAAAAGAAAATATTATAGAAAAAGAAGAAGAAAATACACTAATTAAAACATCAGATATTCAAGAAAATATAACTGAAGAAATTCCTTTAAATAACGTTGAAATAGAACCAAAAGGAAAAAATATAGAAGAAAAAAATATTAATGAGATAAAAATCGAAAATGAAAAAGAAGATAATTTTAAAAATAATGAAACTCCCACAATAATTACTTTAACAAATCCTGAAAAAGAAATTTTATCGACAAAAGAAAAAACAACAAATTCAATATTAGAAGAAAAAGAAACAGAAAATCAAAATGAAATATTAAAAGAAGAAGAAACAAAAGAAAAAATAGATATAAAAAATATTCCAGAAGAAAAAGTAACAGAAATAATTAAAACAGATAAAAATGAAATGGAAGAAAAAAAAATAAAAAAACATAAAAAATCAGATTCATATGATAAATTTGTAGATGAAGTAGCAAAAGATCTAATAATGAAAAATAAAGAAAGAGAAGAAGAAGAAGATGAATATGCAGGTTTACCAACTCAATCATCTAAAAAACATAGAAAGACTGAATCTTATGATAAATTTGTTGAAGAAGTTGCAAAAGATTTAATTAAAAATAAAAAAAATAGAGAAGAAGAAGAATATATTTACAACGAAGAAATTGATGATGAAACTAAAAAGAAATTTAATCACTTTGAAGATTTATTAGATGAAATTATTTCTAATTTAAATTCACAAAAGAAATTAAAAGATAAAAATTTACATGATTTCAAGGAAAGAGAATTATTCTATAATCAATTTTTAGTTCAATTAACTGATGAAATGTTCAAACAAAAACAAATAAAAGAATTAAATAATAATATCCCTTCCTATAAAATATCCCAAAATGAATTAATTGATTCTCCAAATAAAGAAATAAAAGAAAAAAGTGTTCAAATACAAGAAAAATATGATAAAACAAATTTAAATAATAAATTATTAAATGAAAAACCAGAAGAAAATTTAATAAATAAAAAAGAAGAAAAAGAAAAGATAGATTCCTATGGAAAATTTATAGATGATATAGGAAAAGATTTAATTATAAAAGAAACACAAAGAGAAATTATAGGAGAAGAAGAAGAAGATGATGATAAAGAAGCAGAAGAACAAAGAATAGAAGAAATGATAAAAGAGACATCAAAATTACAAATAATAAATAATGAGCCTTTAGACGAATATAATGATAATAAAACATCTTCAGATAATAAAGATAACCAACCTATTGATAATATAAATAAGAATAAAATTATTGATATTTCAATTGATGATGATAAAGAAGAGAATGAAACTCCAATTGAAACTAGAAAAAAAATTGAATCTGGAACCCCAAAACTCGCAATTCAAAGTAAAATCACTGAAGAAATTCATTATAATTTAGATGATGAAAAAAAAGAAATTAATACTGATGATGAAGAATATGATGAAATTACGGGAGAAGTTAAACCAAAGGGTTTAAATGAAAAACATATTACATTATTTTTAAGAAAAAGCTCTTCTCATTTATTAAAAAATCAACATAGTGTTAAAGAAACACATAATGCTATTCCAGAAGTAGATAAAAGCGTTAAAGAAGAAGTAGACGAAGATAATATCATTTCGGAAGATGAAAATGATAGTGAAATTGAAATTATTAAAGAACCTTATGAAAAATTTGTATACGATGTTTGTATTGATTTGTTGCAACAAAAGAAAAAAAGAGAAGAAAATAAAAAGAAGAAAAAAGATCCTTATGATAGATTTGTTAATGATATAGTAAAAGATTTAATAATAAAAAAGAAAGAAAGAGAAGAAGAGCCAGAAATAGAAGAATTAATTGAAGAAATACCTAATGAGCAATTAATTAAACCTAAAGAAGAAATAAAGAAGAATATTAAACATTTTGATGATTTATTAGATGAAATAATGAATAATTTAATGAATCAAAAAATATTAAAAGATAGTGAATTACCAGATAATTTAGAAAGAGAGGATAATTATAATAAATTTTTAAATCAATTAAATCAAGATATGAAAAATCAGAAAATATTAAAAGAATTAAATAATAATAAAATAAAACCTGAAAGATTTATATTAGATCCTTATGATAAATTAGTAGAAGATATAGTAGATGATTTAATTAAACAAAATAATGAAAGAAAAGGAATTAAAGGAATAAAACCAGAATCTAAAACTAATATAAAATATAGAATTAATGACCCATATGATAAATTAGTTGAAGATATTGTTGATGATTTAATCAATCAAAGAAATGAAAGAAAAAAAATTATTGAAATGCAACCTATAAATATATTAAGAAATTCTTATGACAAATTTGTGAATGATGTTGCTCATGATATGATTGAACAAAAACGAGAAAGAATTAAATATCCTTCTTTAAAAGAAGAAAATAAAATTATTATTAAAGAAGAGCCGAAGAGAATTAAAAATGCATATGAAAATTTAGTAAATGATATTACAAGAGATATGATTTTAAAACAAAAAGAAAGAGAAGAAGAAGAATATAATGAAATAACTCCAATTGAAACTTTAGAAAATATAATTGATCCTTATGATAAATTTGTAGAAAATATAGTTAAATCTTTAATCATAAAGCAAAAATTAAGAGCTGAAACAATAAAAGAAATACCAGAAAGATTAGATACTTTAATTGAAGAAAATGAAGATATAAAATCAGAAAGTAATAAATTAAGAGATTCATATGATAAAATTGTTGAACAAAAACATGAAAGAATTGAAAAATCAAATAAAGAACCAACAGATCATAATGAAATTAAAGATTCTTATATGGATTATGTTGAAGAAATTATTGATGATGTAAAAAGAGAAAGAAAAGAACAAATTAAATTAATTGATAAATTACATAAACCTAATATTGAAACTGAAATTCCTGATTTTAATAAACCATATAATAAATTAGTTGATGATATAGTCAATGATTTAATTAAACAAAGAGATGAAAGAAATAAAAACATGGATTATTATTATGAACAATTTGTTAATAGTTATATAAATAATTTGGTTAATCAAAAAAATAATAGAAATCCAGAGATTTCGTCAGATAGTTCTTATGATTTATTTACTAAAGAAATTGCAGATAATATGATTAATCAAAAAAAATTAAGAAGTAAAAATAAACTTTTGACAAAAGAATCACCAATTCAAATAGAAAATATTAGTAAAATAGACAATATTATTAAACCAAAAATAAAGGAAAATTCATATGATAGATTTGTTAATGATATAGTAAAAGATTTAATGATAAAAAAGAAAGAAAGAGAAGAAGAACCAGAAATAGAAGAATTAGATAAAGAAGAATATAAAAAAATAAGAGAAAATATT
>JAEEGI010022642.1_pt1 | contig 12394 bp, 8 predicted proteins | sample 8958751 | NCBI WGS metagenome assembly JAEEGI01 (sample SAMN16246545, study PRJNA631951) | gut metagenome | biome: gut microbiome; feature: rumen; material: KS-attached | host: Bos | place: Iran: Karaj | collected 2018-10 | reverse complement strand
TTGAGCGCGGGCTGGACAATCTCCGAGACAATGGCGGAGATATAAATGCCCAAGTCGCGCTGGCCAATCAGATTATCACCACGATCCAGGCAGAAACAAAAGAAGCTGACTTCGACTCGCTCTCGGTTGCAGAGCGGGCGGAGCAGCTTCTTGCGCTTTTTGACCGACAAAACAGCATCTGGGCGTTGGATGAAAAGGCACAGGTCGTCCGTCCGGAGACTTCCATTGCACAATCGAGCCTGTTCACCGGCGCGGTTCACGAGCCACAGATGTACACAGAACTCAAAAAGGAGATCGTGTCCTGCAATCGGATCGACATGCTGGTCTCCTTCATCAAGTGGAGCGGCCTGCGTCTCATCATGGATGAGCTGACGACCTTCACGCAAAACGGCGGCGAGCTTCGGATCATCACCACGTCCTACATGGGAGCTACCGATGTAAAAGCCATAGAAGAACTGCGCAAGCTTCCCAATACGCAGATCAAAGTCAGTTACAATACGAAGATCACGCGCCTCCATGCGAAGGCGTATATCTTCTACCGTGACACCGGCTTTACGACGGCCTATGTAGGTTCCTCCAACCTTTCCAATGCTGCCCTGACCAGCGGCCTGGAATGGAACACGAAGATCACGAAGAAAGATCTTCCGGAAACCGTCGATAAAGTCGCTGCTACTTTTGAATTCTATTGGAACGACAGAGAGTTCGAGTACTACGACGAGGGACAGCGGGAGCGCTTGGCCCGTGCTTTGCAAGCAGAAAAGTATTTCGACAGCAACAATGCCGAAATCTACACCATGGACATCCAGCCCTATTCCTATCAGCAGGAGATCCTGGACAAGCTGGAAGCTGAACGCACGGTTCGAGGATACACCCGCAATCTGGTTGTTGCGGCTACTGGAACGGGAAAAACGGTCATTTCCGCCCTAGATTATAAACGCTACCGCAAGCAGAATGCTGGCCGCCCCTGCCGCCTGCTGTTCGTCGCGCATAGGGAGGAAATCCTTAAGCAGAGCCTTTATACCTTCCGCGCTGTATTGAAGGATGCCAACTTCGGAGAGATGTTCGTAGGCGGCTACCGTCCCGACGGGCTCGACAATCTCTTCATGTCTATTCAGACCTTCAACAGCCAGAACTTCACGGAAAAGACTTCGCCGGACTTCTATGACTATATCATTGTGGACGAATTCCACCACGCGGCAGCACCAACCTATCAGATACTTTTGGAATACTATCAGCCGAAGATTCTGTTGGGCCTGACCGCCACGCCGGAACGCATGGATGGCAAGAGCATCCTGGGTTACTTCAACAACCGTATTGCGGCAGAGATCCGCCTGCCGGAAGCCATAGACCGTAAACTGCTATGCCCCTTCCAGTATTTCGGTGTCACCGATACGGTAGACCTGGACAAGCTGAAATGGTCTGCAGGCGGCTACGATAAAACCGAGCTGTCAAATCTGTATACACTGAGCGGCATGATCGCGGAGCGGCGCGCTGATCTGGTGGTGTCCTCGCTTCTGAAATACGTGACAGATATTGACGATGTGAAGGGCTTGGGCTTCTGCGTCACGGTGGATCATGCAGAGTTCATGTGCCGCTACTTTAATGAGCATGGCATTCCCGCCATGTTCCTAACCGGCAAATCCCCAGACGAGGAACGGCGCAGTGCCAAGGACAATTTGATTTCCGGAAAGGTGCGCTTTATCTTTGTTGTGGACATTTACAACGAAGGCGTCGATATTCCGGAAGTCAACACGGTGCTGTTCCTCCGCCCGACAGAATCCCTGACGATCTTTCTGCAGCAGCTCGGCCGCGGCCTGCGTCTCGCTGAGGATAAAGAATGCCTGACCGTTCTCGACTTTATCGGCCAGGCAAACAGAAAGTATAACTTTGAGGACAAGTTCGCCGCACTGCTTTCCAACACCACCCGCAGCGTGACACGTGAAATCAAGGACGGTTTTGTATCTGCTCCCAAGGGCTGCTACATCCAGTTGGAGAAGAAGGCAGCCAAGTACATACTCGACAATATCAGGGCTTCCTATGGCAACACAGCCGGGCTGGTAACGCGCGTTGCCTCCTTTGAGGAAGATACCGGGATGAAGCTGAGCCTTGCCAACTTCCTGGACTATTACCATCTTGATCCCCGGAGCCTCTATAAGTTTGCCACGTTCTCCCGCCTGTGTGCGCGGGCGGATGTGATTGACGATTTCACAGAACCACTTGAGGAAACGATGACTAAAGCTCTGGCAAGACTGGCCGTTATTGATTCTCAACGCTGGATTTCTTTCCTGCTGGATTTATTGCCGCAGTTGGACGATGTAGATTTCGATAAGCTTTCTGATTACGAGAAACGGATGCTACAGATGTTTTACATTACCGTTTGGGGCAAAGCAGCCGAGGACTGGAACAGCGACGAGGTTTGGGATAATCTCTATGCGCTGGCAGACAGCCCGGTTTTGCTGGGCGAGCTGATTGATCTGCTGAAATACCAGTATAACCGGATCGACTTCATTGATGCTCCGGTGGACGTTGGCTTTGACTGCCCACTGGATCTTCACTGCACCTATACCCGTGATCAGCTGCTGGTGGCGCTGGACTTCTTGAAGCCGGCCACCGTGCGTGAGGGCGTGAAGTGGCTACCAGATCAGAAGCTGGACGTGTTCTTCGTAACGCTGAATAAGGCAGATAAGGACTATTCGCCCACGACCATGTACAACGACTATTCGATTAACGAATGGCTGTTCCACTGGCAGAGCCAGAGCACCACGGCGGAGCGTTCCTCCACCGGCCAGCGGTATATCCACCACAAGGAGCATGGCAGCCGTGTGCTGCTGTTCGTCCGTGAGTTCAAGGCTGATCGGATCACCAACGGCGCGGAGGCCTATACCTATCTCGGTACAGCCAACTATGTCAAGCACGAGGGCGAAAAGCCCATGAATATCACCTGGCGGCTAGATGCACCAATCCCGGCAAAGTATTTGAAGAAGACGAACAAATTGGTTGTTGGATGAAGGAGTTATACATGAAGCTGATTCATATCGCTGATCTTCATTTAGGCAAGCGCGTCTATGAGTATTCAATGCTCGAAGATCAGGAGTTTATTCTCAAAAGAGTCATCAATATCGTTGATTCTGAAAAGCCAGACGGCATGGTCATAGCAGGTGACATCTACGACAAATCCATCCCGTCAGCCGAGGCGGTGCAGCTATTTGATGAGTTTCTTGTGCAGCTGGCAAAGCGGCGCATCAAGGTATTCGTCATTAGCGGGAACCACGATTCAGCGGAAAGAATTGCATTCGGTGCAAGGCTGATGGATGCCAGCGGGATATATATGTCTCCGGTCTACGACGGAGATGTTAGGCCAATTTCGGCGAATGATGAATTCGGCGCTGTGCATTTTTATCTGCTTCCATTTATAAAACCTGCTCACGTTCGCCGCTTCTTCGATGATGAAATAGTATCTTATACTGATGCAATTCAGACTGTGATCTCCCATATGGATATTGACCGTACTGAGCGGAACGTCCTTGTTACGCACCAGTTCGTCACCGGAGCACTGCGTTCAGAGTCCGAGGAAATATCTGTTGGGGGCTCGGACAATGTCGATGCATTTGTATTCGAGCCTTTTGACTATGTTGCGCTCGGGCATCTTCACTCCCCTCAGAACTGTGGCTCAGAAATAATACGCTATTGTGGAACGCCTCTGAAGTACTCATTCTCAGAAGTGCAGGACCACAAGTCCGTTACTATAGTCGAATTGTTTGAAAAAGGGCGCTTATCATATAGAACTGTTCCCCTCGAGCCGAAGCGCGATCTTGTCGAACTGAAGGGGAAGTACGATGAGTTGACCCTGAAATCATTTTATGAAAAAACAACCTGGCAGGAGGACTATGTGCATATCACGCTGACAGACGAGGAGGATGTGCCGGATGCAATCGGTAAGCTCCGAACAGTCTATCACAGGTTGATGAAGCTTGATTACGATAACAAGCGCACCCGCATTAATAATGAGATTGTTGGGTCAGAAGCTGTCGAGGCAAAGTCTCCATTCGAGCTTTTTTCAGAGTTCTATGAACTTCAGAACAATCAACCAATGAGTGAAGAACAAGCTGTACACATGAAGGAATTGATAGTGGCAACGTGGGAGGGCGAACAATGAGGCCTAAAAAGCTGACCATATCTGCGTTTGGCCCTTATGCCAAAAAGACCGTCTTGGAAATGGACGAGCTTGGGACAAACGGATTATATCTGATCACGGGAGATACCGGCGCGGGAAAAACCACTATTTTTGACGCGATAACATACGCACTTTACGGTGAAGCTAGCGGTAATACCCGCGACGCGTCTATGTTCCGATCAAAATATGCGGATGCAAGCGTTCCCACCGAGGTCGAGCTTGAGTTCTTCTATGATGGAAAGACATATAACGTAAAACGAAATCCGGAATACGAGCGCCCAAAAACTCGAGGGGAAGGGTTTACCACACAAAAGGCGGCAGCCGAACTCCATTATCCCGACGGGAGAGTTATAACAGGGCCTCGGGATGTGAATGCTGCGATTACTGGCATCATGGGAATCAATCGCAGTCAGTTCATGCAGATTGCCATGATCGCTCAGGGTGATTTTTTGAAGCTTCTTCTTTCCCCAACAGAGGATAGAAAAGCCATTTTTCGGCAGATTTTCAAAACGCAGCTTTTCCAGATCCTTCAGGAAAAGCTGAAACGCGAATCCGGAGATTTGAGTGATCGGTGTACAGAAGCAAAAACCAGTCTAGCACAGTATATTGGTGGCATTGCGGCGGATGAGAGCGACGTTCTGAGCATAGAAGTGGCAAAAGCAAAATCGGGCGAGTTGCCTATTGGAGATGTATTGACGCTGCTTAAGACTCTCATTGAGCAAGATGACTCCAAGGAGAAGGGCTTATGCGATCAAATTGACCGTACGGATAAGGAGCTTGAGATCGTTAACAGTAAACTTGGAATGATCGAGGCACAGGAAAAAACCAAAAAGGACATCGAAAAAGCGAAAGCGGACAAGTTAGAGGAAGAACAACGTCATAAATCTCTGTCAGAGTACTTTGCCGAACAGAAAGATAGGGCTCCAGAGATAGACAAAGCTACCACCGAGAAAAACATGCTTGAGGTAGAGCTTCCACGCTACGACACCGTCAAAGCTATTTCGGATGAGATTACCGGACTTGAAGAGGATCTGAAGCTTCAGTGTAACGAGCACGCGGAAAAAACAGAACAGCAAAAGACTGACTCGTTAGAACTAGTCAAGCTCAAAACTGAGTTAAAGTCTCTTGCAGATACTGGTGAAAATAAGCAGCGACTACTCGCTGAAAAGGACAAGCTCGATACAAGAAAGCACGCTGTTGATTCGTTTTCCTCTGCTCTGTCCGAATGTAACGTAAAAAGAGCGTCTCTTGAGAAGTTGCAATATGAGTATTCCGCAGCTTCCGAGGAGAGCATTAAGTTGACAGCCAATTACGAAGAAAAAAACAAGGCGTTTCTGGATGAACAAGCAGGAATTATCGCCGAAGCGCTCGAGGAAGGCAAGCCGTGCCCGGTTTGTGGTTCGTTAGAGCACCCGTATCCTGCCAAGAAGTCCGCAAAAGCGCCAACCGAGGCGCAGCTTAAATCTGCAAAAAGAGATGCTGAGATTGCACAGAAGGATACGCAAAAAAAGAGCGAATTGTGCGCCTTCGCAAAGGCAGACCTCCACGCCGCAGAGGAGAGCATAAGCGAGCAAATGCATGCTCTATGGAGTGAGGCTACATTTGACACTCTTGATGGATTTATTGAGCGCGAGCTTTCCAGTTTGAAAGCTGAGCTCGACGAACTTGACGCTGCAATTGAAAAAGAAGACGAGCGCAATGCGCGAAAAACACTTCTTGAAGAGAGCATTCCGAAGAAGGAGGATGCACTTTCCGAACTTGGCAAAGCAGTCGATGCGCTTTCGGTCAAGATTGCAGAGTTATCCGCCTCTATCGCAGCGAAAGCGAATCAACTAAAGGAAGAAAAGGAGAACCTCCATTTCGGGAACCGGAAGGAAGCCGCGGAGTATATTCTTAAGCTGGGAGCCACCGCCGAAGAAATGCGCGCTTCGCTCAAAAAAGCGGAAAGTGAGTTTAATGATTCTGACAAAAAGCTCGGTGAGCTAAGCGCCGCCATCAAAAGCCTTGAGGAGTCTCTTTCAAATGCGTTTGACCTTGATAAAGACTATGAGCTACAAAAAAAGGTTGGTCTTTCCAAAACTAGGAATGAAGCGGCTGAAGAATCCAAACGGGTTCATGCAAGGCTCGTAACGAATAGGAGCGCATTGAACAGCATTCAGGAGAAAATGGGTGACCTTGATGAGCTTGAGACGCGCTATTCGATGATAAAAGCCCTCTCCAACACGGCAAACGGAACTATTTCCGGAAAAGAAAAGATCATGCTGGAAACATATATCCAAATGACCTATTTCGATCGTATTATTGCAAGGGCAAACACAAGGTTTATGGTTATGTCCGGAGGGCAGTACGAACTTAAGCGCCGCAAAGAGGCCGAAAATAACAGGAGCCAGAGCGGTTTGGATCTGGATGTAATCGATCACTATAATGGTACAGAGCGAAGCGTAAAGACCCTTTCTGGAGGGGAATCCTTCAAAGCTTCGCTTTCACTAGCGCTGGGGCTCTCCGATGAGATTCAGTCTTCTGCCGGTGGCGTGAAGCTTGATACGATGTTTGTCGACGAGGGTTTCGGATCACTCGACGAGGATTCCCTTGATCAAGCTATGCGAGCACTTTATAGTCTTTCTGACGGAAATCGTCTTGTGGGTATTATTTCTCATGTAGCAGATTTGAAGAATCGAATCGACAAGCAGGTTGTCGTTACGAAAGATCCGAGTGGCGGAAGTAACGCTGCGATAGTATGTTAATGAGGGACGGTTATGATAAGAAAGATATCCAAAATTAACAATTTCGCTGTTTTTGATAACTATAGATGGGATGCTGAAACCATCAACAAGGATGGGCAACCGTTACAATTTGAGAAGATTAACATACTGTATGGGCGTAATTATTCCGGGAAAACAACCCTTTCTAGAATAATGCGAGCGCTTGAAACAAAGCAATTGCCAGACAAGTATGATTGCCCAACATTTGAACTTATTGATGAATCTGACAACGCAATTGATCAAGACGATCTTATCAGCTTTTCAACCCCTGTTAGGGTGTTTAATGAAGACTTTGTAAGAGAAAACTTGACATTTCTCATTGATCCAGCCGGAGAAATAGCTCCATTTGCAATTCTCGGTGGAGACAACAGTATTCTGGAAAAACAGATTTCTGAACTTTCAAATGAAATCGGAGTTGACGGAGAAAACAAAACAGGAATACACAAACTGCTCGAAGACGCTGAAACGCAACTTGCTTCTTCAGATGCAGAATATAGAAGGGCTGTTTCTGAACTAGAGAGCCTATTATCGAAAAAAGCAACAGATCGGAAAATTGGCATTAAGTATAAATCAGACAAATTTGGAGATGTAAACTATAACATCACAAAACTCAAAAACGATATTCGCACTATTGAGGAACCTTCTTATCAAACGCCAACAGACGAGGAGATTGCTGAGTGTGAGGCCAGGCTGAAAGACACAGTTCAGGCGCCTATCCCACAGCTAAATTACACACCGAAATATCAAGTTTTTCGAAAAGATACTTTATTACTCCTGAGCAAAGAAATTGGAAATACTAACAGGATTCAAAGATTACTACATGATACAGCATTGAACTTGTGGGTAAAAAGAGGTGTAGAATTAGCCGACAATGCAAAGGAGTGTCCATTTTGCGGCAACCCTATTGGAGACGATTTTTGGGTCGAAATCCACGCACATTTTGATGAAGAGTCGAAAGAACTGGAGAACAGCATTACAAATTTAATTTCTAAGATTGAGCGAGAAATTAATAATGACTTTTTTGATGCATTAGTTTCCCCAGAACGCTTTTATTCTGAATATGTAAGGAGATACGAGACTGATAGAAAAAGCCTGCTTGAAGAAAAGAGCAAATACAAAGATGCATTACAAAACCTGATTGATTCTTTGCAGCAAAGATTGCTGAATATTGCAACTCCAATTGATCCTCTTTTTCAAGATTACGATGAAAGCAGAGTGGTCGAGCTATGTCTCAGATTGAATACAACAATTTCTGAGAACAACAATTATTCTGGAAAAATAAATAGTGCAAAGGAAAAGGCATATAAAGTGTTACGGCTAAAGGAGGTCGAAGACTATTGCGCAACGATTGGATACGCCGATATCATTCAGAAAAACTCTAAATTGGAAACTGCTAAAGAACAATGTAAGACGTTCCGCGACGAAGTAAAAAACAAGCTGTTGGGCAAGCAAGCAGAACTTGAGGCAAAAAAACGTCTACTGCACGATGAAGAGAAAGGCGCTCTTCATGTTAATGAATATCTCAACGACTTTTTTGGTCATCGCTTTGTAACGCTTGAAGCAAAAAAAGATTCTGAAAACGACAAGCTAGTCAAATTCCAAATAATGCGTAAAGGGAAACCTGCATATAACCTAAGTGAAGGAGAATGTAGCCTGATTGCTTTTTGTTACTTCATGGCTAAGCTAGATGATACTAGCACGTCAGGAACAAAACCCATTATTTGGATTGACGATCCAATCTCTAGCTTGGATAGCAATCATATTTATTTCGTTTTTAGTCTGATCGTATCCAAAATAGCAAAGGTAGGATGTTTTGACCAACTCTTTCTCTCCACGCATAATCTGGACTTTCTAAAATATCTACATCGCATCAAGTCGTATAAAATGGACAGCAGTGGAAATCAAAAAGAAGTGGGGAAAGCGTATTATTTAATTGAACGAATCGGCGCAACATCTGCGATTAAGGCATTACCCAATTATCTGAAGAAGAACGCAACAGAATATAACTATCTATTTTCGCAGATCTATAAAGTTGCTCAATGCATTTCCGTGACAGACGAAAACTATGACATGCTCTATTCTTTTGGAAACAGTGCCCGAAAGTTTCTAGAAGTGTATTTGTATTTTAAGTACCCAACGGACGAGGATTTGCTTCCAAAGCTAAAGAGGTTCTTCGCACCAGAAGATATTCCTCCGATATTAATTAATCGCTTGGTTAACGAAGACTCACATGGTCCAACGCCAGAAAACGGACTTAGATTAGGTATTGATCCGGAAACTATTCCAGTAGCTCAGAAGATCCTTCAATTATTGGGAAAAGATGAGGAGCAGTACGAGGCTTTTGAAAAGAGTATTATTTAACTTTCAATCGAACTCCTCTCTGTATTGATCAGAAGAATGGAAACAGGTTAAGCTTGTCAAGTCTGCAAACCTGATTTTTGCACATTGGACTCTGATATGGCGTTGGGCTATCATGTACGCGAAGGGATACCAAAAACGACGCGTATATGAAGGAGGCGCGGTATGGAAAACAGATTTGCAGCAGCGCGGAGGCGGTATCTGCGCACACAGAAACGGCATCTTCACGGGGATGTTGCTGACGTGGACATTGGAGCCGCATCCTGCGGAGCTCGGCGAGTCGGCGCAGGCCATGACCGGATCGTGGAGCAAATGAAGAAGGCCGAAGGGGTCACCGAGCAGTTGAAGGCCACAGATCAGATGGAAAGGGTCAGACGGATGAACAACATCCGGCAGCCCGCATAGATCACTTTGACCGTATAAACATTTGCCATGCTTTTTCACTCCTTTGTCAAAACTCAGATCCGGCCTTCATATAGTCCATCAGATTGACGTGCCGGATCCCGCCGCGCTTCTGCAGCAAATAGTCTGTTGTCAGCAGATACTTTGGATAATTGTCCCGGATCTTTTCCAACGGGCGGTACTCCCGGTCTTCGGTCTCCTTACTCTGCGCGATCGTATATGCGACCTGGAGATAGGCATAATCTGCGCTCCGGCTGCGGAGAATGAAATCGCATTCCAGCGTTCCGATCCTCCCGACGCTGACGATGTACCCACGGCTTTTTGCGTAGAAATAGCAGATGTTCTCCAGCACGGGACCGTAATTGATCCTGTTGTCCGTGTTGCCGCAGAAATAGAAGCTCAAATCAGACAGATAGTATTTCTTTTCCCCTTTCAGCGCACGTTTGGACTTCATATCGAAACGGCCGCACTTATAGAGGATCTTCGCATTGACAAGAACAGAGATATACTTGCTCACCGTTGCCCGTGTGGTGTTCACCCCATTCTTTACCAGCGCCTCTTGAAGGCTGTTGATGCTGGTCGTTGCCCCGAAGTTATTGATAATGAAACGGCGGACCATCTCAAATGCCTCTTTGTCCTTGATCTTGGCGCGTCTGCGGATATCCTTTTCAAAGATCTCATTGACGACGCTCTCCGTATAGCTGCGTTTGTCCGCAATCTCATCCAGGAGGATCGCGCGCGGGAAGCCACCCTCCATAATAAAGCGATTCAGTTCGATGGAAAGATTGGCGTCGACCGGTTTGCCGTAAAAGGCTTTCATCTCCAGGTACTCGTCGAAGGTCAGGGGGAACATCTCTATTTCCACATAGCGTCCGGTCAGCTTGGTCGCCAACTCACCGCTGAGGAGATAGGAGTTGGAGCCGGTAATGAAGATGGAATAATCTCCCTCCTCCCGATAGGCATTGATGACCTCTTCAAAGTCCTTCACGTTTTGGATCTCATCAACAAACAGGTAGGTCATGCCCGCGCTTTTCGGAAACGACGCGATCAGCTCGTCAAGCCGGTCGGCGGTCTTGATCTTCCGATAACCGCGCTTGTCAAGATTGAGGAAAACGATTTGATTCTCACTTGTGCCGCCTTCCCGCAGCTCATCCGCAACCATCTGCATCAGGCTTGATTTGCCGCAGCGGCGGACTCCGGTGATCACCTTAATGATATCGGCGGCATGATAAAAGCCGCGGATCTTTTTCAGATAGTTTTCACGTCGAAAGAGCTTCATGTCTATGACCTCCGTAGAAACAGCTGTATATAGGATACCCTCTTTCAAAGAAAAAAGCAAGTTATCAAATCAGAATTTGATAAAAATATAAAATATGATCTCATAACATAGCGCATTTGGCAATGTGCAGCATTATTTCTCCATTCGCCCCCATGCCTCTGTTGCGGGGAAGGGACTATGCATATGTCCCCATGTGTCTCCGTCTGTCCCGATCCGGTCAAGCGGTGAATAACGTATCTGAGCAAATATACTGAACAACGCCTTCTTTGCACAACGGAAGCGCAAAGGAGGCGTTGAAATATGGATTAAAGCGTTTTTCGGCAAGGCGGCAAGAGCTGTTCGACGAGGACTGCGGGGCGGTTGAAGAAGGGCAATAAAAACGGTCGCAGGCTTTCGCCTGCGACCTACATAGAGTAATCAAATAATCAAAATGTCATGCTGTTATTCATCATTAGGGTAGCGCCACAGCCCGCCAACAACACGAGGAAGGCTATCGACATAGAAGTATAACTGGAAAAGCCATAGCTCTGTGTATTTTTTGTATACTTCTTCCAGCAACTCAGGCGTGTTTCCGCTTTCAGTGATCTGGCCGTTAAGCTCTTTCAACTCGTGCAGGAAATCTCGAAGATACCCAAGGGCTTCTTCAAGAGAGTATTGCGCCTCTTCCTCGCGGTACGTTTCTTTCCCTGCCGCCAGGCCATCAATGATCAGCTCAAGGTCTTCGCACTCTGCGTTTAAGTTAGATCGAGCCATTAGAAACACCTCCGGCGCATTTGGTTTAGCCGTGAGAAGCTTACCTTTTTTTGAATGATACCACAAACAGCAATGCATGTTAAGAAATGAGTTTGGCTTCGAGGAATCAGATGTTAACGATCTGATCGGCCTTTTGAATGAAAAAGCTGTTTTCCTTGACAGGACGACAACTGACGAACTGTTTCCCGATCCGGATGATGCAGTCTTTTATGAGATCGCTCTTACTGCCAGGAAAAACTGCGATGCCTATCAAGACTCATTTCCCTGACCATCTCTGCCTGCCCTCGTTGATCAATTGATAATGTGTTACCTTTTGCATATCCCAATCTCATAGCGCCACCTCCATGCTGGCAGATGATAACGCCGATCGATCATATGGGCAACCACCTTTCCGAGTTCCATTTCCGAGTGCCAAAGTGCCAAAGTGAACACCTTTCCGTCGTTCCACACCCTTCTCGGAAAGCATTTCATCACATAAAAATCGGGCGTTTCCCCTTTCGGGGAAGCGCCCTGGATCATTGCTTAGACTATTTTCCCCTAGTCATCAAGGACAACTTCTTCTGTGATTATATGAACCCGTGTGGTCTCGCTGACAGTGGCAAATGCGTTAGACTTTTCCGGAACGAACGTTATGGTAACCTCACAGGAATCGCTTGGCAGATCCGG
>JAEEGI010022639.1_pt1 | contig 12395 bp, 10 predicted proteins | sample 8958751 | NCBI WGS metagenome assembly JAEEGI01 (sample SAMN16246545, study PRJNA631951) | gut metagenome | biome: gut microbiome; feature: rumen; material: KS-attached | host: Bos | place: Iran: Karaj | collected 2018-10 | reverse complement strand
GGAAAGCTTTTTATAGGAATTTTTTTCAACATTATCACCCTTGGAATTATGGATAATAGCTACATCTCTACTGTTTCCATCTTTTCCTATGACAGTAATAGTCTTATAAAATTTTAGAATATCGCGCCACAAATCGCCTTGTCTTTCGATAGCTTCCCCCATTAGAAAATTCTTTTCCCTATCTGAAAAGCATGAAGTTAATCTCATGGAATTTGACAGGATTGGATTTGCTTCTGGTAGTTACTACAGCAAATTTGCCGAGCAGATTCTAACGTTTGCCAAGATAAATCTTCTAGTTCAAAAAGATGTCTTTTTCATCTGCACAGCAGGAAATCCTATGGATTTATATTTTAATTCTATTGCTAAAATAGCTGAAGCAAAACACTGCAGCGAGCTAGGTCGCTATTATTGGAGTAGGTTATCTCGAAAAATCTGGGCACAAAACAAGGTGCCGGGTTTTTATGCCCTGCACCTTGTCTTAAAACTGTCTTCCTATCTATATTTGTGCTTCTTATTAACTTATTGTAACTGTTTCCTGATAGTCAAGAATTGGTTCTCCACAATCACTAAAATTCAAAGGAAGCACTACATATCGTGAATCATCATAGTCTTTGCCATTCCACCTGTCTGAAAAATAATAAATGTTTCCTGTGTTTACTACAGTAAGGAAAAAGGCTGGCTGTGTGTGATATGTAGTTTCATCCCCTATCTTGGTCAGCGTGGACCAAGAGCCATCGATCTTATCCGCAGTAGCATACTTACACTGATTTGGCGCCCAACCTGTACAATATGAGCTGAACATATAGTAAATACCTTCTCTTTTTACAACTGCAGGAGCTTCTCTGTACTCTCCCTGCCACAGTTTATTAACCAGCTCATCAACGTTTAGATAATCATCTGTAAGTCTGTACATGTGAAGATCTGCGTTATCTCTTGATGCAGAGATAAAATAGGCAGTGTCATCATCATCCACAAAAAGTGTACAATCTCTGGACATATACCCAAAAGGATTAAATGCTCCAAGATAAGTGAATTCCCCATCCGGCGTATCTGAAATAGCAATTCCACAAACGGCTAAACTATAGTCAACACCATTTTCGACATGCATCCACATCACGAATTTGCCTGTCTTTTTGTTATAGACGACCTTGGGTCTCTCTATATTTATCTTTTTCCCTTTTTCTGTGATAAGAGACAGATCCGTCTTTACCCTGTGCTCCATGCATTTCGATGCCGTTGTGAGTACATCGCGTCTAAATTCCCAGTTCATCAGATCTTTTGACGCATATACACTTACATACCTGTTCTCTGTCCTGTTTTCCCCATACCAGTAATACTCTCCATTCCAAAAGAGAATGTGGCCACCATGTGCATGGATTTTATTGCCGTCTGTATCCTTCCAGATATCGCCATTTATCAAAAAACTTCTTGTTGACTCCATGTTTACCGTCTCTTTACTGATTATTTTTTGCATCCAAGAACTGCTGGAGCTGAGTAATGAGTTCCTGGCGGACTGTTTCAAGACCTGCTGCCTCTGCATCAGCATGCCATGTCTGCAGTTTTTCCACTGCCTCATCTGCCTCATAAAGTGAGATGTTCAAACGAAGCTCATTAGAAAGAGCTGAAATATTTGCCACTTCAGTTTCAACATTTGAAGCATCAAATGAGAATCCGGCAAGCGGGCTCAGCTGATAAGTAGAATCTGAATATGCATAATCAAAGTCTGCCTTAAGTTCTGCATTATTTAATACCAGCTCACTATATCTTACATAATTTGGATTCCAGGTAAAAGAGTAACCGGGCATAACGTACTTTTCTTCATCAGAAATGTCAGTATTCTTCATGCCATTATCGCCAATTGCTTCCCAGTCTTCTCCTTCAATACCATACTGGAAAAGGTCATGAGCTTCTTTAGAACCAAACATCCAATCAAGGAAATACATAGTTGCAAGCTTTTTATCTGACCACTCCGGAACAACAAGCCAGTTATTAGTTGCTATATCACAGATAACAGCGCCTTCCTCTTTGTTCCTCTGAGCATCATCAATAACGTAGAATCTCCATTCAGACTCAGGCACATTTTCCATGGCCTCTTTTGACCTGTTCTCAAACTCACTGAGTGCGCTGTAGGAAATTGCAGCCGGCTTTTCCACAGGTGTTGTTTCTCCGCGACTTGGGTTAAGATATGGATTCCACTCAGTACGCTTTACTGCGTATTCAGTGATGAAATCATACTGATAGCCCTCTGGCATCTTGGCAAATTCTTCCTCGCTGTCTCCGGCTACAACCACATTTAATACCTTCGTATGATCTTCGCTTAATCCCACATATATTCTGGTCTGATCTCCGAACACCTCTGTAGAATCCTGGCTAAATACATTGTCATGCTTTCCGGTATACACAGGGCTGTCAAGGTAAAAGAAATTCCAAAGATTTACTCCCATCATATCAGGCTCATTTTCGCAAACAGTCTTTACAAAAGCCATCAGACTGTCACGATCTGTAATCTCATCACAGCCGTATTTCTGACGAAGGTCCTCACGATACATAAATCCACGGCTGTCTTCATAAGCATTGGCCATATTGATACCATATATTCCTTTGGTGTATGAGCCGTCTTCCTGGCGGACATATGATGTCATGGCATCCAAAAACTGCCCTGAAAATGCAGTTTTAAGCCCTGGAAACTGATCATTGCCAAAATACTCAGTTAAGTCAGCAAAGTCACCTTCCTGGATAAACTTTGTAAGGCCGAACCATGATCCGCAGAACATGAGGTCAATGTCCTCCTGCGCAGATAATGCCATGTTCAGCTTATCTTTGTAATCTGCACCAATGACATACTCAATATTGGGATGTATTTTGCTCATCACAGGGTCATCTGCAACCATCTCTTCATACCTGGCAATGACCTTGTCCACATTTTTTACTTCGTTCATTACACGAATATTGATCGTGACATCTTTTGTGATTGGCGATGCTTCTACATTGCTCTCTCCGACTTCAGTGCTGTTTGTTGTCTGTGAAGAAGTATCGCTCCCGATCTCCTGACTGCTCTCTGCGCTCCCACATGCAACAAGCCCCATAACCATTGCAGCTGCCATAATTGTAGCAGTTACTCTTTTTGCTAAGTTTGTGTTTCTCCTTTTCATAGTACCCTCCTAAACATCATATATATCATCCGCTGGATCCTCACGGAAGATTTCCTGCATTTAATACCCATTCCGATGCCTTACATTACCCCTTGATTGCACCCACTGTTAAGCCACTTGTAAAATACTTTTGTGCAAATGGGTAAAGTAAAACGACAGGACCTATAGCCACAACAGTAGTTGCCATACGAAGTGAATTCTGAGGAATATCCCCCATTGATATTCCGGTGCTGCGCGCCATCTCACGCATGGAATCCACACTTCTAAGCATTCGCATCAAAAGATATTGCAAAGGATAGTAATCTGATTTCTCGATATAAAGCATGGCATTGAACCACTGATTCCAATAATTGAGAGCATAAAACAGACTGATTGTTGCTATTCCCGGAACTGAAACCGGCAGAATGATCTTTGTCAGAATCTGGATATCGTTTGCCCCATCTATATAGGCTGATTCTGCAAGTTCCGACGGAAGTGCTGCAAAAAAGTTCCTCATAAGGAACATGTTCCAAGCCACAAAGGCAACAGGAAGCACAAGAACAATCGGATTATTCTTCATATTTAAGGTCTTACTTATCAAAAGATATGTTGGTACCAATCCGCCACCGAACAACATAGTAAAGTAAACATAGAATGTTACTATATTGCGATATTTAACTTTTTTAAGTGACAATGGATACGCCATAGTAATTGTCAAAAACATTGATATCAATGTTCCAATGACAGTTGTTCCTATAGTCACTGCGTATGCCTTAAAAATCTGCGAGTCTCCCAAAACCATACTGTATGCTTTAGTAGTAAAGTCCCTTGGAAAAATAGAGAAACCATATAATCCAAAATTCTTTTCTGTCTCAAAGCTGCTGCCAATGATAATTGCAAATGGATATAGACACATAACGCAAAATGCTGCTGCAATTACTCCAACACAAATGTCAAAGACTATATCATTTGATGTTTTCTTTTTATCCACTTTATGCCCCATAAATAACCTTCCCTCCTTAGAAAATTGCCGCATCCGGCTCAATTTTCTTAGTGATAGCATTTGTTACAAATACCATGACAAGCCCTACAATAGACTGGAAAAAACTGGTTGCGGTACTCATGCCAAGATTGTTAAGCTCTCGAAGTGCTCTGTAAACAAATGTATCTATAACATCGGTTGTGGCGTAAAGCTGAGAATTCTCGCCAACAATTGCATATATCATTCCGAAATCACCGTTAAAAATCTTACCAATACTCATGAGTGTAAGCATAATAGCTGTTACTTTGAGCTGAGGAAGCGTGATCTTTAGGATTATCTGAAGTCTGCTTGCGCCGTCGACTTTTGCTGCCTCATATATTTCTTTATCCAGTCCTGTGATCACTGCAACATATACGATTGTTCCGTAGCCCACGCCCTGCCAGATCTTCAGCACTACCAGTATCAGCGGCCACCAAAGAGCATTGTTATAAAACTGAGGATCATTTCCGCCATGTTCTATGATCCAGTGTGTAAATCTACCGCTTCCCCCAATGATCCCCCCAAGGAACATTGCTACTACAGTCCATGAAACAAAATGAGGGAAAATAGCTATTGTCTGAACCACTCTGCTATATACTTTGTTTTTTATCTCTGCAAATATCAGGGCAAAGAAAATAGATAGAATTGTCCCTGTAGCTATAAAGAGAACATTTAAGAATATTGTGTTAAAAAAGATCCTTCCCACACCTTTATAATGAAAAAGAAATTCGAAGTTCTTAAGTCCAACAAATGTACTGCCCCAAATTCCCTTTTTATAGCTGAAGTCCTTAAATGCTATCAGCACACCGTACATTGGCACGTAGCAAAAAACAGTAACCCATATAATAGTTGGAACCATCATCAGATACAGAACTTTATTTTTATGCAGTTCTGCAAAGATGCTTTTTACTTTATTCATCGTAACCCCCTTGTTACTTTTATTCCTTAAAGTAGTTATAGTGTAATCTTTTTGACATGGTAAAAACTATGTTCTAATATGATTATTAACTGACTTATTATGCAATTATTTGGAGATAAGAAATGATTTCGGTATCGATCTGCGGTTATGATTCTAATCACAAAAAGCCTTGCAATATCTCTTATAATCTAACTTCTGACGAATATTTAGCTCTTTTGGTCAAGACTGATGCCTGGTTTGAAATTGATGGTAAAAAAATCCAGACCAAACCCAATATGCTTATAATCTTTCCGCCAAAATCCCCTATCAAATATGGCAGGGATGAAGTTGGCTATAATGATGACTGGATTCACTTCAGGCTTGATAAAGAGGATCAGGAGTTCTTTGACGAGATCTCTATTCCAACATCCAAGGTGCTTTACCCATATGATTTCAGAAGTCTGACTAATGTTGTAGAACTCATGTCCAAGTCTTTTCACAAAAATTCAGAATATACCGCTTCGTTGACCAACCACTACATGCATCTTTTTTTGTTACTGGTAAAAGAGCAATTTTCAACAGTTCCGACTGAGCGAGCACCAAAGCTTTATTTAGAGCTTTCACAGATCAGAACTGCCATTTATAATTCCCCTGCCAATAACTGGTCGATCAATGCTCTGGCTGATGAACTTTATATAAGTGTTTCTCATTTCCAACACTTGTATAAAGAGTTTTTTGATACCTCCTGCCAAAAGGATATAATATCGGCACGCCTGCGCTCGGCTCAGTATTACCTGACCACTACTGACCTTAGCATAAAAGAAATTGCAGATATATGCGGTTATGAAAATGACCTGCATTTCATGAGGCAGTTTAAAAAATTTATTGGTCAGACTCCTACAGATTATCGAAATAGCAATTGGAGATAGATTTACCACATTATAAATTCAGATCCTGCAAGTTTATAAAGCGCTTCAATATAGAAATAATCTGCATAAACCATAGTCTCATGGTGTTTCTTATTGTGGTATGAAGCAGAACAGTTCTGGACGATTGCTTCACAGTCACTACTGTAATCTGCCCTTTTTTCTGCTATGGTTTTAATGATCTTAAATGCTGTGTCTAAATATTTATTTTTCTTTTCTTCATCTTCCATGTGCTCAGACAGATCCATAAGTCCTCCCGCTATTATGCAGGCTCCGCAGGAATCTTCATAAGCCGGCTCTTTAGGCTGATCAAAGTCTATTGGTATGATCCCACTGTCATCTATCTTTGAAAGGCAATAATCCGCTATTTTTTCTGCTGTCCTTAAATACGCATCATCGCCTGAATTTCTGTAAGCACTTGTAAAACCGTATAGTCCCCAGCCCTGGCCTCTTGTCCAGGAGCTTCCGTGAGCATATCCCTGGCCGCCGTAGCTCTTTATTCTTTTTCCTGATACAGGATCAAATTCTACAATATGGCATACCGAACCGTTTTCTCTGACAAAGCTGTTCATGACGGTAGTAGCGTGAGCTTTTGCTATGTGGGCATATCTTGGGTCTTTTGTCTCTCTGCTTGCCCAGAACAGGAGCGATATGTTAAACATGCAATCTATAATTGCCCAGCCTCTGGTATCGCAGTCATCCAGATCATTCCAGGCTCTTATATACTTTCCCTTTTCATTAAATCTTCCTGCAAGGAGACTGGCTGCATGAAGTGCCGTCTTTCTGGCCTCTGTATTACCTGTCAGCCTGAAATCCGCAACTGCACTTGGAACAAACATGAATCCAACATCATGATGGAGACCATAATACATTTCAAAGGAAGGCGCCAACAGCTTCTCCTGAATTCTTGCATATTCGCAGTATTTATAGTCCCTTGTGTCATGATATAAAAGCCAGAGTATACCTGACCAGAACCCGTTAGTCCACCAGTTTACTCCGTCGTCTATTCGGAATTCTTTTTCAGAATCAGCCCGGTTGTCGTATATACCGTTTTCATTTGTGGTATAAGGAAGTTTATATTTATTATTTTCAGAAACCCATTCAAGCTTTTCCTTTACTTTTTTTAGCTCCTTCTCTGCCCACAAACAATACATTTCATTCATATCTCTTTTCCTCAATCCGTTCTTACTTCAAAATAATCAAAATCTGCATTTAGCCCAAAGCCCGTCAGATCCTGGGTGCATATGCCTATCATTGCCCCAGTGAACCATCCCTGATTGCAGGCTTCGTCTGATAAAAAGCTTGCATCTACAGGTGGTGCAATTTGCTCTGTACTACAATTGTTGTTATCCGGCTTTCCCACGCTGTATTCAAATATTGCATCAGTTCCGTCTATCGTAAGTTTCAATCTCACAGGTTTATTTTCCGGTATCGGAACATATTCACTTAAATACTCCGCTTTCTTGTTCTCATATTTTAGTAATGTTATGCATTTCCCAATGTCTTCATCATGCGTGATATGGAGATAAAGATAATTCTCTGTGTCATACATGAAAATGAGTCCCGCCATCTGCTTAAATACTTTTGGCTCATATTCAACTTCTGTTTCTACCTCCATGTGATAGGACGTCATTCTTTTTGCTATGAGGCTTTGGGAAAACTGCGATGAGAGCCCGCTCCTGCCAAAAAGCCGCAAATACCCCGGTCTTTCTGATAGAGAAAGATATCTCTCATCCATAGGAATGCGAAGTGACTGATAATCAAGATTTAATTCCCGGCTATTAAAATCATCTCGATCAAAGTTCGTCTGTTTCCCTTCTGTAGATATTTCCTCGCATTCTGCACTGCTTGCATTTAATTTTTTCTCAGAGGATAGTTCAAAAATTTTGTCCTGGGGAACCGATGTGATCTTTTCATCAATCTCGCTATACAGATATGGCCAGTCATCCTTCCAGATAACTTTCTGTATTGCAGTCTCTCTGCCCAACATGTATCTTCTGGCATTTTTAAATCGCTCTACTGTTTCCGGATTTCTTTTATCGCTTGGTCTTCCACACAAATGGACCATGTACCAATCGCCTTCCGTGGTTTCCACCATGTCACAATGGCCTGCCTTCTGAAGGCGGATATCCGGATAATGCCTGGATGTCATGATCGAATAGGCATCGCCGTTTTCCCATTTTTCCGTTTTATCTTTTTTCATCTCGTATGGACCCCAGATGCTTCTGGAGCGAAGAACTGACTGTCCGTGAAGTTCGCCAGTCCCTGTATCTGCGCAAAAAAGGTAATACCAGCCATTCCTCTTAAAAATATGCGGTCCTTCTAAAAAGATATCTGCTGCTGTAAAAATATCTTTTGCCTCACCGATCATTCGCTGCGCTTTGGAATCATATTCCTGCAGAACTATTCTTCCAGCATACTTTTGGGGCACTCTGTGATCTGTAACCATTGAAACCATATACTTTTTTCCATCATCATCATGAAAAAGAGATGGATCAAAGCCAAAGTTATTAAGCGGTACCGGTTCACTCCAGGGGCCATGTATGTCTGTGGCCGTAACCAGGAAATTTTCCGTATCATACATGTTGCAGTAGAATGAACGCACTATTGTGTAGACTAAATAAAATATTCCATTTTCATATGTAAGGCAGGGCGCCCATATGCCCTGTGATGGACCAACTCCTCTTAGATCAAGTTGGCTCACACGATTTAATGGGTACTCTATTAATTCCCAGTTCTTTAAATCTTTCGAGTGATGAAGCCTGACACCGGGCCACCATTCAAATGTTGAAGTCGCAATATAATAATCGTCTCCAACTCTTATGATTGAGGGATCCGGGTGAAAGCCCTTTAGTATAGGATTACTGATCATGATTTTCTCCCTTGAACTTCTGTATCTACTACTCTATATAAACCGCCAAAGATTCTGTATATGATCATCTGCCGGTTTACTTACTTTTTCTGCAATTTATATCTCACAATTGGAAACCAGTTTGCGTTATAATAGTTCCATAAACTTCGAAAGGACGCTTACATCATGAAACAGCTAAAACCTATTACTAACAAACTTTTGTGGATCTTTGCATTGGGGCAGTTTGGATGGAGTCTTTTATCCGGAATCGTATCTAACTGGATGGTGTACTACTACACCGGAAGCCCAGATGCTCAGAATCCAAACACCGGTCTCTTTGCATCAGGCATAACTCAGGAACCGATTCTTTTTAAATTGACCTTATTTGGTCTTGTTCTTGCTGCGGGAAGAATATTTGACGCCATAACAGATCCTCTGATCGCAGGATGGTCCGACAGATGCTCCAACAAAAAAGGCCGTCGAATCCCATTTTTACGCACAATGGCAATTCCATTTTCACTTTGCACAATTGGACTTTTTGCACTTCCTCAGACATCAGTAATTGCAGCTAACGACGTTATCCTTTTTGTTCTGCTCATGGTCTTTTACCTCTTCATGACCATGTTCTGCACTCCATACAACGCTCTTATTGCAGAGCTCGGTGACACACAGCAGCACAGGATCAACGTTTCAACTTATATTTCATTTACTTTTATCGTTGGTCAAAGTATTTCGTTCCTGCTTCCAAACCTTGCAGGAGCACTTACAGGGGTAGCCGGACAAAAGGGTGCTATCCGCCTGTCAGTTGCTATCATGTCTGCAATTGCATGTATCGCAATGCTCATCCCTGCATTTTATATTAATGAAAAAGACTATATCGACAGCACACCAAGCGATACCAAGCCATTTAAATCTCTTGCCCAGACCTTTTCAAATGTTCAGTTCCGTCACTTCGTATATAGCGATGTTATCTATTTCTTTGCACTGACTCTTTTCCAGACAGGTCTTGCCTTCTACGAGACCAAGCTTATGGAGATTGAGGATACCTGGACCTTTGTTTTAACTGCAACAATGACAGCCATAAGTGTTATGCTCTATCCTCTGGTAAACCTTCTTGCCAAGAAGATTGGTAAAAAGACACTTATCATCATCGGATTTTTCGCATACTGCTGCGTATTTGCTATCACAGTATTCTGCGGAAAAGGTCTTCATTGGGGATTCATCATCGCTGTAACAGCAGCGATCCCTATGGCCATCCTCGGTATCCTTCCTCAGGCCTGCGTTGCGGATGTTGCTGAGCTTACAAGACTTGAAACAGGAGAAGACAGAAGCGGCATGTTCTTTGCAGCAAGAACTTTTGCTTTCAAGATGGGACAGGCGCTTGCAATGGTCATCTTCACATCAGTTACTGTTTCACAAACCAAACAGAGCTACCGTTTGACAGCACTTGTTGCATTTATCTGCTGCTTTATCGGAGCCTGCATCTTCTTTACTTTTAATGAAAAACAGATTCTTGGAAAGATAAAAGAACTTAAAGGAAGCGATGAGATCTGATCAAATCAGTTGAGAATTTATAAAATAAAAAAATCAAGCGAAATATTTCTAACTGAAAAAGCTGCTCAGTAAAACACTGGGCAGCTTTTTCATGTTATGAGGAGTTTATTTAGAACTTAACAACTTCAGGCTCGCTAGTGAATGAGCTGAATGTTGCAGTTGCATTCTTGATATAGAATACTTCTGTGTTTCCATCATCAGCTTTGTACATGTTCTGAAGTGATGGATAAGCATCAAGCATGGACTGACGAGCTTCAACTCTGTCATCCTCTACGAGCTCACCTGCTACACGAAGCCATTCTCCGCCTTTGAAAGCACAAATCTCAACCTTAGGATTAGCATGGATCTGCTTTGACACATCCTTTACTTTTCCTGTCTGAATATAGAGCTTGCCTTCGAAAATGTGAGCTGTTCCAAAAGGTCTTACTCTTGGCTGATCCCCATCTACAGTAGCAAGATAATATGTTCCTGCGTCTTTAAGAAACTGTGCAACTCTCTCCATCTTTTTCATCTCCTTTATAAAAAATGTAGCAATCATGGTTATGTTTTATATAATTATATTGCGTGCAATCTCGAAAGGCAACACCTTATTTTCTCATTTGCCAATATACTTTCTTGCGAGTGGCATAAAATCCAGAAGTGCCCATAACTTCGGATAGATCTCGGAGTATTCGCAAAGACACAGTAAATATAAAATAATGCGCCTTGTTTTCTTTCATGATTATTCAAAACAGAAAACAAGGCTTTTATTTTATATTAACTGTCTCTATTGCTCATACTAAATCGCTCTATCCGAAGTTATGGGCACTTCTGGATTTATGGTTTACTACACATATAAAGAATAATTTTTTTGCAAGAACAGCACTTTCCTGTGAGCGCATCAATATTCAATGCCCAGGCGCGCTTCAATGCCCCCGTCGTAGGGATGCCTTATTTTCTTCATTTCTGTAATATAATCTGCATTATCTATAAAAAAATCAGGCGCATTTCTACCTGTTAAAACAATTTCCATATAGGCAGGCTTGTTTAGTATCAAAGCTTCAAATCTGTCCTTATCAATAATCCCGTAATTGTATGGATAGGTAGCTTCATCCATTATAAGTACATCACACTGTCCTTTTTCTACTAACTTCTCTATGTTGCCAAGTATTCTGTTATGCTCAGTTGTAAAAGCAAGAACAGAATCAGGATCATCTTTTTTAAACCACCCTAAATTCTTGCTGCTTCTGATCACTTTAATATTCTCAAGTTCGTCAAAAGAATTTAATTCCGATGTTTTTCTTCCTTTCATGAACTGGGTGAATACAACTTTTTTGCCGGAACCTGCTGCCCTTATGGCAAGTCCTATAGATGCTGTAGTCTTTCCCTTGCCATCGCCGGTATAGAGGTGGATCAGACCTTTTGCCCTCTTACCATCGTCTCCCATGTTTTCTCTCTTCTCTTTCGACAAATCTATTTTCGCATCTGCATTATCTTTCAAAACTCTTGCAGCTCCGGTATACTCACTTGTCCTGTATACGCATTTTTCAGCGCTGCAGCTACTACACTTGGAATGCTTTTCCTGCTGATTTTCAAATAGTTGAGTCCTAAACACAACACTCTTTTTGGGAACAAGTACAAAGGCGTCATTATATCTTATTTTCTTTTGTCCAAGCTTTTTCATGGCTTCAGGAATACTTTCGAGTGAAAAGCCATCACTCCCTGCAAACTGATATCCGCCGGCATAAAGACCTGTGGACTCATGGAGCTTTTCATCTATTTTTTCATAGGCAAGTGATAAAAGATCAAGTCCCAGACAATCAACAATATAGGCTTCCTGAATATTTCCTTTTTCCAAAAGATTATTCTGAAACTCATCAATTGCTCTTCCAAGACTTGCTACTACAAGTGCAGACTTTTTTCCCTCTTCATCCTCTTCGATGATATGGTGAAAAATAGCGTGAACTCTTGGAGCAATCTTCCTGTAAATTCTTATTATTTCTGCTTTTTCATTGTCATTAAAATGATATCGCCT
>JAEEGI010022636.1_pt1 | contig 12396 bp, 9 predicted proteins | sample 8958751 | NCBI WGS metagenome assembly JAEEGI01 (sample SAMN16246545, study PRJNA631951) | gut metagenome | biome: gut microbiome; feature: rumen; material: KS-attached | host: Bos | place: Iran: Karaj | collected 2018-10 | reverse complement strand
TAGAGCAATTGTCTTTGATAAATGAGAAGTTGAAGGATCTTTCCGGAGCAGAGGAGATGAACTCTCTTAAGTATCTCGACATTTCGGACAATCCCATCACGGATCTTTCGGGTATAGAGAATCTTGAAAACCTTGAAACCCTTTATATACTTAACATTCCGGAAAAGACGGACATCAGTGTTCTTACCAAGTTAAATAATCTCAAGCGAGTTTATGTAAGTGTCGAAATGACAGGCAAGATCGCGCCGCTTGTGGAAAACGGCGTTGACGTAACGGTGACAAACAATCATTAAGGAGGAAAGATGCAAAATTACTACGGTAACAAAGAACCTTTCGTATTTGTCTACAATAACGTTTTCACCAAATTTACCGATTCGATCATAAAAGAGCTTTCTTCCAAAAAGAAAGTTGACGTTTCGTCTTCTTTTACGGCAAAAGACAAACGCGTTCTCGATAAGGCTTCGGCCCTTGTGGTGATACTCTCTGCTGTTAACGTATCGGACGCCGAACCCCTCATCACATATGCCGTTTCAAAAGACAAGAATATTATCCCCATATATATGGATGAGGTGGTTTTGCCCGAGGGACTTGATATGCTTTTGTCCACAAAGCAGGCACTTATAAAAAGTGAGTTTGCTTCCGATGACGACCTTGTTTCTGCACTTCTTTCTTCCCCCGTATTGGCAAAACTGTCAGTCACAAAAGCACAGAAGAAAGCGGCCGTAAGACCCTTTGTCTTCGGTGTGATCGCCGCGCTTTTGATAGTGGCGGCAGCGGTCTTCTGGATCGTTAGGAACAATACCCGTTCAAACATGATAGACCCCGATTCGGATCTGGCGAAGATGGGTCTTTCCGGAGATTATCTTAAGATCACGGAAGTCTATATATACGGAAACGCTCTTAAAGAAGGTCCTGAAGAAAACGGCGCCATCGAGGCTCCCGTTTCCCTCGATGAAAGAGGCATTTATCTTCCGAGCGGTGATGAAGTTGTTCCGAGAGGATTTATAAATAAAGCGGACGATCTTGCAAATCTTAAGAACGTAAAAGAACTGACGGTATCGGGTAATTCGCTGGAAGATGTTTCTTTGCTTTTTACGCTTACAAAATTAAAGAGGCTCGAGCTGTCATGTAACTTAAATCCCGCGGATCTTACCGGTATAAGCAGCCTTTCGGATCTTGAGTATCTGAATCTTGGCTATACAAAGATAAGCGGCGGACTTGATGAGGTGGCAGGGCTTCCCAATCTTAAAACTCTGATCATTTCAAACGAATATCTTTCTGAACTTACGGGCCTCGACAGAACCCGTGTAGCGGTATTCTGCCCGCAGGTGATCGTTTCTTCTTTTGAAGAATTGAAAGAAGCAAGCGAAGACGGTCATGTTTATGAGATAAATCTTTCGGGAAAAACCTTTACGATTCCCCAAAATGAAACCGTGACGATAAGAAAGAACGTATCCTTATCTTCCGTACTGGTTGAGGCCATAGACAATTACGGCACCGTGGAACTGTACGGAATATGGGGAATGGGCATGGTCACAAAAAACAATCGAGGTACCGTAAAGATAAAAGACGGAGGTCTTTACTCCTGCGGAATGGGAGAGACGCATAATTACGGAACATTCCTTGTCGAAAAAGGCGGACGTCATGAGCTTGAAAGGGGAGAACAGTTTTATCAGGAGGACGGAGAGTATATAAACGAAGGAGAACTCTTCGTGGGAAACGGCGGCAGATATTATCTTAACGGCGGTAAGGTCGCAAATACGGGTCTTATCAGAACGGAATATACTTTCGATGAGCTTGACGAGCAGTTTAAAGGCGAGCTTAATGGACTGTCCGATACCGGAGAAGTTGAAGCTTATGAAGCAACCGACGAAGATGTGATCGAAGAAGTAAGCGAAGAAGAATTTGACGCGTACGCGCTGCTTCCAAACGACCCTTCAGATGAGGCAAGTCTTGACGAAAACGGCCTCACGCCCAGAGAAAGCGCATATTTTAACGCTCTTGAATACTATTCACCGAGAATGGGAGGCGGACAGCCTGTCAAAGTTCCCGTGACACCTTACACAGATTCCGAAATGCTTTTGTCGAAGAGACCGGATCATTGTACTGCATATATCGCACGAGACATGGAGATCGCACATGCACCTTCATGGACGGAAGGTTACTATGAACTGATCGTAGGCCCCGGAGTAACGGCAACCTTAAAAGGCGATTGGATGACAGATTCGGGAATAACCGTCATGAAGGGCGGAACGCTGATCGTAGACGGAACCTTGTACATTCAGCTTGGCAACAATTCCGGTACTTTCATAACGCGGGGAAAGACCACGTACGATGTGGGACTTGATTCCTGGGGTAACGAATGGGGCATATTCGCAAACGACGGAAAGATGATCACCGAAGGAAGCGGATCGGTCGATCTTTATCACATATGGTCTTTTGCAAACGCTTCAGAAGAAGGAAACATAAACGCCGAGATGCGTTTTGACTTTACCGACACGGAGCCTCCCTTCAGATTTGCGAACGGTTATCACGGCTTCGGATCCTTCAAACTTTGTTACCGCGCACCCGAGAACAACTTTGAAAAGAAGTGGTGGGTCGAGGATATAGATCTTTCGGATTATGAGATTTATTCAAATGACATAACGGATACGGAAAATCTCGATAAATACGGTATGACTCCCAGAGAACGTGCAATATACGATTTTGCATGCTCTTTGGATTATCTCGATCATAAGAATACTTCCGAGAAACTTAATCCGATCGTTAACGCTTCCGAACTGGATCTTTTCGGAGTACGTGACGGAGATATCTATATCGCACGAGATATGGAAATAGACAAAGCCTCAAAGTTCTGGTACGAAAAGGGCGGAATCTGGAACATTGCGGTGGCTCCCGGAGCTACGGTAACGATAAAGGGAGACATTGAAAACTGGACAAGGAAGCTGAATAATAATGAAGATCCTAACGATATATGGATAACCGTTATGAAAGGCGGCACGCTTGTGATTGACGGAGAACTTCCCTTTGCCCTTTTGGTAAATCACGGCAATCTGATCGTGAACGGAAAACTGTTCTCAACATATTATGACGAGAATACTCCCGATCTTGTTTCCATGATCGCCAATGACGGAACGATAACAGTGAACAAGGGCGGTTCCCTCGATGCACTTCAGATATGGAGTTTTAAGGGGGCAAAAGAAAACGGTGACATCACTCTTCACAGTACGGAATATGAAAAAAGGTACGATTATACCGATATGAAATGTCCGTTTGCTTTTGAACACGGGGTTCACGGCTTCAATTCGTTCTTTAAATACAGTTTACATCCCGAAGATTATGAAGACGGAAGCAATATGCTTGTGCAGAAATTCTGGAACTAGAGATATTTTGTGTCTGTTGCGCTAAAGAAATTTATCGGATATAATTTAAGTAATCATGGAAAAATATAACCATTCGGGGGCTATAGATGAAACGAATCGATTTTACTTATGATTCCAGAGACGAAGTTTCAAAACTTCATGCAGTCAGGTGGGAACCTGACGATCCCGAAGTAAGAGGCGTAGTGCAGATCGTGCACGGAATGTGCGAGCACGTTGACAGATACGAAGATTTTGCTTCATTTTTGACAGATAAAGGCTTTGTTGTGACCGCAGAAGATCACCTCGGACACGGCAAGAGCATTAAAGACGATAAAAAGGGATACTTTTGTAAAATGGATCCCGCAACCGTAGTTGTAAGAGATGTTCACAGACTTAAGAAGATGACCGAAGAGATGTACAGAGGGAAACCCTATTTCATCATCGGTCATTCGATGGGCTCTTTTATACTCAGAAACTATCTTTTCAAATACGGTAAAGGTATCTCCGGCGCGATAATCATGGGAACCGGAATGCCTACCAAGCCCGAAGTCGTTTTGCTTAAGACTCTCGCATCGATCGGATGTCTTTTCGGACATGCCGCAAGGCCTTCAAAGTTCATCTATGCGCTGGCGATGGGTTCTTACAACAAAAAGATCAAAGATCCCAGAACTCCCGTAGATTGGCTCACGAAAGTCGATTCGGTCGTTGACGCTTATATCGAAGATCCTTTGTGCGGATTTGTATTTCCCTGCAACGGATTTAAGACGATGGGAGAACTGATATTGCGACTTCACAAAAAGTCCAATATCGAAAAAATGCCGATCACGCTCCGTGTTCTTTTTACAAGCGGAAAAGAAGATCCGGTAGGTAATTACGGTGCGGCGCCCATGAGCGTTTACAAAGAGTTCTTAAGTGTCGGCATGCAGAAAGTAAAGATAAAACTTTACGAGGGTGACAGGCACGAGATATTGAACGAGACCGACAAAGATACGGTCTATGAAGACATATATAACTGGCTTATCGAGGAATAAGCATGGAAAATGCGGAATATATCGTAAACTCCGATATCCTGATAAGAAGAGCCCTGCCCGATGAATTCAAACCCGCCATGGAGATGGTATGGAAGGTGTTTGGCGAATTCGAGGCAAAAGACTACGGACCTGAGGGGACAGCCAATTTCCGTGACTTCATAAACGGAGACATAATAAAAAACATGTTTGATATCGGCGAATATCCGATGTGGGTCGCAACATGCAAGGGGCGTATCGTCGGGGTTTCGACTTTACGAGCAAAGACTCATATTTCGCTTTTGTTTGTGGATAAAGAGTATCAGAGAATGGGAATAGGCCGCACGCTTATCAAAGCGATGCAGGACCATACGGAAGAAAGAGGGAGCATAAAGCTTACGGTCAACTCTTCTCCGGTTGGTGAAGGCTTTTACAGAAAAGTCGGATTTATGGACACCGATGCAAGAAAGTATACTAACGGAATAATCTACACTCCCATGATCCTGCTGGAGAGATTATAGGCTTGAAGGACGACATTTTATGAAACTCATTCACAGCAAAGATATTTACTATATCACAAAAGAAGTCCTTAAGCTTATCGATCCCAAAGTCATAAGACACGGCGAAAGAACGGCTTACATTCTTTACAAGATGTTAATGTGTCTTGATATGTACGAAATGTATGAAGTGGCCGAGTTTGCTTTTATTGCGACACTTCACGACATAGGTGCCTTCAAGACCGATTACATGGAAGATCAGTTAAGGTATGAGTCACGTGACTACATGCCGCATTCGATATACGGGTATCTCTTTCTTTTATATCTGATGCCTTTTAAAGACAGAGCAAAGATCATACTTTATCACCACACGGATTACGATAAAGTACCTAAGGTTGAGTACGAGTTTACCGACATCATATATTATCTTAACGTAGCTGAGAAAATGGATATGTATTCCAACATCCTCGGCGGTAAGTTTGATTACATGATGTTTAATAAGCAGGCGGGGACAAAATACGCTCCCAAGGCGCTCGACCTTTTGTACCAGGCACAAAAGAGGTTTAATGTTTTTGAGAAGCTTTCAAGCGGAGAGTACAAAGACGAGCTTGACGAACTTTACGAGTATCTGATATTCACCAACGAAGAAAAAGACAATCTCCTTATGGGGCTGATGAGCTGCGTAAGCTTCAGAAGCGAATATTCGATGGTCGATACCGTTGCATGTGTGAACATATGCGTACAGCTGGCAGACAAATTGCTTTTGTCTAAAGAAGATACGGAACTGTTGTATTATGCAGCCGTTCTTCACGATGCGGGAATGTGTTCCGTTTCGAAGGATGTTCTCGAAGCACCCAGAAAGCTTACCGAAGAAGAAATGCAGGGACTCAGAAACCACGTTCCGCTTATAGAGACTATTCTCGAGGGAAGACTCGATGAGGCATGTCTTGATATAATAACGGCTCATCACGAAAGATGTGACGGATCGGGATATCCGAACAGATTAAGGGCCAACCAGATGAACCGGCTTCAGATGATCCTTCAGGTGGCCGATGTCGTTACCGCTCTTACCAGCCCCAGAAGCTACAGGGAGCCGAAGTCAAAAGAGCAGGTCATAGCGATATTGAACGATGAGGCTCAAAGAGGAAAACTAAGTTCCGAGATAGTCCGTGCTTTTACGGCATTCTACGACAGCATTATGGACGGCGTCATGAAGGCAAATTCAAAGCAGCTTTCGACATACAGAAAACTTGTTGAAAACTATGACGTTACGTTTAAGCAGATAAAATGATCAAGAAAGACAGGTAATACAGAAAGTTATGGGAAAGATTTTTGATTTGGACAGTCCGCTCATTAGGTTTTTAAACAAGGTCGCGGATCTTTTGTGGCTTAACATCCTTACGGTGGTCTGTTGTATCCCGATCATTACGGCAGGTGCGGCATTTACGGCGTTACACTATTGCTGTCTTAAACTTGTAAGAGGTGAAGAGGGTTACATTACGAAAGATTTCTTTAAATCTTTCAAGCTGAATTTCAAACAGTCGACGATCATATGGATCATCGTGTTCGTAACGGGACTTATTCTCGGATTTGATTTTTACATTATCGTTAACGGAATTGCCGGAGGAACCGCATACGCGATAAGAATAGGTCTTCTGATCGCATCGATCCTTTATGTGTTTACGGTATTGTACGTTTTTCCTTTACAGTCACATTTTTACAATCCGATAAAGATGACCATCAAAAATGCTTTTATGATGAGCCTTACCCTTCTTCCGAAGACGGTATTGATGGTGATCTACGCTGCACTTCCTTTGGCGCTTGTATATACCGGAATCTGGTTTTCGGTCGGCGCTCTGGTAGGTTTCAGCATACTTTTCTGGTTTTCGGCTCCGGCATATTTCTCGGCTCTTTTATACAGCAAGTCTTTTAAAAAGTACGAGCCCAAGGAAGAAGAAAACGACGACTATACCTGGAGTGTTAATACGGACATTGACGAGTCCGAAGAAGGCATAAGCGAAACCGCAGAAACCAAATCCGAGATCGAAGAGGTATCGGAAGAAACATCAAAAGAGAATGTAAGGAGTGGGGACGAACATGAGTGATGGCAAAACAAAAAAGAATTCCTGGTTTTCATGGCTGATCATCGGCATTGCATTTGTTGTCGTGGTCGTTGTTTTGTTGTTGTCTTTTTTGAAGGAAGGAAAGGCAACCGCAACAATGACTGCCGAAGACACATTGCTTAGCAGCGCAAACGTATGGGCTTCTCAGCTGGGCGATACACTTACCATGGCTGAAAAGACCGGCGGCATGATCGATGATTATATTACCGACAAAGGTAAAGGCGGCCTTACCGACGATACGATCTATCTTATGGATAAAGTCGTAAAGAACACACCGTTTTATCGGGTAATGGTTCATATCGACGGTAAAAAGCCGATCGACGATGAAGGGAAGTCTTATAACGACGATCTTTATGATTCTTATCTTGAAGAAGAATCGACCGAAGGTGTATCTTATACATTCATTAAAGATGACGGAATGGGTAAGGACAATGTTGTAATGGTGTCTTATCCGATCACATCATGCGCGGGACATATCCTGTTCTTCCTTGATATCGAAGAGCTCGGAGATATCTTTACCGCTTACGGTTACGAAGACGCATCGTTTGCGGTCTTATTCAAAAAGGACGGAACGATATTGACTGTTCTTCCCGGATTTACAGACAATGACAGCAAGTTCTTAACTCAGGAATCGTTCCTTATGTCGATCCAGGACGGAACCAAGAGAGAAGATTACAACTTTTTCAAAGCAAAACTTTATAACGGAGCAGGCTGCTTTATTCAAAGCACTTATAAGAGTGACAGCCGTACGATCGTGTGTGTACCCGTAAAGATAGAAGACTGGTACTTGGGATACGGTGTAAGACAGTATAAAGTTGACATCGAAGTGGACAGTGCTTTCAGAAATCTGAAGAATACGGTCATCGAACTTGTTGTGGTACTCGGAGTATTTGCACTTGTTGCTATAGGATTTGCAATTTACACCGCTACCAAGTCCCGTGAGCGCGGAAGAAAACTTGAAGACAAGGCCGATATGGATCTTTTGACCGAGCTTACGAACAAGGCTGCTACCGAAAGAATGATCTCGGACTATATCGATTCCCATCCCAACGGTCACGGTGTTTTGTTTATCCTTGACATAGATAACTTCAAGAAAGTCAACGATACCATGGGACATGCTTTCGGCGATACGCTTCTTAAGACTCTCGGTAAAGAGATCAGGACCGAGTTCCGTGTTACCGATATCGTAGGACGTACCGGCGGCGATGAGTTCATGATCTTCTTAAAGGATATTAACGACGATCTTATCGTTGAACGTGAAGCCAACAGAATAACGAGATTCTTCCACGACTTTAAGGCCGGAGGAGATTACGTTAAATATTCGGCTACCGCAAGTATCGGTTGTGCGATATATCCTTCCGACGGCGCTACGTTCAAAGATCTTTATGTATCTGCCGATCAGGCTCTCTACAGAGCAAAGAAACGCGGTAAGAATCAGCTCGTTTTCTATAATGAAGACAAATACGGAAACAATAAAGCGTGATTATACAATATGCCCAATTTTCAGCAATGAAAATTGGGCATTTTTTATAATATAGGCTCTATGGATAGGCAAGAGTTACAAGAAATAGCATTTTTTTTGGTGAATGCTGTCATGGCGCAGAATAGGGCGTTTTTGTATACTAGAACAAGTTACGGGGGTATTCCCGATTTATTTAGGAGGAAATAATTATATGGCAAGTTTATCCTTGAAAAACATCTGCAAGGTATATCCTAACGGATTCGAAGCTGTTAAGAACTTCAACCTTGAGATCGAAGACAAAGAATTCATCATCTTCGTAGGACCTTCAGGATGTGGTAAGTCTACCACACTTCGTATGATCGCAGGTCTTGAAGACATCACTTCAGGTGAGTTAAAGATCGGTGACAGAATCGTTAACGACGTTGAACCTAAGGACAGAGATATCGCGATGGTATTCCAGAACTACGCTCTGTATCCTCATATGTCAGTTTACGACAACATGGCATTCGGACTTAAGTTAAGAAAAGTTCCGAAGGATGAAATTGATAAAATGGTTAAAGAAGCAGCTAAGATCCTTGATCTTACTCCCCTTCTTGATCGTAAGCCCAAGGCTCTTTCCGGTGGTCAGAGACAGCGTGTTGCTATGGGACGTGCTATCGTTCGTAACCCTAAGGTATTCCTTATGGACGAGCCTCTTTCAAACCTTGATGCAAAACTTCGTGTACAGATGCGTATAGAGATCGCTAAGTTACATCAGAGACTTGGTACCACCATCATCTACGTTACTCACGACCAGACAGAGGCTATGACCCTTGGTACCAGAATCGTAGTTATGAAGGACGGTGTTATCCAGCAGGTTGATACTCCTCAGAACCTTTATGACAAGCCTTGCAACCTCTTCGTTGCAGGATTCATGGGATCACCTCAGATGAACTTCCTTGATGCTGTAGTAGAAGTTGAAGGCGATGTTGCCAAGTTATGTATCGGCGGCAAGAAGATCGCTCTTCCTCCTCAGAAGTCCAAGAAGATCATCGACGGCGGATATGACGGAAAGACCGTTACATTCGGTATCCGTCCCGAAGACGTTTACGATTCACAGATGTTCATCGAAGCATCTCCTCAGAGCGTATTCGAATCTACCGTTAAGGTTTACGAGTTGCTTGGTGCAGAAGTATTCTTATACTTTGATCTTGATGAGTTCCCGATCACCGCAAGAGTTGATTCCAGAACCAATTCAAGACCCGGCGACAACATTAAGTTTGCTCTCGATGTTGAGAAGATCCACGTATTCGACAAAGAGACCGAGCAGATCATTACAAACTAGTATTGATTTCATTGAGCGGACCCAATCGGGTCCGCTCTTTTTTGACATGACGAGCCATGCAGTCTGAATTAAAAAAGTACCAATATGAGCTTGCTCGATTATTGGTACATTTTTAATTCAGACTATAGGGCGACAAACGAATGAAATAGAATGCGCAGCATTCTATGAATGATTTGTCGCCATGGCTCGTTATAATCTCTTTATAATGTAAAGAATGTATTAAGGTGTGTCACTGTTAATTGAAAAATTGTAATCGGTAGGGTAAAATCTTTCTTGTCGATGTAAGTGAGGTGAAAAGATGATCACAGCAAGCGTTATTCAATCGTGTATAGATTCTTTAAAATCGATAGCAAAAGTGGATTTTTGTGTATATGACACAAAGATGATAAAGATCGCGGCCACATTTGAACCGGGCGATTCTTTTGCGGGCACCATATCGGGATTTGTTGATTCTCCTGCCGATTCACAGGTGATCTCGGGCTGCCATCTCATAAAGATCTACGATGAAGACGAACCATTGTATGTTCTGCTCGCCAAAGGAAACACCGACGACGTATACATGATCGCGAAGATATGCGTATCACAGCTTCAGGCACTTATAGAAGCGTACAAAGAACGCTTCAACCGAAACAATTTCTTCCAGAACCTCATACTCGACAACATGCTTTTGGTAGATATTTACAATCGTGCTAAAAAGCTTCACATTGAAGTCAATGTTCCCAGAGTCGTATTCCTTATCGAGTCCGACATTGAACACGACACCTCTTCGATGGAAGTTTTAAAAGGTATGTTTAACAGCCAGTTCGGTGATTATTTAACGGCCGTAGACGAAAAGAGCATCATACTTGTAAAGAAAGTCGGAACTCGTGACGGGTACGATGAATTTGAAGCGATAGGACGTTCGATAGTCGACCTTATGAACACCGAAGCAATGCAGAAAGTAAGGGTTTCTTTCGGCACCGTTGCACCGGAACTTAAGGACGTGTCGAAATCATACAAAGAGGCTAAACTTGCCCTTGATGTTGGAGGCATATTCTACGTCGACAGAGAGGTCATAGGATACAACAAGCTTGGTATAGGCAGACTCATATACCAGCTTCCCGAGAACCTTTGCAGACTGTTTATGGAGGAGATATTCCCCAATGCCGAGGAGTTTGAAGTTGATGATGAGAACTTAAAGATAATAAACAAGTTCTTTGAGAATACTATGAATGTGACCCAGACCGCAGATCAGCTTTACATTCACAGAAACACGCTGGTTTACAGGCTTGAGAAGCTTGAAAAAGCAACGGGTCTTAACATAAGGAACTTTGATGATGCGCTTACTTTTAAGATCGCACTCATGGTTTCCAACTACATTAAATATCTGGATGAAAAGGAGTAACTTTTATGGAACCGATAACTACGACTTCGGCTACAGACTCATTTGCCGACAACATGACACCGGCAAAGAAAGGAATAACCGGAAGCACTTTAAAGATAATTGCTATCATTACGATGTTCATCGATCATTTTGCAGCTTTCGTCCTTGACAGTTATCTCGCAGCCAACGGGCTTAACGATCTTGATCCGATGGATATTCAGGCATCGATGGAGTGGATGAGCAAGTATGCACCGATTTATTATGCCGATGTGGTAATGAGGTGTATCGGTCGTCTTGCTTTCCCTATATTCATATTCTTGCTCGTTGAGGGATTTGTGCATACACGAAACAGAATGAAATATGCGATCAGACTCTTCGTTTTTGCACTTGTATCCGAAATACCGTTTAATCTTTCGCATACCGGTTATGCTTTAAGTGAGCCGACTACGTTTGCATACCAGAGTGTGTTCTGGACACTTCTGGCAGGATTCCTTTTTATGTGGTATGCAAACTTTATAGAAGAGAAGGAGACCCCGCAGATTGCAAAGATGTTGTTGACCGGAGCTTCTCTTATTCTTGGCGGTTTTACCGGTACAAGATGCCTTGGTTTGGTTGACATGGTGGTTGTCGGAATGGTTAAGGCGCCTTCATCAGTTTCGTTCGCCGTTAAATTTGCGATCACCGTTGTCGGATTGTTGATACTCTATATCGTTTGGTCTTCCAAAAAGGGCAAGGAAAAGGCTCTTGAACTCGGAACCATATTGACAGGTCTGTTCGTTCTGATGCTTGCAGCCGATTACGGCAACACCGATTACGGCGCATGGGGAGTACTCGCTATTGCCTTTGCATATTTCTTCAAAGGAACAAACAAGGGCAAGATAATAGCTCCCGTTGTGATTCTTACTATCATGCAGTTTATCGAAGCATTTGCATTCTTTGATGTTTTATTCATCAAGAGCTACAACGGAAAGCGCGGATTAAAGCTCAAATACTTCTTCTATGCATTCTATCCGCTGCACTTGCTTTTGTTCTATATGATCTCATGGTTCATGGGATGCCAGCCCGGAAGACTGTTCCTTGGCTTTTAAGTGAATATGGTAAAAAGAAAAAACAACAGGTCTGCCGATCGTGCGGCCTGTTGTTTTGCATTAAAACGTGTTGCTATCACATGACCCGCACAGAGCCTATCCGGCGCCCTCGCGGCACATGAGACGTGCCGCTTAGTGCTGCTTCGTTCCCGACCTGACACGGTTCGTGG
>JAEEGI010022635.1_pt1 | contig 12396 bp, 8 predicted proteins | sample 8958751 | NCBI WGS metagenome assembly JAEEGI01 (sample SAMN16246545, study PRJNA631951) | gut metagenome | biome: gut microbiome; feature: rumen; material: KS-attached | host: Bos | place: Iran: Karaj | collected 2018-10 | reverse complement strand
GGTCAGATGAGCGATACGGTAGGAAAACAAAGCAACCTGACTCTCAGGCGAGCCGGTGTCAACATTAGACTTCCCGTATTTGCCGAAAATCTCTTGCTTCTTGTCTGCGTTCAAATACTCTGACATAATGCAAAAAATTGTTAAGGGCTGCAAAGGTAAGGATATTTTTTAACTCTGCAACTTTTTATTCCACAATTATTTTGCAAGGGCGCTCAGCCGTTCGTAGAGTTTGTCCAGGCCGGTGAGCAGTTCGGCGCCGACGCGGTTGTAATAGGCGCGGGCCTTCACGTCCGCTGCCGGGTGGTTCACTTTGTCGAACAGATCGTCAGCCATATCGCTCGCCTCGTTGATCAGGGTCTCCACTTGTCCGAGCTCTTTTTCAGGGTGCAACATAGCGAACAGCAGGCAATCTTCCACGAAGTCGCCGATCAGGAATTCGATATCCTTCTTGATGTCACGGAGATTCATAAAAATGTATCCTTTAGTTTATAACGGCGCAAAGATAGCGATTTTTATTTGAATAGCATCTGATTCTTCCTTTCTTTTTCGCTGCAACGGACGCAGCTGACTATCAGTTTCTTACGCAAGATGATCCCCTTTAAAACGAAGGGAATCACTTTATGTAAACTCTTGACAATCAGTTGTGTCCGTTGCAGCGAAACAATTCGGTTCAGGCCGGTAGCTGTTCAATCTCACACAGACCGTCCCTGTTGCCGACAACGAAGGGTACAGGCGGATTGTTTCCTTGTACGAGATTGTTGAGGTAAAGTGGTTCGTGAAGGATGAACAAGGTGGTGCTGAAGGTGTCTCCGACCTTCAACTTGGAGTTTTCCGCTTGTTCGACGGTGAATTCCGCGTTGCCAAGATAACGGAAGATACAGCGGCGGTCTGGTTTCCAGGACACGGCTACCCGGTCTCCGATGTTCAGGTCGTCGACACTGATGTGCTTGGAAACGACGGGATCGGAGCCGCTGGTTCTGTCGATGTGTTTGAGAAAGTCATCCCAATCCAGATATCCAAGTGAGCGGGAAAGGATGTCCAGCGTGCTGCCCCGAGTTTCGTCCGCCCCTTCAATATATCCCCAGAGCCTTTTTAACGTGGTAGGACTCATGGTTTCGTGCGTGCGCTCCCAGATGACACCGCTGAGGAAGATGAAGTCATTGGGCGTCTTCATCTTGCGCTTCAGCCGGTTTTCGATTTGTTTCTTGAGTTCGTGGATTTCAGGACTGGTCTTCTTCATGCGCGCTGTTGTTAGGCATTCACAAAGATGTGCAATTTTTTCATAACGGCACAGTCCTTTTTGGTCCTTTGCCCATACAAAGGCAGCCTGGTGCCTGGTTGTGGAGGAAATGTTGTAACTTTACAAAACTATTCGGCAATGAACGACAACAGTACATCAGGTCCTATCAGCGGGCGATTCCTTTCAGAAAACGACATCCTCGATGTCTATGAAGATGTGTCAAGCGCTGGCTTTAGCCGGTTGGTGAAAGTCAAACGCCAGGGCAGGTGGTTTATGCTCAAGGGGTTGAAATCTGAGTACGTTGACCAGGCTGTCTATCTTGAATTGTTGAAAAAAGAGTATGCGCTGATGGTGCAACTCGACCATCCCGCCATCGTGAAGGCTTACGCCAAAGAAGTCAACGGGACGTTGGGCCCCTGTATTGTCATGGAGTACATCGACGGAGTCCGGCTCGACACATTCCTTTCCGGCAATCCCTCGGCGGAAGCCCGGCGCAAAATTGTGGACCAGCTTGTGGATGCGCTGATCTATATCCATAGCAAACAGATTCTTCACCGTGACCTCAAGCCCGGCAATATCCTCGTTACGCGGAATGGAGGGAATGTGAAAATCATCGACTTCGGACTGTCCGACGCCGACGATTACGCGATTTTGAAGCAAGCGGCCGGAACGGCCCGCTATATGCCGCCGGAGCAAACTTCAGGTGCCACCATCGACTGCAGGTCGGACATCTATGCTTTTGGCCTTCTTTTGCACGAGATTTTCCCTCGCCGCTACTACCATATTGCCGCAAAGTGTACCAAAAAGGACCGCGACAGGCGTTATGAAAGCATGGTGGCTGTCCGGAAAGCACTGGACAGGAACGATCGCTGGCGGCGATTCTTGCCTTATTTCTGCTTTTTCGCAGTTTTGCTCCTGGCCTTTTCGCAGCTCCTTCAACGTCATTCGGCAGAGCAGGCGGATACTTTCTTGGCCTTTTCTGAAAATATCCTGCCCGACCAGGAGGCGTATCTGAAAAAGGCACTTTGGCTCACCCAGGTCAACCTGCAGGAACTGTTCGAAAGGGTAGAAGCAGGGAATGCCTATAAAGAAGTGATGTTGGCCCGCGTATCCAACCAGAACCTCATTTTGCGTGAAAAGGGCGCGGAGTTGAGTAACCTTTATGCCCCCGGCAGCTCTGAACAGCTTCATTTCATGACACAGTTCAGCCGTGAACTGGAAATGAATGAGCGCAGGGCAAGGATCTATATCGACAAGGCTTGCCCATCTTTTGAAGCAGAGTATCAGACGGGACGCCTCGGCAAAAGGGCGTACGACAGCCTGAAATGGGAAGTGGCACCCTATGTCTTGACAATAACTGCAACGGAAATCACCGCTTCATCGGCTTTGGGAGGGGTGGAACTGTTGGAAGATTCTTTTGCAGGAGATTCCCGGACAGGGCTATGCTGGGGACCGTGCCGCAATCCCACGACCGAAGACCAACATTTATCGGTAAGTGATCCGAAGAAACAGGAACGCATTTCGATTTGCGGGCTTGCTCCCAATACAACCTATTACGCGAGAGGCTATGTTGTAACAGATGCAGGAACGACCTACGGCAGTGAAATCTCCTTCAAGACGATGGACGGCCCTTGGCCTGTTCCCGAGGGCGCTGTCAGCGGTTTGTTCTCGGTGGATAAAGGAATCCAAGTTTACTTTTCAAGAGGCAATCTGCAATATCAGGCCTCGAGCGGCAGGTGGCGTTTCGCAGAGCACCAATATGACTTTGTCGGGAAAGACAACTTGAATTTTTCGCCCATCTGGGATGGGTGGATAGACCTCTTTGGCTGGGGCACCAGCGGCTATGACCATGGGGCATTGGACTACCAGCCTTGGAGTGGCAACGAAGACACGAAGAGCGATGAACGTCATTATGCTTACGGGAAGCCTGAAAGCCATTTGTTCGAGCAAGACGGAAAAGCGGATTGGGGTTACAACTGCATTTGGAACGGAGGTGAAAAGGAAAACTCTTGGCGCACACCCACAGTTTCGGAATGGGTTCATCTGTTTTTCAACCGCAAGACTTCTTCGGGCGTGCGTTTTGTCAAGGCACAAGTTGCCGGAGTCAATGGCCTGATGCTTCTTCCCGACGATTGGAATGTCGCTGTCTATCCATTGAATGCAACAAACGACGGAAGTGCCGAATACAGTTCGAATAGCATTTCGCTGACCGATTGGCATCAAGTGCTGGAATCTTCCGGCGCCGTATTCCTGCCCGAAGCAGGGGCCCGCACCATCGATGGAATCTTTACCGGTATGGGGGGATATTATACTTCAAGCGCCGCCAGTTCCGATGCCTGGCATTTTCTGCTAAACAATTATGCCCTCTATTTCGACGCACACGGCCACCGCGGCGACGGCCTCTCCGTCCGTCTGGTGCAGGATTATTGAGTATCACAAAAAGGACCAAAAAGGATCAACATGGGCTTTGTCGTTTTTCCGAAATTTGCATTATTGAAACAATAATGCATATGAAACACATTAAAAAGAAGATGTACACGGCGCCAACGACAGAGACGCTCTCGTATGAAATGAAACCCGTGATGGTAGGAGGCAGTGGTGGAGGAGATGATTGGGGATGATTGATTAAACATTTTTCATTTTCCTTTTTATGAAAAAGATCCTGTTGTTTATGCTGGTGGCACTTGGTTTAAGTGCCACTGCTTGTCAAATCTCCGACCCTTTCGTCGAGTCCTTGGCTGTGAAGCATGTGGTTTTTACAGCACTTCCCTTTGAGGAGGATGCTGTAACGAAAACAAATATCAATGTAGTTGATGGAAAAAATAAGTTTGCCTGGTCAGCCAACGATACGGTAGGAATCTATCCTAACAGCGGTTCTCAGATCTATTTTGTGGTCGATGCAGAAGAAGGAGCTGGAACCGCTTCGTTTGATGGTGGCGGATGGGAATTTAAATTGGGGGCAGTTTATCGGAGTTATTACCCGTTTATCGGAGATTTTTATTTGAATCCCCGTGCCATCCCGGTGTCGTACACCGGCCAGAAACAGACGGGCAATGATAATACGAATCATATGGGTCCGTATGATTTCATGTATACCCCTGCCGTTTCTTCAGAAAATGGAAATCTTCGTTTTTCATATAAGCATTTAAGCTCCATCTTGAGACCGGTGATAGATTTGCCGGCCGGGCGTTATACACAGCTGACCTTGTCTGTAGACAGTCCGTTGTTTGTGGTTTCGGGAGTCTTTGATCTGGCGGCTGGTTCTCCCTCCATCGAAGGCAAGTCTTTTACCCGGGATTTTTCCATTGATCTGGATATCACACTTTCCGAAGGGGAACAGATGGTCGTCAGCTTGATGAGCGCGCCTGTTGATTTGCGTGGGAAAACGCTCACTGTCAAAGTATGGAATGAGTCGGGGAAGATGTTTTCCTATGAGGTGGTTCCGGAAGAAGAGTATGCAGCGAGTAAAATTAAAAAGATCATTTCTCCAGTCTCCTTCGTGATAGGCTCTGTTACTGTCGATCAGACTGAACTGAGTCTGTTTGTTGACGAAACGCAGCAGTTGACAGCAACTGTTCTACCGGAAAACGTTGCAAACAAGGCGGTGACGTGGACCAGCAGTAATCCTTTTGTGGCAACCGTCAGTGAGGCAGGTTTTGTGACTGCTCTCACGCCGGGTACAACGACGATAACCGTAACGACAGTGGAAGGTGGGAAGACGGCTGCTTGTGAAGTGGCTGTCAGCCCTGTTTCCGTTACTTCTGTTTCACTGAACAAGAGCGAACTGACGTTGCTCCCCGGAGACACGGAAACGCTTTCAGCAACAGTGAATCCGGAAAATGCGGGAAACAAGAATATCAGCTGGAGCAGTAATAACACATCCGTTGCCACTGTTGACGCTGCTGGTAAGGTGACGGCAATGGGCGTAGGCACTGCGATTATTACGGTTACAACGGAAGATGGTGGGAAGACAGCCGAATGCACAGTCGCGGTCAATCCTATTGCTGTGACGAGCGTTACGCTGAGTCAAAGCAGTCTGTCTCTGACGAAAGGGTCAACCTCGACCTTGACGGCTACGGTCGCTCCGACCAATGCTACGGATAAAACTGTCACATGGAGCAGCAACAATACAAACGTAGCTACGGTCGATGCCAACGGTAAAGTGACAGCCGTGTCTGGAGGATCTGCTACGATTACGGCTTCAGCAGGTGGTAAGTCCGCAACGTGTTCCGTTACAGTGACGGTTCCCGTCACAGGCGTGAGTCTGAACAAGACTTCGACAAGTATCACGATTGGCAGTACCGAGACTTTGACGGCGACCGTAACTCCGTCGGATGCGACGAACAAGAGTGTGACGTGGAGCAGCAGCGACACAAACATCGCGACAGTGAGCAACGGCACAGTGACGGCAAAAGCCGTCGGCACAGCGACGATCACGGTCAAGACAGTTGACGGAAACAAGACGGCGACCTGCGCTGTCACGGTCAACCCCATCGCCGTGACGGGCATTACTCTCAACAAGACGAGCCTGACTTTCAGTAGCTTGAATTCTACGCAGCAGTTGACTGCGACGGTGACGCCGGAAAACGCCACCAATAAGACGGTGACCTGGGAGAGCAGCAATACGTCAGTAGCCACCGTGTCATCTTCCGGTGTGGTGACGTCGAAAGGCTCAGGAACCGCGACGATTACGGCTTCTGCCGGCGGTAAGTCCGCGACGTGTGCCGTAACAGTTAATATTCCTGTCTCGGGCGTGAGTTTAAACAAGACGACACTCAGTCTGAAGAAAGGGTCGAGTGAGACGCTGGCGGCAACGGTAAGTCCCAGCAATGCTACCAACAGTGAAGTCATTTGGTCCAGTAGTAATTCGTCTGTAGCTTCGGTCAATTCAAGTGGAAAAGTTACGGCTAATGCAGTAGGAAATGCTACGATCACGGTCAAGACGGTGGATGGTAACAAAACGGCTACTTGTAATGTCAGTGTCACGGCTCCGGATCTTGTCTCGTTTACGCTAAGTCCTTCGTCATTGACAATGTTTGAGGGTGATGTACAGACAGTAACGGCTATTCTGAATCCTTCTGATGCGCAGATAACGTCAACGTATTGGTATATTGATTATGAGATACCCGCTTCTGTGGTCGGGAATGGTTTATCCGGAGAAGTCCACGCTTATAGTAAAGGAACTACAGACTTGAAAGTGGTTATCAACGGCATTGAGAGGCATTGCTCAATCACGGTCCGTGATGCTGATCCGGTTGCCGTGGATCTGGGACTGAATGTGTATTGGGGCGACAGAAATCTGAAAGCATTGGAAAGCACGGATTTCGGACAATTCTATCATTGGGCCGAGATCAAGGACTACGAGTCTGACGGATGGAGGCTTCCGACAAAAGAAGAGATGGAAGCCCTTATCAGTAATTGTAATATCGTGGAAGCTACCGAAAATGGGGTATCCGGGTTCCGATTAACGTCCAAGACAAATCATAATTCGATCTTCTTGCCGGATGCAGGTGGATACAATAATGATTTTGGATCATCACACCTTACAGGTATGCAAGCAGGTTATTGGTCAAAGTCGTCGATTACTTCGACGTCACCGTATGAAATAATGGGATATCGCTTCAGATGGGTCAATTCTTTTGAAGTCGTACCACAATCGTTGACTTCTAATTTCAGGTACACTGTACGATTGGTTAAACCAAAGTAATCAATTACTTGAATACGCTAGCATTCCACCCTCCTACAAACCTGTAGAAGGGTGGAATGTTGATTTAGGAGGAATGATTTTGCATATCAGAGATTATTATTTGAATCCCCGTGCCATCCCGGTATTGTACACCGGGCCGAAACAAACTTTGACCAATGGAGAAGCTATGAGCAAGAGCAAACTGAGGAGCAAATACATGCGAAGTCTCTATAAAGGCCATTCGCTTTTCACGTCGAAAATAAACAACCCTGTCAGAAATCCTCACCGGCAAGACGAGATGCCTAAAAGGGATCAGCGGCAAAGTGGGTGGGGAGATGGTAGATCAGGGCGGGACGTTAAGGTCCAGTACGTTTCCGTCCGAGGAAAGCCCTGCTGGTACTTTGCAGAACCGCTACCATCAGAAGCGAATAAAAGTTGGCCGGCCAAGAAGCCGCAAGAAAGAATACGTAAACGTTTGATTATCAAGGATGACGATTTCGAATTCTTGCGGCTATGCTCGATTTCGGCTGCTGGCGCAAGAACCGAAAACAAAAACATCTGATTATCAACTATTTAAGATTCGACCTTCTGCGGCTGTCTGCCGAAATGGGGAGAAGATCCGCACGGGCAACCGCGGGATGATGGTATGCGAGCGGCTGGTGGCTGGGCTGGTGTTGTGCGCTACCTTGTGCGCTGCCTTGCTGGCATTGTGCGCCGCCTTGCTGGACGCTCGGTCCATGGATACGCCGTCTCGTGGATTGAGCGTCCAAGATTACCATCGCAAAGCCCCATTTCCGGACGCACAATCCACGAGATGAATGAACGATGGACTGAGCGTCCGACGCCGCACCCACATCATGCGTGTTTGCGCTCGCTGGTTGATTGCGTTTCCGGCGGGACGGGTGTTGAAGGATGCGACGATTTGCGTAAGGGGCAGGAAAGTGGCTAGCGAGTGAGTGCCCGTCTCGTGACGGCGCAGGTTCTGCGAGTGTTAGGCGTCACTTGTGACGACTAAAAGGGAGCTGTTCGCCGTCAAGGGCATGAAGCGAAGCGCAGCCCCTGCCCCTAGTCATGAGGAGCAGCCTTCAACACCCGTCCCAGAGGAAACGAAAACAACGACTGGTGGACAATTCCTGCCCACCCGATTTTGGCGGAGATCCCTTTTTTATGGCCGCTATCGAACTAGTCAGCCATCCTCAAGGAAGCCCTGTTTTGAGGATGGCTGATGTCTTTTCCGCCATCTATCCTCAAAAGAGGCCGTTTTTGAGGACGGAAAGGCCCATTTCGCTGCTAGCAGGCCTGTAAAGTGGCCATTTTTTGATATTAGGAGCGATGGCGATAGCCGCGAGCTCATTCTACCCTCCTACAAACCTATAGGAGGGTGAATGTCAATTTAGGAGGAATGATTTTGCTTATCTGTCAAATTTAAGCGAATTTTACGGGAAAGAATCGATATTCCTATGCGTATTACTTATTATTATCTTTTTCTGGTTTTGGCGGTGGCGTTTTGGACGCTGAGCGTGTCCGCACAGGGGCCGGGCAGGCAGTGGCAGGCGCCGGCGGACCCTGCTTATGAAATGCGGGAAATCTCTTGTGTCAGCGAGGGGAACCGTCTGTATGGCGAGGCCTTCATTCCGCGTTCGCCCGGGAAGCATCCGGCTGTGATTATGTCGCACGGCTATGGTGCCACGCACGAGGGTTTTTATGGCATGGTCGATACGCTGGCCAAGTTGGGCTACGTGTGTTATTGCTACGACTTTGCCGGCGGCTCTCCCCGCAGCCGCAGTGAAGGTCGCACGGAAGATATGTCGATCTTTACGGAGCGGCAGAATTTGATGGATGTCATCGACATGGTCCGGGGCTGGGACTGCGTGGATGCGGAGAGCATCTTCCTGCTGGGCGAGAGCCAGGGCGGCTGCGTTTCGGCCATCACGGCCCCGTATGTCTCGGAAAAGATCAAGTCCATTGTGCTTGTGTATCCAGCCTTGTGCATTCCGGACGATGGGTTCGTGCTCTACCCGAAACGCGAGAATGTTCCGGATACCGTCACTTTCATGGGGATGCGGATCGGCCGGGCGTATTATGAGCGCTTTTACGATGGCTTCGACATCTACAAGGAGATCGCCGGCTATCAGGGCGATGTACTGATCATCCACGGAACGGAGGACGGTCTTGTCAAGCCGGAGTATTCGGCCAAGGCATCGAATGTCTATGATCACTGTGAATTCCACCTGATTTTCGGCGCCGGCCACGGTTTTTGGAAGCCGGAGCACCGGACGCAGTATCACGCCTATGTCATCGACTTCTTTTCCAGGCAGATGCGTCCCAAGAGAATACAGGCCTATCTCGCTTCGCTCAGGTCGGATCCCACGGCGCATACGCTTCGGCCCGACACCAAAAAGGTGAAGAACAGCCCTTACGCCGGAAGCAAGAACTATGGAAAGCGCATTGCGGTTTTCGGCGGCTCGCTTTCGGTGAATCCGGAATCGGACGTCGCCAAGCAGCTATGGGCGGACCAGCTGGGTGCTGAGGTGGTGACCTATGGTGTCGGCGGGGCAGGGTTCTCCATCGACCAGGGCTATTCGCTTCAGAAGCAGGTGGATACGGCCGGCATTTATGATGTCTATGTGCTCTGGGCTTCAACCAATGATTATACCAACGACCGCCCGTGCGGCTCCTGGTCGGATTATACGGCGGCAGACGGCTACGATGTGTACAAGCTGCATACCCAATGCGGCGGCATCAACTATTGCATCCGTCGCCTGCTCGAGAAGAATCCCCAGGCAGAGATCTATTTCTTCACCTCGCTTCGTTTCTTCGGCACGGATGCCGGCCACAATCCCTACTCCCTGACCCCCAACAAGACAGGAAAGACTTTTGCCGACTATGTTGAGGCTCAGAAAGCCTGTTGCGCCTATTACGGCATCCCCGTTCTGGACCAATTCAATCTCCAGGGAATCAACGAATTCAATGTGGGCAACCACTACAAGGACGACCTCCTCCATATGAACGAGGAGGGTTATCGGCGCATCGCACCCGTCCAGGCCGCCTTTCTCTCGAACGGGCGGTAACGCAATTCTGTCGACAACGAACGTCTCGTTGTTTGGTTTTATCGCAAATTAAGTACTTTTGCGAAATTTTTAACCGATTCGTTCATGAAAAAAGTCATAATCTTGTTGATGGCCTTCCCGCTGCTCCTTGCAGGATGCGGGAAGATCAATGCTGAAATCGAAGAACTGAAAAACAGGATCGCCAATCTGGAAGGGACCACGATCGCTTCCATCGAACAGCAGATTGCGTCGATCAATAAGTCCATCGGAGACCTCAATGGGATGGACACATCCTTAAAAGGCTATCTGGATGCGCTCAGCGACAGGGCGACCGATTTGGAAACGCGCGCTGGTGAAATTCCTGTTTTGCGCGAGGCCATCAACGGGCTGAAGGCACAGGACGGGGCGCTTGAAGAATCAATTGCGGACCTGAAGTCCTATGCGGAATCGCTGGAGGATGTGGTGGCGGCACTGGACGGTTCCGTTGACGAGCGGCTCTCGAAAGAGCGGGAATGGATCAACGCTACGTTCTGTACGCTGGAGAACTACCAGTCGATGACGACGGAGATCGCTGCCATCCGGGAAGGAATGGCGGGTGTGGAACGTGCACTGGGTTCCCGGATCGACGGGGTGGACGCTTCGCTGGATTCCCTGCAGCAAGCGTTTGCAGCTGACCTGAAGACCGTCAGCGACAATCTTACCGACAAGATCGGCAAGACGGAAGCTTCCATGAAGAAATGGGTCAACGAAGCGCTGGCCGGCTATTATGACATTGCCGCCATCGATGCCAAGCTCGCCGCCTTGTCTGCTTCGGCAGAAGCGGGGCAGGATGCGATCAAGAAGGATCTCGACAATCTTTCCGGCAAGGTTGACCAGGTGAAAGCGGATCTGACCGCTGCTTACAAGAAAGCGGTGGCCGAGGCGATCGCGGACAACGAAGGCGTCATCTCCAGCCAGATCGCCAGTGCAATAGAAGAGGTAGAAGCACGCGTGAGCAGCGATATTTCCGACCTGCAATCGAAGGTATCGGGACTGGAGTCCCGTATCCGTTCGTTGGAAACCATTGTCAACGGGCTCAGGGTCAGCAGTATACCCTATGGCCTTGTTTTGTTGGAGTCGCCTGCCGACACCATTACCAAAGGCACGACCCGTGAGATGCGGTTCAGGGTCAATCCCTCCGGTGTCAAGTTCACGAAAGACATGGTGCTGCTCGACTGCATCAGCTCCAGCTCTTTCCTGCGCAAGGAACCCGGTACGAAAGTCTCGTATGTCAAAGCTTCCGAGCATCTGAGCATCTCTACGATGGCGGCGGACAAGAATGCTGCCGGCACCGTGCTTGACGGTCAGTATGTCCTGGGTGTGGCCGCTGCCGCCAATGAGGCGGTCTGGGACGAATCGCTCATCGCCTTCGTGGGCGCATACAAGGACCATGCAGGCCAGTTCCAGTACATCAGCACGGCGGCTTATCCGGTGGTCATGTTGCCGCAACCGGCTGAGGGTCTCAACCCCTGGTATTACCCGAACGCCACGTTCCGGTCGCAGATTACCGGAAAGAACGAGGCTGGGAACAGCTATGTGCTCGATACGCTCGGTGTCGTCTATTTCGCATTGGACGGCGTCGATTTTATAGACAAGGAAAAGAAGACTTCCCGCCGATACAGTGCAGGCTTCCTTAAGGATGCCGTGTTCACACCCGATGCGGGCTATCCGCCTTTGCATGCCATACTGGATACGGATCGGCATTATGTGCGTTTCTATCCGGATACCACCGGAAACGATATCTGGCGCGCTTTCGAGGATCAGACCGGGACTGCCCACCAAGACGTAAAAGGTACAGTGACCCTGACGGACCGCTGGGGCGCTACGGCCAGCTATCAACTCTCCATGGCCTGGTTCAATACGATCAATCTGGTGGAGAATGTTACGGTCAAGATGAGCGACCTGAATTTGGAGAATCCGATTGTCAGCGTTGACATGACGGAGGCGTTCAAGCGTGCGGGCTACGATGCCTCCCTGATCAAAGACGGAATGCGCATCCAGTCGTTCGATATCTATTCCGTGAATTGGGACAGCGATTTTGTTTTTGAGCCGGTATTCAGGCAGAACAGCCGGATTCTCAATCTGGAGCTAAGTGGAAAAATCGTTCCTGGTGCGTCCAATGCGCAGATGATCAAGTTCACGGTTTCGCCCAACCCTTCCTATGTGTACAGAGAGTTTACTGCCACACAGATCAGGATGGACGTTACAATTAACTTGAGGATTATATGATACCTTTCGCGGCTTCGTCGGAGATCCGGGCTAATACCCTATTATAACCGGGATTTCTACGCCGTCCCAGCCGATGACGACAGGGTTGAAGCCGCTGCCATGATAGTCGTCACCCGGAATCTCCATCCGCTCTCCGATGCGGATCAGGTGCG
>JAEEGI010022627.1_pt1 | contig 12399 bp, 14 predicted proteins | sample 8958751 | NCBI WGS metagenome assembly JAEEGI01 (sample SAMN16246545, study PRJNA631951) | gut metagenome | biome: gut microbiome; feature: rumen; material: KS-attached | host: Bos | place: Iran: Karaj | collected 2018-10 | reverse complement strand
AATTGACAAAACCTACCACCATAACAGTAGTTGCTGATGAAGACTGTATGACGGCTGTAACTCCCGCTCCTAGCAATACTGCAAAAATTCGTTTTTTAGTAAGCGTTTCAAGTATTGTTTCCAACTTACCACCGGCCATTTTGGAGAGGCCATCTCCCATAATATTCATCCCATATAGAAATAGTGATAACCCGCCAATCATGTTTAATACACTAAAAATGTCCATAAAAATTCCTTTCAAATCCTATTCTTTGCCACCCATTAGAATAAAATTAAAAAGTAAAATGTATGGACATGGTTATGTAAAATCTATGTAAAATCATTGGCTGCATGATATTTATAATGCTTTATTTCCATTAACCATCAATCCAAAAGTTACTCCCAACAGTTCTGATGCTTTTCTGCACATCATCATTCTTCCAAGAAATATATCAAAATATTCATACATGGTACAGATTTTCTCATCTATTTCAAGATTCAAAGTAATCTGCTTTTTCTCTTTATCAATAACAAGATCTGTCCTGGTAACAGCATAATTAACTCTGTCATGAACATCAAAGCTCGCCTTTGGTTTTTGTCTCACTCTGTTTCTTCTTACATCTGTTTTATCCGCAATAATAAGTGCTGCAGAAATCACATCTGTTGCGCCACCGGTAGATTCATCATGATGTGCAATTGCCGAAACAACAGTAAGGCGTTCCTGTATATCTATATTTTTTTGCTTCAAAAGATCATTTGCCAGGATTGCACCATACTCTGCATGTCTGCTTCGATTAATTGCATTTCCAATATCATGCATATATGCAGCCACTTTAACCAATTCAATCTGTTTCTTTTTATAGCCTAAAGATTCAAGTATTTCTGCCGCGCGCTCTGCAACGAGTGAGGCATGCATCTCTGAATGATCTGTAAATCCAAGCACTCCAAGGTTTTCATTTCCTTTCGCTATCAGTGCCTGAACTTCTTCATTATCCTTTATCTCTTTATACTTCATCTGCATCCTCCTTCTGCTTAAGTGAAAAAATCACCCATTCCGCTATATTTGTAGCATGATCTCCAATTCTTTCAAAATACTTCGCAATCATCAGAATGTCTGTTGCTTCTTCTCCCTCTCCTGGGTTATTCAATATAAGTTTGATAACATCCTTCTTTGCTTCTACAAACAAATCATCCACCACATCATCATGTTCAATAACTTCCTTGGCCTTAATCACATCCTTCTCAACATAAGCCTCAATACTATGATTGAGCATAATCATTGTTTCTGTAGCCATTTTTGAAATATGCTCGAACTTATCAATTTGACTACCCTGCCCCATTAAAATTGTCATTTCAGAAATATCTGCTGCATGATCTCCGATTCTTTCCATATCTGTAACCATCTTCATAGCTGCTGTTACGTTGCGTAAATCTTTAGCTACAGGTTGTTGCTGAATTAAAAGATTAAAGCAAATACCTTCTATCTTCTTTTGAAGATGATCTATTTCTACATCCCCCTCCATAATAGCTCTAGCCATTTTCTCATCTCGGGCAATCAGAGCTTCAATTGCATTTTTAATAGATTGAACAATCTTATTTCCCATTTCTATCATTTCTTTATTTAATTCTAAAAGTTGCTCATCAAATTTGCTTCTCATTGCTACTCTCCTTTCCATTATTTCAATTATTTCGCTAATCATTTAGCCAAACCGCCCTGTGATATAATCTTCTGTTCGTTTATCACAGGGATAGGAAAAGACTTGATTCGTTTCACCAAATTCCACCATATCTCCTACAAGAAAAAAAGCTGTATAATCTGAAACTCTGACCGCCTGTTGCATGTTATGTGTTACCACCACAACTGTATATTTCTTTTTTAGTTCTTCCATAAGATCTTCAATTTTTGTAGTTGAAATCGGATCAAGAGCGGAAGTTGGCTCATCCATAAGAAGGATTTCTGGTTCTACCGCCAAAGCTCTTGCAATGCAAATTCTCTGCTGCTGACCTCCAGATAGCGATAACGCTGACTTTTTTAATCTATCCTTTACCTCATCCCAAATTGCTGCACCTCGTAGGCTATCTTCTACAATCTTATCCAGCCTCTTCTTATCCTTGATTCCATGTACCCTTGGTCCATATGCAACATTATCATAAATACTCATAGGAAATGGATTAGGCTGCTGAAAAACCATACCCACCTTTTTTCTTAGTAATGTTGTATCTATTCTCTTGGAATAAATATCCTCTCCATCTATTTCTACAGTTCCAGCTATTTTCACACCATCTACTAGATCATTCATTCTGTTCAAAGTCTTTAAAAAAGTGGATTTCCCGCAACCCGATGGACCTATAAATGCTGTAATAGCTTTTTCCTTTATCTCCATACTTACATCTTTAAGCGCATGTTTTTCACCATAATAAAGATTTAAGTTTTTCACTGATATCTTCGTATTACTACCCATAGTTATTCCTTTCTTGTAACATCGAAATGCTTGGTAAGCGCCTTTGTTCCAAGATTAATACCAAGAACAATTATTAACAGTACCACTGCTATTCCAAATGCGGTTTCAAAATCACCCTCACTTGTTGCAGACAGATACATTTGAATTGTAAGCGTTCCTCCCGATTGAAACGGTTTATCAAGCAATCCTTCTATCCCATTTGATAATTGTTTTGCACTTCCCGCCGTAAAAAGAAGCGCTGCTGATTCACCAACTATTCTTCCAACAGCAAGTATGGTTCCAGTAATAATTCCTGGCATAGCGCTCGGTATCAGAATTGTACGAATCATGTGCCACTTTCCACTTCCAAGGCCTATTGCACCATTACGATAAGTATTAGGTACAGTCTTTAAGGCCTCCTGCGTGTTTCTTGTTATGAGCGGCAAAACCATAATGATAAGCGTGAGTGCCCCTGTCATAAGCGAATACCCTAGTCCCATTTTTTCACCAAAAAACATCATTCCAAACAATCCAAAGATAATAGAAGGAATACCCGATAATGTTTCCGTAGCATATTCGATTACTGTTACAACCATTCCTGGCTTTGCGTATTCATTTAAATAGATTGCACTTCCTATACCTATAGGAGTTGCTATAACCATTGTGATAAAAATAATCAGAATGGTATTAACAATATTTCCTGCAATTCCAACAGTTCCTTTAAGAACACTAGTTACCGATGTAAGAAATGACCAATTCACCGCTGACACACCTTTTACAAGCACATATACAATGATTCCGATTAACAAAAGAACTGAAAATGCAGCGCATATGTAGATCAGCGTTCGAATTACGGAATCTTTTACTTTTCTCATACTAATTGTCATGTTCGCTGCCTCTCTTTCTTGCTTTCAGTAATGCAAAATTAACAATCATTATGAATATATACAGAACCAATCCGACTGTAAAAAGCACCTGTCTATGTGTTCCGCTTGCATATCCCATCTCGCTAACAATCTGCGTCGTAAGTGTTCTGACAGAATTGAATGGCAGTGGTAAATTAACTGCTCCGCCTGCAACCATATTAATAGCCATTGCCTCTCCAAGAGCTCGTCCTATTCCTAGTACCACTCCTGTCAGGATACCCGACTTTGCTGCAGGAATTATCGTCTTAAATATTGTCTGCTCCTTTGTCGCTCCAAGCGCTAATGATGCTGCTCTCAAATTATCAGATACTGCTTTCAATGATGACGTACTTATGCTAATGACTGTTGGAAGAATCATAATTGCAAGAACAATAATTGCAGAAAGCATATTTGCACCGCCGGTGTATCGGTGCATACTATCTCCTGCAAACAACATTTTTTCAATCTTGAACATGATTGGATTAAGTACCATCATTCCAATAAGTCCATAGATTACTGATGGTATAGCAGCAAGTAACTCTACTGCACAACTGGTGACAGTGCCTATCTTTTTTCCGGCCATCTCTGATAAAAAAACAGCTGTAAGCAAACCAATTGGTACTCCGGTTATTATTGCAGCACCAGTTCCTACAATTGATGTTAAGATAATATATCCTATCCCAAAAGTCGGATTATTAGCAGTAGGTTTCCATATAGTTCCAAAAAGCAAATTAAAAACCCCGACTTCTTTTAAAGCCGGGATGCCTTTGATTAACATATATATCGTAATCGCACATACTGCAAATATAGCAATTACAGCACAAGCCAAGAAAATATAATTTGCTGCCTTTTCTAAAAATGCTTTTTTCTTCATATGCTCCCCTTACTGTGGAATAATCAGTCCAACCTTTTTGATAACTTCCCTGCCCGCATCAGAGTTAATATATGCAAACCAAGCCTGAACCGCTTCGTTCTGCTCACTGATTTTTCCATTAGTTGCCATAACAAAAGGTCTCTGAAGGAGATACTTTCCTGCTAGAATCTGTTCTTCATTTGGTTCCACGCCATCAATCTTAAGACCTATCACAGAGGAATCCACTACATCAAGAGAAACATAGCCAATTGCTCCAGGTGTGGATGCAACCTTAGCCAAAACAGCTCCCGTAGAATCTAACTCTTGCGCATATTTGCAACTATCCTTTATTTCTAGCAATTCTTCAAATGCATCTCTTGTTCCTGATCCTGCCTCTCGTCCGATTACTACAATAGGCATGTCCTCACCACCTAATTCACTCCAATTCGTCAGTTCACCTGTATAGATTTTTGATAAATTTTCTGAAGAAACATCTGTTATGGTATTGTTCTTATCCGTGATAACAGAAATACCATCAATTGCAACTATGTTTTCCACAGCTCCGCTTTCTTTTTCTTCATCTTTCAATCCTCTTGAAGCATTACCAATATCCACAGAACCCACAGCCAAAGATTCAATGCCTGCTCCAGAGCCAGTGTATTCCACCGTAACTGTAACTCCAGGATTCTCCTCCATAAAGCTTTCTGACAAAGCCTCACACAACTTTTCCATTGATGTTGAACCTGCAAGTGTTACCGTTCCATTTAAAGCGTCACTCTGTGATGCCTTTGACCCACATCCTGTAATCGCTAAAGCCATCAAACAAGCAGCCGAAACTGCTGCAATCACTCTTTTTTTCATAAATAATTAATCCTCCGCTTTCTATTGTTTTTATTTGGCGCCTTGTTTTTACAACATATTCAGCTTAACTTTATTGTGTAAAAACAATCCTCATTTTTGGGTAAAAACTTGGTAAAACTTATGCAAAATCATGATTGCATAAGTAAATCACTCCACCGAAAAAACCTATAAATATTGCAGGATAGCCCATAAAACAAAATAACCATTCGATTCCCGGAAAAATTATCCTTCCAAATAAAAGCCATAATCCAGCACCTATTCCTAAATTAACCGCAACCGAAACGCATAGAAATATAGCCGTTTTCACATCGTGTTTAATATCAAGTCCATTCAAAATATTCCACAATTTTCTCATTCACTTTACCTCCATAACACAAATGGTATAGATATCCCGTAAAATTAAACATCATGTTTCTGTAAAATGAATGTAAAAAAGCCTGCAGGCATCAGAACTAAAATTCTAACACCCACAGGCATAATACTATCCACTATTCTTTTTATTAGAATGAGCACAACACTCTTTATATCATCTGAAAATATTTCAAAGCCTCTTCAATCGCTTTTACTTTTTCTTCCGGGCATCCCGGCTGTCTGCTTTTTTCTGATTTTGGCTTATTATAATTCTCACGCTCTATAATCCCATGCTTCTGTTTAACCTGCGCTATATTTAGGTTTGTTACATGGAATCCGTAGTGCTCCTGCCCCCATTCTTCGATTCCTTTGTATGTAGCTTTTGCTTCTGCACTCGTCAGATCAAGCTCGTCCATATCCACCTTTACGTTGATATGGTGCTTCGCCTCATGAAGTTTGGACAATAAACATACAGTCTCAACCGTTGTCCGACTGAGCAACCGAATATCATAATGACATAGAGTGGCTACCTCAGCAATAATCTTTATTCTAATAGAGCATCTTTTGTAACTGTTTTTGAATAAGCAAAATCCATGTCACCATCTATAAGTACTATATCTCTGTACATATTAGGGTTAAGGAGTTTTATCACTTCAGCCTGTGAGATATAAAAACTAATCCCCGGCGCATTGCAACTCATAAGATTTACACCCGCGTCTTCAACATCTTTATGTGTAATTAAATACAAAATATTCTCCAGACAGCTATACTCTCTGTAGTCTCTCAAACCCGGATCATGACCATAATTCTTATTTGGATCATCCTCCTCATAATCATATGTTGGTATAATAAGGTCCTTGTTATCAATTCTCAATTCATCAAATGCATAGCCGTCATCATATACACAAAAAAATATGCCCTGCCCAACAATAAAACTCTCACTATAAGGAGTTCCATTATTGATGTGGATATACTGTTGAATTTGAAGATTATTCTTGTCAAGGACATCAGCGTCTATTAATTCGAAAAGCTTAACTCTGCTTTGACTTATACTATCTATCAAATCTCTCTTTGAAATCAATTTTTCTTTTTCGTTCTTGATTTCCTTAACATAGTCAACATCTTCAATATATTCATTAACGCTCTGATAGCCTGCCTTCCTTGCATCATTCTCAAACATTTTTCCGGCCACCATAAACTTGAGCGGATAGATACTCTTTATCGCTTCTGTGTTATTTCGCAAAGTCTCAACGCGCGTAATCTCTATATGTTTAAGCTTTTTCATCGCTTCTATGTCGGACGTTAAGATAGTATTAAAATCGCTTTCCAAAACCAAGGCTGGTAAATCTTTAATATGTTTAACTATTTGAGGATATTCACCTTGTAACTGTTCTATGCTTTTGCATCCAAGTGCTTTCCTGACATCCTTTGCTAATAAGTATACCTTGTCTTCAATCACTATTCTGGTTCTAAACAGACTGATTCTATTCATGAAGTTTCCCCGATTTCTTAGCAAGTTGCTTATCTTCCTTTTGTACTCTTCTTTCCAGTTTTCTAATATCCTCAGAAGGAGGAAGATTCTCCGGTTTGATTCCCCTTTGCCCCAGCATCTCTCTTACTGAACTGTTGTTGTCAACATGTTCAACCGTTATAGCAGACTCCCCTTGTAAATCCTTTTCTTCAACATTGTAATTTGTCATCTCTGTTGCAAGATTCTTGGCTGCTATTGTAAGTGTCGGCAAAAAATCCGCCAACGGCCTTGAGTCCTTGACACCAAGACGTTCTTTCATTTCTTTGGTGGTATATCCTCCAAATAAAGCCTCATCACCTTTTGAGCGTATTCTTGCGAACCCGGCATCGTCAACACCACGCTCATAGATATTCTGAGATAGTCGCTTTTCCGACTCCCTAAGCTTACCACGCGCTTCTGTTCTTTCTATATATGCAATTCGTTCTTCAATAAGTTCCTGCTTTCTTGTTTGCACCGCAAAATAACTCTGCGCGAATGCGATCTGTTCCTTACGGGGATCTCCATTCTCAGCAATGAGATAGCAGGCATACCGAGTGAGCATATAATCATCAACTTCTCGATTACCGCCTTTACCGATTTTTATCATTTTGCTGACATCAGCAAAATGATCCGTTACAGTTATCCCATTGTTTTCACAAGAAGTCTTTGCCTTTTCTATGGTCTTCTCAAAATTTCTCCATTGAGCATATTCAAGCAGTTCCATCAACTCTCTTGCATACCAGAATTCAATGCCATTCTCTTCATGCCTGATATCATCAAATCTCTTCTTATACTGTATTATTGCTTTTTTCTCCAAGTCTTTTCCCTCCTGCTACTTCCAACTTTTCCAAAATGCGAACCCGCATAAGCGGTTCGACCCCACCGTGGTATGGTTCGGAAGCTCTCACATCATAAAGACTCTTATCAATATTGTCAGCTTCTCCGTCATCTCTACTTCCAATTTCATAATCCGTCACCTTCCTTGACACTCAAAGTCTGGATTTATATAATATTACCAATGGTAATATTATATTGTTACCATTGGTAATTGTCAAGGAGGTTATTATGAACCATATGAATAATACTCTTATTCCTGAACGCCTCAAATCTGCAAGAGAAAGGCTTAACCTTTCTAAAGCTGAAGCTGCACGGCGGATTGGATTAACGGCTGCATCCTACGTTAGATATGAAGCAGGTGACCGCACGCCTTCTCCACAGGTCATACTATCGATAGCGGAGAAAATGAATACATCAGTTGCCTATTTATCAGGAGAAACAGATGATATTTCCCCTGATGTAATAAACATCCATAAAAATAGTGATCCTATCTTATTTGAACTGATAAAGAACACTCAAAGCGCAGATGACACAACTTTGCAACGCTTGCTTAGTTATTACCATGAGCTGACCAAAAACGATTAGTTTGTATTATCGTTTTTCTTTATCTGCCTCTGCGCCCTTAATCCGATAATAATCTTCCATCTTCACATTCAGTTTCACATAAGAATCCGCTTTTCAGTTGCTCACACGCTCGAGAAGCACGATGGTTTCGCAATTGGCCGTGTTTGGGAACATGTCCACGCAGCACATGCGCTTCGGCTCATATCCTGCTTCCATAAAATACGGAAGATCACGAACTAAGCTGGTTGGCTTACAGGAGATGTAAATCATGGAATCCACCCCATAGCTTAAGATCTTCGGTAATGCCTTCGGATGGATACCGTCACGAGGCGGATCCAACACGATGAAGTCCGGTTTCTCCGTAATATCGTCTAAGACCTTCAGTACGTCTCCGGCTAAGAAGTCACAATTCTCCAAGTGATTCTCAGCCGCATTCTTCTTGGCTGCTTCTACCGCCTCTTCGATAATCTCTACGCCAATCACATGACCAGCCACCGGTGCAAGAACCTGGGCAATGGTGCCGGTTCCGGAATAAAGGTCGTACACCGTGCTGCCGGCCTTGATATTGCCGGTGTCACTACCGTCCTTCTTGTGGACGATAAAATCTCTGGCCGTATCATACAGCACTTCCGCTCCAAGGGAATTGGTCTGGAAGAAGCTAAATGGTGTAATTCGGAAGTTCAAGCCAAGTAAGGTTTCCGTAAAATAGCCCTGCCCGAAAAGGATGGTCGTTCCCTGGTCCTCTACCACGTCACTTTCCCGGTCGTTCTTGGTGTGAAGTAAGCAGGTCAGCTTGCCAGCAAAGTCCAAAGCCTTGATGGACTCGGCCCATTCCTTAAGCAATTCGTCTTCATTCGCCGGTGCCTGGGTGGTGGTCACCAAGTCTACCAGAATCTCCCCAGTTCTTGCGGCTTTGCGAACCAGCAGATGGCGCAAATAGCCTACATGCTGCATTTTATGATAGTAATCTACCGATTTTTCGGTGAAAAACCGCAATGTTGTATCTAGAATCAACCGGAAATCTCCGTCCACAATGGTACAATCCGGCACGGAAATGACATCATAGAAGCTGCCGCGCTTGTGCATACCAAGGGTCAACGCTCCGCCCTTCTCACAGTCGCCGAAGGAGAATTCCATCTTGTTCCGGTATTCTCTGCTCACCGGACTTCCCTTGATGCCTTCGAAAATAGCATCGAATCCGTCTTCCCCAAGGACCGGGGTAAACAGCTTGCGAATCTGGGATTCCTTAATCTTCAATTCCTCTTCATATGGAATACCCTGATACAGGCATCCACCGCAGACACCGTAGTTCGGGCACTGCTCCATAGACTCTAAGGGAGACTTCTCCACCACTTCTAAGAGGCGACCTTCCATGCGGTCCTTATGCTTCTTGGATAAAACGAATCGCACCTTCTGTCCCGGAATGGCATTCTTCACCTGAACACGGGCGGTTACGCGCTCCGTTCTTGTGGGCTGGCCCTTCTCCTGGATGAAGATTTCATCCTCTAACTCCACGATTCCTTTATTGGGGAAATTGATTTCCTTCACTACGCCTTCGTACTGCTGTCCTTTTTTCATACTTACCTCAAAACTATCCTAAACATAACATCAGCCGCGGCCTAACTCGGTCGCGGCTGTAACTTCCGATTAAGATTACTTGTCGTCAAACAAATCCTCGTCATCATCGTCAAATGCATCATCAAAGTCATCATCGAATGCATCACTGTAGGATGGATTCATGAACTTATAAACCGCATAAGCGATACCGGCAATGATTGCCACAATGCCTACAATCGTAACGATTGTCTTAATAACCTTCTTCGTATTCATCGTCTTCACAGCCCCCTTCTTGCGGTATTTCATCACACTCTTACCTAAGTCAGTTACAATGTCTACCTTGTCCTCCACGAAATCACGGAGCTCATCAACATCGATGAGGTTCGCCAGGTCTTGCTTCGTAATGTTTCGAATATCCATAAACGCAACCCCCTTGTCTTCGGTTCAATCTAGTAAAATTATATCACATCCCATGGGGGATGCCACAGAAAAGTTGCTTAGACTTTTTCCATCTTGGCAAAAGATGCAAACATCTTCTTGCGGCCCACGTTATCGAACTCTACGGTTACTTCGAAATCTCTGCCGCCGTCGATGACAGAGACCACTTCACCCTCACCGAACTTCGGATGACGGACACGGTCGCCTTCGCCGTAATCCAGGACCTTCTTCTCAATCTTGGTGCCGAAGTTCTTGGCTGCTGCCATTGGCTTCTTCTGGGTAAAAATCGGGTTAATCTTCTGGGTCGGAACATCATCTAAGAAATCCGGGAAAAAGCGCTGCTTCTGCTCATAGACTTCACCGTCTAACAAGCCGTCCGGAATTTCTTTTACGAAGCGGGATACCGCACCATACTGGGTCTCGCCTCGGACCATACGGGCCTTGGCAGAGGTCATGGTTAGCTGCTTCATCGCACGTGTAATACCTACGTAGCACAGACGTCGTTCCTCTTCAATCTCTGCATCGGAATCGTCTGCGGTAATGGACATATAGCTTGGGAACAAGCCGTCTTCCATACCTGCCATGTAGACGTTCGGGAACTCCAATCCCTTGGCTGCATGCAAGGTCATAAGTACCACATAATCCTCGGATTCATCCAGGGAATCAATATCTGCAATCAGGGCCACTTCCTCTAAGAAGCCGCCAAGAGTAGCATCTTCGTGCTCCTCTTCGTAAGCTACCGCCTTGGAATAGAACTCTTCGATGTTCTCGATTCTGGCAGCTGCTTCGTCGGTACCTTCGGCTTCCAGTTCTGCTTCGTATCCGGTCTGATCAATGATTTCACGGATCAAACCTGCAACACCTAAGTCCGGAAGCTGGCTTCGCATCAGTTGGATAAACAACACGAATGGCTCCACTTTTTTCTCTAACTTCTTCAGAGCCGGATCCATCTGCAACTGCAACAACGCATCGAAAAACGGCATATTCAGGGCCGTTGCGTAATCCTGTACCTTATCGATGGAGGTGGCTCCGATGCCACGCTTCGGCACGTTGATGATACGGCGAACTGCCAAATCATCCTGGGCGTTATCGATGGTCTTCAAGTAGGCTAAGATATCTTTTACTTCCTTACGGCTGTAGAAATTCACGCCGCCTACAATCTTATACGGAATGTTCTCTACGATGAACTTCTCCTCGAGAAGACGGGACTGGGCGTTGGTTCGATACAGCACCGCACAATCCTTGTAATCGTAGATTCTTTTACGAACCTTGGAATTAATATCCATGGCGATGAACTGGGCTTCTTCGTAAGCACTGTCAAACTGCTTGAATTTGACCTTTTCGCCCTGCTCGTTCTCGGTCCACAGCGCCTTATCCTTACGGCCTTCGTTATTACGAATGACGCCGTTGGCGGTATCTAAGATGAACTTGGTGGAACGATAATTCTGCTCCAACTTAATCACCGTTGCATCCGGGAACTGCTGCTCGAAGTTCAGGATGTTATAAATATTGGCACCACGGAACTTATAGATGGACTGATCATCATCACCTACCACGCACAGATTCTGTCGACCGCCGGCTAAGAGACGCACCAGCTCGAACTGTACCGTATTGGTATCCTGGTACTCATCCACCATGATGTATTCGAACTTGGTCTGGTAGTAATTCAGCACTTCCGGATCCTGCTTCAACAGGTTCACGCACTCCACCAGCAAATCATCGAAATCCATAGCGTTGTTGGCCCGCATTCTGGCCTGGTACTCTCGGTACACGCCGGCAATCCGGCTCTTGGCCAAGTCACTGCCTGCATTCAGGGCATATTCCTCTGCGGTAATCATCTCATTTTTCGCGGAGGAAATGGCGTTTAAGAAATAACGCTCCTTGAATTTCTTGGTGTCAATATTCAGTTTTTTCAAGACTTCCTTCATCACCGTCTTGGTGTCATCCGTATCATAGATGGAAAAATTGGTTCCATATCCGATGCGATCGCCATAACGACGAAGGATGCGAACACAGCTGGAGTGGAAGGTTGCCACCCAAATCTGCTCTGCGCCGGTACCGATGAGGTTGTTGATTCGCTCCCGCATCTCGCCGGCTGCCTTG